>VFSW01006560.1_pt1 | contig 17074 bp, 16 predicted proteins | sample 5358111 | NCBI WGS metagenome assembly VFSW01 (sample SAMN11554181, study PRJNA540505) | mine drainage metagenome | isolation source: sediment from site ElyBrook_90M | place: USA: Ely Copper Mine, Vershire, VT | collected 2017
GTGATTCAAACGCGGTGGCGGCGATGTGCAGCTCCGCCTTGGCTAGTCTGCGCTCAGTGATGTCGCGCACACTGATCATATATGCGGCCTGACCTGCCCAGTTGATGGGCGAGGAGCGCAGTTCGGCCCAGCCTATGCCGCTGCGACGGATCAGATTGATTTCCTGAAAGTCAGCATCGGAGTCCAGCGGCACCGCCAGTTCGGTGCCGAGCAGATCGCTGCGTTCGAATATCTGCTCGGCAGCCCGGTTCGCGTACAACACGATGCTGTGGCGATCCACCACCAGCATGCCATCGGTGAGGGCGTTCAAAATCTGTTCGCATGTGCCGAGTGTCTCTGTCATGGTGATAAACCGGTAATGTTCACTTTAAGGATGACGGTCAAGATAGTTCCTTGATCCGATCCTGCGGGCTAAGCCAACGCGCATTTGGTCAGCGGATATCCGGCCTTTCTCAATTCATCAGCCGAGCTGGTCAACGCCTTCCCGGCGGTTCTGGCACTTTCACTTGACTGGGAGTTATGTTCGACCAGGCTGGTGATGCTCGCCAGATTTTTCGCGACCTCCTGGCTGGCGATGGATTGCTCCTTGGAAGCACTGGCGATGTGTCCGACACGATCTGCCACATTGAGTGCCGCACTCATGATCTCCTTCAATCCCTCGCCATTTTTGCGGATCAGATCGATACCCACTCCGACCTCAGACACCGCACCCTGCATGGACGTTACCGCCTGCCCGGAAATGGTGTTGATTTCGCTGATGGTGGTGGTGATGTCCTTGGTGCTGTTGGCGGTGCGCTCGGCAAGTTTGCGTACCTCGTCCGCCACCACGGCAAATCCGCGTCCCTGTTCGCCCGCGCGCGCCGCTTCGATCGCGGCATTGAGTGCCAGCAAATTGGTTTGCTCGGCAATTTCCTTGATGATATTGGCGATGCCGCCGATTTTCTGGATGGATGTGCCCAGGGCGGAGATGGCGTTGCTTGATGACTGTACGGTGTCGGCTACTTTGCCGGTTGCGGCAATGCTCATTTCCATGTTGCGATTGTTTTCTTCAACGATGCGTTGCATGCCTTTCGCATCGTTGAGGGAATCTGCCGCCATATTGGCCACATCGGCAATCGATCGGGTGAAGGCTTCCAGCGTGTTAGAAATGGATTTGATCTGTGTTTGCTCGGTCGCCGAGTTTTGCGCAACACTGGACACTCGACCCTCGAGATCTTTCGCGCTCGCCTGTATCTTGGTGACCGGGGTGGCGATCTCATCCACCATGGTGCGCAAAAATGTACGCATCGATTGCACTTCACAGAGCAATCTGCCCAGATCGTCCCGTCCAGAGACATTGATTTCACTCTCAAGATTGCCCTGCATGATGTTCCTCATGTCCACGCCGACTTCGCTCAACGGTCTGCGCACGAAACTGTCCACGCAGTAGCCGATGAAAAAGAACAAGAACAAATGCAGGCAAAGCTGACCGCCGATCAGTTGCATCTCCACGCCCGAGTCCAGCGAGGTGGAGATGTACAACTGTCCGAGCCCCAACACCAGCAGCAACGCACCTTGTATGACGAGCTGTAGCTTGGCTTTAAGCGGCCAGTTTTTGAATTTGAAGTGCTCGTATTTGCCGATGACTTCCGCACCCGTCTTGTTCAGCTCCTGATAAAAGGCTTCCGCCTCGGCGATCTGGCTGCGCGTCGGACACTGGCGCACGGAAACATAACCGATAGTCTGATTGTTCTCGATGATGGGGGCCACGGTGGCACGCACCCAATAATGATCACCATTCTTGCAGCGGTTCTTGACCATGCCCCGCCACGGCAATCCTGCCTTGTTGGTATCCCACAGCCACTTGAATGCCTGCGGTGGCATATCAGGGTGACGCACGATGTTGTGGCTTTTACCGATCAGTTCCGCGCGCGTATAGCCGGAAATCTGCTCAAACACATCGTTGCAATAGGTGATGATGCCGCGCGTGTCAGTCTTCGATATCAACACGGTTCCCGGGGGGAACGGGACTTCTCTTTGCGATACATAAGCATGTTTGTTTTGCATGGGATCACCTTCAGTCAAGCAGAATTGGGTTGCGAAATATCGTGTGGTGTAGCGGCAAGCCGGGCGGTGTTGACCCGGAGTAATTTAAGATGAATTGATCCACCGCGCGGTCAGTGGGCTAGGTGAGTCGAAGTAAATCCCCAGGTAATTCCTCGGACAACCAAGCGCATCCCGGATGACTTTGATGTCCAGCCATTTCTGGTAGAGCTCGCCGTTCTTTTTTTTATCCCATATTTCACCGCACCAGGCTCCTTCGATGTATATGCGGTCCCACATCGACCGATAAAATTCGGGTGGATGGCATCGCGATGCGAAGACTCTGGGGTTCTTTCCGATCACTTCATTGTCCGTATAACCGGTTACAGCGGTAAATGCGTGGTTGATCGATACGATGGTGTTGCTGGCATCGGTGACGACCAGAGGATCGCGACTGTTTTTCAGGATCTGATCTGCTAGCTGTGCATTTGCATCGGCGGCGCAACTATCTGTGATATCGCGCCCATAGATCATCAGCACATTGGGGGTGCCGTCGGCGTGAAAGATCGGGGTTTGGACTACTTCAAAGTAGCGGGTCGAGCCGTCGGATTCACCAACGGATTTTAAGGTTTTGAGCGGGGTTTTGTTTTTCCACACATCGTGGGATGAACCCGCCAATGTTCCGAGCACCAGACCAAATTCTGGCAGTGATTCAGCCAATTCAAGATCAGACTTGCCTTGCCAGTGCCGGTCTTGTAAATGGAAAAATGTTTGCGCGGCAAGATTGGCCGTCAGCCATTTTCCGTGTTCGTCCTTGATGACAATAAAACTGGGCGAGGTGTCGATCAGTGAGCCGAAGCACTCATCGTTCAGATAGCTCGCGACATGAGTCGCTTTCCCTTCGAAGCTATAGCCCTGACCATATCTGGTTTTAATCAGGGCGGACGAACCGGGCGAGGCATACTCCAGCACCGATCTGATTCTTGAAACACATCTTGTGACACTCGAGTCGGAGATGTCCAAGTGACCCCATACCGTCTTGAGTATTTTTTCGGTCGTTACTACTTGACCGGCATGACGAACCAGCACGCAGAGCAGAGCCAGTTCCTTGGCTTGCAGCTTTAGTGCACCGCCTCGCTGATGTCTCAGCCCCGAAGCACTATCCAGATGGAATCCGTCAAAATCTGATCGAAAACTTCGTTTCATTGACGTCCTCTTGTTTTTAATAACATATTGAGAAAGTCCAGCGGATGACGATGGCGCGACATCTGAAAACTACGCGCCATGACATCCGCACCGCTTCCAGCTTATACCTTTGCTATTTGATAAATTTGACGTGCATCAAAGCGCGCAGACGATTACATGAATCAGAACGCAAATCCTTACGCAATTCTTCGCTGCGAACGATGTCTGTTGGAAAGATTTCGTCAGCGTGTACGGTTCAAGAATGCCAGTCGTGTTTATGGCGCAGGCTGAAACTTCCTCCCATCCGCTCCTTGCCGGTGGAGGAGCAGGCACTACTCACCGTGAAAATAGGGCGCAGGAAGGGTTGGGTACTGATGGATTTTCAGGAAGGGTCCGGATGGTTGGTGCAGGCGCGTCCAGCGCAGATGAATGATGCGTGGCTAATGTCGAAGATACCCATTGCGAGTATCGATTAGCCGCACTTTGTGTGTCACCCCGATTTCATGTTGTCTTGAACAGGTTTTTCAACGTTTGTGGTTGCGAACGCAAATATTGTTTCGGCGCGTTCACTTGTGCGCCAAGTTTTGCCGCAGCATGCCACGGCCAGCGCGGGTCATACAGAATGCCCCGCGCCAGCGCGACCAGATCTGCCTGCCCCGAGGCGATGATCGATTCGGCGTGTTCCGGTTCGGTGATGAGGCCCACGGCGATCGTGGTCAAGCCGGTCTCGCGTTTGATTCTTTCGGCAAACCCAACTTGATAGCCGGGTTCGAGCGGGATCTGCTGCAACGGCGAAAGTCCGCCGCTAGAGACATGCACGAACGAACATCCGCGACGTTGCAGTTCTTTTGCGAAGGTCACGCTTTGTTCGATGTCCCACCCGCCGTCCACCCAGTCTGTGGCGGAGATTCGGATGCCGACCGGTTTTGCTTGTGCCACTGCGCCGCGTATTGCATCGAAGACTTCGAGCGGGAAGCGCATCCGGTTTTCCAGCGTCCCTCCATATTGGTCCATGCGGGTGTTGGATAGCGGCGAGAGGAATTGATGCAGCAGATAACCGTGTGCCGCATGTAGTTCGATCACGTCGATGCCCAGCCGCTGCGCGCGTTGCGCGGCAGATACGAAGTCATCGCGAATCCGCCTTAATCCGGCCTCATCCAACGCAAGCGGATGGGGGTCTGCGGCTGCAAACGCTATCGCCGAAGGCGCGACAGTTTTCCAGCCTCCGCAGGTCGGCGAGAGGGTATGCCCGCCTTCCCAGGGTGCTTGGGTCGATGCCTTGCGTCCCGCGTGCGCCAGTTGGATGGCGATCGGCATGGCCGAATATTGCCGAACCGAGCGCAGTACACGGGCGAGTGCCGCCTCGGTTGCATCGGACCATAAACCGAGATCGAGCGGGGAGATGCGGCCTTCCGGTGCGACCGCCGTCGCCTCGATGAACAGGAGACCGGCACCCGACAGAGCCAGGTGACCCAGGTGGATCAGATGCCAGTCGGTCGCACATCCCCGGTCTGCGGAATACTGGCACATGGGTGCGATGACGATCCGGTTGTCCAGCACCATATTGCCGAGGCTGATAGGGGAAAATAGTTTGCTCACAATGAATGTCTCCGATGGATGGGTTGGGTGATTGCGCCCTGCGTTTGAGCGATCGCGATGCAGGGGGCGCAAAAATCATGGCGGAGCGGCGGGTAGCCAAGTCTGCCGGACTGTAGGGGAGTTCGTTCCGGGCTGTCAATGAGGATTTGTGCGGGACGACGAGATATGTTTGGTCAGCAGATCAGGCGATGTGGCGAAGCGCGGCGTGGGTATAATGCGCGCCTTTGTCGTGGCTCGACAGGCAGGTCACGAACGGTCTGAAATTTTCTCTGGAGTCGCTTTGTTCAAGCTTATCGGTATCTTTGCGGGTTATTATTTTTTAGGATTCTGGGGCGCGCTGGCCGGGTGGTTCATCGGCTCGATCTTCGATCGCGTGAGGGTATATGGCACGGGCGGGGTGAACCCGTTGCAGAACGCGCTGCGTCAGGCGGTGTTCCTCGAAACCGTGTTCATCTCGATGGGTAAGCTCGCCAAAGCGGACGGGCATGTCTCGCAGGACGAGATTGATCACGTCGAGCTGTTCATGCAAAAGCTCGGCATGACCGCGCAACACAGGCAGCAGGCCATCGCCTGGTTCAAGCAGGGCGCGGATGCGACGTTCGACATCGCGCCGACCTACCAGAAGTTCATGGCGGTTTGCGGACATACCAAGAATCTCAAGGATGTGTTGCTGGTCTATCTCATCGTGATGGCGGTGGCGGACGGGCATTTCCATCCGGCTGAAGAGGCGTTGCTGGCCGACCTCGCGGCGCGTCTGGGTTACGACCAGGCGACGTTCAAACACATGCTGGACATGGTACTGAACCAGTCGCACTTCGGCGGCGGGCAAGTCACGACCGCCGGTGCTTTGGAGGATGCGTATAAGGCTTTGGGTGTGACCAAAGACAGTAGCGATGCCGAGATCAAGCGCGCTTATCGCAAGCTGATGAGTCAGTATCATCCCGACAAGTTGATCGGTCAGGGTATGCCGGAAGATATGATCGCCATGGCGACCGAACAGGCAAAAGAGATCCAGCTCGCGCATGACTTGATCAAGCAGCACCGCAATATCTGAGCATGAACAGAACTTTTATTTCTTGGTGTGGGGGAAGAGAACATGTTGTATTCAATAGTGGGAAAGGATGTGCCAGACAGTTTGGCGCGTCGACTGTCGGTGCGCCCGGCGCATGTGGCGCGTTTGCAGGCTTTACAGGATGAGGGGCGGTTGGTTCTGGCCGGGCCGTTCCCGGCGGTGGACGCGCTCGATCCCGGCGCGGCAGGCTTTACCGGCAGCCTGATCGTTGCCGAATTTGCCTCACTGCAAGCCGCGCAGGATTGGGCGAACGCTGATCCTTACGTCGCGGCGGGCGTGTACACGGAGGTGCAAGTGCGGCCCTTCAAAAAAACCTTTCCGGCATGACGACTCGCATCGCGCTGATGAAGCAACGCCTGGCCGTGCTGCATCCTGTCAAACTGGAAATCGTGGATGAGAGTCACCGGCATGCGGGTCACGCGGGCGCACGCGCCGGCGGCGGTCATTATTTGTTACAAATCATATCGGCTGATTTCGCCGATAAGAATAAAACCAGCCGTCATCGTATGGTATATTCCGCGCTCGCTGAAATGATGGAACGGGATATACACGCGCTCACCATAGACGCGAAAACACCCGGCGAGATCGAATAATTTTATTGAAAAGGATAAGGGAATGTTGAACATGAAAAAAATGGCTGCATTGGCGATGTTGGGCGCGTTGGCCTTCAATACGGCATATGCGGAAGACAAATCCGCCGCGCTGGTGAATGGCGTGTCTATTCCCCAGTCCAGGGTAGATCTGGCGATCAAAGCCGAACTGGCTCAAGGCCAGGCAGATACCCCGGAGTTGCGCAAGAGCATTCGTGAGAACCTGATCAAACGCGAGTTGATGGTTCAAGAAGCGACCAAGCTCAATCTGGATAAATCCCCCGACGTGTTGCAGGAAATGGATATGGCGAAACAGTCGGTGTTGATCAACGCCTACCTGTCCGACTACTTGAAGAAGAATCCGATCACCGAAGATATGCTGGTGCAGGAATACGAAGCGCGTAAAGCCAAGCTGGGCGACAAGGAATACAACGCACGCCACATCTTGGTGGACACCGAGGCACAAGCCAAAACCATCATTGCGCAATTGGGCAAAAAAGTTAAATTTGAAAAGCTGGCAGCGCAATCCAAGGATACCGGATCGGCCGCACAGGGCGGTTCATTGGGTTGGCAAGTCCCCAGCAATTTCGTCGCGCCTTTCGCGCAAGCTTTGCAGTCTTTGAAGAAGGGTGAATACACCAAAGAACCTGTGCATACCCAGTTCGGCTGGCACGTGATCCGTCTCGATGATGAACGCGCGCTCAAAGTGCCCGGCTTCGAGGAAGTCAAACCCCAGTTGCAACAACGCTTGCAGCAACAAGCGATTCAGAAGGCGATCGCCGATCTGCAGGCGAAGGCCAAAGTGGAATAACGTCGCAGGAACACACGGGGCTGTGGCGTCATCGTCACAGCTTTTCAAAAAGGGCATCTCAGGATGCCCTTTTTGTTTCCCTAAATTCCTACCAGCGAGAATTCGATCACCAGCTCGTCTTGGACGGCTAGGAATCCGCCCAATACCGAGTAGGGCTGAATGCCAAAGTCGGACTGGCGCAATACCAGCGAACCGGATGCGGAAAGTTGTCCAGGCAAGCCCGCGATACTGAGCGGTAGCCACATCTCGCGCTGTTGTCCATGCAGCTCGATCTGTACTTTGGCGGCTATTTTCGGGATTTCTCCGGCTATTTGAACCGAATGGATACGGACGAAGGGAAAGCGGTCCGCTTGCAGATTGTTCTCGCCTAACATGTGGTCGCGGGTGCGTTTGATGGAGCCGGCTGACGGCACGGAAGAGAAGGCACTCCCCAGGTTTGCACGGTATTCGGGACGGTCTATTTCCAGCTGGTCAAGGCGAAATTCCAGATCGAAACGCGCGGCGGTGATGTTGTCCTCCGGCAGGTAAATGAATCCGCTGAATTGCGGTGACGACAGAACATGGTTATGCCCCAGCATGGCGGCGGTACCCGCGCGAAAAACGTAGATTTTGACTGCCGACAAGCTGGGGGCTAGCGTGAACACCCTGCCGCCGGACTTTCCCAGTTCGGCATAGATGCCCCGCAAGCTGTCCAGATGACTGGTCTGCCCGATTGGTTCTTGGCTCAATTCGGACGGGGTGTGCGCGCAGCCCAGCAACAAGGCGACCGTGATGCCGAGCAATACTCCGGTAAGTTTTTTTAGATTCACGTTTCATCCCCTGCATTGTAGAAACTGTCCGGCCCGGCAACGCCGTCATCTCATCCGGGAAAGTACACCGTCAGAATTATATGCGCAGCATCGGTACGTTCCCGAATTCCAGGGGGCTGATTTTTTCGGACGGCGTGTGTCAACAAGACTCATCTGGAGGATGGTTCGGGTTGCGGCAGAAAATTTGCCTTCGCCGCTAAATATAGGTTCACAGTCACGCGCTAATCCAGTAAAGTGGCAACCCGTTTCCCACTACAAGAGCTAAAAATGAGCGTAAAAGGACAGCAACTACAAGATCCATTTCTGAATGCATTGCGCAAAGAGCATGTACAAGTGGGTATCTATCTGGTCAATGGCATCAAGCTGCAAGGCCAGATCGAATCGTTCGATCAATATGTCGTGCTGCTGAAGAACACCGTGACGCAAATGGTTTACAAGCACGCGATCTCCACCATCGTTCCCGCACGCGCCGTGACTATCCCTGTGGACGACACCGCCGAGTAATGCAGCAAACTTCACCCGGTTCCGAATCCGCCATTTTGGTCAGTATCGACCTGGGTGATACCGATTATCACGAGAGTCTGGCGGAGTTGCGCCTGCTGGCTGAAACCGCCGGTGTGCGTACCGTTGCCACGGTGGAGGCCAAGCGACAGCGACCCGATGCGGCCCTGTTCGCGGGGAGCGGCAAGGTGCAGGAGATCGCCGAGATGGTCGAGCGCATGGAAGTGCCGCTGGTCATCTTCAATCACGATCTCTCTCCCGCGCAGATGCGCAACCTCACCCTCAAACTGAACACGCGCGTAATCGATCGCACCATGCTGATCCTGGATATCTTCGCGCAGCGTGCGCAAAGCCACGAAGGCAAGGTGCAGGTCGAACTGGCGCAGCTCAAATATCTATCCACGCGGCTGGTCGGCCAGAATGCCGACATGGGGCAGCAGAAGTTCGCGGTCGGCGCGCGCGGTCCGGGCGAGACACAGTTGGAGCTGGACAGGCGCAAGCTGGACAAGCGCGTGCATCTGCTGAAAGAGCGTTTGGAAAAGCTGAAAGGCCAGCGCGACGTGATGCGGCGTTCGCGCAACCGCTCCGATGTGTTGTCGGTGTCCATCGTTGGGTACACCAACGCCGGGAAATCCACGCTGTTCAACCGTCTGACCAAAGCCAACGTGTATGTCGCGAATCAGTTGTTCGCCACGCTGGATACCACCTCGCGCAAGATGTATGCGGAGGGCGCGGGCGAGATCGTGGTGTCGGACACGGTGGGTTTTATCCGCCATTTGCCGCACGGTCTCGTCGCCGCGTTCCGCAGCACGCTGGAAGAGACAATACAGGCGGATCTGCTGCTGCATGTCGTCGATATCAGTAATCCGAGTCACGATGACCAGATCGCCGAGGTGAACAAGGTGCTGGCCGAGATCGATGCGGGCGGGATCCCGCAGATACTGGTGTTCAACAAGATTGATGCGGTAGAAGGTGTGGAGGCGGGTGTAAAACGCGACGAACATGATAGAATCTCGCGCGTTTTTTTGAGTGCCAAAAGCGGTGCGGGCCTGGACGATCTGCGCCAGACCCTGCTTGAAGCCAGAGCCGCGCGCCAGGCCGCGAGTATCATTGAAAATCAACTTAAACAAGCGAGAGAGTCATGGGATTGAATGATCCGCAATGGGGAAATAAGAACAACGGTGGCCCGCCGGATTTGGAAGCGTTGCTGCGTAAGTTGAATGCGAAGATCAGCGCGTTGATGGGCGGCAAGGGCGGCGGAAAGAACGGCGGGACCGACCAGGGCACGCCCGCGCCCGGCATCGGCGGGGGATTGGGCTTGATCGTGCTGATCGCCGCGCTGATCTGGCTGGGCAGCGGCTTTTATATCGTCGATGCGAGCCAGCGCGGTGTCGTGCTGCGTTTTGGCAAACAAGTGGAAACGACCGAGCCGGGCCCGCGTTGGCACTGGCCGTTCCCGGTTGAAACCGTGGAGATCGTCAATCTCAGCCAGGTACGCACGGTTGAAGTCGGCTATCGCGACAATGTCAAGAACAAGATGCTGAAAGAATCGCTGATGCTGACCGACGATCTGAACATTATCGACATCCAGTTCGCCGTGCAGTATTTCCTGCGCGATCCCGGCGAGTATCTGTTCAACAACCGCAATCCCGACGAGAACGTGCGTCAGGCGGCGGAGACCGCGATACGCGAAGTGGTCGGCAAAAACAAAATGGATTTCGTGTTGTATGAAGGCCGCGAACAAGTGGCTGCCGCCGCGACCAAGCTCATGCAGGAGATACTGGACCGCTACAAGTCCGGCATCGTGGTGAGCCAGGTCACCATGCAGAACGCGCAACCGCCGGAGCAGGTGCAGGCCTCTTTCGACGATGCGGTGAAGGCGGGGCAGGATAAGGAACGGCAGAAGAACGAGGGGCAGTCCTACGCCAACGATGTGGTGCCGCGCGCGCGCGGTACGGCGGCGCGCCTGATCCAGGAAGCGGACGGCTACAAGCAGAGCGTGATTCTGAACGCGGAAGGCGATGCGAGCCGCTTCAAGCAGATTCTGGTCGAGTACGATAAAGCACCGGCAGTGACGCGCGAGCGTATGTATATCGACATGATGCAGCAGGTCATGGGCAATATCAGCAAAGTGATGGTCGATCAAAAGAACGGCAGCAGCATGCTGTATCTGCCTTTGGACAAGTTGATCGAGGCGAGCCGCACGGGTGGTGGCGTGGTCGCCGCGCCGGAAGCCCCGCTGACGGTCAAGCCGGATGCGTCGGTGACTTCGCAAAGCAACGACAACAACGCCGCGCAGCGGGCGCGCGATTCCTTGCTCAGCCGTGACCGGGAGGCCAGATGAAAACCAATGTAGCAAATGTGTTGATAGGCGCGGCGGCGGTCCTTGTCGTGCTCAGTATGAGTATGTTTATCGTGGATCAGCGTCAAACCGCCATCGTGTTGCAATTGGGTGAAATGGTGCGCGTCGAATCCACCCCCGGGCTGAAATGGAAGATTCCGCTGATGCAGAACGTGCGTTATTTCGATTCGCGCATCCTGACTGTGGACTCTTCCGAGCCCGAGCTTTTCATCACGGCGGAAAAGAAGAATGTGCTGGTGGACTATTTCGTCAAATGGCGCATCGTCGATGTGAAGCAGTACTACATCAGCGTGGGCGGCGACGAAACGCGGGCCAAGATACGCCTGATGCAGACCGTTAATTCGATCATGCGCGAAGAGTTCGGCAAGCGCACCATCCATGAGGTGGTGTCCGGCGAGCGTGAAAAAATCATGACCGTGTTGCGCGAGAAGACCGATGCCGACGCGCGCAAGATCGGCGTGCAGGTGCTGGATGTGCGTCTCAAGCGTGTCGATTTCCCGCCCGAGATCAGCGACTCGGTGTACCGCCGCATGGATGCCGAGCGCAAGCGCGTGGCCAACGAGTTGCGCGCTTCCGGTGCGGCCGAGGGCGAGAAGATCAAGGCCGATGCGGACAAGCAACGCGAAGTGATTCTGGCCGAGGCTTACCGTGAAGCGCAAAAGACCAAGGGCGAGGGCGACGCGAAAGCTGCCGCCACCTATGCTGCCGCGTTCGGCCGCAACGCAGAGTTCTATGCGTTCTACCGCAGCCTGGAAGCCTACAAACAAAGCTTCAAGAACAAGAGCGACGTGATGGTGCTGGATCCGAGTTCGGCCTTCTTCAAGTATCTAAAAGGTTCGGGCAAGCCGGGAAAATAACATGCTGGATTACTGGCTGCTGGGCCTGGCGATGATGCTGATCGTGGAAGGGTTGTTGCCGTTCGCGTTCCCCAAGCTGTGGCGCGAGACGTTTGCCAGGCTGGTGATGCTCGGCGATGGCCAGTTGCGTTTCGTCGGTCTTACCACGATGTTGACCGGCTTGCTGTTGCTGTATTGGATCAAATGATCCACAGGACACAATAAGAAAATTCAGTTTTTGGGATGAAGCGCAAGGAGCCGCGCAGCGAATGACGCGGCATATCAGATTGATAGACTAGGAATGAGCGACAACGGAGTTGCGGTGAGACTTACCTTCAGGTTAGTCGTAGCCAACACGCGACACCGCGATTCGCCCAAAAAATGGATGTTAGAGACAGTGTGATGCAGAACTGGTTATTGCCCGAATACATACAAGACATGCTGCCCGACGAGGCGTGGCGCGTCGAACAGATACGCGCATTGGTGCTCGAGCACCTGCGCAAGTCAGGTTATCAGCTGGTCGCACCGCCCCTGCTGGAATATGCCGAATCGCTGTTGATCGCCGGGAGTGCCGATATGGATCTGCGCACTTTCAAGCTGGTGGACCAACTCGGCGGCCGCACGCTGGCGTTGCGCGCCGACATTACCCCGCAAGTCGCGCGTATCGACGCCCATCTGCTCAACCGTCAGGGCGTGACACGCTTGTGTTATGCCGGCAGCGTGTTGCACACCCAACCGATCGGCCTGACCCGCACCCGCGAGCTGATGCAGATCGGTGCGGAGTTGTACGGGCATAGCGGTCTGGACAGCGATCTGGAGATCCAGCGTCTGATGCTGCAATCGCTGACGCTGCTGGGCATCGAAAACGTGCACCTCGATCTGGGTCATGTCGGCGTGTTCCGCGCGCTGGTGCATCATGCGGGGCTAGACAAGGATATCGAAGCGGAATTGTTTGACGCGCTGCAAAGCAAGGACAGCGCGGCTCTGCAAACCTTGACGCAGGGCCTGGATGCGACGCTGCGCGAGGCTTTGCTGTGTCTGCCCACCCTGTATGGCGACTGCGCCGACGTGCTGGCACGGGCACGTATAGCACTACCCGGATACGATGAGATTCATGCCGCTCTCGACGATCTGTACCGCATCTCGTCCAAGCTGCAACCGCTGGTGTCCAGTGTCGGCATCGATCTGGCCGACTTGCGCGGCTACCACTATCACACCGGCATGGTGTTCGCTGCCTACCATGCGGGCAGCCACGATGCCATCGCCTTGGGCGGTCGCTACGATGAACTGGGCAAGAGTTTCGGGCGCGCGCGCGCCGCGACCGGTTTCAGCATGGACTTGCGCCAGCTGTACACCCTGATGCCCGCGTCAGCTGCCAAGCCGGGTATCTGTGCGCCACATGTGCAGGATGGCGCGTTGCAAGCCAGAGTGGCAGAACTAAGAGCGGCGGGAGAAATCGTCGTGGTCGATTTGTCGGGCGACACAGCGCATCGTGCGGAATGGCAGTGCGACCGCGAGCTGGTGTTGCAGAACGGGGACTGGCAGGTCGTGGCGATATAAAGAAAAGGGTAGGGTGGGCATATATGCCCACGCGGAGAGAATCGGTGGGCATATATGCCCACCCTACGTTAGGAATCGGCAATGTCAAAAAATGTAGTGGTGATCGGCACCCAATGGGGCGATGAAGGCAAGGGCAAGATCGTGGACTGGTTGACGGACCACGCGCACGGTGTGGTGCGTTTCCAGGGCGGGCACAATGCCGGACATACCCTGGTGATAGGCGGCAAGAAGACGGTGCTGCATCTCATCCCGTCCGGCATCCTGCGCGACCACGTGATGTGCTACATCGGCAACGGCGTGGTGCTGTCCCCGCAAGCCCTGCTCAAGGAGATGGACGAGCTGCAAGCCGCCGGTATAGATGTTTACAGCCGCTTGAAAGTGTCCGAGGCTTGTCCGCTGATCCTGCCTTATCACGAGGCCATCGATAAGGCGCGCGAGCTGGCCAAGGGCGATGCAAAAATCGGCACGACCGGACGCGGTATCGGTCCGGCCTATGAAGATAAAGTCGCGCGTCGCGCCATCCGCTTGCAGGATATTTTTTACCGCGAGCGTTTTGCCGCAAAACTGGGCGAGGTGCTGGATTACCACAACTTCGTGTTGAAGCATTACTTCAACGCGGCGACGGTTGATTTCCAAAAGACGCTGGACGACACCCTGGCGTTCGGCGAGCGCATCAAACCGCTGGTGCTGGATGTGCCGCGCGCGTTGTACGAGGCGAACAAGGCGGGGCAGGGTCTGTTGTTCGAGGGCGCGCAAGGCGCGTTGCTGGACATCGACCACGGCACCTACCCCTATGTCACCTCGAGCAACTGTATCGCCGGTGCGGCCTGCGCGGGCGCGGGTGTCGGCCCGCAGATGCTGCATTACGTGTTGGGCATCACCAAGGCGTACACCACGCGCGTCGGCTCCGGTCCGTTCCCGACCGAACTGTATGACGCGGTCAACAAACACGATCCTATCGGTGCGGGGTTGGCGAAACGCGGTCACGAGTTCGGCTCGACCACGGGACGCGCGCGCCGCTGCGGCTGGTTCGATGCGGCAGCGTTGAAACGCTCCATCCAGATCAACGGCGTGTCGGGTCTGTGCGTCACCAAGCTGGACGTGATGGACGGCATGGAAGTGGTGCGTCTGGGTGTGGGCTACCGTATCGATGGTGTGGAAAGCGACATTTTGCCGGTCGGTGCGGATGCCTTGTCCGACTGCCAGGCGATCTACGAAGAGATGCCGGGCTGGAGCGAAAGCACGCTCGGTGTACAGCGTTACGAACAGTTGCCGCAAGCCGCGCGCAACTATCTGGAGCGTATCGCGCAAGTGTGCGGTGTGCCGGTGGATATGGTCTCAACCGGGCCCGACCGCGATGAGACCATCGTGATGCGTCACCCGTTCGAGTAATTGGCGGTAACCAAAAAAACGCGGCGCATGATGCGCCGCGTTTTTTATTGCCGGATGATTTCTTGAATTGGTTTGTTTTTCCGCGCCTGTTTGAAGGCTAACTTGCGCGGCGACTTGGTATCTTGCGCTGGTATCCATCCCGTCCAGTCTGGAGCAAACAAGGAGCCATCGTGTCTACATCCGCCAAAATCCGCCTAATCAAAAACGATAACGAGGAATGTATCGCCGAGTCACAGGCGATACAGGAAGCCCGCGCGCGCTTCGAGGCGGAGAACCAGGCGGATGTTTCCGCGCAGGCCCGTGCGCGTGCCGAAGCGCATGCGCGGGCGATGGCGCAGGCGAGATTGCAGGCGGAGACCGAGCTGGCCGTGCAGACCGAAACCCGCCACAAGCAGGAAGCGCGTCTGGCCGAAGTGATGCAGTCCAAGCTGGCCCTGGAGCAGCAATTGACGGATGAAGTACAACACCGGCTGCACGCTGAATCGCAGCTCCAGCAGGAGACACAGGCCAGACTTCATGCCGAGCAGCTCGCCCGGCAAGCACTGGAACAGCGATTGCTGCAAGAGCAGGACGAGCGTGCCGCAGCCGAGCAACGGATGCAGGCTGACCGGGAGCTGACGGAATTGGCCGTACAACAGCAGCAGGCCGAGCGCGCGGCGCAACTGCGCGCGGAAGAAGAGATACATGCCATACAGGCTGCCATCGCCGCGACCAACGCGCGCGCCTTGCAACTGGCCAACGAGCGATGTGCGGCCGAGCAAAGACAGCAAGCGCAGGCGGCGGAAAAATTGCAGATGGAGACCCGCTTGCGTGACCTGGTCGTGCAGCAGGTCACGCAGGAATCAGAGCTGGCGCGTGCCGGCCAGGAGCGTGTCGAAGCCGAACAGGCCGAGCTGGAGCAGATCAGCGGTCGGGTCGCAGCGGAGCGGCGTGCCGCCCAGGCGGCCGAAGATCGCGCAAGGCGCGAACAGGAAGCAGCGATCGTGGCACAGCAAAAGAATGACACCGACATCGCTATCGCCAAAGCGATACAGGAGAAAACCGCCAGGGAGCAGGAGGCGGCCGCACTGGCCCGTTCCAGGCTCAATGCCGAGCAGGCTGCGGCAGCCGCTGCTGCGGCCAGAGTGCATGCCGAGCTGATGGCTTGTACCGAGATCGAGTTGCGCCGTGCCGCCGATGGCGAAGCCGAACAGACGGCACTGGCACGGGCGGCGGCGGAGCATGCCGCACAGGAACTCGCTGTGCAGCGCAAGGCGGCTGAACAGCAGGCGATGGCCGATGCCCAGCTGCTGGCAGACAAGGAACACGAATTGTTGGAGGCAGCCAAACAATGCGCCGAAGCCCGGGTGCGCGCTGAAATCGAAGCGCAGCGCAAACTGCAAGCGGAACGGGAGAATATTGCCAGCGTGCTGGAACAGACCGAAGCAGATCGCCGGGCGACCCTGCAACACGAGGCCGGCCGTGAGCTGCTGCGCCAGGCGGCACAGGTCGCGCGTGACCGGCTGGCCGCCGAGACATCGGCCAGGCAGTCTGCGGAGCAGCAGCTGCAACTGGAACAAGAGCTGGCCGATGCGGCGCAACAGCGCGCCGAAGCACAGCGATGCGCCGAACAGGCGTTGCGCGATAAATTGCAGGCCGAGCAAGCCGAGATCGCCGCCACCCATACCAAGACGGAGAAATTCCTAGAAGCCGCAAAGATCGCCCGGCAACGCGCCGATCTGGAGACCTCCGCCGCGAAGGTCGCCGACGTGAAGATCCGGACCGAAGCGCGTGCCGTCAGTGAAATTGAGGCATGCATGGCCGCGAAATTGCGGGTCATCGAATCGGATAATCAGCGCATCGCCATGGAAGTGCGCGCGCGGGAGATCGCCGAAGCCACCTTGAAACTCAACGAGCAAGCCGAGCAGGTCGCACAGGACAAGGAGCAAGCAGCCATCCGCGAGATGCGGATGGCCAAGATGCGCCTCGATGCGGAACGCCTGGCACTCCAGCGCGGGGAAGAAAAGATCCATGCCGAAGCGGTTGCCGCCGTGGCGTTCCGGCAACAAATCGCCGCAGCGGAACGCGAGCGCATGGAAACAACGATGCGTGCGGAGCACATGGCGAATCTGCGCATCGCGGAAGCACGCAAGGCTACCGAAGCGCAACAGGCAAAAATACGCGGCGAGGCGCTTGCCCTGGTAGCGGCGCGCAAACGTGGCATGTCGTCCAAGGATAGCGTTTTGCAATCGGCCTAAAGCATTCCATTTTCCTGCCGATAAGTACAATCTGGGACGATAAGGGAAGTCAGCGATGCAGGACATTAAAGGGTTGAAAAACTGGGTCGAGTATCTGA
>VFSW01006561.1_pt1 | contig 17074 bp, 23 predicted proteins | sample 5358111 | NCBI WGS metagenome assembly VFSW01 (sample SAMN11554181, study PRJNA540505) | mine drainage metagenome | isolation source: sediment from site ElyBrook_90M | place: USA: Ely Copper Mine, Vershire, VT | collected 2017
GGCCGAAAGCGTGCACGAAAACCATATACCTCAAGACATATGGATCGAAACGCTCTAGCATGCTCAGGTCGCCGCGAAGGACATGCAAGACTAAGCGCGCCCTTCGTGGTGCTGCCTCCATATAAATCAGTGTGAGATACTCGCTCTTCTTGGCACATAATCCTTCATCAGCAGCGAGTTGAGCACTACGGTAACGGAGCTCAGCGACATGGCGAACGCGGCCATTATGGGTAGCCATGAATACATGCCTATGCCGAACAGCGGAACCAGGGCTCCCCCTGCCACAGGCACGAGCACCGAGTTGTAGCCGAACGCCCAGAAGAGGTTCTGCCTTATCTTCCTTATCGTCATCCTGCTTATGCCTATCGCCTTCGGGACATCCGAGAGCCTGCTCTTCACAAGCACTACGCTCCCCGACTCCATGGCTATGTCCGTGCCTGCGCCTATGGCTATGCCGACATCAGCCTTGGCCAGCGCCGGCGCGTCGTTTATCCCATCGCCCACCATGGCCACTTTCTTTCCCGACTTCTGCAGCCTCTCTATATGTGCCAGCTTGTCCTTGGGCTTGGCCCCTGCTATGATGTTCGTTATCCCGGCGTCGTGTGCAACGCGCCTTGCCGCCCTCTCATTGTCTCCAGTAACCATCCACACTTCTATGCCGCTGGCGACCATCTCCGCAACGGCTTTCCTCGAATCCTCCTTCAGCGTGTCAGAGAGGGATATCAGGCCGAGAACATTCCCGCCAGACCCGACCACTAGCACCGTTCCGCCCTGCTCCTCGAGCTCCGCCATGCTTTCCGTCGAGGCCTTGTCCATTACGCCGAACATTTCCGCATTGCCGACGACAACTTTCCTGTTTCCGGGCAGCACGGCCTCTATCCCGCTCCCGGGCAGGTACTTGAACCCCTTCGCCTTCTGCAATGCGAGCTCCCTCCTCTTCGCCTCGTCCACGACCGCCCTTCCCAGCGCATGTTCCGAATCTGCTTCCGCAGATGCAGCCATCCTCAGTACCTCATTGCCATCAATGCCGCCGAACGGCACTATCTTCGTTACCTTCGGCTTGCCTTCCGTGAGCGTACCTGTCTTGTCCAGCACGACCGCGTCTACCTTGTTCAATATTTCCAGCGCCTCGCCGTTCTTTATCAGTATCCCGTTCCTCGCGGATATTCCTGAAGACCTGAGCAGCGCTGCTGGAGTGGCTATGCCTAGTGCGCAGGGGCATGCTATTATCAGAACGCTGACGAGCGCGAGTATGGAATATGTCAGCCCGACTCCGCCTACGAAGAACCATAGCAGTGCCGATATCACGGCCGCGGCGACGACCGCAGGCACGAAGTAGGACGAAACCCTGTCAACGAGCTTCTGTATCGGCACCCTGCTTGACGCGGCGTCCCTCACCACTGACACTATCTGGGAAAGGGTTGTGTCCATGCCGACCTTCGTGGCCCTCATCCTTATCGAACCAGCGGTGTTGATGGTGCCCCCTATCAGGGCGTCGCCTTCCGCCTTGTCCACCGGCATGCTCTCCCCGGTTATCATGGACTCGTCAACCGTGGTGCTGCCTTCCAGCACTACCCCGTCGGTAGGTATTCCCTCGCCGGGCCTGACAAGCAGCGCATCTCCTACCTTTACCCTTTCAGCCGGTATGTCAGTCGTCTGTATGCTAGCCGTTTGCATGTCGGCCGTCTTGCCATCGGACACAAGATGCGCGATCTTTGGCTTGAGCTCAAGGAGCTTCTCAACCGAGGATCCGGCCTTCGCTTCGGTAAGCCTTTGCAGGTACGTCCCGGTAAGTATAAGCGCTATTATGAGCGTGGATGTGTCGAAATACACCCCCGAAACCGGAAAGAGCGATGGAAAGAGCACCACTATCGCGCTGTATCCGAACGCCGCCGAGGTCCCTATAGCGATGAGCGTATCCATGTTGCTGGACCTGTTCCTTATCGCGTCGGCTATGCCGGCGTAGAACCTCCATCCCGGGTAGAACTGGACCACCGAGGCGAGCACGAGCATGATATACCCTTCGAAAGGAAGCGAGGTGAACACATACGACATCAGCACTATCGCAATGGCTATAGGCCACGATATGGCTATCGAGACCCTTAGCAGGAAAAGCTCACGTTCCGGTTTCTCGAACTGCACTTTGCACGAGGCGGAGCAGAAATAGTATTTTTTATCGTCCTTGTACGCCACTATGCCCGTGCTGGGGTCCACATACATCCCGCATACGGGATCGTTTGCCATAGCCCTATTCACCCATTTCCGCAGCAATATGCCGCATGTTCAGTTTCGCGGCGCTACTTGGCGTACTTGTCTGGGTTCCTGTCGAACGTCTCCTTGCACGCCTTGGAGCAGAAGACGTACCTTTTGCCCTTGTACTCGCTTACGATCCCAGAGCTCTCATCCACTTCCATCTTGCATACTGGATCCTTCATAAAATCACAATAATGCCTTTTGAAAGGATGAATATAAGCATGTCGTTCGTTCGGCGTTCACTCGATGGCATGTTCCAGCATATCCCTCACCTTCGCTACCCCTATCGACGCGAAGAGCTTGCCGAGCCTCGGCCCGTCCTCCTTGCATATCGTAGCAAGGTATAGCTGCTTGAAGAGGTCAGAGGCCTTGACGGCCTTTTCCTTCGCCACGCCGTACACGAGGTTGTGTATCGCGAGCTCGTCCATGCCGTCTTCAAGCGAAGAGGTGAAGGCTTTCACCGCATCACCGAACCCCGTTATCTTGCCCTGCCTGATGGTGAAGTTGTAGCGCTCCGGCTCGTACTCCTCCTCCAACCACTTCGTTATGAACGGTGCCAGGTAGGCGACGCCTTCCTCGTCGCCCAGCATGCTGCCGACTCTCTTCCAGTCCTTGTATATCTGGTAGTTGAGCAGCACGTCAAGGAAGCGCGCCTTCCACCTAAGGTGCCCTATCGTGCGCCTGAAAGTTATCAGCTTCTTCTCGTCCGCCCTGTTCTCCGGCTTCTCTAACGTCGACAGCCTCTCCACCTCCTCATACAGCTTCACCAGGTGGTCGCCCGTCGGGTCTATGTCCTTGTCCTGCTCCAGGCTCGGCACCGCCAGTATGTATTTCGCTAGCTGCGCGGGCACCAGCCCGAAGAGCTCCTCAGCCCCTATGCCTATTCCCTTCGACTTCGAGTACTTCTTGCCGTGGAACATTATGAAACCGTACTTGTAGAGTATCGGTGGCTCCCTATTGAGGAACTCCTTGTGTACTGCAACCGCGGTGTCCGCGCTCCCTCCCCTTGTCATGTGGTCTACTCCGGAGCCCTCTATGTCGGAGTCGAAATAGGCCTGCCATGTGGGCCAGTGTATCCTCCACTGCAGCTTGTACTTGTGGTCGTAGATGCTTGCCTTGCCGGTGTAGCCGCAGCCCTTAACGTACTTCACGTCCCTGTCGCATGCGTACTCGTATTCGGTATCGCTGTGCCATGTCACTCTCGTGGTCGCTATCTTGCCGCACTTCTCGCATATCGGCATTATGACGCTCCATTCCTTCAAGCTGTCCAAATCCTTGAAGGAGCTGTCAGCCAATATCCTCTTTATCCTGTCCTCATCCGCAAGATACCTTTTGGTGTAAGGATCGAAGAGTCCCTGCTCATACAGTTCCGTAGACCTTACCAGCGTAAGCTCGAGCTCCATAGCTGCCGAGAGCGCCATGAGCTCCTGCAGGTAATGCTCCCCATAAGAGTCGTGGCACTTGAACGGATCGGTGACGTGCGCGAGCGGCTTTCCCAGCTGCGGCTCCAGTTCCTCCCTGAACCTCTCTATGTCTATCGGCACCGCGTCGAACGCGTCGAGCGTGTCCGCAATGAAATGGAAGGCCGCCTTCGCGCCCCTTTCCTCGATAGCCTTGCCTATTATGGCCGGATAAAGTATCTCGCACACAGTTCCGAGGTGCGGCTTTCCGCTGACTGTCGCGCCCCCGGTTATCGAATACCTGTCCTTCTCCTTTTCTGTCACGCGCTCCGCGAGTATGTCGGACCAGTGCTTATCCTTCATCTCCGCCCTGGTGGCTCCGCTTTTCGGCATGCTTTCACTAAATGAAAATTAAAGACGAGAATCTTTATAACGTATCTGTTCAAAGTACAAAGGGCAAATGTGCAAAGCGCACGGCTACAACGTCTTCTGCACCCATTTCACGACAGTGTTCACGAGCTTCCTCCTCTTCCCGTGGAAGCTGTGGTCCGCTCCTCTTATCACGACGGCCTCTATCCTATTCGAGTTCCTTCTCAGGGTCTCTGCGGCCTTCCTTGCCGGCAGCCCTGCGGCGTCCATGTACATGTCTTCATCGCCTATGACCGCCAGTGCCGGGACGCGTATTCCTGCGATGTACCCCATGCGGTCCGCAGCGTAGTCCAGTATCCGGCTCTCCGGCCTCCTCGGGTCCGTTGTGCTTAGGAACCTCGACACGCTCATCTTCATCCATGGCGGGATGTATCTTGAAGGCATCATCGCATCCCTGTCCATCTTCGCAGTCCTCTTCGCCTCGCTTACCGCCGTGTCGAACCTCTTCCCAAGTGACACTTTCCATGAGTTGTAGTCGTCTCCGGGTGAGAGGAGCACGAGAGCCTTGACCCTCCTGCTCCTGCTTTTCGAGTGGTAGTAAAGTATCTTCTGGCAGCCAGTGCTGTGGCCCTCGAGCACTATGCTGCGGTAGCCCTTCGACGCGAGGAACCGCATCGCACCCTCTATGTCGTACACGCAGTCCTCGAACCTCTCCAGCGCGCTTCCTGCAAAGAAGAAGTCCGCCCTCTTCCCGTGCTTCATCCTGTCAAACTTCTCAATCGCGTTGCTCCCCCTGGTCTGTATGGAGAAGAATGCTATCACCTTGGATTCGAACCCCTGCGCAAGCTCTTCCACGGCCGAGCTCCCGTAAAAGCTGCCGCCGAGGCCGTGCACATGCAGCACCGCAGTTTTTTTCCTGGAGTGCTCCGGCATGGCCAGGAGCCCGTAGAGCAACACTCCGTCCGACGCGGAGAACTTCTCTATCGAAAGCCTTTTGGGGAAAGACATGAACTCGCTTCTTACCTCTCAACCGCCAGCTGCGGCAATATCCTCTTCACTATGCCGTTCAGGAACGCGTTTATCCTGTTCCTGTACCTGTAGATGATGTATCCTATCACAAGGCTGATCGCCACTCCGGCTATCACGTCTGTCAGGTAGTGCGCAAGCAGGTACACCCTGCCGAAGAGTATGATCAGGAGCCATACGACATAGGCAGCTCGTATGTACTTGTACTTGCCCATGAATAACGTGAGGCCGGTTAGCACTGTCGCGTGGTTGCTCGGGAAAGCATAGCTGGACTCGCACGCAATCTTGCTTAAGTTCAGCGTGGTGAGCACCTCGCTTGTGCTGCAGGGCCTCGGCTCCCTGACTATCATCTTTAAAGTGTCGGATATTATGAAGAACAGGACCCCTGCGATAACATAGGAGTACACATTCATGTCCTTCTTAAAGTACATGTACAGGAACAATGCCGGCAGAACCAGGTAGTACGATTTTGCCAGTATGCCCATCACATACGTCAGGGCAGGGCTAGAAAGCGCCAGCGCGGCCTTGAACGCGGCCATGTTCAGTCCTATACTGTAAGCATCTATCATTAGCAGCAATGCAACACCCGAATGCATAGAATTGCTTGGAAAGGTTAAAAAACATGCATGATTGCGGCGCTCTCCTCAGCCGTGCGTCCGCAGTATGTCGCTGATATCGCTCTGTATCCTTTCGGAATACTTTTCGCCACCTATGCCGAAGTGCCTGTAGCGCTCGTTCCTGAGCAGCTCCATGCTTCCATAGTGGTGCCTGTAGAATCCGGCGAGTGCATCGGCAGTGCTTCCGTCATGCGTACCGTAGGCCTCGGTGGACCAGAGCATGTGAAGCAGGTAAAGCTGGTGCGGTTCGCTCGGCACGAGGACGTTGCCTGCGCCGCTGTGCACCAGCACGCTGTGCTTTATCATGTCGCTTGCAAATATTCCCATGAACGTTTTCCTGAACGATATCTCCTCCGAGCCGGTTATGGCGCGCATGTTGTCCTCCACCTGGGCGAATCTCCTGTAAGGAATGCCGACTTCGACGTTCATTCCGGTTATGCTGTCATAGAACCTCATGAACCTGCTCTCCTGCCCGCCTTCTGGGAAGAGACCCCTCTCCTCGGCGCGCTTCCTGTCTTCATATGATCGCATATCCGCATGTTGCCGCGGCGCTGCCAGCGCACCGCCGTGCAGGTAGCCGTTGCCGAGTCCGTCGTTGTCAAACGAGGTGAAAGTGATGGTGTCGGTCTTCTCCGGCGAGCCGCAGCACATCTCGTTAACCACGTTGCCGTACGCTATCAGTATGACATTGCCCAGCGCCTCCTTTACCCTGCCGGATATGTTGGCGACAGTCTCCGCAACGTACGTTTCACCCATTCTGGTCTTTTGCAACCCTACCTGCATTGATACTCACCACGTCCCGCGCTTATCTATTCAGTCTGATCCGCTTGCGTTTTCCTCGACGAACTTCTTTATCTCGGCGAAGTTTTCGACTATTAGCCTAGCCTTGCCAAGCCCGAACGTGAACGGGTACTGGTCGTCGTCGCCCTTCGTCAGGCTTATCGTCTTGTGTCCCTTGTACTCTCCTATCTTGACGGGCATTGTTTCATCCTTTCTATTTTTCTTTCTTATTTATGTGACGATAAAACTAAATGCCTAATGATTCCAGTGGTACGGAAAGGCTCCTCTCGGTTGCATTGAACACAAGTAATATAAACGTGGAGCGCAAATCATCTCAGATGTGAAAGGGGCAATACGATGCCGCTATACATGCTTAAGGAGGACAAAAAGGGTAAGGACTGGTCAACGATAATGGTGGCGCAGCCGAACCAATACATAATAGTGGATGAGAATGCCCAGGCAGAGATGACCAGGCGCTACCTGCTGCGATGCGGCATCCCGGACAGCTACTCCGACGTACTGCTTTCGAAGGAGAAGATTCCCTTATCAAAGCTGGGAGAGATAACTCCTTACGATAGTGAAAGCATAATTAGGATAGCGCGGCTATCCGATGAGACGCCATACGACCTGGTTCTGAAAAATTCCACTGGAAAGGAAGTTACATTAAAGCTCGTGCACCTGACCACATTGGATTTCGATGAAGACTACCTGTACGATAACTGACGCACACGGCGGCATCATTGCACAATCCTTACCTTCTTGCTCTTGCTCTTGGCCCCGCTTAGTATTATAACCCCTGATTTCGGAACGCCGAAATGCTCCGCAAGCATCTCAATCAGGCGCGCATTCGCCTTTCCCTCGACGGCCGGCGCGTCGACCCTGGCCCTGTAGCTGCCCGCATTCACCATCTCGACCGACGCCTTCCTCGCATTGGCCGTGACCCTTACCATTATGTCCGCGCAATCACCGTTACGACGCCATTCCTTGTCAGCGAATGGATAAATTACCTCCTTCGCGCAAGTGCAGGGCATTAAGAAGGTTTTAATATTAGTACCTACAACAGTATAGTAGAGTATATTGCAATTCCTCTAGTTTTTTCCACAAACTGGCGAAGTGCATACACATACACCAACATGGTGCAACTATGGAAAATTTTGAACAGATGGGGCTCAGCCCCGACCTTCTTAAGGCACTCAGAGCGATGAAGTTCGAGAAGCCGACGGAAGTACAGAGCATGGCGATTCCTGAGATATTGAAAGGCAGGGATGTATACGTAAGATCGAAGACCGGCACCGGAAAGACCGCTGCGTTTCTTCTTCCAATAATGCAGATGCTGCAGCGCGGCAGGGATCCCGGCGCGCTCGTAGTAGTGCCCACAAGGGAGCTGGCATTGCAGACGGACGGCGTTGCGAGGAAGCTCGCAGCCAATTCGAGGCTGCACGTCACGACCGTTTATGGCGGCGTCTCCCTGAACCCGCAGATCGACAGCCTCGATGCGGGCACGGACCTGATGATAGGCACTCCGGGCAGGATAATAGACCTGATGGAGCGCGGAGCCGCGCACATGGATGGCGTGAGGTTCCTGGTGCTGGACGAGGCGGATCTCATGCTCGACATGGGATTCATAGACGACATAGAGTACATATTGAAGAGCGTGCCGCGCACAAGGCAGACGCTGCTCTTCTCCGCCACATCCAGGAAGGAGATAATGGACATAGCGGACAGGCACATGAACAACCCGTTCCACATAAGCGTGGGGCCGGACGATGAGCTAGTGGTCACTTCCATAAAGCACATGTACGCGATAGTACCGGGCACGAAGAAGATAGCCACTCTTCTCGCATACCTGAAGACGCGCATGAGCGCGAACAGCAAGAGCATAGTCTTCGCGAGGACGCAGATTGCCGCATCGGCGCTCTACAGCGCGCTGAGCGACTTCGGCATGAGCCCCCTGCTGCTCCACGGCGGCATGACCCAGGCGAAGAGGGAGATGGCAATGAGGAGGTTCAAGAACGACAAGTCCGGCATACTCATCGCGACGAACGTCGCCGCGCGTGGACTCGACATATCAAACATAACCGACATAATAAACTTCGACGTACCTGACGATCCGATTGTGTACATACACAGGGTCGGAAGGTCCGCGCGTATGGGCAAGGACGGCCGCGCGTTCACGATATTCTCATCGGACCAGGCGAGGGAGCTGAAGAACATAGAGTACTACTCCAACATAAGCATGGAGCGCGAGCAGATAAACACCGACGAGTTCAAGAACGTCAGCTTCGGGAAGTACTTCCAGAGAGGAAGGTACGACTCCGACAGGCAGGGTCAGTCACGCGGCTTCCGCAACGACCGTTCCGGAGGCTTCCGCGGCAGGTCGCGCGACGGTGGTCGCGGCGGTGACCGCAGCCACGATGGCTACCGCCAGCACGGCAACTACAGGGACCGCAGGAAGTAGCCTTTTTCAGAATCCTCCGCGCGCACGGCCCCCATGCGGCAGGTATAATTGCTATAGCCACGTGTAGCAATGGAAAGCATATATATTTGCATCTGCGTTATATACTAACGTGGCCAGTAGCTACTTATATAGCGGAAAACGGTGCAGAAAATGAAGGCGAAATCTAACGCTCCAGAGAACTGTCCGGTCCAGGACATAATGAGCAGGTACAAGCTAAGCGAGGAGGGCATAATGAGCATGGTGAGGCTCAACTGGCGAATGTCGGTGCTGGGCATACTCTCCGCCAGTGATTCTGAGGGAATCAATTACAACAGGATACACAGCATAACAGGCCTGAACCCGAGAACGCTTTCTATAATACTTAAGGAGCTTACCTCTGAGAAGGTGCTGAAAAGGACCGTCACAGGCGGATCTCCGCCTCACGTGAAGTACAGCCTAACTAAGCTCGGAGCCGACGTGGTGAGAGCGCCCTGCCCTATATTCGACATGGCAAGGAACAGGAATGGCGGTAGAAGCTAGCGCACATCAGTGCAACCCGCTTTTAAATAAAACCCGATCGCATAAGGCCGCGCTTTGGGCCCGACCTTTACCCTTTCTGCGGCTTTTCCCTATCTTTTCGGTTTTTATTCTTTCCATCGAACTGGCAGCCACAACAGTATTTAAAGTTTGCGAGAGAAACTGAAGCATGGCAGCCACGCGCGACAATGTAGCACATCGACCAAGAATACACGCGCCATACATAACGATTCTCTTCGCCGTGCTGATACCGTTATTCACCGTGGCCTACACATACGTATTCCCGCTGGTCAACGGCAACCGCCTGGCGATGTGGCTGACTTCGCCGTTCAATATCTTCTTCGAGATGTACCCGCCGCACGGCATTACGCTTAACTACCTTCTTCCAGTTGCAATCTTCTTCCTTGTAGAGATATATAGCAGGTACGTCGCGGACATAAAGGAGCGCAACTCTACGATGAACCATGCGTTCGGCCTGGCCGTGATAGCGTCATACGCCACCTCCGCGCTCATATGGGCGCTCTTCGGCATGCCTGCTATAGGCACGTCTGTGCTCGCGTTCTGCATGCTGCTATTCTTCGTGAGTGAGGTAACGGACTCTGAGCTGATAAATAGGCTGAGGGAGCGCCACCGCAGGAAGGGCTACGTATTCGAGGTGCTGATGTTCGCATACTCGGCGCTGCTTCTCGGCTCTTCGGTCATCGTCTTCGCGTACATAAACGGCAACCAGTACTGGTTCATACACCTTATCGGCGGCAGCATATTTGCTATCATGCTGTTCGCCTACCTGATGCACAGGAAGACCAAGGAAAAGACGCTGAAAGCGTAACGCCACCAAGGTGCATTCCGTCGGCTATGCCACATTTCTCGAAGAGAGCACCACTGTAAGGCCGAGGAGCGCGGCAGTGCCTCCGAACACCGAGCATGCGACGCCTGCCGCCCCACTGGCAAGTACGCCGTAGATTATCACGATCGTGCCCACGGTGATCGCGGTGCCGCCCACGGCGCTTCGCACGCTGCCGCTTGCCTTATCTCTTCGCGGCGCGTAGTCGGAGCCGTGCTTTATCCCATTTATCTCATGCTCTGCGTACTTGCTTTCGCTTTCCGTCAGGGTTTCTCCTCGAAGCATGCCTTTCGCTGCAGCCATGTCTCTTTCTTCCGCGTGCCCCGCGATTGTAATGTACCCGGTGCAATCACCGTTCCGTGCCGCGCAATCTCATTTCTTGTGCAGCAGTATTACGCCTTCCGTGTTCTGGTTCATCCTCCCGTATCCGGCATCGCTCGCGATCTGCTCGAACCGCTGCCTGTCAGCCGCATCGATGCTGAACCTCGACACGCCGCCTTTGTCATTCGGCGCCATGGTCCTTACCTCAAGGCTGCCGCCGCTGCCGTGTATCATCACGTCAGTGATCGCCTTGTGCTCCCCGAGGAACCGCTTGAACGCATCGGGATCTGTGCTCTCAACCAGGCGTGGCACGATCTCGGGCCTTGTCGGGTCGTGGGAGACGGTCTCCCTTGCCTGCTCCGGCGTTGCGTCGGCGTCCGCACCCGCAATCACGCCAGCATCGGCGCCCTCTTCCCCGTGTTTCTGTCCATCGTTCTTGTGCAGCTTGAACACGTTTTCACCCATACACATTGCATGGAGCCGTATATAATGGTTGATTGCCGCTCAGGCACCTCAAATACATGCTGAATTAGCACGGCAATTCGTACCTTGCCCTACATACCCGTACCCCAAAAATTATAAAAGCTGCAATCCATAATTTCGAATAGGTGAGATTTTGAAGATCGGTATAATAGGAACGGGGAACGTAGGCAAGGCTATAGGAGAAGCGCTCAGGGCAAAGGGCTATGATGTCACCTATGGCTCTAGGAACCCGCAGTCTGCGGGGCTGCCGCAGGGCGTGAGGGTCACGAGCCAGGAGGAGGCGGCCAAGGATTCCGACGTCATAGTGCTCGCGGTGCCTTATCTGGCACTGAAGGAGACGATACACGCAGCGGGTAAGGACAACTTCAAGGACAAGACCGTGATAGACGTCACGAACGTCATGGACAAGAACATGGAGTGGGCCCTGGGGTTCAAGACATCAGGCGCGGAGGAGCTGTCCAAGGAGCTCAAGCACGCGAAGGTCGTCAAGGCGTTCAACACCGTGTTCGCGCAGCACATGGGCGACGGCACGGCCAAGGGCGAGAAGCTCGATCTCCTGATTGCTTCGGACCACGATGACGCAAAGGCAGTAGTCAAGGAACTCGGGGAGAAGCTTGGCTTCGAAGTCGTTGACGCCGGCAAGCTGGAGTCAGCCAGATATTTGGAGGCTCTCGGCATGCTGAACATACACCTCGGCTACAAGCAGAAGCTGGCGTTCGAGGGCGTCAGGTTCGTCAAGTAAAAGCAAACAATAGCAAAGCAGTAGCGGAGCAGCGGCTCATTCCCTTGGACTTAGGAAGGTCCCGGCCCCTTGGCCGCGGACCTTTCCTCTATTACCTTGTTTATCATCAGCCTGAGCCACGGGGCGTAACTGTCCGGATCGCTCCGTATGCCCTCTCTCAGCTCCTCGAGGCCGACCCATTTCCAGTCCATAACCTCTTCTGCGTTCAGCTTCGGCTCCCCCTCGTACGAGCCGAAGAGCACGTGATCGTACTCGTGCTCTGTCAGGCCGTGTCCCACGTCGGCTCTGTATGGAAAGTCGAACGCCTCCCTGATCTCGCAGTCGAAGCCCATTTCCTCCATGAGGCGCCTGTGCGCCGCGGCGAGCACGTTTTCTCCAGGATAAGGATGGCTGCACACCGTGTTGGCCCACTGCCCTGCGGAATGGTACTTCGTGAGCGCCCTGCGCTGTATCATCGTCTGCCCCTTGGAATTGAATACGAAGACCGAGAGCGCCCTGTGCAGCTTGCCGCCGTTCTGGTGCGCCCTGAGCTTCTCCTCCGTGCCTATCTCATTGTCCTCCGTGTCCACGAGTATGACGTTTATGTCTGGCATGCTTTTCCCCTCTTATGTATATGAAACACCATTTATTTTTATGCCTTTCCGGCGTGGCGTGGGGCAACGCAACACTATTTATAAGTGAACAGCGCAAGCGTATTGGCTGCCAGCCGGGTTGCGCTTCATGCTAATTCCCTTGGGTCTGTCGGTGTTCGCCGCCTTCGCCTGGGCGACCTCCGGGACCATAATAAAGAGCTTCTCAACGAGGTTCAAGAATTTCTATGCCGCGCTTGCGGTCATCATCGGCAACTTCGCGGCCGTAAGCGTGGTCATGGCACTTTTCGGCCTTTTCGGCCACTTCAATATAAGCGCGTATGCGGCCGAGATCGCCGCGCTCTCCGGGCTCGTCACCACCGCAGGGTACCTCCTATTCTACTGGTCGCTCCAGAGCCAGCAGGCTTCCAACACGTACGCGATGATAGAGATACAGGCGGTGGTCCTTGCGCTCTATGCTACGTTCGCCCTGCACGAGAGCATCGGTACCGTAGAGCTTTTCGGCCTGCTCGCGGTAGTGATAGGCGTGATAGTTGTCTCTACCGAGAAGGGCTTCAAGTTCAACAAGAGGATGCTACCCGCAATGGCTGCGAACCTGGTCTGGGCGCTGGGGTGGATCCTTCTCGTATACCCTATATCTGTGGCATCTAACAGCGCGGTGCCCATATGGATAAGCTTTACGGTCGGCCTTGCCGCCGTGACCGTGATAACCCCCATATACGCGCGCAGAAGGGGCCACAGCCCGGACCTTGTCAGGAAGGGCATGCCCATAGGCATAGCAGCCGGGCTGTTCAGCGGCGTGGGCAACCTTCTCTATGCTGCTGTCATAGCTATGAAGCAGCTGGCGCTCGGAGCGGTAACCGGCAACTCCTCCCCTGCGATTGTGGCGGTATTCGCGCACTTCATATACCACGACAGGCTGACGAAATTCCAGGTCCTCGGCCTGATGCTAGTCCTCGCAGGCGGAATAGCCGTAGGGCTGTACTGAGCGGGAAGCCGGTGCGCTCCGGTTTTATGGTGCAATTCGTCGAACAGCGTATATCTTCACGCCCTTTTTATATTAGGAATGCAGCATTCCTTCAATTGATTGCATGACCAATAAACTATGGCTTTCGGGCATAAACGTCAAGGATGAGCGCGAGGATTTTGGACTTCTGCCCTATCTAGGGAGAAAGCCCAAGGAAAGGGAAATGACGGAAGGCGAGAGGGAGGCCATAGTTAACGCTGCCAGGAACTCCGAGGCCAACAAGGAGGCGTACCTGAAGAGCGACAAAGCCATGGCTCTGCTCAGGGAGGAGGGCAAGACTGAGGAAGCCGACGCGATAGAAACCAGGCGCGACCTCCAACTCGACCTGCTCTGACGGCCGCAAGGCGGATTACCTTCTTATCGCTGCTACCGTTATGTTGAACACCAGCGTGTAGCCTGCCAGCGGCGGATTGAAGTCTATGGTCGCGTTGGTCGCGTTAAGCGCGGTTACCTTTCCCTCGAGGCCAGATGTGGTGCCGAGTATCTCTCCAACTTTGGGCGTGTTGCTGCCGAACACCGAGATCGGATAGGTTATGATACGGCTCTGGTTGACATACCCATATGCCTCTGTTGGCGGTATGGTGACCGTCTTGTTCTCGCCTACGCGCATGCCTACCACGGCGCTGTCAAACCCCGGTATGACCTGGTTGGCCCCCACGGTGAAGTTGAACGGTGCTCCGCCTACGTTGGTGTTGAACACCGTGCCGTTCGTGTAGCTGCCCGTGTAGAACACGCTGACGTTGTCCCCGACCACCACGACGGAGCTACCAGCGGCCGTGCTCAGGAAGTACACCGCTATGGCTATGATCGCCACAAGCACCACCGCGCCTGCGATGTAGAGCTGCCTTGCGCCGCCCTTGCCCTTTCCGCTCCTCTTGTTTTCCACTTTTGTGCTTTCCTCCATCATATCACGCAATTATGGCGCCATAGCTGACGCCTGCCAGGAATAAAGGGTATTTCGTCTCAACACATATAATGCTATGCGGATAATTCGCTTTGCGCGTCCCGATCTCCTTTTATCTTACCCTCCCACTACACGGCATATCCCTATAGCCTGTACACAGCGCTGCCTGGGCTGACTGCGTACTTCATCTTGATGCCGACGTCGTCGCCGGAAGAGGCACTGTCGACGTCCTTCCTGTTGATCTGCATGCTGGTGACCCTCTGCCTCACTGCGTCATCTTCCGTGCCTATCTCTATTATGTCGCCGACCTCAAGGTTGCCAGTGAGCCTCACCGCGGCGACCATGAGCCTGTCGAAGAACTGCTCCACCGTGCCTATCTGCTCCCTGCTTTGCAGCACGTTATCGCCGCTCGCCTCCCTGTTCATCCTAGCCTCGCTCTCCTCGTGGTTGCTTATTATCGTGTCAAGGTCTGCCTTCTTCCTCCTCCCGAGCATTCCAACACCTGCAGTTAATTCGCTGCGAAGAAATACATAACTACCTCTTCCCAGGCGCACAGAAGCGTTATAAAGGTAACAGTGCTTAATCAAGCATATGGCAGACTTCAGGAGGATCGATGCGGCGATGCTCGAGCGCGTGAGTGCGAACGCCAAGCTCAATCTTACCGATGAGGAAAAGAGTAAGTTCCTTGCGGAGATGGAGGACATACTCGCCGCCTTCAGGAAACTCGAGGAAGCCGACACCGAAGGCGTTCAGCCGGCATATCATCCTGTAAAAGTGGAGAACGTATGGCGCGAAGACATCGTGATGAAGAAGAAGATTGAAATATGCAGGAACACAGATGCGATGGAAGGTGGATACATAATAGGTCCGAAACTAGTGTGATGGGTTGGTTTCATTAATACGCGTAAAAACCTTTTTGGAGGATATAAGGGAAGGAAGAACTGATCCGGAGGAATTCCTATCAGGCGTAAGGGAGAAGTCTGCTTCTATACAGGAAAGGTATTCGCCGTTCATAACTATTAATCCTGATTTCGGTTCAGGCAAGGCCGCAAGCGGGCCGCTAGGGTGCCTGCCAATTTCGGTGAAGGACTGTCTTTGCACCGCGGGCTTGCGGACGACCGCGGGATCGAGGATACTGGATGGCTACGTGCCTCCGTTCGACGCCACCGCGGTATCGAAGGCCAAGGCCGCCGGCGGCCTCATACTGGGAAAGACCGCGCAGGATGAGTTCGGCTTCGGAACGTTCTCGACGAACTGCGCCTACGGCGCTCCCAAGAACCCGCACGATGCTGAAAGGACATGCGGAGGGAGCAGCGGTGGGGCCGGATGCCTGACCGCGGCTGCAGATTTCCCGCACATAGCGATAGCAGAATCCACAGGGGGCAGCATAACCGCGCCCGCGGCGTTCACGGGCACCGTGGGACTCACGCCGACCTATGGAAGGGTGTCGCGCTACGGTCTCATAGACTACTCCAACAGCATGGACAAGGTAGGGGTGATATCGAAGGAGGTGTACGATTCCGCGCTGATGCTCTCCGTGATAGGGGGATATGACCCTCTCGACTCCACAAGCCACAGGGCGGATGGTGAAGACTTCACGAAATATGTCGGCAAGGGTGTTAGGGGCCTGAAGGTAGGGGTGCCGAAGGAGTACTTCGAAGGCGCGGCTCCGGGCGTGGAGAAGCAGGTCATGGACGCGGTGCACGGGCTCGAGTCCGCTGGTGCCATCGTGACCGAGATGTCCCTGACGTTCACGAAATATGCGGTTCCCGCATATTACATAATAGCGATGGGCGAGGCCTCAACCAACTTGGCGAAGTACTGCGGCATGCGATACGGCGCGCAGGAAAAAGTCGAAGCCGAGTTTTCCGAGTACTTCTCCAAAGTTAGGACCCACAACTTCGGCGAAGAGGCGAAGAGGAGGATAATACTCGGCACGTACATGCGCGCGGCAGGCTTCAGGGACGAGTATTACATGAAGGCGCTCAGGGTGCGCAGCCTTCTCATAAAGGAGTTCAAGGCCGCCTTCGGGCATGTCGACGTGATTGCCGCGCCGTCCATGCCCATACTGCCACCGAGGTTCGACGAGATAAAGGGCATGTCCCCGATGGAAGCATACGACCTGGACAGGACGACGACCGCGCCGAACCTGTGCGGATTCCCGACCATTTCCGTGCCTGCCGGGATGTCCGATGGGCTGCCTGTGGGGCTCCAGCTCATTGCGGACCATTTTGAGGAGGGCAAGTTAATAAGCGCAGCTTCAAGCGTAGAGGGTGATTTCGATTAAGGTAATGATAGGGCTCGAGGTGCACTGCCAGCTAAACACCGAGAGCAAGCTCTTCTGCTCCTCTGAAGCGTATCCGAAAGACGCGGCCCCAAACAGCTCCGTCTGCGAGGTCTGCCTAGGCTATCCAGGCACGAAGCCGGTGCTTAACAAGAAGGCGATAGACCACGTGATATGCATCGGCCTGGCCCTCGGCTGCAGGATAAACAGGGAGACCTACTTCTCTAGGAAGACATACTTCTACCCTGACATGTCGAAGAACTACCAGATAACGCAGTACGAGGTGCCGATAGCGGCGGAGGGCGCGATGGACGTTAACGGCTCAAGGATAAGGATACGCCGCGTCCATCTGGAAGAGGACCCTGCAAGGGTGATCTACGCGAACGGCAGCCTGGAGACCACGAGCTATGTCCTGGTCGACTACAACGCGGAGCGGCTCTAATGGGCGCGGCACCCAGAG
>VFSW01006562.1_pt1 | contig 17071 bp, 17 predicted proteins | sample 5358111 | NCBI WGS metagenome assembly VFSW01 (sample SAMN11554181, study PRJNA540505) | mine drainage metagenome | isolation source: sediment from site ElyBrook_90M | place: USA: Ely Copper Mine, Vershire, VT | collected 2017
CGCTTGAAAAACAGGATACTGATAAAAAACGGACTATCCCTCATGTTGACTATGCTAAAATATTGCTTGAGATCCCGGTTTGAGAAATGACAATATCCCTGTCTACAAATGCCTGACAACAGTTGTAGTCTCTTCCTATACGTTTGCTGGTAATGGTTTGCGAGCAACCCGCAGGCTATAATGTCTACGCCGCTGGATATCTTCGGGTATATAGCGAATACAGTAAAGCGATATGTAATGAATGATCCTTTTCAGAAACAGATTATCTTTGATACGAACACAGGGATGCTTATAAGGGATGTACCAGAGATGAAGGAAGAATGACATGAGGTATTAAAGTCGATTGCCGTCACCCTCTTTTTTAGAACGCCGCTTACACAGTCTGTAAAAGCAGCCCCTTGCTTGTTATACCGTTTAGCTATGTTCTATCAAAAAAGAATAGATTGTTTCCACATTTTGTAAGTTTTCGCCGCGATCAATGAGTGTTATACACAGAAAGGGTCTGCTTGATACTTTAAATTTTGTTCTATCATCGTCTATCTTGTGTACTTCAAACGAAATTACATTGCCCCAGGTCTTCCAAGTTATACCTGTCTTTGCAGCAATCTTTCCATAAGAAGGATCTTTTCCGCGAATTTTGAGCTTCTGATTGATTTGAGGGACTCAATACAGGGATCAACCCCCTTTTCGTAGGGGACATGTGTATATACAACTCGCACCTGATGAACACCCATGGTTTCATCAGATTTTCCGTAAGGCATCCGTTTTACTGACCAGCTCTGAATAAAACCTAATATTAGGGCCATGAAGATCCCATAAAATAGTCCAATAAATATCCCGTACATCAATCCTGCGTGGAATGAATGTAGTTGAAGCGAAAAATATATTCCCGTAAATATCCAGCAAGGAATTGCTGTTGCTAAAAATAGTTTTAAATATATATTTTTTTTAATCTTCATGAAATGATTTATATTAAATATCACATTAATCCTACTGAGATCAATTCCCGCATAAGTTCTATGCATCTGCAATTTTGAACTATTATCATTATGTCATCCATTTGTAGGTAAACATCTCTTTTCCCGCGGAGGTAATTCAAACAATCCTATTCTTTAAAAGAAAGTCCATGAAGAAAGGTGATAATAAAAAGAGAGAAGAAAGAACAGATAATTTATGACATCAGCCAGCTTATAAAAATGCCCCAGCTAATTCCAAGGATAATTAGCCGTGAATTGACTACGGGGAATGGGTAGGTCAGGCACCCCAGAAATGAGATCGTGGCTTAAAATGGCGTATAAGAATTGGCTACTGATATGGTTTATTATTAGCACGATATGTTATGTGAGCCTATATGGGCTTGATAGGTGTAATTTGAATGGGTGAGCTTGTTGCTTCCAGAGGCACGGATAGATGATCTTTGTCCCAGCACGCTTTTCCTCAAGATCCCGTATGACTTGTTCCTCGCTATACCTTTTCCTTTTCATCTTTGCTTCTTTTTGTTATGTTTTAATTACAGGAGACTCTAAGAGCAAGTGCTCTGTTTTTTTGGGGGAACGTCAACCGAGTTAAGTGCTTCCGGTGTGACTATGGGCACCTATGTGGTTGGAAGTGACCCTCAAGGTATAGCTATAGATTCTTATGGAAATGTATTTGTTGTGAATGGGGTTAACAATACTGTAACCGAGTTAAATAGTTCCGGTGTGATTATTAGCACCTACACGGTTGGAAGCGGCCCTCGAGGTATAGCTATAGACGCAACCGATTATGTCTGGGTGTCAAATGAATATAGTTACGCTGTAACCGGTATCATCGGCGTTGCTAAAGGGCCACAATATTTTCCATACAAGGGACCGGTATTCCCCGGCGGCGGAAACATATAAGAAGGGTACCAAATGCTTGATGCAAAGATTGAGGGCGAGTTAAAAAAGATTTTCAAACTGAATTTAATAATTTACATAGCCATCATCATTTACGCATTCATTTATGCTGGCATCGAAAAATTCATGAAACAGAGCGCACCTCAAACAGGTCGGGTGATCGAGTGGATAGAAAGCAATGGATGCCCCCGTTTCCCTCTTGCCAAGGGGGAACTCTCCCTAAGTCAGCAATAAACGAATCTTACTATCTGTACCCTCGTCTACTGCCCCGTATTCATCTTTTCTGGGCCTTTTTATCTGGTCTTCAATATGTTGCGATGCAAGCCCCGCCTGTTTTACAAGCTCCCGGTTGAACACAACCTCACCTATCAAGGTCCCCCAGGATCCATCGATCTTCACTTCATTATCTCGTACCGTGATCTTTTTAAAATAACAGAAAGGTAAGCTCTTCAATAAAGCATAGGATGCCATAAGCGTGTATGGAACAGACGATGAAGAGCCGCCCCGGGAGGTGCTCTCCAAGGTTGCAGGCTCTATGTTGCAGAAACTGATGAGATTGCCGACTTAAAGTGCTTTATAAGATGGAAGGCAATCTCGTTTGAGGACCAGCATTCTCTTTTCGGATTTTGAAAAAGATTTGATCTTTATTTCCAGTTTTGAAGCTGCGCTTCTATTGTCACAGTTCATACTCCAGATCAGTTCTTTAACACCTTTCATTTTAGTATACCTGGCCCCTTTACCGCTTTTATGTTCGGCGACCCTTCTGGCCAGGTCACATGTTATCCCGGTATAGTAGGAACCGTCACCGCACTCAAGGATATAGACGAACCAGCTGCCCATTACTTTTATCTCCCCTATCAGTTAGTATGCTTATTGATGGCTCCTTTATATTCAAATCTAGGCGGTCTCGCCATCGGTCAGCTCCTTTTTAAATATTTCCCCCAGCCAACAACACAGAATGCCCAATGTCAACGGCTGACCTCTTTTCCTTTTGGGGGTAAATACGGAAGCTTCATAGATAGAGAGAATATGTAAAAGAGTTATAAAACGGGGCAACACACTCTTTCTTGAGTGGAAAGGTCGTGTTGTGAACAGAGGGAGACTTCACAAGTTTCCTCCACCCTGAAATACCGGACAACCTACACCCAAGCATGGAAAGAATTGGGGGCCTATGGTTATACCAACAAGCTCGGTTAAAGTACCTCCGAACAGATTGGCAACCCAGACATCACCTGCGCTGTCTATCGCTAGTCCAATGGGATTGGTGCCTACAGCATAGGTTCCTATGGTAACGCCAGTAGGACTTAATTCGGTTACATTATTACTGCCAAAATTAGCCACCCAAACATCGCCTGCACTGTCTATCGCTATTCCATGGGGATTGGCGCCTACAGCATAGGTTCCTATTGTAGCGCCGCCAGCAGGGCTTAATTCGGTTACACCGTTCAAATTAGTAACCCAGACATTGCCTGCGCTGTCTATTGCTATTCCAACGGAGCCGTAGTTTACAGAAGGAGTTCCTATGGTAGCACCGGTAGGACTTAATTCGGTTACATAATTACTGCCATAATTAGCAACCCAGACATCGCCTGCATTGTCTATCGCTATTCCAATGGGATTAACACCTACTGAATAGGTCCCTATAGTAGTACCCGTAGGACTTAATTCGGTTACAGTATTACCGCCATAATTACCGACCCAGACATCGCCTGCACTGTTTATCGCTATTCCATTGAGAGAGGCGTCTACAGCATAGGTGTTTGTTTTATTTGCTGTAAAAGTAATCGGGTTTGAATATGGGGTATTTGTATCTATGGTGTTTACAATTACATTGCCGGTTACATTCTCTCCTGAGACCGTAGGCATGGTTACAGTAACGGCGCTATTTGTCCATGTCCATACGGTTGCAGTAGTTCCGCTAAATGTAACCTGGCTCAATGTCGAGCCGAAGTTATAACCTGAAATAGTAACAGTTGCTCCACTCCATGCTGTTGTCGGAGTTATACTGCTGATCACAGGCACATCTGCATAGATATATACCCATGCAACAAAGCTCGATGTTGCATCAAAGCCGATTAACTTGTTGGCGGATTGGCCTCCTGCAGATATGGTGTAAGTCGAACCTGCCCTTCCTGATGTAAACAGCCAGCCCCATGCTCCATAGGAAGGACTGTCTATATACCAGCCTGTACCAAGGTCTGTCTCTGCGGCAATTGGACTGCCTGAGACAATGTTGTATGCCTGCATCTCAACACCTGTCCATGGGACTGTGTCATTGTTAATTATATAAACAGATGCTGTTACCAAGCTGCCATCAAATATTGCATTGCCTAACTGAAATAAGCTTGCCTTATCGGTTATGTTCTGACCTGCCGTCGGAGGTGTAACATCGATTGATTTTATATTCATGGTTTGTGTGACAGCGCTGTAGCTAATCTCATATGCCCCAAGCGGAGCTCTGGAGTGTTGTAGGAGCTTTGTTTTCTGGGTGCAACTTGCTAAAAAAAGTATAGATAGAAAAGCTGCAATTATCTGTAGAGAATATTTGCATTTTCTTGGTCTGTATGTTTCCATGTTTTTTATGAACGTAGAAAACCCCCCATCGAAGTCTATTAAGTTTTTAACGCTAAAAAAGCTATATTGTCAATAATTTTAAGGATACAAATAGTAATAAGTTCAAATTACCGAAGCAGATTAGGGTCACCCCCTTGAAATGTGAAATGATATCATTCATTTCCTTTTTTTTATCTCTTATCTTTATACATTTGCTTTTCCAAACTTCCAGCCGCTTTGCTCATCGATGTATCGCTTAATCCAAAATGTTCTCCGATCTCCCTGTTGCTCAGGGACCTCCGCCTCTTGAACAAATATGTGGCTACCTTTTTTTTGGCGAAATAATTTAAAAAGTCCGGAAGAACATCTTGATCTTCACTTTATTATCTCGTACTGTATACCTAGAAATTATGAATAAACAATCGGTAAGCGATGCAGAAAAAACAGCCTTGCTGGTTATGGATGTCCAGTCCATTACTGTCGAAAGGCTGAAAAACAAGGACGAGTACTTAACGAAGGTGAATGCAGCCGTAGATGCTGCCCACAAAAAGAATTTGCCTGTCATGTATATCGTCGTCGGCTTCCGTTCTGGTTTTCCCGAGGTCAGCGCACGCAATAAGGCGTTTCATACTCTACAAAAAACTGTATCAGCAAACCTGGTAGATCCCCGTCCGGCAATGGCTCTTACGGGCGACGACATCGTGGTAGTAAAGCGCCGGGTCAGCGCCTTTAGTGGCAGCGATCTGGAGGTAATTCTACGTGCCAGGGAGATTCAGCATCTTGTGCTCGCGGGAATTGCTACAAGCGGCGTCGTGTTATCTACCCTCCGCGAGGCAGCAGATAAAGATTATCAACTGACCGTTCTTTCTGACCTTTGTGTTGATCTCGATGCGGAGGTACAATCCGTACTGATAGAGAAAGTATTCCCCCGGCAAGCTGATGTCCTAACCAGTGAACAATGGATAAACATACAGAGAAATGTTTAAAGAGATCTGCGATTACAGGGATCAATGAGCCAACGGCGAAATCTCCGATTACTGCTTTATTTTTGCAGCATTGATTTATGCAACTCCCGTTTTTCCCTGGATGCCTGCAAAAGATCATCCATTGCTTTCCTTGACTCATCGGTAGCCTGAAACTGAGGCATTTTTGTCATATCGGCTATCGCTTCACAGGCGCCCGGTATTGTCATACTCTTTAAATCTGCAATGATATCATACTGTACAGGATCGTCCCAGTCTTCACCGTAAAGGATCTTTGCCCATTTGTTTCTCACCTCATCCATATTATTGATGTATGTGAAAGCTTCTTCACGGGTAAATTTGAGTCTCTCCATTGCAAACATTACACGCTGTTCCATGCCGACAGTCACTTTTACCTTGATCACATGTGATATGCCTTTTAACAATATATGCCCGCCATTACCATGATAAACAATATTGTCATCCTTTGCCTCTTCACAAAGTGCCGCCTGTACGAAAGACAAATAATGAAACTTGTTAACCTCCATGCCGATACGTTCTTTTATGCCCTGTTTCTGCTCTATTGCTTCCAGCAGCTTGCCCTCAGGTATGCCGTACTCTGATGCGGATTGTATGATGACATCTCTGCCTATGAATCGATAGCCCAATCTTTTACTCAGACACTCGGCAAGTTTTTTCCCTCCACTGAAAGCACCTCTCGATATTGTAATGACTGTCATATACTTGCTCCTTTGTTCATTTACTTAGCAGATTATTCTTTAATCGTCATGTTAATAAAATAATGAAAAAATCAAGCTGATGGATGCATAATTCTCATTGACAGGAAATGCCTTCTATGATGAATTATTTATAATCCCCTCAGAAATTCCGCCAAAGTCGGATCTCCCCCTCAGGCGGATGCGCCAGGGCGCAGGTCTTCCGGCTAAAAAAGCGGGGCTTTCTTACGGGGTAAACAATGTTTGAAGGTCCATGGAGGGAAAATGATCAAAAAAAAGACAATGTCCGGGAAGCTCAGTGTCGTATTCATGTTCATCCTGGCCGCGGGATTTTTATTCCCTTCCGCAGCCATGGCACGTTACGGGTATAGCAGTTCAGTAGGCAGCGGATCAGTAGGGGTGAAACTTTTCAGTTTCTTTCCCAACAGTAATTCAAACGGTTTAAGAGATTTCAGCCCTGGATTAGGTGTCGGCATAGATGGACGTGTTAATTTCGGAGATTTCTTCGCTTTAGCCGGAGAGTTCGATTACATCGGTGTTTCCAGTGCAAGTCAGACCTATGATGTGTACGATTCTTATGGTAATTATATCGGTTCTGCGACAGAAACCGCATATTTCAACAACTTAGTATTCAAAGTGGATGCACTTCTTACCATACCCGCAGGAGTGATAACGCCGTTCGTGGGATTAGGTCTGGTAGACAATAACCCATCATTTACCTTTAGCGGTCAAAGTAATGGGTACAGTGCCTCATCGAGTACGAGCGGAAGCGGCGTTGGAATGGAGATCGTCGGTGGAGCGGACTTTATGGCAGGGTTCAACGGTGCGGTCACTGCAGAAATTTCTATTCCCGTCGATCAAACGGCCTATTTCAGCGATATCGGTTCAAATATCGATGTTGGCGGTGTTGAGATAATGGTGGGATACAGATTTCTCTTCTGACATTTCCCCCTGTGTCACCGAAGCAGCATTTTTCACTCGTTATAAGCCGCTGAACCGGAAAATCCAAAAGAGAAGATATATTCATATCTCTGTTTGACATTAGCGGGAGAAGTGTTAAAATAAGGCAGTGGAGGTAGATCAGGATGCATTTTGAGTATTCTTTAAAAACTGAAATACCGCTCAATATCGTTTATCAAACCTTCAGGGATAATCTTTACAAGCTGGCCCCCTATCTGCCGGATATAAGCAATATAGAATTGCTTGAGAGAAAAGAGACAGAAGACAGGGTCTTCACAGTCAATAAATGGTCTGGTAAAAACATACTGCCTGCTGCTCTCAGTCAATTCATAAAGCTGGAGGGTATTGCATGGCTCGACAAGGGGGAATGGTCGAAGAGCGAATACGTGTGTAACTGGAGTTATGAACCTTACGTTTTTCAAGGCCAGATTAACGCACACGGGCAGGACATCTATTCGACGGACGGCGAGTACACGACGATCAGGTTTGTCGGGGACATCTACATAAATCTGGAACAATATCCGTTCGTCATCGTCGTTCCTACTATCATGAGAAAAAAATTGGTAGACGAGTTTCTGAATGTCATCCTTTCCCGGATACAGTCAAATTTTATTGCACTTGTAAAAGGTCTTGAAGCATACATTCAAGAAAACAATATAAAATAACCCTGGGGCTTGTGTCACGGTACCCTTGAAGTTCATCTGAACAGCTTTATGCCTTTATCCTGCAGCAATAAAACTATCTCTGAAAGCCTCTGGGCAGGAAGTACAGGAGTTAGCGCATAGGGATACTCCCGTCTGAACAGCGCCTGCTTGGATACAGCAAGCCTGTGGAACGGGAGCAGCCGTACGACGGGCTTGGGATTCAAGGTCTTTATAAAGCCTGCAATAACTTTTATATCATCATCGCTGTCGTTAAAACCCGGGACCAGCGTGATCCTCAATTCAACTTCAATATCCGATCCAAGCAATTGAACAAGGTTACCGAGCACAACTTTATTGTCGACACCAACAAATCTTTTGAATTTGCCGGGATCCGCATGTTTGAGATCGAAAAGGATAAAGTCGAACCTTTTTGTAACGTCCTTAACAAGGCTGCCGTTCCAGAATCCGGACGTTTCCATGGCAAGATGAACTCCTCTCGATCCCAGCTCATCCGCGCATGCAAACAGGAACTCATACTGCGCCATGGGTTCTCCGCCTGAAAAAGTAACACCACCCTTGGTCTGCTTGAAGAAGACAGCGTCCTTCATCAGCTCTTCAACCAGAGCACCTGCGGTGTAGTCCCTGCCTGCAAGTTTCACTGCCTTTGAAGGACATATACTTACAATGCGCGCATAAACAGCATCGCTGCTGCCAACCGGTCGATTGTCTTTCATCGGGCAATCGATCGTGCATGCCCTTTTGTTAACCGTCCTCGCAATGCACCGTTTTTCATCAAGAGAGAATTCCGGCTCAAAGGATTTACCTTCAACGTTATGACACCACGGGCAGTCGAGGTGACATCCTTTCAGATAGACCACGGTACGCAGTCCGGGTCCGTCATGGACGCATGCGCGCGATATGTCGAATACCCTTCCGGACAACTAATACACTCCTTTCTCAGTCTCTTTACACTCCTGCGTTACCGCTCTTAGGTTAAGAGGGGTTAGGGGAGTTACGGAGTTACTGGTTTTCACTTAATTTCATAACACCCCCGCCCCTCTTATCTTAAGAGGGGCGCAAACCAAACCCCTTATTTCCTCTTGACAGGGAGAACATAAGGGGAAAGTACATTACCTGTACTCATACCTGTTTATAATATCTTCCTGGATGGATTTGCCGAGGTCCACGAAGTATGCTGAATAGCCAGCCACCTTGACTATCAGGTCCCGGTAGTTCTCAGGATGGAGCTGTGCGTCGCGCAGGGTCTCGGTTGAAACAACATTCGGCTGCAGATGCATGCCTCCAAGGCCGAAGTAGGCGCGGATCATATCGGCAAATGTATCAAGCCCCTGATCGGTATCTATATACGAGGGATGGAAACGCATATTCAGGGACAGGCCTGCAGATGTCTGATAGGGCGGGATCTTTGCAATACTCGCCATGAGTGATGTCGGGCCGGATGAAGATTCAACCATATTACTGATGGACACGCCGTTTGAAATGGGCTCACCGGAAAGCCTGCCGTCAGGCGTGGCGCCGAGCATAATACCGTCTATAACGTGGTTACCGTATGAATAATAGCACGGCCTGAACTTGCCGCCCCTTGCATTCCGGTGCAGCAAAGCTTCCTCATAAACCCAGTCAAGCACCTGCAGCGTCATCGTGTCTGCTTCGTCATTATCGGTACCGTACTTCGGCGCCTCGTGGATGATGCGCTGCCTGAGTGCCTCATTACCCTTAAAGTTCCTCGAGCATATATCTATAAACTTACCGAGCGTAATCTCTTTCCTGTCATAAACAAACGTCTTGATCGCCATCAGGGAATCTACCAATGTTGCAAGCCCCCGTATGTCAATGGACGTGAAATCGTACCGTGCACCTCCCGCAGTTATATCGGCGGCCTTTTCAACGGCATCGTCCATGAGCGCTGACACATAGGGAGCGGGCAGCATGTCCTTATAAGCCTGGTCCTTGCCTGCAGCCGCACTTATCAGCACCTTGATCTGGTGCGTGAGCTGCCTGCGGAAAGCGTTTATAAAATCATCAAACGTCCTGAACCCTGCCGGGTCACCGGAGTCAAAGCCCTTCATCTGCCCGATAAACGGAGGGGGGTATTTGCCGCGGGAGAGCGTCAGGAGCAGTACGGAAGGCAGGACCATCTCATAACCGCCGACACAGCCGTGCGTGTCCGACTGTCCCGTTATCTCAATACATCCGACGACAACGTAGTCCCTTGCATCTTCCCTACTCATGCCGTCGTTGATCAAGCCCTTGATGACAGACGTATCGTTATAGATTGCGATACCGTTTGCTTGCCGGAACACCTCTATGGTCCGGCGCATGAACTCATGTGGTGTGTTTTCATGTATCCTCACCGCGAGCTGGTTGACCGCACCCTTCATCCGCTCATAGGCATCGAGTATGAGGTAGGAAAGTTCGTTGGTGGCATCCTGTCCTTCCGGCGTCAGGCCGCCGATTGTTACGACATGCTGGCTGTTGCCGTAAACGCCGTTCGTTTCCATGCCTATCTCCGGTATGGGTTCCACGTTCGCTTCAAGCTTTAAAAAGAATTCCTGTATCAGCGCAATCGCCTGTTCTTTTGTCAGTGTACCCTCCTCCATGTCCTTCTTGTAATAAGGATAAAGGTACTGGTCTGCCCTGCCTACTGCAAATACATCGTGTGTACCGTACTGGATCTCCCCGACCACCTCGGCAAACCATGCCGCTTGTATTGCTTCATGGAATGTCCGGGGCTTGTTTGCGGGTACATTGCCCAGATTGCGGATAATCGTGTCAAGCCGTTCCCGCTCTCTCGTATCCTGTGTCCTGTTTTTCATGGTATGTGCAAGCTCTACGAACTGTCCGGCATACCGAATGGCCGATTCGAGGCTCATGATAACGGCTTCCAGAAAGTAGCGCGCTTTTTCATTGGCCGCATCCTCACCGTTTATTGTACTTTCCGGCCGGCCTTCAATCTGCTGGAGTCTTTTCTTCGCCTGATCGATGATGACCTGCATGCCGCCGGAGACGACCTTGTCGACACCGAGGCTTAAATGCCCCTGCACATCGAAGACAAACACCGCGGGTGTCGGGTTGTTGTTCGCAAGCTCATGACGGAGTTTATGGAGGCCTTTTATACGCTCCAGGGAAAGCGGTACGTCCCTGTTGGCCCCCTGTATCTTGCGCAGGCCTTTGCGTCCGACATATCTTCCAAACTTTATCATCCTGAGTATATTGCGAGGATGCTCGGTCAGCCCTGGCTTTTTATCGATGATACCGTCCTTGTCCCAATACTGCGACTTAACGTCCCTCAGTGTCCTGCCGTCCCAGTACGGGACGATCTCCGTCAGGAACACCTTTTTGTCTTCACTCGATATAAAAAAAGGCCTGTGCTTGAGGTGCAGGATATCCATCTCCAGTTGCAGTATCCTGAGAAAATCGCCCCGTTCCACGGACAACGGCGCCGCAAGAAACTTCTCGGTTTTACTGCCGGCAATGAACTCATCCGGCTCTATGGATATCTTCTGGTTCTCGAGTGTACGCTTCAAAGCACGGGCATTGCGGAGGTTGGGGTCCATGCCTTCCGTCTCTTTGTATGAGCGTGTGAAGTTAAGTGCCCTTGACATGCAAATCTCGTACGGTGCGGTATGGTAGCGTTGTTTCAGTCTTGCTATTCTGGGATCGAGTTCGGTTGATGTTGGTCTGCCGTCTTCGAACAAAGCCTGTGTAGCCATTCAGCCCTCCCCTTCCATGGATTATAAAGCCGGTAAAAGTCTTGTCAAGCGCAAGATCGTCCCCAATCCACTAATTCACAAATTGCGTTTACAAAATAGGGAAGTTTGTGTAATGAGTGAGAACATTGCGTCTCCGCCAAAGGCGGATCCGTCCTGTGGCGGAGACGCAGCGGTTTAAACCGTTTGAACCGTTTAAACTGTTTAAAACGTTCAGAAGGTGGATCGCACCCCCTTACCTTCAGACGGGTACCTCGAATGAATGAGCACACCTTCCTATTGCTTTGTTCGGGTCAACCTACGAGGAATTTAGCTCTTTTTGTCAGCCAGATCATGGCCCTCAGGAACAGCAATGTTTTCTTATCATAAGGATACCACCACGGTTTTTTCTTAATCCATGCCCTGTCAACATGGATATGGGCGGGCTCCACAAACTCCATAAGCCCTATATCGGAATGTGTCCTGCCAAACCCGGATTCTTTCGATCCTCCCCAGGGCGTCTCCGGTATACCATACGTCATGATATGATCGTTTATCGTTACCGTCCCTGCAACAATCTTACGTGCTATCGACTCCGCCCTCTTTATGTCCCTCGACCATACACTCGCGGTCAGTGCGTACCTCGAATCGTTTGCAAGCTTGATTGCATCATCTTCCGTTTTAAAACCCATAATGGGCAGAACAGGTCCAAACGTTTCATCGGTCATGACCTGCATGGAATGATCGACATTAACAAGCACGGTTGGTTTGTAAAAAAATCCGTGAAGATCCGCAGGCCTGCTGCCGCCGGTCAGAATCTTTGCCCCCTTTGCTTCGGCATCTTTAACATGATTCTCTACGATCGACAGCTGTCTCGGGTCTATCATAGAGCCCATGTCCGTGCTTTCATTTTCAAGCATATCGCCCTGCCGTATCTCTTTTGTATATTTCATGACACGTTCTACAAATTGATCCTTTATGGTCTCATCGACATAAACCCTTTCCACAGACGCGCAGGTCTGACCGGAATTCATAAACCCTGCCCACACGGCACCCCGTGCAGACATATCAATATCTGCGTCTTTCAGCACAATCATCGGGTCCTTACCGCCGAGTTCGAGTACAACAGGGGTCAGGTTCTCGGCAGCAGCAGCCATGATCCTTCTCCCGGTCGCAACGCTGCCCGTGAAAATGATCTTCGACAGCTGAGCTTTCACAAGCTCTGCTCCGATCTTTCCGTCTCCATAAACAACGGAGAATACACCGTCGGGAAATCCTGCGGTATCAAGGAGCTCTTTTATCTTTTTACCGATCAGGGGTGTCAGTTCGGACGGCTTCAGTATGACCGTATTACCTGCGACAAGCGCCATAATAATCTCTGAAAATGGTATGGCAAACGGATAGTTCCACGGGCTTATAATCCCAAGAACGCCGACGGGTTTAAACGTAATATAGCTTTTTTTCCCCATGAATTTGAATACCCTGATGGGGATCTTCTTATCAGCGAGCAGTTTCTTTGCCCTCTTCGAATAATAATTTACCACATCTATCGAGGGATAAACCTCAGCGAGTATGGCTTCAAGATACGGTTTGCCGTTCTCACGGGAGATAAACCTTGCGACCTCCTCATAATGCTCCAGGAGGTATGAGGAGAGCCTGTCAAAGAAGGGCTTCCTGCCGTCAAAGCCCATGGCCTCCCATGTCCTCTGGGCATTTCTTGCCTTTTGTACAATCCCAAGAAGCTCTTCTTTCGTTGTTACATCGACATGGTCAATGGGTTCCTGTGTCGATGGATTTATAGCTACTAATTGTTCCGCCATGGTGACTCCTGAAAAATATAAGAGAGAATTTCCTTATGATTGCGCCTGCGTCCCCTGATATCCGTCCTTGAAACAACCCATTCATCCGATGTGTCCGCCGGTTTTTCAAGTTTCTCCCCAGTTGTAATACTATCGGGAACGCAGGCGCCGGTGCCGATTATTTTTGCTTGCAGATTACCCTCGTTCTACCAGTGTTGCAACACCCATGCCGCCGCCGACACACATGGTCTCAATACCAAACTCTATATTGTTGTCCGTCATTTCATGCACCAGTGTCGTCATGATCCTTGCACCGGTCGCACCCAACGGATGGCCTATGGCTATTGCGCCGCCTCTCGGGTTTAATCTTTCCGCCGGTATGCCGAGCTCCCTCGAAACAGCGAGAGACTGGGAGGAGAATGCCTCATTCAGCTCAACAACGCCGATATCTTTTATCGTCAGCTTTGCCTTGGAGAGTAATTTTCTGACAGCATATATGGGTCCTATGCCCATAAGCTCCGGCTTCACCCCTGCTACTGCCATTCCCCGTATTGTTGCAAGCGGCTCAATACCGAGCGCTTTTGCTTTTTCCCTGGACATAATCATGACAGCACCTGCCCCATCGTTGAGAGGGCTCGAATTGCCTGCCGTCACCGTCCCTGTTTCCGAGAATGCGGGCATGAGTGTTGCCAGTTTTTCAAGGGACGTGTTTTCTCTCGGACATTCGTCCGTATCAAAAAACTTCGTCGAACCGTCTGCCTGGGGAGCATTGATACCGATAATCTCTTTCTTGAATAACCCGGCCTTTATCGCCTTTATGGCCTTCATGTGGCTGTCATACGCAAACTTGTCCTGGTCCGCCCTCGATACCTTGTACTCGGCTGCGACATTCTCTGCCGTCTGTCCCATGGTTATATAGACATTGGGCTGTTTGCCTTCCTGGATATCATTCATAAGAGGTATATTCAATGCCTTATCGGGATTCAATCCTCCCATGGGTATGTGTGTCATGCTCTCAATACCTGCACCGATACCTGCATCAATAAACCCGGCCATGATCCTCAGTGCGATAAAGTTTATCGCTTCAAGGCTTGAAGAGCAAAACCGGTTCAGGGTTGCCGCGGGTACTTCTATCGGCAAACCGGCAAGTATGCCGATCACCCTTCCCACGTTTAATCCCTGTTCGCCCTCTGTCATTGCGCACCCGACGACAAGGTCTTCTATTTCTTTGGGATTGAGTTTCGGGGTCCTTTTGACGACCTCTTTAACAACAATTGCTCCAAAATCATCAGCCCTTACATTGATAAGACTGCCCTTGTTTGCCCTTGCTATTGCTGTTCTTGCAGCAGCTACGATAACCGCATCCCTTGGTCCTTTATTCATAAATAACCTCCTTTTTGTATTTGATTTTACCCCGTTCGAAAGCCTCTGCAGGGAAGAGGTGTTTCACTGTAGCGGAAAATTACCTCTCATACAATTCGCTTCGAACAGGGTAAAACTTTTCTCTTTCTAACGGGGTAAATTATCAATTTAAAGGTCCCCTGTCCAGTGTTTCCTTCATACAGGTAATACGATCCATGGTAATCGATCACTGAAGGAAGAGAAAGAGACTTCAATTCCTCTCCTTTCCCAAGGGTGGGTAATCACGCATAACTCAGTGATCAAGATTAACTTAATTTACAATGGACAACCACAATAGTCTCATGGTACTATTCTTCAAAAGGATGGATAAAGCTATGAATAAGCATAGAACAAATCTGTTCGTTGTCTTTTTTCTGTCACTATTGGTGGGATGCGGCAGTAAGAGCAACGGTTTGAGTTTTAAACCATTTGGGTCTTCACTTGTCCTGACGAATTCTAACTACACGCTTACCATAAACAGGTCTCCATACAATTTCACGGTAACGTCCCAGGGACACATGGTACTCTCCTCAATCCCCTGCACAGCATCATCTTCCGTCAGTGCCACGGGGAGCTATTTGCTCAACAGTACCTATGCATGCACCTTCTCTGCTACAGGCTATAACCCCACATCCAACGGTGCAAACGTTTACCTGCACAGCGATCAGACAGGATGGATCACATACAACTTTTTGTTATCCAATAAGATGATAAAGGTATCCGTATCAAGCCAGAACAGCAGTGTTAAAAATATCGGGGATGCGTTTTCGACATCGTCTTCTGGACACTGGTACGGACAGGGAGAGCTCGGCAACTACCTCAACCCGATAAACGGGACCATCGAAATGGGCCAGCAGTGGTTTCCACTTGAAACCGGAAATTTTACGAGATGCCCGCTTGAGACTGCGGACCAGAACAACTTAACAACACCGCTGTGGCTCACATCCAATGGAGCAGGTCTGTTTGTAGACAGCTACGGCCCCCTGTGTATGAGCATGGGCAATGGTATATTTACACTCACCGGCAACTCAAACCTGTTTTCTTATTATATACTCGTTGATAACGATATACCCTCTACCTATCAGGACTGGATCTCCACAAACTTTTCCTATAAAAAGGCATGGCAGCCGGTCAGCCTTCCGGCGCCTGCTATGTTTCAGGGGCCTGTGTGGTCGACATGGGCTGAATACCTTTACGGAATAGACCAGACCAAGGTCATCGGCCTTGCACAGAGCATAACGAGCCTCGGGTTTCCCCATTCAATACTTGAGATCGACGACAAGTGGCAGAAAAACTGGGGAGACACGGATTTTGACCCTGCAAATTTTCCGGATACAAAAGCCATGATAGACCAATTGCACGGTATGGGGTTTACCGTTTCATTATGGGTGCCGCCGTTTGTCGATAACAATTCTACAAACTTTAACGCAACAACGGAAAATTACTTTGTCCAGTCAAACAATGGCGGTGTCTCACTCATAGCATGGTGGGACACATTCGGCACAAAAAAGGCCGGGCTCATAAACTTTGCAGATCCGGCTGTGATGAATTGGTGGGCAGGTCTGCTTGGCAATATCGTATCAAACTATGGTATCGATGGATTTAAATTTGATGCAGGCGAAGCGAACTGGTTCCCGCTTGATGGTGTTACAACAGGGTATCTCTCTCCGAACCAATATTCGGACTATTATATAACCATAAACAAGCACGTACCTGCAATGGAATTCAGGTCGGGTTGGTTTGCACAGAACGACGGCCAGATCATGCGTGAGTACGACAAGGATTCCATATGGACCAGCGATAACGGATTGGCATCGGTCCTGCCGCAGATGTTTTCAATGGAGATGGTCGGATATCCGTTTGTACTGCCGGACATGATCGGTGGCAACGGATACACAGGCTGGCCGACCTCAGAACTCTACATTCGGTGGGTCGAGATGAATGCGTTTATGCCGCTGATGCAGTTTTCCATGGTGCCGTGGGATCCAAATATAGCAGGTTCCCCGACTCAGGAAACAACGGACATAGCAAAGTATTACGCGGGAATACACCAGTCGCTGACATCATACATGATCAGCGTTGCACAGAGCTCCGCCCAAACCGGCATGCCCATGGTCAAGCCGCTTTTCTTTGACTACCCTTCCGACCCAAAGACCTATACCATAAGCGATGAATTCCTGCTCGGAGATAAGTACCTTGTGTGTCCTGTCGTCACACAAGGCGCAACCTCAAGGGACGTTTACCTGCCCGCAGGCACATGGGCGGATTACTTTACCGGAGGTACATTCACAGGACCCATAACACTGACCGGCTATCCTGCCACCCTCACAACAATCCCGGTATTTGTAAAACAGTGATTCTGGTTTTGTAACCAAAAATGCATTAGGAAAGCAGGGGTTCATAATTTTGCCCCCTGCTGACTCAATTT
>VFSW01006563.1_pt1 | contig 17070 bp, 12 predicted proteins | sample 5358111 | NCBI WGS metagenome assembly VFSW01 (sample SAMN11554181, study PRJNA540505) | mine drainage metagenome | isolation source: sediment from site ElyBrook_90M | place: USA: Ely Copper Mine, Vershire, VT | collected 2017
AGCAAGGCGCGGACCTACCGTCATTGAGCTTTCTGGTGGGAGTGCCGGTCTGACGAAATTGAGTTTCGCCGTATGTCATCAGGTGACCACGCTGGACCGGGCCAAACTGACCAAGCAAGTCGGAAGCCTCCCGTCCGGGCCTTTGCGGGAAGTGGAGCAGGGGCTGAAGGCCGCGATGGATCTGGATTGAGCTCGAACCACCCACGTTTGCCGCTTCGCGATCGCGGGCAGGTGCTCGCGTAGGATCAAGCGCCTCAAGAAGAGTACGAGCGGCGAACACAAAGGCAACTGGAGCACGTGCCCGAAGTTCGTCAATCCAAGCCAGAGTCGGTTGACTTCCATCGCCTTTCTCAGTTGCCAACTGGCCGCTTCGGCTTCTCCGTCGGCCATTGAATGACAGGACGCCGTTTCTGCATGGCGCAGTCCCTCAAGAACAGATTAATCAGGTTTTGATATGGCATTCCCAATTCCGCGGCCATTTGCTTGAAGTAGTTCACTGCACTGGTATCAAGGCGAATGGTGATCTGGCGCTTGAGTTGTTTGGCGTAGGGGTTCTTGCGGGACTTTGAAAAATCGTATTCGCTTCTCATCGGAATCTCCAGTAAATTCTTCTTCCTCCGCTGTCGCGCGCCTTGCGGAGATTAACCGGATCACAGGATCAGGTTCCCGATTGCGCGCGATCTCGTCCAGGAAAACGTCTGTACTTCTTCGAAAGAGTCGCCGTGCTTTGTCCGGTTGGATCGAGCTTTGCTGGACCCACTGGATATCGGCCGTTTCAAAGTATCTATTGCGGCGCGCGACTTGCGAACTGAAGCGCAACCGTGAAGCCGGCCAGCGACGGCAGGTAGGGGCTGTAAGCCATGTGGAAGAAGAAAGCGCTGACGGCAAAAACCAATGTGCCCGCCAGCAGACAGCGGCTGAGGCCGGCCAGTTCGCGATAAGCCGGGAGATCGCGGGTGCGCCGGTAGAGTCGAAAGTTCGAGCGTAGACAGACGCCGATCACCGCGACGTAGAAGATCAGGGCGGGGATGCCGCATTCGCTCGAAACTTGAGTGTAGGTGTTGTGGGTGCCGACCCATGGAACTTGCTGGCCGGCCTCGGTGGCATCCCGGCTGACGGCGGCGGCGAATTGATCGGGTCCAACGCCGAACAGAGGATAGCTGAGGGTGTATCGCAGGCTGGTTTTGAGCACTTCCTCGCGCTGGAGTTGGGAAGCGACACTGGCCATGTCAGATTCCGTTTCATCCGGCGCCGAGGCGTCGCTGGTGAGAAGAGACAGGCGATGCAGCGTGCTGGAGGATTCGCCGCCAATAGAGGCAACCAGCGCAATCCCGAGCGCGGTTAGTCCGATAGCCGCCACCTTCCATCTGTTGCGGCTCAGCCAGATGATCAAGATCAGCATCGCGGCAGCGGCAATGAAGCAACCCCGCGATCCGGTGCGGGCCGCGTAGAACGCAGAGAGCAGAATTCCCGCGATACCGGCCAGCCGCCCCGCGCGTGACGCCTGGTGGAACAGAAACAGGAAGGAACTGATTCCGAGCAGCAGCGCGAACGCCGCGTCGTTGGAGTTGGCATAGAACAGGCTGTGGGGAATTCGGAAGCGTGCTCCGCCGGGGTCGCCCTCGATGCTGCCAAGCGCAATGCAACTGATCAAGAGGGCAACGGCGCTCGCGATCTGGACGTACATCCACTGGCGGCAGTGGCGGAGCGAGGTAACGAAAGCGCAGGTGTAGAAGAAATCCAGATAGGCGCGGGGCACGTAGTTTGCCAGCAAGGTGGCGCTTCCGCCGCGCCATACGCTCCAGGGAGTGGCCAGGACCATCCATAACAGGAAGGCCGCCCAGCAGAGTCCGGCGCTGGAGCGTAAACCGCGCAAGGCCTTACCCGAGAAGAGCCATGCCAGCGGAAGCAGAACCAAGGTGCCGGCGGAAAGGTAGGCCTTCGCGCCGAAAAGGCGGAGGGACCAATCGTTGGCGAATCCCGACAGCATGTAGACGGAATACAAAACGAACCCAACGGTGGCCAAGAGGTCCGGTGCGGGAGCGGGGCTGGCAGCCCGTGGCGGAAACGCGAAACGGCCGCTGACGGACGCGCGCGGCTCGGTAAGAGGACACGGAAGGTAGTGCTGTTTAGGCGGTCACATTTCTCGCAAGATTTTTTGCCGGGTCGTCAAACGGAATAGGCAGATGACTTTCGCCCGAATCGAAGCTCGTGCGCAGCCGAGCCGGATTCCAATTCCAGTGGGAGACTGTAGGCGCCAGAGGAGAGGCCTGAGACAGATGCCGAATATTAGAATTCTGCTGTTAGCAATGTTGGGTGGCGGGGCGCTTTACGGCCAAGTGACCCAACTGGATTTGCGGATGCAGAGCCGGGACGTAGATTTTTCCAGCTCGAGCGCAACCAAGCCTTTTAAGTCGGGCACCGGGTTGCCGTCCTCCTGCGGACAAGGCGAGATGTATTACCGGTTGGACGCCACTGCGGGCATGAATGTTTACGGCTGCACCGCTTCCAACTCCTGGACGCTGGAACAAGGGCCGCCGGCCGCATCGATGGCGAGTCAGTTGGGCGATTTTGCGGTGACGGCGACCAGCGCAACCACGCTCGCCATCGGAGCGGGCTGTTCCCCGTCCACACCTTGCGCGGTGCGGTTCGGTGCGCAGGTATATTGGTTCGGCAGCGGCGCGACGGTGACGATCTCGGCGGGGAGCGGGCTTGCGATCATCTACGTTTCCAGCGCGGGCGCGTTGACGGTGGGGAATAACGTGACTGCCAGTTGTAGCAGCGGTTGCGTAACGCAGAACGGCGTGACCGCTTTTCCAGCCGATGCGATTCCTCTATTTACGTGGTCGGCCACGAATGGAACGTGGGATGCAAACGGCGGCGTGGATCAGCGCGCGTTTCTGAGTTCGAAGAGCGTAATCGCCGGGGTGGGAATCACGAGCACTGAGGTGTCGGGCCAGACTCTGTTGAGCGCCGACACGTCGGTGATCGGGCTGCGCACCGCCGCGCCTGGGACCTCCAGCACGGCCTGCACGATGGGGTCGTGGGCCACGGACGGATCATATTTCTACCTTTGTACGAACACGAACGTTTGGATGCGTGCGGCGCTGTCGTCGTTTTGAAACATGCGAACCTTACTTGCGAGCTTGCTTGTAATTCCCTGCTGGCTGGTCGTTCCCTGCTGGGCGAACACATCCATCGTGTCGATCGAGCCGACCCAGATGCAGGCCAAAATCACGGTGCTAACCGATCAGACGGGATTTTGCACTTATCGCGCCTCGCGTGGCGTTGCCTTTAGCTCGAACCTTGCGGATCTAACTGACAACAGCAGCACCGATGGCCGCGCCGGGTCCATTGTGAGCGCGAACGTGCACATCTTTGTCCTGGGTACGCGCACGGGCAATGATGCTCTGGCAGCGGCCGCCACTTACTGGGTGGGAGTTAGTTGCGGATCGGACCTGGAAGTTGCCACGACGTTTGCAACTCGATCCATTGCGTGGGGCAATACCGCGCCCGATCCCATTCCGTTTAATGCGGCTAAGTTTGGGAACACGGATTATCCCGCGATCGATTGGACGAATCAACAGCAGTCCTATATAGATCCTGTGACAGGCGTGGAATTCTGGCGAGTAACTTCGCCTGGAATGATGAGCGTCTCCGCACTCAGCCTGGCGGTCCAGAATACCGGCATTCTGGGTGTTCCGCTGGATGCGAGTGGAACCGCAAAATGGGCGAGCATCGCCAATATCGGTTCTAACGGGACGAGCCTTTCGGTGGGATCGGGCGGGCCATCGGACAAGGCATTTATTCCACTGGCGAACTTCGCGTGTCCCGCTGGGACCACATTCGCCGGCTGGTATCCGAAATGCACCGTTGACGATCTATCCTTCGACGTCTATTGCGGCAATGCAGCGGACGGCGGAACGACAATTACCCTGCAGCTCTCGATGGACGGCGGGCAGACGGTGGCCGGAAATCCGGTAACGACATCGGCGTGTCCAACCAGCGCGCCGGTGATGCTTGGGACCTACCCGCAACTGGCGGTGAACCCGCCGTTCCAGTCGTGGGGATTCACACCGCAACATCACCTGGTGGTTCCGCCGGCTGGGACGGTCAACGTCGCCGGACAAGCGGTAACGCTGCAAAGTCCGGCCGGCACGCAGAACTATTTCGATACCGACTGGGTCAGCGGAACTCCTATCCTAATTAATGGGACTTACTTTCACGTCGCCAGTATTGGCAGCTCCTCAGCTCTGACGTTGCAGGAAAATGGCGGCACGTTGACCGGAGTGCCCTATGTCGCCGCAAACTTCGGCGTGGTAGTTACTAAGTCAAATACTGGATCGAACGTCGCCGTCAGCCTGGGGGTGAATTATGCTTACGCCACTATGCCGAGCGCGTGCTGCAATGGCGATTCGGCAATGATGAGCCAGGCGGCGGTCTCTGTAACAATGACGGCCGACGGGTCCACCGCTCTTAGTCCGCCATTGACGGGATACTTGACCAACGTTGTGGATAGCGCTGGAGGGGAGGCGCTACTGCTTTGGATCCCGTTCAACGGCGACGGATCGGTCCGCGCGGAAACACGGTTGTTGGCTATGGGTTCAAAGACAGCCGGCAGTGCGCGCCTCAATACGAATGGCGATAGCCTGCCGTATGGACCGACGGGACTCAGCGGCTACTTCTTCGACAACGTCGACGGGACATCGGCGTACACCATTGACGCGAACAATCGCGTCTGGAAACTAACGTACAACGAGAGTTTTCCGGGCTGCGCGGGGTATGTCGCTTTCCATCCCTATCCAGCTTATGGCGACTACAACCCGAACACGGCGATCGCGGACGACTGTTTCCAATGGACCAATCTGACGCCAAGCGGTAGTGGCTCAGACATTCGATCGCAAATGGTGAGCGCCTATCAGACGGGTTTGAATTCTCTTGGACAAACCGTGGGGCCGGCGCACTCCGGTTTCGATCTCGGATGGATGAACAGCCCGATAGTGGCTGGATTCGACGGCGGTTACTTCTCGGCGAGCATGGGCAACGTTCAAAACCATATCGGCATTATGGCGTCGTTCGACACGGCGAGCGGTGTAGTAAGGAACATTCGGAATAGCTGGAACGAAGGCGATTGCCGATGGTGCGGGCTGCACGATGCGCCGGTTCTCACCATGGGGACATGGCGCTTCGCGGTGATCGATCCGCACCAGGATACGGGCGCGGCGAATCTGGTGTTCCCCGATTCGTTTAAGATGAACGTCACCGAGGTGAATCGCGCGGGCTCGGGATCGGGCGCGGTTTGGGATTGCAGCGGGTGCTCGGGCGGCCCGCAACAGAGTACGAGCCTTAGTGCGAGCGAAGCATACACCTGCCCTGCCAATCTGCTTGCGCCCTACACGTCTTTCTCGGGCACGGCGAACTGCATCCAGGTGAAGGTCTCCTCGCCTCCCTGTCAACAGAACCCAAACACGTCGTATACGTTTTCCGACGGCAACACGGAAGTGCAGGAGTTTCCGTGCATGACGCCCGGCTTTGGAACGGCGAACGCAAGCTGGTCGAAGCTGCAAGATATGCAGCCGGGCGATTGGTTACTCACTAACTCCGGCAGCCAGGGCGAGAACCTGCTTCTTCTTTCCGTGACTTACAACAGCGCGACAGACATCGACTTATGGCTGCTGCGATGGGCCGCACACAATTATCTGGCGCCGCTTTTTCCCGGCAAAGACGATCTGAGCAACAGCGCGCATGCAAGTCCGTGGCTGCTGTACATGGGGCCAACTTATGCGACGAACGCAGTGGCGTTGGACGCCTCGGGCGCTACCAACACCTGGACCAAGAGCAATCCGTTGCGCTTCTCTTCGCACGGGTCGGCTGCTCCGGGCGCACCCGCGGGCGGTGGCGCGGCGTCATATTCTTATCAGCAAGCTTGGTTTGGCGGAAGCTATATCGGCACTGTCGATACGTCGGTCCCGAATCTGTTGTGGAGCCCGCTACAGCCGTCGGCATCCTCTTGGCCGGCGTTTGCGGGGAGCAACAACGGGGCGAGCAACGCACTGACGCAGTCCTATAACAGCGGGACATACGCGCCCAATACCGCGCTGCCACCGTTCTTCGTGGATTACCGGCACTTCAATCCGTCCGAAGGCGGCGGCATAGAGTCCAATGGCGGCGCGGCGCTTGGGAACATGTCGCTGACGCTGGTGGCTGGAACCAGCCACACATATCGCGTGGCCGCCGATTGTTGCGCAGCGGGGCCGAGCGATTATAAACGTTTGGGATTCGCGGGGTTCGCGGGCCGTTATCTGGTGCGTGACGCCAGCAGTCCGGCGACCGGCAACACGAGCGATCTGCCGAACTGGACACTGTGCCGCGCGTTTCAAGCCAACGAATGCCTGGAAGGCTCGTCGGCGGGCAATTTGTATATGAGCCTGCCCAAGGCCGATCTGGAGTCGACGTGCGCAAGCTCGCAGTTCACGCAAGCGATTCCGTGTATATATCAACCCGCCCCGTGGAGCGGCCAGAGCATCCAGTTCCGCATCGATCGCACGGATTTCAGCGGGCTGACGACACGCAAGTTCGGTTACGTGCGAGGCCATCCAGGAACTACTTATGAATACAGTAACTGCCGTCCAACCGCGGACGCGCAATTCATGTTCTGCCCCGGCTATTGGCTGGATGGCGTGCGCACGGAGTGGTTGGCCTATCGGATTCCATCCGCGTTCCCCACAGACAGCGTGAATCGCACCACGTTCGTGCCGGTGAAAGTGACTTACCAGGGGGCTGCCTTTGCGAGTAACATCCGGGCCCGGTTTGGATATCTGGAAAACGGTGGCGACTTGCTGCGGTGCACCGCCTATGCGCAGGATTGCTCGACCGAGATCCCGAGCGGCGCGCCCGGCGATCCTTACAGCTTCACCAACGAAAGCGTGACACGCCAAAGCTGCACGAACAATGCGGTGTGCAGCGTCATCATCCCCAGCCTGCCGAATCGCATGCTGTACTACGTGATCGATCGTCTGGATGCGAGCGGCAACGTGGTGACTAGCAGCGCGATGCAGTCCGTGGCAGTACCTTGATTTTCACCAAGTGCCGCAGGCGTTCCAGCGCAAGCCCGAGAAGGATCGCATAAAAAGCGTCAAGCGGGAAACGATACCGATTGTTTTCGAAGCTGGATAGGAAGTTCGCGATAGCCGTTACGTAAGTGATGTTCAGTAACAGGAATCCGATGAGAATCGCCGCTGGTGGATCCAGCGTCTTCGCGCGCACTCCAGTAACTAGATAGTAAATGCTCCACAGCCAGAGCGCCGGCAGGCCAATCATTAGAAACACTCCGGTGTAAAGGACAAGTGATGGTCCCTCGCCCCGCGCGGCCAATTGCCTGAGTTCCTTGCGATCGTTCGCCTCTTTGAACTGGCCGAAGAACACGATATTCCAAAACCGATCGAGCGCGTGAAGTTTGGGGCGATTCAGATCGAAGAACGGAAAGTCTCCCGATGGCAGAAAATAGCTGAACCAAGCCGCTTCAAGCGATCGTAGATAAACCACTGGGTAGTTTCTCAACAGCGCCAACCCATCTCGCGTGTAGATCCGCTGGACCTGGAAAAATGCCGTGCAATTAAAGTTTGTCGCGCCGGTGGAGGTGACGCAATCGTCCAGGACGGGGATGCCGGTGCGCGCGGGCATCTGAATGTAAGGACCGTAGAGAGCGATCGGCGAACCAAGATCCAGCAGCGAAGCCGGCGAGATCACGCCTCGGCGAACGAACTCTCTCGCTTCGGCGCCGCTCAACTGATGAGCCGTAATGACGTCCATGTTCATGCCCATCCAGGTGCTGCCGGAGAAGCTCCCAAAGAGCACCCAGTTCTTCGCGTAGAGTCCCAGGATCGCCAGCAGCGGCAGGGCGGCGCATAAAAAAACGGTGCGGCGGCGCGCTGGAAAGAGATAGGCCAACGCGGCCATGATCGCGATGAAATAGGCGAGATGGAAGAAGTTCCTGACAAAAACCAGGCCGAACAGCGCCGCAAAGAAGAGCATCGCCCACAGCGAGCCGGCGTCCCGAGCGAAATGAACCAGCGCCACGGCGGCGGCCAGCAGTAAGAAGGAGACCAGAACCTCATAAAGCATGTAGTTCTCAAACAGGACGACGCCGGGACTTACAATGAACCAGGCAGATAAGGCAAAGGCCAGCCATCGACTTACTCCCAAAATCCGCATCAAGTGGTATACGGACCAACAAATCCCAAGCCCGAGCAGCAAGTAAATTAGATGGAAAACCTCGGGATAGGAGGTTGGGAAGAACTTCAAAACGGCCCCCGTATAGAGGTTCCAACCTGGCGGCTGGACGTGAAGATAGAACAGGCTCTCGAAAAGCCTATGCTTCAACAGCTCCGGATCTGCGAACTGATAATAGTGGAGAACCGGCCGCGCGTCAAAGCGGACGCCGAGCAGGTAGTAACCTAGCCGCGACACGGCGAATATCATCGCCAGTAGCGCGTAGAGCGTGCGCTCTCTCATCGTAAATTAGAGTCTTGATCAAGAGCTACTTACCTTGCGTGGGAATCCGGAACGTTTCTATATCGGGCGGCACGACGGCCTTCTCCGAATGTGGCGTGCCTTCCGGAATCCAGCTATACGGCACCGGCTGCGCTCGATAGACCGCGTTGGTAAAGGAGCGGCCTCCGCCCAAGTTAGTATGTGTGAAATGCGGATTGATGTACTCCCACACAATCTCGCCGGCTGGGGTGACTTGGAAAAAGCGGCCGTTCATGCCTTCATCGATGAACGTATTGCCGTTCGGAAGCCGCTCCGCGTTGCTGATGAACGAGCTATGAAAAGTCCACGCTGCCCGGTCCGAATCCAATCCCGTATACGCCCACACAATCTGCTTCTTGACCGGATCGATTTCCAGAATCCGGGAACCTCCAATGGTCTGCATTGCCGCTGGCGGATACCCGGCCTCGCCCTCGTTGTCGAACAGCAGCAGGTTGCCTTCGCCGGGTAAACCCGGAGCAATGAGGTGCGGGTCATGCTGGCCCACAATCTGATCGACGGGCTGTGGAAACTTTTGCCGGGATGCAGATCGGGCGGGGTAGTCCGGACCGAGTCTCCAAACAACATGGCCGGTTTTTTTCTCGACGATCAGAATGAAGTTGGCATTTCGCGAACCCACCATAATGTTCTGAGGGTCAAACCGTTGGTCGCCTTGCGTGAACCATTTGTTCGGTCCCAGCGGCGTCATATCGTTCATATGCAGGTAATCCGGGTCCTTCGTATCCTTGACCAGTTCGAGTTCCCGTGGGGTGAAGCCGAATTCCTGGAGGTGTTCCGACGCCAGCCATCTCCAGACGATTTCCCCTCTGGCATTCACTTCGTAAATCGCGTCATCCGTAATTTCGGGCAGCGTGAACCCGGGAACCGGATGGATCACGTTGGACAGCAAGAGGGTGTTCCCGTTGGGAAGGCGGTGCAGGTCATGGTGCTGGCGGGCCGCGCCGCCGGGCGCCTCGCTGCCCCACTGCCACACTACATGGCCGTCCCAATCCAATTCGCCAATCGTCTTGTTTCGGAAGATCGCAGGCCGCACCGGTGTCGCGTCGCCGGGTGCGGGATCGATCGTCGACAACTGCACCAGGACATGTCCCATCTTGCCTGCTGTCACAGCGGGATTCAAAAGCAGAGGCGGACTACCTCCCTTTGGCCACTGATGCACCTCGTTCCCATTCATATCGATCAGGTACGACTGCCCCAGTCCGTCGTCCTGGGTTCCAAAGAACACAAAAGTGTTGTATGCGCGCGCAGGGTCATACAGCGTGACCCCCGTCGGAAGGATCCGTGGATAGGCAAACGCCAGAACCGCTCCTGCCAGGCCGCAAAGCAAACCCGACTGAAGACGCGTGACATTCATAGAACAGACAAAAGATCTTAAAGACCTGTTCACACCGGACCCCCTTTCGATGAGCGACAATGCCGCGCTTCCGATCGAAAGATCACCGTCTTGGACTCTTCCATGATCCTAAGATTGCGCAACAGAGGCGGGGCGCTCCAGTCGCGGCCGCAGACATCATTCAATGGCTTTGTGATGCGTCATTCGGAAACCTAAGCAATCCAGAAGATCCAGCGCGCCGGCGGCGATGGTGTCTACGATTGATAGTTGCTTCAGTATGACACGAGGCGGAGGCGGGCTAAAGGCCGGCATCCAGGCGCAACGCCAGCAGTTCCGGCAAACCGGCCTCCAGGATTTTTTTTTGAGCGGAAGCGATGTCGTACTCGGCGCGGCACAGATTGACTACACGCGCGTCCGAATCGTAGATCGCATAGCCGGCGCGGCGATCGCCATCGCGCGGCTGTCCCACGGAACCGGGGTTGATGAGATAGTTCACATCGTTTTCCAGTGCGATCTGCTCTTCAGTCGACTCCGGATCCTCGCCGATCAAACGCTTAACTCCATTTAGGTGGCACAGGAACGCCCCCTGCAAATGGGTGTGTCCGAAAAAAGAAACATTGCAATCCAGATAGGGCGCTATTTGCGCCACGTCCCGCTCTGAGGTCACATATTCGTCTTCATCCAGCGGGGAGCCGTGCAGAATCTGAAAGCCATTGATTCGCTCCGGGCCTCGAACCAGATCTCGCAGATATTGGAGGTGTTCCGGCTGAATCACCGCTTGGGTCCAGAGGGCCGACAGGCGCGCCACAGGGTTGAACCACTCTAGGTCCTCCAAGCCGGCGCAAGCCTTGTCGTGATTGCCGCGGACGATGCCACTGACATTTTCTCGAACCCATCGGACCACTGCGTCGGGATCGGCGCCGTAACCCACCAGATCGCCGCAGCAGACGATCCGATCGTACTGGGAACCGGCGCGCGCCAGCACCGCGCCGAGCGCCTCCCAATTAGCGTGAATGTCGCTGAGAATCAGATAGCGCACAGGCGAAGAACCGATACCTCGGGCGGCGCGCCGAGCCGGACCGGAACGCCAATGGTTCCCAGGCCGTTCGACACATAGACGGACGAATTTCCCCGCCGATAGAGCCCTTGTACGAAGGGAGTGAAGTAGCGCGCGACGTCGACATGCTGATGCAGGATCTCGACATCCACCTGGCCGCCGTGGGTGTGGCCGGCGATGGTGAGATCGTAGCCTTGCGCGGCAGCTACGGGAAATACATCCGGGTTGTGCGACAGCAGGACGTTGAGGGCGCCGGGAACAATCAAGTGTTGGGCGCCTTGGAGGTAAGGCGAGTGCATCTTTTGATAATCGACGCCCGCGAAGTTGATCGCCGCATTTCCGAATCGAAGCTGCGTGGCCCGATGCCGGAGAAACTCGATTCCGATCAGGCGCCCCTGTTCGGTCACGTAATTTTGGGTGCGCGTATAAATCTCATGATTGCCGAGACACCCGAGTACGCCGGCTTCGGCGCGAAGGCGAGCCAATTGGCGGAGACAGGCATCCAACGGATCGCCGGGGCGCGTGATCAGATCGCCGGTCACCAGCGCGATATGGGCGTGCGTTTCGTTCGCCATTTCGATGGCGGTGGCGAATTCGCGTTCACTCAGGAACGGACTCAGATGGATATCGGTGATTTGTACGATCCGCAATCCTTCCAGATCGCGGGGCAGATTGCGGATGGGGACGGACACTTCGGAAACGCGGAACTGGTTGCGGCGCACAATCCCAAACGCCGTGCCCGCCAGCGGCGCGATGCAGAGGCCTGCCCCCGCGGTTTGCAGGAGCTTTCGCCGCGCGGGATCGAATTGCGGCGCCTGGCGCCAGACCAGGAGCGCCAGTGACAACCCGATCAACCAGATGGTTTCCACCATCGAGGCGCATTCCAGCCAAGTCCACCACTGCACGGGAAACTGTCGCAGGACGCGCTGGAATTCGAGCAGGTATCCAGCCACGAGCAGGGCCGAAGAAGCGGCGGCGCCCAGCCAGATGAAACCGCGGCGGCGAGAAGAATCGAGCAGCCAGCGGATAACTGGAAACTGAAGGCCCAGGCCGAGAAAGAGCAGGCACAGGCCCGGAAAGAAGTGCACGCGCGAAACCACTTGTACCATTGTAACGGGTTGCTTTTGATCGCCGCGTGAATGCTACACTGGTGCTGTCATTCCCTCCGAGCGATCCCCGGTCGTCTAATGGTAGGACAGCGGCCTTTGGAGCCGTGAATCGTGGTTCGAATCCATGCCGGGGAGCCAGAACTTTGGAAGCAATAGTTTAAAAAGAACTTTTCGAGTCCCTAGCCCGGCCTTATTGCTTCCGTTCCGCATCTAAAAACACCTCGAAGTTCAGCGGCAACTCGAACGGAATAGTTCCTGGCGGTTCGCACACACTTTCGCCACACTGCTGAAAGCGAAGTTCGCCCTTCAAGAGAGCTCTGCCAGGATCGATTGGATATCTGAACAACAGCGACCCGAATCCTTGGAACGAACCACTGTACACAGGGAGAGTTTCACCGAGCGCTGCCACCTTCATCGGGCGTGCTTCGGGAAGCTCAAAAGACTGACGTATGATCTTTGCATCGTTAAAAGTGATCGACGTGCCGGTATATGCGTCTGGCAAGGGCAGGCCGTAGATGTGCCATTCGGGCTCCAGTTCGAATTTCGCAAAGAAGCCGATCTCTTGGCCGGCGAACGCCTTCGCGCCCGACAGACTAATCTGCACCGTAAGCGCGCCGCTCCGCAGCGTGACCACCGGGGCGTCTTCAGCAACTCGTCCGAACTCTCGCAAAACGACTGACGAGGCGGTCACCCGGTGCTGATAGTTCTCGACGAAATACTTGCGAATCAATAAGCCGTCATGGCTGGCCAGGTATTCGACCGGATGCGGTACGCCGTGGGCTCGCAGCCCTGGAGCGATGTTGCTGTTGAAGATCCCATAACGACGGATCACAGTGCTGTCGTGATCAGAAAGCAGAGGAAATCCGATGCCGTGCTTGTTAGCAAAGGCTCTGAGAGTTTCCTGGGAATCATAACTGACGGCCGCGATCTGGACGCCATGCTTTTCCAGCAGCAAGCGGGACTGTTCCAACTCGACCAGTTGGGACCGGCAGTATCTTCACCAATCCGCGCTGCGATGAAACACCAGCAACAACCCGTTGGGCCCGGCCAAATTGCTGAGCGACCACGGAACCCCCTGTTGATCTGGAAGGGAAAAATCGGGGAGTCGCTGGCCAGGCTCCGGTCCAGTGCTGTAATTGTCGTTTGTCGCGTTGACGTGCGCGGCTAGTAACTCATCGGAGACAGGCTCGCCGGCCGCTCTCCGCCGACCGAACTCGCGCATGATGGCAGCCTTTTCCGCCAAGTCAGCTGGGACTTCGTTGTCCATCCAGAATCCTTTCATCCCATTATCTACATGCCAGGACCCCAGGGCTGGCGAGCAGAAATACCGTCCGAATCAGTGGAGAAAAAGTTGCAAAACCACATTCTTGGGGAGCCAACGTCTGGGCCCCCAGGGATCCCATTTTCAAACTTCTTCGTTTTCTGTTGACAGTGTGCTCCAAGCAGGCGGCTCTTCCGTGGTGATACATCGTAAGTACGGTCGAGCGTGGAATTCGAAGCGCGATTGGAACGAGATCCGGACTGGAAGGTGGCGGCGCAGTGGAAGGTCTATAAAGACCGCGACCGACCCGTTCGATGCCGCCAGTATCCGTAGCGCGTGCAGAGTCAGCGGGTGGATGCCGAGTTGCGGAGCCTTGCTGGTGCGCCAGCATGCCTCCGTGCTTTGAGAACGACTGGCGGGCTTTCGTGAGTCCTGTGCCTACAGTCGGCATTGGATAGAACCCACGGATAATATAACTGGTATCCGAGGAATCTATCCAGTCCCAGCCCTCGAACCGCTCAACTTCGACGGGAATCAAAGTTTACAACCCCGGATATCCTGAGGAGGTCTTGAGCGCGGGGAATTCCACGAATATCTACCGAACCTGCGTGAGATTCTCTTGAATCTTGCTGGACAGCTCCTTGGGAGGATGCTGCGCCAGCGCGGCAAGCAACTCACGCTTGGCATCGCCGGTTTGCTTGTCCTGCAAAAGGGCGACCGCCAAATGGTACCGGAAGGTAGGTTCGTTTGGATTTTTCTTTACAAGCGCACGAAGGACCTGGATGGCGCTTTGATTCAAGCCGCGTTTGGTGTAGACCCAACCGAGCGTGTCGATGACGCCAGGATCGTTGGGGAACTTTCGGGCGACCGCTTCGGCGAGGGCCAGAGCCCGATCGAGGTCTGTCCCGGTTTCAGCCAGATTGAAGGCCAGATTGTTCATCGCAGCTGGGTTGTTGGGGTCCAGGGCCAGTTGCTTGTTGAGCGTCGCAATGGCCTGCCGCGCCTGCCCGTTCTGACTTTCCAAAATTGCGATCGAGTTCAAGATCTTGGTGTCGCCCGGCGCCAACTCCTGGGCCTTTTCATAGCTGGCGAGGGCATCCTGGGTGGCGCCTTGAAGCTGGTACAGGTCGCCGAGTGAGGAATACGCTTGCGGGGATTTCGGATCCTTCGATTGGACCCAGCGGTATTGCTGGGAGGCGATATCAAATTTGCCTTCTTGAGTAGCCACCGAGGCCAGCAGCATGCGGACTGGACGGGAGTCGGGGTGTTGTTTGAGTTCACCCTCCAACAGAGCTTGCGCCTTTTCGGGATGGTGTTCCAGAACGCAAAGCTCCAGTAGGCCCTGAAGCGGACGCAAATCCGAGGAACCTGGCTGATAAAGCCGCCGATACAGCGCCTCCGCTTTGGCATAATCTTTCTCGCCCGCAGCCAGCGCGGCTAACTCCAGCCCCACTTCCTTGGAATCAGGCTGCAGCTTCGCGAGGGCGTTCAGATCGCTGTCGGCTTGCCGGTAGGACTTGCTTCCCACCAGCGCAGCCGCCCTAAGCAGACGGGCATCGAGGTTGTTGGGATCAATCGCCAGTACTTCACCGGCCGCCCCCAAAGCTGCCGAGTAATTGTGAGCGGCCTGCGCCATTTGAGCCACTAACAGCCGCGGAGGTATGTAGTCTTTCCGCAGGTCCGCACTCTTCTGGGCTTCCTTCCAAGCCGTTCCGGAATCGCCGTTGGCCAGATACGACATCCCCAGGTTGTAATGGACAATGGCGCTTTGCGGGAATTGCACGGCCAGCGCCTTGAATTCCTCGATCGCCATCTGCCGCTCCTTCGCATCCTTGCTATCGCGCAAGAGCTCGGCGCGGGCCAACCGTACGTCGGGGTCTTTCGGATTGGCCTTTAGGATTTCATTCAGCTCGACAATGGCCTCTTCGCCCTTACCGGCCGCCTGCAGCGTTCGTGCAATTCGTCTGCGGTAGACATCCTTATCGGACGCCTGTCCGATCCCGGCAGAATATTGCGCTAGAGCATCGCCCCACTTTCCGTACCCGGCGTAGAAATCGCCCACCAGAATAGGCCCTGTGGGAAAGCTAGTACGGTCGGCGTTAATCTTTTCCAGCACCTGGGACATCTCTTGATTCCGCCCTGAGGCCCGATACAAACCTGCCAACTGGAGTCGCGGGCGGGCGTATTTCGGGAGAGCCGCGATTTCCGACTGAAGGAGACGTTCCGCGTCCTGGTCCCGTTTATTCCGGACGTAGTCCGCTTCCAGCAGGTCGTACATGGGCGGAAAGTCTTTTCGCACCTTGAGGAACCCCTGAGCCAGTTCCTCACCTTCCCGATCGTGATTCTGGCTGTATAAGACCTGCGCAATGGCAAAGACAACGTCGGGATCGTTGGGTTTGATAGCATTGGCCTTCTGAAATTCCGACATCGCATCGTCGTATTTGCGGTCGATTACCAACACGTCGCCTTTGAGCCGAAGCCCATCAAACGAATGGGGATCCTTCTTTAAAAGGACGTCAGCCTCCTGGGCGGCTTGCTGGTATAAGTTGGTCCGGTTTGGCGCCGCTTGGTAGGCCTCGATGGAGACATTGGCTAGATCGATACCATAACGGTCGTTGCCCGGATCAAAGTCCACCGCCCGCTGGAAATCGTCCAGAGCTTCGGCTCCGTGGCGCAGCTTATATTCCAGGAGGCCGAGGCGATAATAACCTTCGGCGAATCTGGGATCCTTTAAGATGCTCTTGCGGTATTGAATTTCCGCGTCCGCGTATTTGCCGGCCGCCATCAACCCGTTTCCCCGTTCGACATAGGACTGCGGCGACTTACTACAGGCAAGTTGTAAGCTCACCACCACTCCAATCCAGACAAACCGTTTCATACCGTGGTTAGACCAACTTTACAACACAAGTGTTTCGCTCCAAGAGGTTTTCTGTTAACTTTGTTACCAATGGTACACGTTACGTCCTGCTGTCACTTCAAGTGGCGACCTTTCCAGGCTATCATTCTGGCAGAGCGATGACTCGAATGGCGACGATGATGTCGCTCTTCGGAGCTAATTCGGACTTGTCAGAGTCGGAAGCATGCATAGCAAATATCACCTCTACGAGCAATATAGCGTAGGGGAACCAAATTGTGTAACATAACTTCAGCCAGGAGAAGCCAATGAAATTGTTCGCGCGATTAACTCTGATGGGGTCTGGTCTAGGCCTCATTTTCCTGACGGCAATGCCGTCGTACGCAACCGTTGTGGGGACGCTGTTAACCGGTGGCAATGGCACCGTAACGGTCACTGACACCGGAATCACCTTCACCGAGAATAGTAGTAACAATACTCTAAGTCCGAGTTCGACCACAGTCGGCGCGGGATCGAGTTTAACGTATGGCTTGGGTACCCCGCTAGCGTCTAATGACCCGATCAACATTAACAGCGGTAACGTCATCACCCCCGCTGTACTCGCTGCCGGCGTGCCGGTTACATTTCCGAATGAACCCAGCCTCAGCATGACGCTGACTACTTTTGGGCCGGGTACGGGAATCGCGTGTTCTTCTGGCATGGCGACAGGCCAATCCTGCTCCCCCCTCGGTGGAGCTTCGCCTATTGTCCTGACAAACGAAGGAGGGGATTTGACGAACGCGTCGCTCGCCTTCGCGGGAACCGCGACGGATGGCACAGGGCTCAGCAGCGTCACCGGGCTCTTTAGCCAGCCTATCGATGGAACGCCTTACACCCTCTCCCCGGCGTCCAGGTTTACGACTCCCT
>VFSW01006564.1_pt1 | contig 17068 bp, 11 predicted proteins | sample 5358111 | NCBI WGS metagenome assembly VFSW01 (sample SAMN11554181, study PRJNA540505) | mine drainage metagenome | isolation source: sediment from site ElyBrook_90M | place: USA: Ely Copper Mine, Vershire, VT | collected 2017
AGGCAACGGCACGTTTGAAGCATTTCGGTTTCGCGACCGAAACGGTAGAGCTCTTCGCGTACCACTACGCGATCGTTTGCAGCGTTTAGACGCCCAGGTTCCCGAGCGCGCTAGTGCTTAACGATCGACGCGCATTTGCCCGTGATATCGTCGCTTGCATCGGCGTCGACCGCGGCAAATGCGCCCTTCACCGAACTGCATTGGACGATCTCGTGACAACCGTCCCATGACTCGACCGACGTCGCGCCCTTTCCGGTCGTGACGATGACGCGCGCGGGGGAGCAGGTTGTACCCGCGTGTTGACCGCCGCCTCCTGCGTACGCGCTCCACGTCCCGCCGTTGACGAGCTTGAATTGAATCGAGCCGACACCCTCCGGCGGACATTGAATACTGGTCGGCGTGTAGCCGTCGCCGTTCCTCACCGCGCACGAGCTTGCGGACGCCGAAATGCCGACCATGCCCTGGCTCGCATCGATCGTGTAGCAGGGCTTCGCATCGGCGCAGCTTTGATCGTACGAAAAATGGATGGTGGCGGCCTCGGTGTTGACCGTCACGACGATGCCGTTGACATCGTGATCGACGACGATTCCGATCGGTCCCGCAGGAGCGCTACGCGTAAGTAACACCATCACGGTCGCAATCGTAAAGAGCGCTATAAGATTTTTCATGTTAATGCACCGTTATTGGCAATGTTGCAATGTTATCGTTTTCATCGCGAATGGTAACCGAACAGCTACCCGGGGCTTTCGGCGTTATGCGCAGAGCCAGTTGTCGCGTCGTCGAGGCCAGTACGTCGACCGCGGCATACGGACCACAATTGCTTTGCATCGCGAGCGGTCCACCTCCGTTCGCGAGAGACAATGCCGCATTTGCCGCGCCCACGCCGGTAAGGGCGAGCACGGTCGGCGTTATTTGGATCGCACTCGATTGCATCGACTCAGCTCCCGGCCAGCGCGATCCGTCGACAAACTGCACCGAGCCGATCTTGCAACGCACTTGCGGCTTGCTGCCGAAAATGCTTTGCAGCACGACGGGTAAGGCGAATTGCTCTCCGCCGGAACGGTACCGGTGATGGATCTCGATCCCCGGAGAAAACGTGCCTTTGTCGCGAATGAGTTGCGTGGATCCGTCGATATTCGCCTCGATGTTCACGACGCTCGCCGTCACATTTGAATTGTTCGTAAACTGGGCATCGAGACCGCTGACGGTTGCGCCCAAGCCAGAGCCGCTGAAAATCAGGTTGCAGGAGTTGATCGCGACCGGCGATTGGCCGGCCGCGCGAGCGACGCTCGTCGAGAGCAACGCAAACGTGGCGAGAGCTAATGCGAGATTTTGCCGCGAAACGCGCATGCTTTATATCTCCTTACTCTGCGCCGCCAGCGCGTCGTACTCGCTCTTGAGTTGCGCGGCGTACTGCAGGTCGGGTTGCGTCGGCGTTTGGAACGACGTTGCCTGCACCCGGCCCAGCAGGTCGACGAGATCTTCGCGCAGCATCGCCGGCCCGCGCAGATCTTCGACGCTCTGCGGATTGTAGGTGAGCTTCGCCCGGAACGCGAGCAGACGGGCCCGTTGCGCGGGCGTCGCGTGCGCGAGTTTCGCGTCGATGCGATTGAGCATCCCGTCGACGCCGCTCAATTCTCCGAGGAGTTGCGTGAGGAACGCGTAACGCGCCTGCGCCTGTTCCGGCGTACGAGGATCGCGCGGATCGGCCTTGACCACGATATCCTGCTGCGCGGTGCGTCCGTCGGCGTCGATGCGAATCGTGTACGTGCCCGGCATCACGTCGGCACCTTTATCCGGTCCCTGATTGTCTTTATAGGTGCCGAGCCATTTCACCGGACCGTTCTCCGCGAGGTCCCAACTCGTGCGATCGATTCCCGCCTTTTTCGGCAGATCTTTCGAATCGAGGCGGCGGATCGTACGGCCGCTCGAATCGAGCACGTCTATCATCACGCTTTTCGCCGCCGAGCGCAGGTCGTAAGAGATCAACGCGCCGTACGGCGGATTTTCACCGATGAACTCGTTGATCGGTATGGGCGGTTTGGCGAACGTATTGACCGGTGCGTCCTCCGAAAGTAAGTACGCCGGACGAACGGGAAAGAGCGTCAGCGCCGCAGAGCGGGCGCGCGCCATATCGCGCAGCGGCGTGAGATCGTCGAGAATCCAGACGCCGCGTCCGTACGAAACAACGAGCAGGTCGTTCGCATCGGGTTGAATCTCGATGTCGTAAATGGCGGTCGCCGGCATGTTCAACCGGAACGATTGCCAGCGCGCGCCGCCATCGAAGCTTACGAACATTCCGCGCGACGTTCCCGCGTAGAGCAGGTTCTTCTCGACGGGGTCTTCGCGAATGCTGCGAACGAAGACGTTGCCGGGAAGATTTCCGGCGACCTTCGTCCAGCTCGCGCCGTAATCGTTCGTGCGATAGATATACGGCGCGTTATCGCCGCTCATGTGACGATCCATCGCGAAGTACGCGCTACCGGCACCGAAATGGCCCGGCTCGATCGTCGGGATGCGCCCCTCGGGCAGACCCTTTGGCGTCACGTCGTTCCACGTCGCGCCGCCGTCGCGCGTGAGGTGCACGAGGCCGTCGTCGCTGCTCGTCCACATTTCGCCGCTCGCGTTCGGCACGGCTTCGACGTCGAGCAGGGTGTCGTAATACTCCGCGCCGGATTGATCGGCGCTGATCGGGCCGCCCGGAACGCCTTGCTTGGCCTTATCGTTGCGCGTGAGATCGGGGCTGATCGCCGTCCACGTGTCGCCGTGGTCGCAGCTCTTGAATACGACGTTACCGCCAACCAGCGCGCAGCCCTCGCTCGAAAACGAGAGCGGCGTGATCCAGTTGAAACGATATTTCACGGAGTCGGCGCTCTTCTCGCCGTTATCCTCGGCGTCGGGCGATACTTCTTTCTGTTGCATCGTGCGCAGGTCGGTAAGATAGACCTGACCCGTGTCCGATGACGTCGTCGTCGACCACACGAGGTTCGGATCTTTCGGATCGAAGACGGCCCACATGCCGTCGCCCGGTCCAACCTGATACCAATCGCGATTGAGGATGCCGATGCCATTCGCGCTTGCCGACGGGCCGCACCAGGTGTTGTCGTCCTGCAATCCGATACAAACGGTGTAATTCGGCATTGCGCGATTGAATCCGAGCCGGTACGGTTGCGCGAATGGAAGATCGTACGGCTGCCAGATCGACGTCGCACCGTCGTCGGAGAGCAACACGCCTTCATCGCAACCGATGATCACGCGCCGGCCGTCGTGCGACCACCACGCGATGTGATAATCCCAACCCGCATCGTTCGCGATGCGCTTCCACGTTTTTCCACCGTCCGTCGTCATCGAAAGTTGCAGCCCGACGCTGATCGCGCGATCGCGATCGGCCGGGTCGACGTAGACGCGCGAGAAATAGAACGGGCGCGCGCCGACGAGCGCGCTGTGCGGCATGAGCTTCCAATGCGCGCCGCCGTCGTCCGAACGCCACAACTGCCCTTCGCGCGACTGCATGACGGCATAGATGCGACCGCCCGTCGCTGCGGCCACGCCGATGCGCCCGATCGAACCGCGCGGAAGTCCGTTCCCCGAGAGACGGCGCCACGTCGTGCCGTTGTCGTCGGAACGATAGATCGCGCTCTGCGCACCGCCGCTGATCATCGTCCACGGTTTGCGCCGGAACTGGTACATGCCGGCAAAAAGCGTCGAGGGATGGTCGGGGACGCGCGTCAGATCCGAAGCGCCGGTGGATGGCCCGACGTAGAGCGTGTGCTTCCACGTTTTTCCGCCGTCGTGCGTGACGTACACGCCGCGATGCGTGCTGTCCGCGAAATTGCGTCCGAGCGCCGAAACCGCAACGACGCGCGGGTCGCGCGGATCGATGGAGATTGCCGAAATCGTTGCCGTGAGGTCGAGGCCGACGTTCGCCCACGTCTTGCCGCCATCGGTGGAATGGAAGACGCCGGCGCCTTCCTCCACGGTGTTGCGCGGATTCGATTCACCGGTGCCGACCCACACGTCGTTCGGGTCGCGTTGCGAGACGGCTATCGCGCCGATCGGCGCGACCGGTTGCGCATCGAAAACCGGCACCCACGACGCGCCGCCGTCGAGCGACTTGAAGACGCCACCGCCCGCGCCGCCCGCATAATACACGCGCGGATCGGCATCGCTGCCGGCAACCGCCGGAGCGCGGCCGCCCGCGATCGCCGGACCGATCGAACGATACCGGAGCATGCCAAACGGAGACGGTTGCGCGGCATGTGCCGCAGCCGGGAGTGCCATCAACGCGGCCGTTACCGCGATAACCGAAATCCAACGAACGCTCATAGGTTGAGAATACGCCCTCGCTCGCCGCAAGCCTTGGCGTTACATAGGCTTTCCCGCCGCCAGCAAAAGGCCGCGCGCAAAGATGCTAACTCATCGTACGGCGATGCCGTAAAGCAGGCGAAACGCCGGCGGCGACATCTTGCGTTCTTGCAAATCGACGTTCGAAAAGCCGGCCTCGCGAATCGTGTGCTCCATGTCGCGATCGAGATGGCAATTCGCGCACAGGCGGCACCACACCGGAGTCAAAAGCGACTGGAGCCGGCCCCAACCTGCGGTGTCACGAACGTGTTCCATAGTGACGAACCGGCCGCCCGGCTTGAGGACGCGCAAGACGCGCTGCATCGTGCGCCTCGGATCGTCAACGCTACAAAACACGAGCGTCGCAACGACGGCATCGAGGCTCCCTTTCGCAATCGCATCGAGTACGTCATCGCCACCGCGAACGAGCTCGATCCGAGCGGAAGCCCGCTCGGCTCGCTCGCTCGTATTTGCGAGCATCGACGCGTTCGGCTCGATGGCACGCACGTGCGCCGCCTTGGAGTAATACGGAAAGTTCAGCCCCGTGCCCGCCCCAAGTTCGACGATCTCGCCCGAGATGTCACCGAGAAGTGTCGCGCGTATCGGCCCGAGAAGCTTTCGCTCCGGTCCTTTGGTCACCGCATCGTAGAGCCGGCCGTTCATCGGCGCGTGTTTCGCAGGGGCATGTGCAGAGCGCCCTATTCGGCGAAGAGCATCTGGAATATTTGCTCGCAGCTGTTGAAGGGCCCGATCTTCTCGAGCATCGAGGGCGGATGTGGCGTTCCCATCGCAACCGGCGTCGCGCCGTACGCATTCTGCAACTGCCGCGCAAAGTAGAAGCGGTCGAAATCGGGCCCAAGCTCGGCACCGTTCGTAACTTCCACAACGAACGTGCCGTCGGGAAAGACCGCGTTGATCGCCGTCGCGGTCGTGAAGTCGCCTCCGTGCCATAACAGTATGCCTGGCTGCACGAACCATCCGAGCGCGTAACTTACCGATCCTGCAATCGGCATTGCAGGCGACGTCATCTCGGCGAGGTGTCGTTTGTCGAGCAACGTGCCGTCGTAGAGCGCGATATCGAAACGCACGAGGTCGCTTGGCGTGCTGACGATACCTCCGCCTCCGAGGACATTGCTCCAGTCGGGCGACGGACACTGCAAGAACGGGTCGCTCGGCGTGCGGTGCACGTAGCCAAGCGCGAGGCTCGCATCCTTGCGACCGTCGCTCGAGTACGAATGCGTCATATGCGCCGGCCCGAAAACGTGCTTCTGCAGGTACGACGCTAAACTCTGATGCGCGACGTTCTGCACGATCGTCGCGGCGAGATAGTAGTTCTCGTTGGCGTATTCCCACTTCGTGCCCGGGGCGGCGAAGAGCGGCGTTGCGTTCAGTTTGCGGAAAACCTCGGCAACGGAGATCGGGTCGTCACCGTGAATGATCGGATCGTTGTGCGCGTGACCGGGAATACCGGAAGACTGATCGAGGAGTTGGCGCACGGTGATTTTCGCGCCATTTTTGAAGTTCGGCACGTAGGTCGAGACGGGTTTGTCGAGTGAGACCCTGCCGCTCTGCACGAGCTGCATCACCGCAGTGGCAGTAATCGATTTCGAAACCGAGGCAACGTGCAGCGGCGTATCGGGCGTCATCGGCGTACCGGCGGCAACGTTTGCATCGCCATAGGCTTGCGCGGTTATCAGCCCCTTCGCAACGCTCCCGACCGCAATCGAAATACCGGGATAGATTTTCGCCTCGATCGGACGCCTGACAAAAGGAGCCGGCGTTGCCGGCGCGACGCCGGGCAACACGAATGCCGCGACGAGAAGCGCAATCCACGATCTATTCGCCATGTCGCGACGATTTGGTCGCTTCCCCTCGCAGCCCTGCCCGCAGTCCCGCAGCACGATGTTTTGAGACCTTCCTTAATGCGCGAGAGATCGAAGAAGTTCTTGATAGCTTAGCGTGGGCAGCACGATCGTGACGGGGCCTCCCGGCCGCAGAACGCTCAGCGTCAATGTCGGGCTGTTGATTTCCTCGGCGAATGCCTCCAGGGTCATCGCCGATCCGCTCTTGCCGTTGACACTCGCGATGATGTCGTCGGCTCGCAAACCCGCTTGATCGGCGGGCCCGCCGGGAACGACGTCGACGATACGAATCCCATCGGGTACCTTGAGGAAGAACATGAGTGCGTAACGGCCCGGCGCGTTCGGATCGAGCGCGAGCCCAGCGCTCGTGAGGCTGTTCCACGCACCGAGATGCTGCGAGCGATAGGTAGAAAAATCGGCGAGCAACTGATCCATGAGATCGTTACCCATGTCCGCGATTTCGTCGGAAACCGCGCGATGTGCGTATGCGGGATTCTCCGATTTTGTCTTTTTCCCGCGATAATACTCCATCCTGTGACAGTCGGTGATGACGAGGCCTAGCTCGACGCTCGCCGTTTGCGGGCTGATGCTCCACGTATAGCTCGGCCAGATGATCCCATCGATGCGTTCGTCGTCGCATTTTCCGGAGAACGCGCCGATCGAGCCGACATCGCGCTGCGTAAGCGCGACGGGAATGAGGTAGAGCTCGTTGTGCGCGGTAAAGAATGGCGGGATACGAGCCATGACCTTGCCGAGAAACGCGTCATTGACGTCCTTGGCGACGCCCGTAGCCTGCGAACTTGGGGCTAAGTAGTACCCGATTCGGTAGGCGCTCGAACTCGTCGCCGGCGCCGCCGCGTTGGACGCCGTGGCACCGTTCATGACGAGGGAGATCGTCGCGGAACTCGGCCCGTACGCACTTCCCGGCAACGCCTGTTCGAGCCCGCGTGCGACGTAGCTCGGGTCGAGTTCGGCACCGTGGACGATCGCTATGACATTCCCCGTATTCGCATCGAGAATCGGCGCGCCGCTATCGCCATGGTAAGCGACGGCATCGAACTGAATGAGTTCGCCGTTGAGGCGAATCGCGCTCACGATACCCCCGTGAATCGACGGACGGAGAGCGTCGCCGTTAATCTTCTTGAAGACGATGGTAGCCACCGGATACCCGATGAGCGCGATGCTCATACCTTCTTGTATGTTCTCGGGCGACGCAAGTTTGAGCGTCGGACGGTTGCCGACGCCGACGCTAAGAACGGCAACGTCGCGCACGTGATCGCGTTTTACGACGCGCGCGGTATAGCGCTCGCGTTCGTTGCTATCGAAGACCACATCGACTTGCGACTCGCCTTCGACGACGTGATTGGCGGTCACGATCGTGGTGTCGCTAGCGCTCGTTGCGACGGCAAATCCGGAGCCGGATTGCGTCCCGGACGGGCCGAGTGCGACGATAAAAACGACCGCCGGTTTTGCCGCCGCAACGACGCTAGAAAGGCCGGTCTGAGCCCCGGGCGCGGCCGTGGCCGCGCCTAACAGCGTGACTATGAAGAGCAGCGAGAGCAGGTAGCGCATATGCCCCATCCTTGTGAGGCTACTGTATTTCCAAGAACCTACGTTCTTTAGGAAGATTCAAGGAAAGGCGCCGCGCGTTCGCAATCGAAGTGCTGGTCGCGCCTCGGTTTCACGGTCAAGTAGTTAGAGCAATGGGGCGAAGCATCGTGCGGAAGAAGGCTTGCGCGAATTGATTCGCGACTGCGGGCACGTCGAGCATTTGCCGGCGCTCTTCGCGCGCGCTAGACCTTCACATGAAGATGGTGCCGCATCGCTCGTGCTTTCGCTTTCCGAGGCGACGCCGCGCGAACCCGCGCGCGTCGTGCGAGGCTATAGCCCGATCTGCGTCAGGTCGTAGACGATCTGCTGCGTTGCCGGACTATCCCACCAGTTCGCGATCGTCGCTTCAAGTTCGCGCACGGATCGCAGGGCGCTCACGTGCTGCGCGAGCGCTTCTCGACGTAGAGCAGTTTTTACAAGCTCGCCCTGCAGCTGATCGATCGATTTGTGCGCGCTGTGCGATGCGGGGAGGGCGGCACGCAACGCATCGGCCGGAAACGACGCGAGCGACTTCGCTGAAGGCACGCATCGCGCCGGATTGGCGACGATACGTGCACCTTGCAGCGAGAACATGGCGACGATCGTCAGGAGCAGGGCGCCAAGCGTAACGGGAGCGATGCGACGTGCGAATCTGTCGTCGTAACGCCCTGTAAGCACGAGTCCGGCAAAATACGCATTGCGCGCGAGCGGCGCCAAAGTACGTGCGTGCATCGCCATCGATACCGGGAAAAAGGCCGCAGCCCGCCTTTGTGACGTTGGAAGTGTTAGGATAATATCCTACGGATTCCACCCTAGCGCGTATTCGGGCGGTATTACGGCGGGCCCGAGCGGCAATCTGCGACTGTGAGCAGAGTGGTAAAAAATCGCAAACACCGACCAAGCTGTACGGGAGGTCGATCCCCATGAATATGCTGGCTTTTCTCATGAATATGCTGGTGAAAAATCGCCGCCTCGGCAGCGCCCTGGGCGCGTTAGCAGTAGTCGTCCTGCTGGCCGGTTGTTCGTCGGCGGGGAACGGCTCCCACGCGCAGGTGCTGCCGCAGATGGGCATGCCCACGTCCGTTTCGCCCGCCCTCATCCACGTTGCGCCGATGACAAGAACGGCGATACAGCCGCGCAGTGCGATGCATTCGCCGCCCTCGACCGCAATCGACATCCAAGGGCTGAACTGGACCCAGATTCCGGGCGCGGCAACACAGGCGGCCGCGGCCGCCGACGGCTCGCTCTGGGTACTCTCGACGGCGCCCAGCGGCGCGAATAAGTACATCTGGCATTATGTGAACGGCACCTGGACCAACATTACTGGGCTGGCATCCCAGCTCGCGGTGGCACCGAACGGCACGCTCTACGCCATCAACTCCGGCGGCGGCACTTACGCGTACAGCGGCGGCAATTGGACCGCACTCGGCGGCGGCGCAAGTTGGATCACCGCTGCAGCGGACAACTCAATCTACGTGCTCTCCAACGGCGGCGCCGGGCCCGATCAGGCAATCTGGCACAACGTCGCCGGAGTCTGGTCGCAAATGCCGGGTTCGGGCGTGAGCCTTGCGGGATCGTTTGATACCGGGTACTACATGGCAACGGGCGGCACGATCGCTCCCGGCGGAGTGTACATCGTGAATTCGCTGGGTTCGATCTATTACGAAAATGCCGGCGGTGGTTTTGCAACCCTCCCTGCCAACACATCCGCACTTGCGCCGACTCAAAGTGGCGGCGTATTCGCCTTAAGCTATCCCGCGAATGCGGGCGGCAACACCATCTACTACGACAACCTAAACAGCACCGCGTCCGGCTGGAGCACGCAAAGCGGTGCCGGGATCAGCCTCTCGAGCAACGCCGGGGAATTGTACGTCATCGGTGCCTCGGGCGCCATCTACGCCTCACCCGTAACGGCCACACCGACCTCCGGCGGCACGATCGCCGAGTATCAGCTTCCAACGAGCCAAGCAGTTCCGTCCTACATCGCGGCGGGCGCGGACGGCAACCTCTGGTTCACCGAATACAACGCCGACAAGATCGGGAAGATCACGACGAGCGGCACGGTCACCGAGTATGTGATTCCGACGAGCTTCGCAATGCCCGAGGGCATCGCGGCGGGTCCGGACGGCAATCTGTGGTTCACCGAATACAATGGCAACAAAATCGGGAAGATCACTACGAGCGGAACGATCACCGAGTATCCCACACCAACGACCCGCGCAGATCCGTGGGCGATCGCGGCGGGTACGGACGGCAATCTCTGGTTCACCGAACGGTTCGCCAATAACATCGGAAAGATCACCACCAACGGCACGATCACCGAGTATCCGATTCCAACGGCTAGCGCAAATCCGGGCGACATTACGGCGGGTCCGGACGGCAATCTCTGGTTTGTCGAAAACACGAGCGAGAAGATCGGCGCGATCACCCCGAGCGGCACCATCACCGAGTATTTGGTTCCAACGAGCAACGCAGATCCGTACGGCATCGTGGCGGGCCCGGACGGCAACCTCTGGTTCACCTAAGCCGGCGGCAACAAGATCGGGAAGATCACCACGGGTGGAAGCTTCACCGAATATCCGATTCCGACGAGTAACGCGTCTCCGTTCGGCATCGCGGCAGGCCCCGACGGCAATCTCTGGTTCGCCGAAAATAACGGCAGCAGCGGCGCCAGTTGGATCGAGAAGATTACTCCGAGCGGGAGCATCACCGAGTATTCGGTGCCGACGACCAACACACAGCCGCTCTACATCGCGGCGGGCTCGGACGGCAACCTTTGGTTCCCCCAAGGCGGCCCCGCCGCCAATGTCAGCGAAATCGGAAAAATTACGCCCTGAGTAAAGCAACACTCAACCCAACGGTGAACTACGCGGGCAGGGACGGCAAGCCGTGGTTCACGGAACCCACGGCAACAGCAAGAAGATCGGTGGTTTACCCCATGAATATGTTGGTCGAAAATCGCGGCGTCGGCGTATTTTTAACGTTAGCGCTTATTGTATTGATCGCTGGATGTTCTGCGGGGGAGAGCGGTTTGCACGCATCGCTCACGCCGCAGATGGGTATGCCAAAATCCGTTTCGCCTGCGCTGATCCGCCCCGCACCGATGGCGAGTACCGTAATTTTGCCCTCGAGCGTCATGCAATCACCAAGAAACACGCCGATGACGGCGGTGCAGGGTGCCAACTATACGCAAATTCCCGGTGCAGCAAGTTCTGCGGCCGCGGCTCCCGATGGCTCGCTCTGGGTGCTTTCGACGGCACCCGCGGGTCCCGATAAATACATCTGGCACTACGTAAGCGGCAGTTGGACGAACATTAGTGGGCTTGCATCGCATCTCTCGGTCGCACCGAATGGCACGCTATACGCGATTAACTCGGGTGGAGGCACCTATGCGTACAGCGGCGGAGCGTGGACGGCACTTGGTGGCGGCGCCTCGGACATTACCGTTGCTGCTGACGGCTCGACGTACGTGCTCTCCAACGGAAACCCCGCGGGCAGCGATCAAGCGATCTGGCATTACACCAGCGGATGGTCGCAGGTGGCTGGCTCCGGAGTGAAGATCGCGGCATCGTGGGATGCCAATAGTTACACAATTCCCGGCGGCACTATCGCAGCCGGTGGTCTGTACATCCTCAATTCCATTGGTAGCATCTATTACGAGAACACCACCAATAGCTTCGTGCAATTGCCGGGCGGCGCTTCGGCGATCGCGCCAACGACCATCGGCGGCATCTTTGTGTTGGGGTACCCCACCAACGCAAATGGCAATTCGATGTACTATTATGATTTACAGACGCCCGGCTGGACCGCGCAGAGCGGTGCGGGCGTGAGCCTATCGACGGACGGCGCGCATCTCTACGTGATAGGCGCCTCGGGTGGGATTTACTTCACGCCTATTATGGCCGTTCAACCATGGGCGTTTGGAGGAGCGAGCGGCACGCTGAGTGCCACCGTCGGCCAAACACCGGCCGCCGTCAACCTGTCGGCCTATAACAATATCTCCGCAACACTTCAGTTCGGGCAGGTCGCCTCTGGAAGCGGAACACTCCATCTAAGCGACGCGCTCAACAATGGTGACGTCGCTCCAAACACGCTGCCGGCAGATACGGCAACGGCAGGGTTTTCACCCGTGGTGTACTTCTCGATTTATAACCCGGGCCCGTCAACCGTCAGCTTTGGCACAAATACGCCGCAGGTCGCTCTCACCAAAACAACCGGCTTCGGAAGTGCGACCAACTGCGAGTTGGATAGCTACACAATGCAAGGAACCTGGAACGCCGCAACAAATGCCGCGAGCGCGATTTCGGGCACGAACGTCACGGTGAATTCAGCGACACTGTCGGGCGGTGGCACGGTCGACTTTCCGCCCGGTCAAAGCGTCGCTGCGATCGCATGCGGCGCTCCGGTTGCGAGCGTCGCCTTGAGTGTCACGGTCGAAATAGATCCCGGCAACATACACTACACCGATGTCACCTTCACCAACCTTTCAAGCAGTACCGTCAACGTCGATTACATCGGAAGTGGAACGTGTGTAAACGCGGGTGGTTTCTGCTCGCCATTTGGGGGAGGGACCTGGAATGGCGAAATGACGCTTAATGCTAACGGGGACCATTCAACGGTTTACGTAGAGGGGAATCCCGATTACCAAACATATCCGACGATCCCACAAATCTGCTACAACGCGTGGTTTCCAGCAACTCAAACGCAGACACCGTTCCAAGGCGCCGGTTCTGCGGAGTGTCACAACACCCCATAATTCGCGACACTCCTTGTGAGGCTGTTGGATCGTTCGAGCGACCCTGATCGCCAGTCGATAGACGGAGGTTCTTGCATGTTCATCGCGCGCGCGCTCTTTCAACTCGGCGGCTTCAGCCTCATCGCCGCATCGACGCTAACCATAGCCGCAGCCAATCCAACACTCACCGCTTCGCCTTCGACGTTGAACCTTCGAGTTGGGCAACGCGAGACGGTTACCGTCACGCGTAAACCCGGCGCCTCCAAAGGCGAATTTGTGGAGATCAAGATCGTCAAGGAAGCTTCCACCTGCTTCGAATACCCACGCGTTCGTCCGATCAGCACGTCGATGGGCGGCAACGGTAACATTCAGGTCATCAACAAATACGTCTACGAAGGCAGCTATCCCGGTTCGTGTACCTTTACGTACCAGGACAATCGCGGCACGCGCACGACCGTCACGATGAACGTCGTGCCGAAATAGCCGCGCGCGGAGGCACGTGCAATTGCACGTTTTGATTTATTGCGTCGGTAGCGCTGGAGACGTGTACCCGTTCATCGCGATCGGCCAATCGTTAAAGCGGCGAGGGCATGACGTTGCGTTGCTGACGGCCGCACCGTTTCGCGACAAAGTCGAGCGCTCCGGCCTCGGCTTTATCGAAGCCGGCAGCAGCGAAAAATACGACGAAATCGTTCAAAACCCGGATCTCTGGCACCCGCGCAAGGGGGCCGGCGTCATCCTGCGCCAATTCGGCGAAGGCTGGCCCTTGGCTTACGCGTGTCTGGTCGAACATGTCCGGCCGCGCGACACGGTCCTGGTTACGAGTACTTTGGGCATGGCGGCGCGATTGGTACAAGAAAAGTTCGGAACGAAGCTCGCCACGGTGCACTTGCAGCCGTCCTCCTTGCTTTCGGCGACCGATCCCGGAGCGCTCGCAGCGCTTCCCTGGGCTAAGCGCCTGCCGGTGTGGGCCGTGCGTGGACTCTTAGCATCGATCGATCGGGGAATGAGCCTCTTGCTACGCCCCAAATTGAATGAATTTCGCGCTAGCATTGGACTGCCGCCCGTTCGGAGCATCAGTCAATGGATGAACTCGCCGGAGAGAGTCATCTGCGCCTTCCCGGCATGGTTCGCAGCGCCGCAACGAGATTGGCCCGCGAACGCCGTTTGCACGGCGTTTCCACGCCTGGCAGCTGAGGCCGATGAGAAGCTCGGTGACGCATTGCTCGCGTTCTTGAACGCCGGGCCACCACCAATCGCATTTACGCCCGGTTCCGCACACGCTCACGGGCGAGCGTTCTTTGACCGCGCCCTTGCAGCAACCGAAAAGCTCGGGATGCGCGCGGTGCTCGTAACGCGCTATCGGGATCAATTGCCGGATAATTTACCTTCGTGGGTGCACTACGAACCGTACGCTCCCTACGACCTCCTGGCTCCCCAAGTTGCGGCGTTCGTACATCATGGTGGAATTGGAACGAGCGCAACGGTGCTTGCTGCCGGAACGCCGCAATTGATTACACCATTCACTTTCGATCAGCCCGACAATGCCGCACGGCTCAAGCACCTTGGCGTCGCCGAAAGCGTCGCACCGAAAGCACCGGCAGCCCATTGGGCGCGCGCACTCTCTAGCCTGTTGAACGATCCGGCGGTCGCGAAGACGTGCAGGGAGATTGCTGCTAGCATGACATCGGAGGAGTCCGGAGGCGAACAAATCGCCAATTGGATAGAAGAGCTCCCTAAAGCACAAACCTCTGCGGTGCAGTCGGTAACGGCGCGCACCGGCGCCGACAAGATGGCTACTTGAGAGCCATCTTCGCCTTGATCGTCCGAACGAGTGATGCGAGATGCGCCTCGCTGACCGCATCGTGCGATGTCGACATCGCGGAAGCCGCCTCGCGCGCAATCCGCAGAAGTGCGGCTTGTGCCAAAGACGGCGCGTCTGCCGGCGTTCCCGCGGCCGGGTTCGTCGCCAGCGTCACGAGACGATCGACGTAGGCCGCCTGCAGATTCCGAGAAACGAGCGGAATTGCGTGCTCGCGAAGGTCACCGAAAATGCCGTCATGCAGCCAGTCGAAGAGATCGGCCATCGTCATCGTCGGGCCCGTCGACTCAAGCGGATTGTCGTCGATGCGCTGTAGCACGAGGGGCAAGAACAGGTAATTAACCGCACTCATCTGAGCGCCGTTGAGCTGTTCTACCAGCGGATAGTCGTGACGGGCCGGCGGATTGTACGCCCACACCGGCAGATTGCCGTAACCTTCCCAGCTCGTATAACTATAGCCCGACCATTCCGAGTAGCGCAGCCGATCGAGAACCGACGCAGGCACCACAAGCGCATTCGCGCTGAAGAGATCTTCGTCGAGCAGCCTCATCGCGCGTCGCTCGGTTGCAAGCGGGACCGGAACGATCGGGGGCGCCGCGTTGGGATCGCCTTCGTGCGCCCACGAAAGATATTGCCCGCCGAGATAATGCGCCGGCGTCACCGCGCAACGTTCGTACCCGCCGATAAACCGCGCGAAAATCGTGCGCTCTTCTTCGAATGCCGCGCCTTCACGCGGCCAATAGCGATTCAGCGCCGCGATCTGTTTGCGGTACATTCCCATCTGGACGGCGCACCACGACAGGGGATCATTTGTCAGCATCCCTTGCTCGACGCGCGGGTCAGCCGCGTGCCCGGTGCGATAGTCGACGTCCTCGTCCGAGGCGTAGCGCGTCCACGGGTTCGACCACGCTTGCGCCCATTTGCGCAACGTCGGTTCTTCTTGTTCCGGCGTAGCTGCGCCGGGAATCGTCGCGTAGCCCCACTTGATCGCGTAGTAATCGTATGGACCGAGCGTGGTCTGGTAGTACTCCCCTTGCGCGTAAGGTCGCGGCCAGAGGTTTAGCGGCGCGTACTCCATGACGCTCGACGTGATGCCGTGCTCGCTCGTGAACTGCATGCTCTGCGTCTGCGCCGCAGTGTAGGCCTCATGCCCGATGAAATTGTGTTGCATCCCGAGATTGTGGCCCATCTCGTGGACGACCGTTGAAAACATCGCGTCGTGCATGAACTTTGCGGGCACGGGATCGGTCGTACGACCGTTGCGAACCGGATCGACGAGATACTTCCACGTCAAGCGCGGGTTCATACCCTCGACCGCCGAGATGAGAATGCCGGTACGGAATTCTTCGCCGGTCATCGGGTTGAAGAGCGTTTGCGAGTCCGCCCCAAAACTCGGATGCGTTTCATTCAGCCAGCGAATCACGCTGTAGCGAAAATCATCCGGATCCCAGTTTGGATCGCTCGGCTGATCCTTCACCTGGATCGCATTGAGGATACCGATGCGCGCGAAGGCTTTGTTCCACTCCAGGCACGCATCGCGAATCGCTCCACGATATTCCTGGGGGACCGAGTTACTAATGTAGAGCACCATCGGGTGACGCGCATCCGAAGGGCGATTCGGATCGGCCGGATCAAAGTTCCACCGCGAGATATACGGCAGCTGACGCACTTCACGCGTATCGGTCGAGAAGTCGATGTAAATGTCATCGTAAAGGCCGATACGATCGTCCATCAAACGCGGGCGATAGTCGCTCTTCGGAATCTGCACGAAATTGTAGGCAAGCTTGATACGAACGTGACGCGCATCGGGCGCAGCATCGATTTGATGGTTCTCCTTGGTGCTCCACGTTTGGGCAACGGTGATCAAATCGTTTTCGGGGAATGCCTTCACCGAATCGACGTACGAGCGTGAGGGATCGAGCCGATAGCTCTTTCCCGCATTGGAATCCGCGAGGATATTACGCACGTCGAGATTGTCGCCAAGGAGCGACGACAAATCAAAGACGACATCGCCGTTGGCGGCGTTCTCGGCAACGATCTTTCCGATGCCTGCAACGGAGTCTGGAAAGCTCCCCTCATCGGCGGCTTGCGCTGCGGCGCTGGCGCCGGCATACGCGTACCAGTTGCGCCACGTCATCACGATCGAATCGCCGCGTCTCTCGAAGCGCAACACCTGCGTCGGAAGGTAATCGGTGTCACCCCACCACAGCGGCTCTTGTCCGATGCCGTTGCTCGGAGCGATCGTCTCGAGGAAATCGACACCGAGCTGGCTAGGTGCGATCTCCAAATACGTGCCGCCCTCTTTCTGCCATATAGGGAAGAGCCCGCGGTGGACCTGCGCCGAGGCCGTAAATGCGGCATAGGTGCTGGCGGCGCGCGCCTGCGCTCCGGCCGAAATGAGGAACAATACGGAGCTGAGGGCAGCCGTCACGATCGTGCGTTTCATGCGGAGGCGTTCGCCGTGCAATACACGTTTTGCCTCCGCCGCAAGCAGCACCGGCGTCAGTTCGCACTCAAACGACGTAGCACTTGGATCGACGGGATCTATTGTTTGGTGAACGTTCCCAAGCCACTCTCGTTCAACCACTCGATGGTCAACTGTGCCGGATGGTCGCTCGTTGCCGAAATAAACGAGAGTTCCGAAACGGCCCGAAAGCCCCCGCCGCCAGGGCGGAACACGAACGTGTCGCCACTCCAGTGACGCAACGGGAAGAC
>VFSW01006565.1_pt1 | contig 17068 bp, 25 predicted proteins | sample 5358111 | NCBI WGS metagenome assembly VFSW01 (sample SAMN11554181, study PRJNA540505) | mine drainage metagenome | isolation source: sediment from site ElyBrook_90M | place: USA: Ely Copper Mine, Vershire, VT | collected 2017
CTATTCTGGCATTTGTCGAACTCCACTATCTGGTGTCATCATCATACTACAAGTTGGGGCCGCTGGCAAGGTATAGCCTCACCTCTGGTGGTAGCTGCGCATGCAGCTAACCGAGCAGAACATGCCGCCGAGGGGGGCGCAGCCGGAAGCGCTCGGCCTTTCCTGATGCTCATGCCTTGGGCCCTTCCTGTGACTCGGACTGGGTGCGCTCGTCCGCGTAATGGACGCGGCTGCGGGCCTCCTCGAGCATCACCCTCAGGCGAGCGGCCTGGGTAGTGCGGTCGTTGGTGCGTAGGCCGGTGGTCCGCTTGGCGATAGCCAGCATCGACGCCCCTCTTGACATGCGAATGCCCTTGATCTCAAGACGCAAGGCGCTGATCAGCGCCGCCAGCCGGAACACCTCGACCGCATCGCGACCATCGCAAACCGTGCATGACGAGGTAACTTTGATAGTGTCCATAACGTGACCCTCTATAGAGCTTAAGCGCTCGCGGAAAGGCCCTTCTTGAAGGTAGAAAGGCCCGACCGGGAAGACTCAACCCTACGGCAGCTCCTTGTGTCCCACAAACTCAAAGGCAGCTCCGTGCGAGTTGACCCATGCCATGCTGTGGCCAACTGATCCCATCGTCCATGTGCCAGTCGTCCAACCTTTGCGCCGGGCCAGCTCCCGCGCTGCCTCGCGATGGTTGTCCGTGTCCGAGATGCCGTAGTCGTAGGGCATGGTGTAGGCGAGCCCGTCAGTGGACGCACGGACCCGCGTGCCCTGGTTGTCAGTGGCGCCAAGGATTTCGGTGGTGATTGCGTACATGTCAGAGCCCTCGTGTGTTGGGGTCGAGGCCCGTGACCAGCCAATCGCCACGCCCATCGGGCGCCATATCGATCTCGGACCTGTGCGTCAGCTCGCCGCACGTCCGTAAGCCCATCTTGACTGGGATGCGAAACTCGCCAGGGCGCGTCTTCCAGGTCTTCGTGGCACCATTCCGGCGTACGCGCCAGAAGCGGCCATGCGACATGCGCGCCCACACGTCGCCACGGTCGAGGGCCTGCTCGATGGCATATTGGTTGTTGATAGCTTCGGGCATCGTCGTATCTCCTTTATCCTCTATACGTCTATTACACCACAGGGCAGCGTGGTTGTCAAGTTTGCCCGACGGGCGGCAGGTCCCACTCGGCGATCCGAGGACATCCGGGGGGCGTGCGCTGGCTTAGGGTCGGATGGGATCGGCAGTAGCGCACTGCGCGATTTAGACGGCCGCTCTTGGTTACGGCAAATTCCGTATGGCACAGCCAATCTTGGTCAGATGCGAACTGTGGGCTATAGCGGCCTGCGCCGGCCCATAGCGGTTTGTGGTCTCGCGTGTGGCGATGAACGAACAGCCGCAGGCACTCTGCCTTTACTTCAGGGGTCAACTCACTGCCTTTGCGCCATGTGACCATCTTTCTGCTCCTATATGTGCTGTCCTGTGCGTTTATTACACCACAGGGCAGCGTGGTTGTCAAGTTTGCCCGACGGGCGGCAGCAGGCTCCGCAGCGCCAGAAGAAGGACCGCGCGCCCGCGCGTACCAGCAGAACTACTCCCATGGTTCAGGGACGCGGACAGGGAGCGGGCCGAGTGGCACGTCTGTTGCAACGCGCGTATATACGCGGTCGTTTTTTCGACGCGGGGGCCGCAGGTGGTGGCTGCCTCGATGCGTCCGCTCCCTGTGGCAGTTGGCGCACACAACATCGCACTTGGCGATCTCCTTGAAAACAGCCCCAATCGGGTGACGGCACGCCGCTGTGACCTGGAATAGCTTTTCGCCCCGCACGTGGTCTAGGTCCATAACCCAATGAGGATAGCGCTTACCGCAATCTGCGCACGGTCGGTCCTTGGCCGCTAAGACGGCAGCGCGAATCCGCGCGTATTGGGCCTCCCGCCGTTCTCGGCGTTCGACCCATGAGGAATCAGCGAACATAGCCCGAATGTAGCACACCGAAGCGATCGAGTCAAGCACGAGCCGACGAACGGTAGGCTCGGCAAAGAGCGTGCCAGCTTACTGGCACGGGCCTTGTAAGTAGTACCCAGGAAGAACCGGTATCTGGGCGTAACCACATCTGGAAGCTCACGGGTTGTCACGGGAGAGGCGCAGAGGGGGGTCGCGGTGTAAGTAGCGGGGGGTATGCCGCGACGCCAAGGGAAGACAACCGGAGCGCACCATGTTGGTGCAACCTCTCGGGCAAACGGCGTGCCAAAGCGAGAGAAGGGAGCGGATGACGACCAGAGAAGGGGTCGGACGAGAGGTCGGACGATGGCACGAAGCTTGCCAAGCTGTCAACAGACTTCGGGGGGTATCGAACAACAGACCCAGAGATACGGAGGGGCCCCATTGATCGCTGGATGGGCATCCAGTCGCACTGGACGAGCATTCAGTATCGGACGAGAACCACTGGACGAGCATCCAACGCATTCGAACTTGACGGGATCCCCAACTAAAAACACACGAGGAGAGGGGGGAGAGGGTGGGGTCCGCCAGAGATGTGCCCACCTGAGGAGTAATCTACCCCTACACCTGCGCACCACACGACCCCCCCCCGCCATTCGAAGTCTGTTGTCACGCTGCTGCCACTCTCTCGTGCCGCTCTCGGCTTGTTTGCTGTGTAGCCGTTGCTCGACTTATCTCTTCGAACAAGCAGCGGGCAACCAGCCACCCATCGTCTCGGTTCCGTTCGCGCTGCAGTCTGCCCGGTACTCCTCGCTGGCAAGTGTTCGTCATTCTCTGGTCTGCGGCCGGTCTCTCGCTCGATTTGTGCCCCGCTCGACTATAGTTGTCCGTCGGGTGCTGAGGGGGCGCGGTTCTCTGGCAAGCGGCGTGCCACTTATGCGTCGCGCCAATTGACGCGAGGGGGGCGGGTGTGGTGGAATCGGTGTCGGGGTATCGTGTGGGGTGTGGGGTATGGTCGAGAGTTTTGACACCTACTTACAGAGGGTAGACAACGAGGAGGATTGGGCAGATGCCGCTGTCGGTGCGCTCGATCCTCATCAGCATGCGTTACGGCAGCGTAACGGTTATCGGCCAGAGGGGGCGAGCTTCGAGGGGTACGCTCTCGATAAGGCAAGAGGCAAGACCCCAAGCGGTCACCTCGCGCCGCTTTGCCGGCGGGAGCGAGCCATCGTTTCAGACACCGTGAAGGCAAGACAGGTCGCCCTGATCCAATCCCTGCAAGGGGCGTACCAGGACAGCGACATCGCGACACTAGCTGCCGATGTCGTCACACTGCGCACAGCAACCAAGGATCAGACGCGGTGGTACCGTGACGGACGGTGGGATCGATGAGCGCAGACATCTTAGACTTCAGCAAGCTCCGTGCCAAGGCCGGAGCCACGTTGGGTTTGCCCCCTGCCCACCGCAGCAAACAGCATGCAACCAACGTGCCAAATAGGCAAGAAGCAAGCGCACTCACACTGGCGTGCCCGTGCTACAGCACGAGCTTCGAACTGCTCGGCGATGGCCACGCTACCTGCGCCCGATGCGGCCGGACCGCGCCTGTCAGTTGGCAGCCAGCAAACAGCACGCCAGAATGAGCAGCATGCAAGGGACATACCAAGCGGATAGTCGGCAAGCAGCGTGCCAGATGGCGCCGATCAAACGTTCGTTTCAGGGCGCGGGTTCAAACGAACGATCGTTAGGTACGGGTAACAAGCAATCCCCACTGCCCGAGACCGACGCGAACGCTGTAGGTACTCCTTACGGCCTTCCGTCGCTCGACGTAATTCCCGCCTGTAAACCTTCTTCCCCTCCCCTATGCGCTCTCTAGCCATCATTGATCAGGGAGATGCTCCTCACATCCCCACGCCTGATTCCCGTGAGCTGGTTTCTCGCGCTGTCGCTTGTGGTACCTCTGTTGCCGCCATCGCTTACATGCTGGGTGCGACGCCGCTTGAGGTCAAGCGGGTGTATGCGGATGAGTTGGAGTTTGGTGGTGAGATGTGGGCTGCCCGCATGGGCAGCAAGTTGATCGATATGGGGTTGAGTGGTAATGACAATGCTGTGCGTTTCTTCCTCCAGGCCCGGGCGCGATGGAGTGTGCCTAGCAAGATGGAGATCGATGCGCGTGTGCGCAATGAGACGGATGAGAGCAAGCAGGCCCTGATCCAGAGCATCTTGGCGATGGTGCCGAGTAAGGAGCCTCAACCGGCTCCTCCTTCCCCACACTCGAGGTAGCCATATGGTAAGCGTAGGTAAGACAGGATTCATCAAACAAGGCGCGGAGGATGTGCTCGCGCTGGTCACCAAGGTCGAGAAGGATATCGTACATGTGACTGCTTTCCCGGCTGGGTATACCCCCCACCCTGCCAAGGTGGCGGCAGCCGATTTCCATGATGGTCCGAGCGAGGGTCCCCCCGCTGGTGGGTCCTCCCCGGCTGAGGAGAAGCCCACGTGAGTTACTCGTACTCCGCTATTGCCGCCGCGATGGCCTGCGACGAGCGGGCTGCGATCTCGGTGTCCGTCTACGGGCACATGACGGCGGACTGGTCGGGGCCTGCCCCCACTCACGAGGGCCAGCAGGTCACCATCAACTTCTCGTCGACGCCGCCCGTCGCCCCGGCCTGATGTGATGCGCCCTTCAGCCGCATCCGCCCTCGATGCCAATGCTCTGGACCTCTTAACCCCGGAGGACCTGGCGTTGCTCGAGTGGCGGATGCGGTGGAAGCGGACGGCGCGAAACAAGCAATTGCCGCCCGACTCCACGCACCCTGAGTGGATGACCTGGGGGCTGATGACGGGCCGTGGCTTCGGAAAGACCCTGACCGGGGCGCACTGGGTGTTTGATCAGGCGGCGTCGCACCCCAAGAGCTACTGGCATGTGATCGCGCCGACGCGGGATGACGCGCGCTACACCAATTTCGAGGGGGTGACCGGCATCATCACCGTGGTGCCGCAGGTCCTGGTCCGGGATTACAACAAAGCCGATCTGATCATATACCTATGGAACGGGTCTATCATCAGGGGCTTTGGTGCTGAGAAGCCGGACCGGCTGCGCGGTCCGCAGTGCCACGGTGTGTGGTGCGACGAGCTGGCCGCGTGGGAGTACATCGAGGAAACATGGGACATGATGGAGTTCGGGTTGCGCCTCGGTGACTATCCGCGCATCGTGTGGACCACGACCCCACAGCCCATTCCCAAGGTGAAAGAGCTGGTGCAGCAGGCGGAGCACGACCCTGCACACCACGTGCTCGTCAAGGGAAGCACCAACGAGAACCGCGAGAACCTCACCAAGCGATACTACACCCGTATCGCGCGCTACGCGGGCACCCGGATCGGACGGCAGGAGCTGGAGGGTGAGCTTATCGATCTCGAGGAGGCCGGCATCGTCAAGCGGAAAGAGTTCCGGCTGTGGCCGCACGACGAGCCGCTTCCTGCCTTCGAGCACGTCGTCTACTCGCTGGACACCGCATTCACCGCCCGCACCTTTGACCCCAAGAAGCGTGAGCCAGACCCTTCGGCCTGCATCACCTTCGGGATGTTTACCTACAAGCGCCAGTATCACGTGATGGTACTGGACTGCTGGCAGGACTGGATGTCGCTGCCTGAACTCGTGGAGCGCGTACGCCAGGACATGCGGCTCACCTTCGGCGTGATCGACCGCCCCATCTTGCAGCACGCACTGGTGCCGTCACGGTGGACGCAGAATCCCGTGCAGGCAGGGCGGGGTGTCGATGTGCTGTTGATCGAGGACAAGGGGTCGGGGATCAGCCTCAGGCAGACGTTGGCTATGGAAAACATCTTCATGGAACCCTATAACCCCGGACGGGCCGACAAGCTGGCGCGGCTGCACGCCGTCACCCCGATGACCGCCCACGGGCGGGTGTGGCTCGTCGAGAGCGACCGCTTCCCGGGCAAGCCCAAGACATGGTATGAGTCGGACGAGCTGGAGCTGCCAAATGGTGAGAAAAAGAAAGTCCCTGGCTTTCTCGGCGAGGTGTGTGCCTATCATGGGCCGCGCACCGTGCAGCACGACGACTACGTGGACGCCTATTCGCAGGGGCTCCGCTATTTCATGAATAGGTTCATCCACACGTTCATCACCGCGCAGACCGAGGAAGAGCGGTTGATGCAGGCACAGGAAGAGGCGCGGATGCAGGGGCCAGAGAGCAGTGGCAACCCATACTTCGCGTAAGTTGTGGCGCAGAGAGAAATTCACTTTGGAGATGTGGGATCGTATGGTGGCCGAGCGGCTGGAGAGAGTGGAGAGACGCCAACAGGCTGAGCGCGCACATGCCCTCGGCGAGCGTACCGGCGTCGATGAATTCCGCGCGATGCTCGAGCGGGCTGAAGGCACGGTGATCCCACAGCTGAAGGAGTACCGCTAATATGGCAATGCCTCCGCAGATGATGGCCCAGATGATGGGCCCACAGACGCAACCGCGCCTTGCGGAGGAAGGTGAGTATGTCGAGCTGCCACTGCCCGAGGACGACGTGCTCGACACCGAGGACGGCGGCGCCGACATATTCCTGAAAGAAGAAGGAGCGGAGCACCCCACGGCCTCGGACGATGAGTTCTACAAGAACCTCGCGGCGGATCTACCCCCGGACTACCTCGACGAGCTGGCGTCGTCGATGCTGCAGAAGATTGAGCGCGACCGGCAGTCCCGCAGCAAGCGGGACGACCAGTACGCGGAGGGCCTGCGCCGCACCGGCATTGGTAAGGACGCGCCCGGGGGCGCCGACTTCGAAGGCGCGGCCCGCGCCGTGCACCCGATGCTGACGAAGGCCGCAGTGGAGTTCGAGGCCCGTGCCATGAAGGAGGTGTTCCCCGCCGAGGGGCCCTGCAAGGCGTTCATCCCGGGCACCAAGACCAAGGAGCGGCTCGAGAAGGCCAACCGCAAGGTGCGCTGTTTCAACTGGCTGATGACTACGCAGATGCTGGAGTTCCGGCCCGCGCTCGAGCAGGCCCTGACCCAGGCGGCCATCGGCGGCGTGCAGTACATCCGGTTGCGGTGGGACGAGCGGTTGCGCCGTCCGGTGTCAAACACCATCCACGTGGACCAGTTGTTCATGCCGTTTGACGCGCCCAGCCTATGGGCCGCCGAGCGCATCGTGTTCCAGGACGACATAACCGAGATGGAATACCGATCCCGCGTGCATGCGGGGACCTACATCGACATCGACGCCATTCCCCCCTCGATGCCGCCCGAGGACAGCAAGAGCGCGCAGGCCCGCGCCAAGGGCGAGGGCAAGGAGCGGGACCCCTACAACCAGGATGGGGTGCGGCGCACCTACGAGGTGAACACCTACCTCGATGACCTCGAGGATAAGCTGCCTGATTCACCATTTGACAAGAAGGACATCGAAGGCCGCGCACTCCCCTACCTCGTGTATATTGACGAGAGCACCTCGAAGGTGGCGGGCGTGTTCCGCAACTGGGAGAAAAATGACAAGCGCATGGAGCGCCTGCACTGGATCGTGGAATGGCCGTTCGTGCAGTGGACCGGCGCCTATCCCATCGGCATGATTCACCTGATAGGGTCGCTGTCGGCAGCGGCTACGGGCGCGCTACGGGCGCTCCTCGACGCGGGGCATATCGCCAACCAGCAGACGGTGTTTCAGCTGAAAGGCGGCAGCGTGCCGGGGCAGACCCAACAGGTGCGGCCCACGCAGATCAACCAGATCACCGGCAACATCGGCGCCGATGACATCCGCAAGCTCCTCTACCCGCTGACGCCGTCGCAGCCGTCGCCCACTCTGTTCCAGCTGCTGGGATTCCTGGTCGAGTCGGGCACCGACATGGTGCGCACGACGTTCGAGAACCTATCTGAGAACAACCCCAACGCGCCGGTAGGCACTACTTATGCGCTGATCGAGCAGGGGCTGGCGGTCGTCTCGACCATCATCGGGCGTATGCATTTCGCGATGTTCAACACGCTCAACGTGCTGCATCGTATCTTGCGCATGTACCTAACTGACGACTCGATCTGTGATGAGGCCGGGGAGGTGCTCGCCTACCGTGCCGATTTCCAGGGGCCCGCCGACGTCATCCCCGTGTCGGACCCCGGCATACCGTCCGATGCACACCGCTACGCGCAGATGCAGGTGGTCGCGCAGCGGGCCGACATGAAGCCCACGCTCTACAACCAGCGGCGGGTCGAGAAGATGATCCTCGAGCGGCTGCGCGTGCCGGATGCCGAGTCATTTCTCATTCCGTTTGCTGAGCCGCAGGAGATGAATGCGGCCAACGAGAATGCCGCCGCAACCTTCGGCAAGCCGTTGTCGGCCTTCCCGCACCAGGACCATCTGGCGCACCTGCAGACGCACATCGACTTCATGAGCAGCCCCTTGCTGGGGATGCTGCCCAATATTGCTCCGAAGGTGCTGCCAGCGATGCTCGAGCACATTTCCCAGCACGTGGCGCTGTGGTACCTGGGCCGCATCTACCAGACGATTGATCAGGCGATGCCCAACAGTCTCGATGATTACATGCAGATCAGCGATCCCGCAGTCAAGGCGGAGCTGGATCGCACCATCGCCGAGGCGTCCAAGACGGTGCTCGGTGAGGCACAGCAGGTGCTCAATGGCGTCTCGCTCCCTGCGGTTATCCAGAAGGCGCAGCAGATGCTGCAGCAGATGAATCCACCGCAGCCCACCCCGATCTCGGTGCAGATGCAGCGCAACCAGATCGAGCAGCAGAACAATCAGCAGAAAGGCCAGCTGGCCCAGGCGGCGTTGCAGCAGAAGAACCAGGCGACGATCCTCGACCTGCAGGACAAGCGCGAGCAGCGCCAGCATGAGATGCAGCAGACTGCGATGAAGCAGCAGGGGGAGACTCAGCGCCAGGGTGGCGATGCGTCCACCCAGCAGCAGATCGCGGAACTCGAGCAGATGGGGGAGAATGCGCGCGCCGAGCAGGCGAACGCTACTAAGGAGAAGACAAATCTCGAGGACAACCAGACCGCGCTCGCCATCGCGGCGGACAAGATCGAAAATGGCGCGGCCCCGGGGATGACTACCGGGCGCGGGTTCGGTTCGGAAGGCAGAGATGCTGCCCAATAGGTGAGGTATGAAAGAAGTTCGTCAACATTATGCGCTGGCGGCCGGGGAACACCCCGATCCGGTCGTGCACGAAGGGCGCCCCACGGGGTACAGTCGAGGAGGTCACGTGAGCAAGCACCACGACGTGCCGCATGCCGGGCACCATAACATGCATGGAAACATCCACGAGAAGGATCACCACCACACCCACAAGACCCATGGCCACCATATCGGTGTGCATCACGAGTCCACGGGTGGATCGATCAGCGGCAGCGGTCCGAGCGGCCCGCACCAGAGTGCCAAGAAGGGGCCGAGCGATACCCCCTTCGGGTCCGGTGAGCCGCACGGCGGTACCCTCCGCGAGGGCTGGTAGCCTGGTTTCTACTTGACACAGAATCTCTGACGTGGTATCGTGATGGATGTCGCGGGCGTACTGGCGATGATTCGCAACATGCGGGCCGAGTGGGCTCAGGCGGTGGTGATGCACCCTGACAGGGAGCAGCCGCTATTGGCTTACGGGATAGCCTGCGGAAGGGATCAGGCGCTGGCCGCCCTGGAAGAATCCATCACCGAGGCCATCCGGGAGGAAGAGGACGATAATGCTGAGTCTTAACCAAGCACCGATCCAGTTTGATCAGACCCTGGAGTCTGCTTTCCCGGATATCAATCCGGGGATCGCTCCGTTCGGGTCCCGGGTCCTGGTGCAGATTCGGGTGGCGAAGTCGAGGTCGAAAGGTGGCATCGAGCTCGTAACCGAGACACGTGAAGCCGTGCAGTACACCACACAGGTAGCCAAGGTTCGCGCCTTGGGTCCGGTGGCGTTCAAGAATCGCACGACGCTGCAAGCGTGGCCGGAAGGCGAGTGGTGCCAAGTAGGTGAGTTCGTGCGGGTTCCGAAGTACGGCGGCGACCGATGGGAGCGACCCATCCCAGGCACCGAGGACATGGCACTTTTTGTGCTGTTCAACGATCTGGACATCGTAGGGCGCGTGCTGTGCAATCCGCTTGAGATCATCGCGTTTCTGTAAGTGAGGGCACATGAACCGACAGGCAGCAACACAAGCTCAGGTTTCAGGTAACGCTCCCGGTGGCACGGATGACGAGCCGCTGATCGAGATCGTTGATGAGACCGAGCAACGGGGGCAGCCCCAGCCCGGCAGTCAGCAGCAGGTCCAGGGGGACGAAGATGACGCGCCGGTAGGGAATCAGCCAGACAGTGGTGTCGATGATGATGGGGGTGGCGAGCAGCTTGCGCAGGGCGGCAACGTCCAGCAGATGACCCCCCGTCAGAAGCGGCGGCAGCGCGAGCGGCAGCGGCTGTCCCTCGAGCGGATGGAGTTATTGCGGCTTCGCGAGGAGAATCAACGCCTCGCGCATGTCGTGCAGCGCACCGACGCTCGGATAGCCAATGTCGAGCAGTCTGGTCTCGACCAACAGATTACCGGAGTCGAAACGGAGATCAACCGTGCCGACCTGGTGATGCAGCGTGCCCTCGAGGGCGGAAACGCCGCAGACTTCATGCAGGCGCAGCGGATTCGGGATGTCCTTCGGGATCGCCTGAACGTGCTCAAAGCCACCAAGGCTCAGGGGAATTCGTCCCAGCCACAGATGGCGCAAGGGGGCCCCCCTGCAGGCGGTGCCCAGGGGGCACCCACGGCCCCGGTCGTGACGCCGCAGCAACGGCACTATGGCGGTGTCTTCATGGCTCGTCATCCCTGGTTCAAGCTGGGGAGCCCCGATCCGGAGTCGCAGACCGTCCAGATGATCGATGAGCAAATGATGCGCGAGGGCCACAACCCTTCCATGCCCGATTACTGGATCGAGCTGGAACGGCGTATCAACGAGGAGCTGCCCCATAGAGCCGCGCCCGTAGCCGATAGCCACAACCCCGACAACGGGGGCGAATCGCAGCCGACCAATAATGGCCGGAACAGCAACGGACCCACCGGAGGGCCGCCAGTGCCCGGAAGTGGGAATCGTGGGGGGTCGAATGGCCCCGCGTCCAACCGATTCCACCTGAGCGCCGCCCGTAAGCAAGCGCTCATCGACCTTGGTGTGTGGGACAATCCCACAGAGCGGAACAAGCACATCAAGGCGTTCATGGAATGGGATCGGCAACACGTGAAGCAGTAGGAGTACGAACATGAGTAATCCCGACCGTGATGCAAGACTTGCTTCTCGCTCGAATGCAAGAACTCGCGCTGGCCATGACGAGGGCGACCGCTCTCTGAGTGAAGATCGGCAGGTGATGGATTCGACGCGGCTGGAGCAGTTCCGGCAAACTTTTACCGCTGAGAAGCTGCCTAATATCCCGCCCATCCCAGGCTTCCATGTCTGCTGGTTGACGACCACCAACAATTCTGACCCCATCTATCGGCGTTTGCGTCTTGGTTACGAGCTCATCAAAGCGAGTGAAGTACCGGGGTTCGAATCGTCGCAGATCAAAGGGGGTGAGTATGACGGGTGCATCGGCGTCGGCGAGATGGTTGCCGCCAAACTGCCGCTCGAGTTGTACGAAATGTACATGACCGAAGTGCACCACACGCAGCCTCGTGCCGAAGAGGAGAAGCTGCAGAGTGTCATCGACGTCATCGAGTCGGAGGCGAAGCGCAAGAAGGCTAGGGTGGATGTGGAGGACGGCAGCCGACAGCTCGGAAGGGGCCCCGCCCGTCCCAAGTTCGAAGGCGTGACGCGACACCGCTGATCCAACCTATCGAAATGAGACGGAGGTACCCCATGTTAACATAAATTCAGGAGAGCGACGTGAGCCTTACCAGTTCGCCGTTTGGCCTGAAGCCGCTGTATCACCCGTCGGGGATTCTCCGTCCCAAGCAGGCGGACGTGGCTTCAGGATACAACACAAATCTGTTTCTCGGTACTCCCGTTACCTTCGTCCCGGGGACTGCCAGTCTTCAGGCCGCAGGCACGACGGGCCCAGCCGTGGGTACTTTCCTCGGCGTCGAGTTTACCCCTTCGAGTGGGCGGCGACAGTTCTCGCCGTATTGGCCCGCAGGACAGGTGGCCACGCAAATCGTGGCCTACTACACGGATGACCCGGCGATGACCTACGAGATTCAGGCCGATGGGTCGATCTCTGAGGCGGATGTGGGCGCGCAGGCGAATCTCACCGCCGAGGCCGGTAACACCACCACCGGTTTCTCGACGATTTCGCTTGCAACCGCGTCGCTCACCACGACTGGTAACGGTCTGGTGCGCATCGTGGGATGCTCGCAGGGTCCCTGGAACTCGTGGGGCGATGCTTTCACCATCGTCCAGGTCCAGGTTGCCAACCACCTCTTCGTCGCCACCCGGGCGGCTTAACTAACTAAGGAGTAAGCTGCCATGGCAGTCCCGATGCGGAGTACTGACTTCCGTTCAGTGGTCGAGCCGATCCTGAACGAAGTCTTCGATGGCGTGTACGACCAGCGCGCCGACGAGTGGAAGATGGTTTTCAAGGAGTTCAACGGAACTCCCCGCGCCTACCACGAAGAGCCGGTTCTGTACGGCTTCGGCGCGGCCCCCGAGCTGCCGGACGGCACGCCGGTCACCTACCAGTCGGGCGGTGTGCTGTTCATCCAGCGCCTCGTCTACAAGGTGTACGGCCTTGCCTTCGCGCTCACCAAGGTCCTCGTCGAGGATGGCGACCACATCCAGATCGGCAAGACCTATGCCGAGCATCTGGCACAGTCGCTGATTGAGACGAAGGAAACCCTCGCCGCCAACGTCCTCAACTACGCCTTCAACGGCGCGTATGTGGGCGGTGACGGTGTGGCGCTGTGCGCGAGCAACCACCCGCTGGCTCCTCCCGCTGGGTCCTTCAGCAACCTCCTCACCACGGCGGCGGCTTTGTCGCAGACGTCGGTGGAGCAGCTGTTGATCCAGATCAGGAATGCGGTCGACAACAACGGCAAGCGCATTCGTCTCAACCCCGAGCAGATCGTCTGCTCGCCGTCCAACGTTTTCCAGGCGGAGGTCATTCTCAAGAGTGTCCTGCGCGCTGGTACGGCGAACAACGACATCAACCCGATCAAGAGCATCGGGCTGCTGCAGAAGGGTCAGGCCAACCTGACTCGTCTCACCTCCAACACCGCGTGGTGGATTCAGACCAATGCCCCTAAGGGCATGGTGGTCGCCATGCGGCGCCGGATCGAGAAGACGATGGAAGGCGACTTCGAGACCGACAGCATGCGTTACAAGAGCACGGAGCGGTATAACATCAACTGGATCGACCCGCGCGCCCTGTGGGGCACCCCGGGCCTGTAACGACCGCCAGCCAGAAGCAGGGGGGCGCCCGCGAGGCGCCCCCTTGAGGAGAGTCAGATGTTCGACAATATTGTCACACGCCTGCGAAACGGGCTGGTGAATGCGCGGGACACCGAGACCTTCTCGGATCTCCCGGTCCTCGATTACTCGAAGCTCCATGATTACCTGGACGACTTCGACTATTACACGGGTCCGGTCGCAGTCGGGACCACCAACGGGTACACGCTTTCCGGGACTGGAGCCACAGCGGCGTTGGCGGCTGGAGACGGTGGCCTCCTCAACCTGATCGGGGCGACCACGGGCTTCACGGCCTCACTCCAACGAGCCACGGGCAACTTCAAGACCCAGCTTGGCTACGCGCTGTGGTTCGAGTCCATCGTCACGCTAGACGCTCTGGGCGACCGACTGTTGGTTGGTCTGACCGACATCACGGCAACCCCGTTCGCGGCGATAACGGATGGCATCTACCTGGACAGCGCGGTGACCACAGGCGAGCTGTCGGTCAATGTCGCTGTCGGGGGCGTGGTGACAACTGTGGACACTGGGGTTCAGGTGGTGGCAGGAAGTCCGCTCACGTTCAAAGCGTACTGGGATGGCGGTCTTTATGCCGCGCCGAATGGCCGCGTGGTGTGGGAGGTGTCGGGGGCTGGGGCCTCGGCAGCCGCTCGAGGGGAGATCGCGGCCCCAGCGAATTATCCGGGGGCGGCGCTGCTGGCGCCCATCGCGGGTATCCTGGGCACGGCGGGCACCCCGACGCTGAGTGTGGATTTGCTGATGGCAGTGAAGGCGCGCATCAACCCGAACGCAACCCCGACGTTCTAATCTAACTGAGGGTTTGCTAGTATGCGCCCAATCTCCCAAACCTTAACCGGGCCTGCGGCAGTACTTGCCATCCCGCTGGACATCTACGAGGACCCTTTCTCGGTTACCGTGGACTGTGTGGTCAGTGGGACGGTGACGTACCAAGTGGGCACGTCCAACGACGACCCGTTCAGCGGGTCGGCGCCCGTGAACATCAACCCGCTGATTGCCAGCGGTTCCATCAATGCTAAATCAACCATATCGGCTCCGGTTCGCCAGCTATACGTGCAAGTGACAGCGGGCACCGGCTCGGTTACAGTGCGCGTCGTGCAGGCGGGTTCGGGCGGAGGTGCCTAATGAATGGCTTTCGAAACAGTACCAAGACGGTTCAGGGCCACCATATGCCTGGCAGTCCCGAGTACCGGTTTGCGGAGGGAGGGCTCGTGCCCCCGGGGCCGCGTGGGATGCCTCGCGGGTATGAAATGCGGCCCATCGTGCCGCGCCCGCGCGCAATGCCGGACGCAAAAAAGCTGTCGATGCCCAAGACCCGCTCCGACAAGATGTCGGTCCCGCACGTCAAGAAGGCGCGTGGCGGCCATATCGGGCACGCACTGAGTCCCCCGGTCCCGTATTCCCAGGATGAGGCCGAGTACCCGCGTAAGGCGGCGAGGCCCGGGTATGCGAAGGGAGGCAAGCTGCACCTCGACATTAAGAAGGGGGCGCTGCACGAGCGGCTGGGTGTCTCGGGCCCCATCCCCACGGGCCGCATCAAGAAGGACCTCCGTAAGGCCAAGGCGCGTGGTAATACGCGGGATGTCCGCCAGGACGTGCTTGCGTTGAACATGCGTAAGTGGGACAAGAAGGCCAAGGGGGGCGTGCACAAGGACGCCAAGCAGGATCAGGAGATGATCGGCACCGCGATGAAGCGCCATGTACAGGCCCCGAAGCCGCAGGGCCATGGGGCCAAGGTGCGGGGCGCGCTGGCGTTCATGCGGGAGCCGCTGTGTGGGGGTGGTCGGCCCTGAGGTTAGCCATGGTCGCCACGACGTCGGGGACAATCGGTAGTACGCAGTTCAACACACGGCTGATCGTTGATCATGCTTTCCGTGCATGTCGAATTGCCCCTGAACAAGTCACGTCGGAGTATATCCGCGTGGCCCAGGAACAGCTTGGGCTCATGCTGTCTGCGTGGGCCAAGACCGGTACCCCTCTTTGGTGCCAGACCAAGGAGATCCTGCCGCTTGTGCAGGGGGTGTACACCCTGCAGGTGGCCAACACTGTCCCTGGCGTCGTGGACATTCTCGAGGCCAACCTCCGGCAGCTGACGGAGTTCAGCGGTACTTACACGTCATCGAGTGGCACGGCGGCGCTGGCATTCGATGACAACCCCCTCACGGCCTGCACGCAGACCACGCCCGGGGGCAACATTACCTTGCAGCTGCAGACTGCCATGGCGGTGGAGAACGTGGGCATCATGCCCGCAGTCGCGGGCACCTGGGATGTTACTCTGCAGTATTCGAACGATGGTGTTACCTGGACGACGTTCGACACCGAGACGCTGAATTGTGTGGCGGGCCAGTTCATCTGGTTCGACTACCAGGGGCTCCCCGTCGCCACCTATTGGCGTTTACAGGCCGGTTCGACCACGACCCTGAATGTGGCCGAGTTGTTTTTCGGTAATAATGCGATGGAGATCCCGGTCGCCCGCATCAATAAGGATGATTACTGGAACCTGCCCAACAAGACGTTCCAGGGGCGCCCGGTGCAGTATTGGTGCGACCGTCAGCAGGCGGGGCCGGTCATGTGGTTGTGGCCCGCGCCCGGGGCGGCTTTCGTATTCCAACAGATTACCGTGTTGGTACATCGGCACATCATGGATGTCGGGCAGCTGTACAATGTCCTCGAGTTGCCGCAACGGGCGTACGACGCTGCGATGTGGTCACTGGGGGAGCGGCTGCGGATGGTCATCCCGCAGGTGGACAAGCAAGCGACGGCGGATTTGCCAGCGATGGCGAAGGAGGCGCGGGCAAGGTTCTGGGCAGAGGAAACGGATCGAAGCCCCGTTTTCCTGCAGCTCGATCTCACTCCTTATTCAGCGTGACATCATGCCAGTCTTTATCGACCCAAGCGGCCATACGAATTTCGGGGTGGGGCTTTGTGACCGGTGTAAGGTCAAGATGCCCCTGGACCGGCTGTGGCCCGACCCCAACTATCCCGGGCTCCGGGTGTGTGAGAAGGACCGTGACGTGTTCGATCCGTGGCGGCTGCCGGCTCGGCAGACGGAGCGTATCAATCTTCCGTTCGTGCGGCCCGATATCCCGGTGGATGATGGGGTGGGCGGCCCGGACATCGACCAGTGGGGCACTCCGCAACCGCAGACAGGATATCCTGGAGCATGAGAGAAAATAACGATTTCACCGAACCGTACAGCAACAGTGCGCGCCTCTCGCAGAGTCTCGGTCGCGTTGAGGGGCGTGTACAAGGGATCGATGTGAGGGTCACGCGGATCGAGGACAATATGCAGAAGGGGTTCAGTGACATACGCCGCCAGATAGAAGATCTGGCGGGCGCCGAGAACCGCCGCAAGGGGGCGATGGTGGTACTGGCCAGCGCGGTGTCAGCCGGGGTGACGTACGTGATCGAGAGGTTCGTAAGGCCATGAACGAAACCACCGACGAGTGTGTGGATATCCTGCTGGACCAAGAGGAACGGAACTCGGACACCGCTTACCCCGACATCCGGGGGTTCCTCACCATTGCGCTGGGGGTGTGCATCGACAAGCGGGTGCCGGGGGCCGGGTTACCGAAGGAAGCACTCGATGCCGCCAATGCGGTGCGCACTGCCCAGGCCAAGCGGGCGGCGCAGGCGATCCCCGGGTTTGAGCTGGGGAATCAGGTGCAGCGGGCGGTCCTGGTGTGCATGTGCTTCCAACTGGGGCCCTTGACTCGAGATGGATGGCCGCATTTCCGGGCGGCGGTGGGACGAGTGGATTGGA
>VFSW01006566.1_pt1 | contig 17066 bp, 16 predicted proteins | sample 5358111 | NCBI WGS metagenome assembly VFSW01 (sample SAMN11554181, study PRJNA540505) | mine drainage metagenome | isolation source: sediment from site ElyBrook_90M | place: USA: Ely Copper Mine, Vershire, VT | collected 2017
GGTGCGGCCGAACACCTCGAGCGGCCAGCGCTCGAGCGCCTCGGGGAGCAGCGTGTGGTTGGTGTACGCGAAGGTCCTGCGGGTGATGTGCCACGCGTCGGCCCAGGCCATCGCGTGCTCGTCGACCAGGATCCGCATCAGCTCCGGTATGGCGATCGCCGGATGGGTGTCGTTCAGCTGCACCGCGAACTTCTCGTGGAATTTCTCCAGCGGGATCTTCTGCGTGCGCACGATGCGGAACATGTCCTGCAGCGAGCAGGAGACGAAGAAGTATTGCTGCTCGAGCCGCAGCTCCTTGCCGCGCACCTGGTCGTCGTTCGGGTAGAGCACCTTGCTCAGGTTCTCCGAGATCACCTTCTGGTTGACCGCCCCGTAGTAGTCGCCGCTGTTGAACACCGCGAAATCGAAGGATTCCGGCGCCTCCGAGCGCCACAGGCGCAGGGTGTTGGCGGTGTTGTTGCGGTAGCCGAGGATCAGGGTGTCGTAGGGCACGCCGTTCACGGTCCGGTGCGGCACCCAGCGCACGCGCGACCGGTCGTGCTCGTCGACGTAGCGCTCGGTGGTGCCGCCGAACTTCACCTCGACGGCCCACTCCGGCCGCACCAGCTCCCAGGGATTGCCGAAGCGCAGCCACTTGTCGGTCTTCTCGACCTGCCACCCGTCGACGATCTCCTGGTGGAAGATGCCGAATTCGTAGCGGATGCCGTACGCCATGGCCGGAATCTCGAGGGTGGCGAGGGAGTCTATGAAGCAGGCGGCGAGCCGGCCGAGTCCGCCGTTGCCGAGCCCGGGCTCCTCCTCCTGCCGAAGCAGCTCCTCGAAGTTCAATCCGAGCTCGGTCATGCTCCGTTCGACCCGGTCGAAGATGCCCAGGTTGACCAGATTGTTGCCGAGGTGCGGGCCCATCAGGAACTCGGCGGACAGATAGGCGACGGTGCGCGAGGCCTGCGAGGTGTAGGTGGCGGCCGTGCTGATCCAGCGCTGCAGCATGCGGTCGCGGATCGCGTAGGCGAGCGCCATGTAGTAGTCGTTCTTGGTGGCGAGCGCCGGAAACTTGCCCTGCTGGTAGATGAGATCGTCGAGGAAGGACTTGGTGAGGGCCTCCTTGCTCAGGGAGGCGCCGGTGCCCTCCAGTTCGATGTCCGGCTGCTGCGGTGGGTCGGAGTTCGCTGTCATCGGGATTCGCTCCACTTATGGCGCCCAGGCCACCTCGACCGGCGTGCGTCGCTGGCGCAGCAGGGCGCGCACGGGCATCTCCTCCACCGCGCCGGGTCCGGCGGCGGTGCGGTAGGTGCGCCATTTGGCCTCACCGGCGATCAGGATCAGGATCCGGCGCGAATCGAGCAGCGCCGCGAGATTCAGGCTCATGCGCGGCTGCGGCGCGACCGGCGCCCACATCGCCACGCAGCCGGCCGCCGTCGCCGGATCGAGCGCCGCCGCGAGGTTCGGGGAGCCGGGAAACAGCGAGGCGGTGTGCCCGTCATCGCCCATGCCGAGCAGCAGCACGTCGAACGGGCGCGGCACGCGCGCGAAGGATTCCCACGCCGCCACGGCGCCGCGGTCGGGCGTCGGTGCGCCGTTCTTCATGCCGGTGAAGCCCGCCGCCGCCGGGCGCCCGGCCAGCAGCGTCTCGCGCACCAGCCGCTCGTTGCTCGCGGCGTCCTCGGGCGCGACCCACCGTTCGTCGGCGAGGCCAATCCGCACCCGGCTCCAGTCGAGCTCCTGCGAGCGCAGGCTCTCGAACAGGCGTGCGGGCGTGCGGCCGCCGGAGACGATCAGGCTCGCACGGCCCCGGGACGCGATGGCGCGCGCGAGATCCGCGGCGATCTCGCCGGCGAGCTCGCGGGCGAGCGCATCGGCGTCCGGGAAGCGGCGCTCGAGCGGCTCGCCCGCGATGCGCTGCGCTTCGCCGCGATCGCTCATACCTCGTCGTGCCACGCGAAGCCGTCGCGCCCGAGCAGCGCGCTGGACGCGGCCGGTCCCCAGCTGCCCGCGATGTAGATCTTCGGCCGATCGTCGTATTTCTCCCAGCCGGCGATGATCGGGTCGATCCAGCGCCACGCGGCGTCGAGCTCGTCGCGCCGCATGAACAGCGTGAGATTGCCCTTGACCGTGTCCATGAGCAGCCGCTCGTAGGCGTCGAGGCTGCGCGTCTTGAAGGTCTCGCCGAGGTCGAGCGCGAGGCTGACGGGCTTCAGGCGCATGCCTTCACCCGGATTCTTGGCAAGGATGGTGAGCGTGATGCACTCGTCCGGCTGCAGGCGAATCACGAGTTCGTTGGCGGTCTGCGAGGTGGCCGGCCGCTCGAAGATCGGGTGCGGCACCTCGTCGAAGGTCACCACCAGCTCCGTGAGCCGGTCCTGCAGGCGTTTGCCGGTGCGCAGGTAGAACGGCACGCCCGCCCATCGCCAGGAATCGATCTCCACCTTCAGCGCGACGAAGGTCTCGGTGGCGCTGTCCGCGGCGATGTCGGCCTCGTTCAGGTAGCCGGGCACCGGCGCACCGCGCACGGCACCGGCCTTGTACTGGCCGCGCACGGTCTTGGCGAGCACGTCGGCATCGCGGATCGGGCGCAGTGCGCGCAGCACCTTCAGCTTCTCGTCGCGCACGGCGTCCGGATCGCTGGTGGCGGGCGGCTCCATGGCCATGATGCACAGCAGCTGCAGCAGATGGTTCTGCACCATGTCGCGCAGCGCGCCGGTCTTGTCGTAGAAATGGCCGCGGCGCTCGACACCGAGCTCCTCGGCGACGGTGATCTGCACGTGCTTGATCAGGCCGCGCCGCCAGAGCGGCTCGAACAGCGCATTGCCGAAGCGCAGCGCCATCAGGTTCTGGACCGCCTCCTTGCCGAGATAATGATCGATGCGGTAGATCTGCCGCTCCGTGAACACCGCCCCGACCTGCGCGTTGATCGCCTCCGCCGACGCGGTGTCGTGCCCGAGCGGCTTCTCGAGCACCACGCGCGAGTTCGGCGTGACCACGCCCGCCCGTGCGAGATTGCCGCAGATCGTCGCGAACAGGTCCGAGGCGGTCGAGAAGAAGAACACGCGCACCAGCGACTCGCGCCCCGCGAGCGCCGCGGCGAGCTTGCCGAAGTCGGCGGCGGCGGCCGCATCGAGCTGGATGTAGTCGAGCACCCGGGCGAACGCCTGCCAGTGCGCGGCGTCGAACTCGGCACCGAGGAATTCGCGGCAGGCCGCCTCGGCCTGCGCGACGTACGTGTCCCGCGAGAGTCCGGAGCGCGCGACCCCGTAGATGCGCGAGTCCTCGGGAATCTGACCGGCGGCCTGGCGCCGGTAGAGCGCAGGCAGGAGCTTGCGGGTCACCAGGTCACCGGTTCCTCCAAACAGCACCATGTCGAACGACGGAAGTGGGCTCACCGAGATGTCCTTGCGCGCGAACGGAGCGAAAGCCTAGCACCTGCAATCGGTTGCGAGTAAGCCCATTCGCTGTGGCACAATGCGTCATGCCCGAAAGATCACGGAAAATTCATGTTCGGGTTCGCGAAGTCACCGAACGAATCCGCGGGCGCAGCCGGGACGGCCGAGCCGAATACCTCGATCGGGTGCGCGCGGCCGGCAGTCGGCGATCGCTGCGCACGCAGCTCTCCTGCACCAATCTCGCGCACGGCTTCGCCGCGGCCGAGAGCGACGACAAGCAGGCGCTGAAGCAGATGCGCTGGCCGAATCTGGCCATCGTGTCGGCGTACAACGACATGCTCTCGGCGCATCAGCCGTTCGAACGGTTCCCGGCGATCATCAAGCGCGCGGCGCGCGAGGCGGGCGCGGTGGCGCAGTTCGCGGGCGGCGTGCCGGCGATGTGCGACGGCGTGACGCAGGGGCAGCCCGGAATGGAGCTGTCGCTGTTCAGCCGCGACGTGATCGCCATGGCCACGGGCATCGCGCTGGCCCACAACATGTTCGATGCGGCGCTATGCCTCGGCGTGTGCGACAAGATCGTGCCGGGCCTGCTCATGGGGGCGCTCGCCTTCGGGCATCTGCCGGTGGTGTTCGTGCCGGCGGGACCGATGCCTTCCGGGGTCGCGAACAAGGAGAAGGCGCGGATACGCCAGCTGTACGCCGAAGACAAGGTGGGCCGCGAGGCGCTGCTCGAGTCGGAGGCCGCGAGCTATCACGCGCCGGGGACCTGCACCTTTTACGGCACGGCGAACAGCAATCAGCTCCTCATGGAGGTGATGGGCCTGCATCTGCCCGGCGCGGCCTTCGTGCCGCCGAACACGCCGCTGCGCGATGCGCTGACCGCCGAGGCCGCGCGGCGGGCGGCGCGGATCACCGCGCTTGGGCCGCAGTACACGCCCCTCGCGTTGATCGTCGATGAGCGCGCCATCGTGAACGCCGTCGTCGGCCTGCTGGCCACCGGCGGCTCGACCAATCATACGCTGCACCTGGTGGCGATGGCGCGCTGCGCGGGCATCTCGATCACCTGGGACGATTTCAGCGATCTATCCGCGGTGGTGCCGCTGCTCACGCGGATCTATCCGAACGGCGGCGCCGACATCAACCGGTTCCAGGCCGCGGGCGGCCCGGCCTTGTTGATCCGGGAACTGCTCGATGCGGGCCTGCTGCACGAGGATGTATCGACCGTGATGGGCGCGGGCCTCGGCGCCTACGCCGCCGAGCCCTGGCTCGACGAGGGGCGCCTCGCCTGGCGCGCTGCGCCGCCGGCGAGCGGCGACCTCGACGTGTTGCGGCCGGTTTCGAATCCGTTCAGCGACCACGGCGGCCTGCGGCTGCTCACCGGCAACCTGGGCCGCGCCATCATCAAGACATCGGCGATGCAGCCCGAGCACCAGGTGATCGAGGCGCCCGCCGCCGTGTTCGACGATCAAGCCGACGTGATCGCCGCCTTCAAGGCCGGCAAGCTCGATCGCGACGTGGTCGCGGTGGTGCGCTTCCAGGGCCCGCGCGCCAACGGCATGCCCGAGCTGCATCAGCTCACGCCGTCGCTGTCCTCGCTGCAGTCGCGCGGGTTTCACGTCGGCCTCGTGACCGACGGGCGCATGTCGGGAGCCTCGGGCAGCGTGCCCGCCGCCATCCACGTCACGCCGGAGTGCGTGAGCGGCGGTCCGCTCGGGCGGGTGCGCGACGGCGACCTGATCCGCATCGACTGCCATGCCGGCAGGCTCGAGGCCCGGGTGCCCGCGGAGGACTGGGCGGGACGCGCGCCGCCGCACTTCGAGGCGGGCCGCAACGAGCATGGCTGCGGGCGCGAGCTGTTCGCCAGCCTGCGGCGGGCCGCCGGCGAGGCCGAGGCCGGCGCGCTCTCCCTGATGTGATCGCCGAGGACGACGCCCTGAACATTCGTGAAATCGCGGCGCTTGCGCCGGTCATCCCGGTACTCACCATTCACCGGGTCGAGCATGCCGTGCCGCTCGCGCGGGCGCTCTGCGCGGGCGGACTGCGCGTCCTGGAGATCACGCTGCGCACGCCGGCGGCGCTCGCCGCGGTCGAGGCCATCGGCAAGGCCCTGCCGGAGGCCGTGGTCGGGGTCGGCACGTTGACGCGCGCGGCGGATTTCGCGGCCGCGGACCGCGTGGGCGCGAAATTCGGCGTCTCGCCCGGGCTCACCCCGGAACTCGTCTCGGCGGCGCGCGGCGCGCGCTTTGCGCTGCTGCCCGGCGTCATGACCCCGACGGAATTGATCGCGGGCCGTGCGGCCGGCTTTCAGGTGTTCAAGCTCTTCCCGGCGCAGCAGGCCGGCGGCGTCGGCATGCTGCAGGCGCTCGGCGCACCGTTCCCCGACGTGTCGTTCTGTCCCACCGGAGGCATCACGCGCGCCACGGCGCCGGACTACCTTGCGCTTGCCAACGTGGCGTGCGTGGGCGGCTCCTGGGTGGCGCCGCCCGCGATGGTCGAGGCGGGCGATTGGGCCGGCATCGAGGCGCTCGCGCGCGACGCGGCGGCCCTGCGCGGCGCGCGGTGACGCTCAAGGCGTTCGTCGAGGCCGCGGGCTGGGGCGCGGCGCTGCTGATCCTCGGGGCGTACACGCTGCTCTCGCTCGGCAAGCTGCAAGCCCGCTCGGCCCTGTATCAATGGATGAACGTCGTCGGCGCGGTCGGCTTCATCATCAACAGCGGCTGGAACGGCGCCTGGCCGTCCGTGGCGCTCAACGTGGTGTGGCTCGGGATCGCCGCCTATGCGCTGAACCGCAATCGGCGCGGCTGAGCCGCGCGCGTCGCCGCCCGGACTACGCGCGGCTTCGATGGCGCGCCTCCAACTCCCCGACCACCCGTTCGAGCGACAGGTCCCGGGAACGCAGCAGCAGCAGCGCATGGTAGAGCAGGTCCGCCGCCTCGCCGATCACCTCGGCGTCCGACTGCGCCACCGCCGCCAGGGCGAGCTCCAGGCCTTCCTCGCCGACCTTCTGGGCGATGCGCCGCTGGCCGTCCGCGAGCAGCTTGGCGGTGTAGCTGCCCGGCGGCCGGGTCGCGATGCGCGCATCGATCACCAGCTGCAGCTGCGCGAGGAAGCTCAAGGATTGCGCGGCGGCGCGCGGCGCATCGGCGCCGAAGCAGGTGGGCGTGCCGAGATGGCAGGCGGGTCCGTGCGGTCGCGCGAGGATCAGCAGCGTGTCGCGGTCGCAGTCGGCCGCGATGGCGGTGATCTCCAGGTAATGGCCGGAGCTCTCGCCCTTGGTCCACAGCCGCCCCTTGCTGCGGCTCCAGAAGGTCACCCGGCCGCTCGCGCGGCTGGCCGCGAGCGCTTCGCGGTTCATGTAGCCGAGCATGGCCACGGCGCCGCTGTCCGCGTCCTGCACGATGGCCGGCAGCAGGCCGCCGCCCTTGTCCCAGTCGAGCCCGTCCGCATCGATCATGGCCGCACCTCGACACCGGCGCCGCGCAGGCGCCTCTTCAGTTCAGGGATGTGCACCTCGCCCGAGTGAAAGACGCTCGCGGCCAGCGCCGCGTCGACCCGCGCCTCGCGAAACACCTGCACGAAATGCTCCGGCGCGCCGGCGCCGCCCGAGGCCACCAGCGGCACCCGGCAGAGGGCGCGCGCCGCGGCGAGCTGCGCGAGATCATAGCCGCGGCGCACGCCGTCGCTCGCCATGCAGTTGAGCACGATCTCGCCCGCACCGCGCCGCTGCACCTCGGCCATCCAGTCGAGCGTGAGGCGCGCCGCGTCGCGCGTGCGGGCCGCGTCGCCGGTGAACTGCTGCACCCGATACTCGCCGTCCACGGTCTGGCTGTCGATGCCGACCACCACGCATTGCGCGCCGAAGCGCTCGCTCAGGGCGTCGATCAGCTCGGGCTGCTCGAGCGCCGGGGAATTCACCGAGATCTTCTCCGCGCCGGCGGCGAGCACCGCCTCGGCGTCCAGGACCGAGCGGATGCCGCCCGCGACGCAGAAGGGAATGTCGAGAATGCGCGCGACGCGCGTCACCCAGGACCGCTCGACCATGCGGCCCTCGGGGCTCGCGCTGATGTCGTAGAACACGAGCTCGTCGGCGCCTTCGTCCCGGTAGCGCGCCGCGAGCTCCAGGATGTCGCCGACCACGCGGTGCTCGCGAAAGCGCACGCCCTTGACCACGAGGCCGTCGCGCACGTCGAGGCAGGGCACTATGCGTTTGGCAAGAATGGCTGCAGCTCCTCGATGGGCATTCGTTCCTCCAGCAGCGCCTTGCCGCTGACCGCCGCGGCGACGCCGAGGCTCTCGAGCTCGTGCAGGTCACGGGCGTCGCGCACGCCGCCCGAGGCCTGCCAGGCGATCCCGGGCCGGCGCCGGACCGCCTCGGCGTACAGCTCGAGATTGGGCCCGGTCATCGCCCCGTCGCGGCCGACGTCGGTGCACAGCACGTGCGCGAGCGGCGCGCCGTCGTAGGCCGCGAGCGCGTCCCAGAGCGAGGCCTCGCTGCGCCGTTGCCAGCCGTGCGTGGCCACCCAGGGCACGCCCGCAGCGTCGAGCCGCACGTCGAAGGCGAGCGCCAGGCGCTCGGCGCCGAAGGTGTCGAGCCAGCCGCGCACCTCCCTCGGCCGCGTGAGCGCGGCGCTGCCGATCACCACCCGCTCGGCGCCGAGTTCGAGCATGTGCCGCACCGCGTCGGCGTTGCGCAGGCCGCCGCCGACCTGCAGCTTGATCGCCCCCCCGGCGGCGAGCGCGGCGATGATGCCGAGATTCGCGGCGCGGCCGTCGCGGGCGCCGTCGAGATCCACGACATGCAGCCAGTCCGCCCCGTAGCCGCGATATTTGGCCAGCAACTCGGCCGGTTCGGCCGTATAGCGCGTCTCGGCCGCGAAGTCCCCGTGCAGCAGGCGCACGCAGCGGCCGTCCCGCAGGTCGATGGCGGGGATCAGGCGCATGACGAGCGGCGCACCCTCATGCGAGCGCGAGAAAATTGCGCAGCAGCCGCGCGCCCACGGCGGCCGACCGCTCGGGATGGAACTGCACCCCGAGGAAGTTGCGCCAGCCCACGCAGGCGCTGAACGGTGTGCCGTAGCTCGTGCTCGCGAGCGTCGCGTCGCCCACCGGCAGGGCATAACTGTGCACGAAGTAGGCGTAGGGCTGCGCGCCGAGCCCCGCGAGCAGCGGCGAGCCGCGCTCGACCTCGAGCGTGTTCCAGCCCATGTGCGGCACGGGCCGATCGGGTCCTTCGGCAAGACGGGCGGCCCGCCCCGGGATGATGCCCAGGCAGCGCGCTTCGCCTTCCTCCGAACTGTCGAACAGCAGCTGCATGCCGAGGCAGATGCCGAGCACCGGCTGCGCGAGGCCGGGCAGCAGCTCGTCGAGGCGCCGCTCGCGCAGGCGCGCCATCGCATCGGCCGCCGCGCCGACGCCCGGCAGGATGACGTGCGTGGCGGCGCGGATGCGCCCCCCGTCCGCCGACACGTCGCAGGCTGCGCCCAGCCGCTCGAGCGCGAAGCGCAGCGAGGCGATGTTCGCGCCGCCGCTCGCCACGATCACGACGTCGGTGCCGCTCACAGCACCCCCTTGGTGGAGGGCAGCTCGCCGCCCACCGGGTGCACCGCCTGCCGCAGGCTCCGTCCAACCCCCTTGAAGCAGGCCTCGACCATGTGATGCGTGTTCTCGCCGCGCACTGCGATGTGCAGCGCCGCGCCGAGGGATTCGGCGAGCGAGCGGAAGAAATGCGGCACGAGCTCGGTGGGCAGCTGGCCCACGCGCTCGCGGCCGAACTGGCCCTCCCAGAGGAAGTACGGCCGGCCCGACAGATCGAGCGCCACACGCGCCTCGGCCTCGTCCATGGGCAGCAGGAATCCGTAGCGGCCGATGCCGCGCTTGTCGCCGAGCGCGGTCCGCAGCGCCTCGCCCAGGGCGAGGGCGCAGTCCTCGACGGTGTGATGCTCGTCCACGTGCAGGTCGCCGTGGCAGGCGAGCTCCAACGAGAAGCCGCCATGCCTCGCGATCTGCTCGAGCATGTGATCGAAGAATCCGAGTCCCGTGCCAACCGCGATCGGGCCCTCCCGCGACAGGTCCACCCGCACCTCGATGTCGGTCTCCTTGGTCCGGCGGCGCACGCTCGCGCGCCGGCCGGCGCCGAGGATGCGCGCGGCGATGGCGGGCCAGGTTTCGGCGGGCGCGCCGCCGAGGCTGATCCGCAGGCCCTCGATGCCGAGATTGCTCGCGAACTCGAGATCGGTGTCGCGATCGCCCACCATGAAGCTGCGCTCCCGGTCGATCTCGTGGTCGCGCAGGAACTGATCCAGCATGCCGAGCCGCGGCTTGCGGCAGGCGCAGTTCTGGTGCTTGAAGTGCGGGCACAGGTACACCGCCTCGAAGCCGATGCCCTGGGAGGCGAACAATTCCAGGATGAACCGGTGTGCGAGATCGAACCGGTCCTGCGGCAGGCTGTCGGTGCCGAGGCCGTCCTGATTGGTCACCACCACGAACGAATAGCCAGCGCGCTGCAGATCGAGCAGCGCGGGCACCACCCCGGGCATGAGCCGGATCTTCTCCAGGCTGTCCACCTGCTGGTCCGCGGGCTCCTCGTTCAGCGTGCCGTCGCGGTCGAGGAATACGATGCGGCGGCCGCTCATGGGGACCCCAGGCTCGCGAGCAAGGCGTCATTCTGCGCGCGCGTGCCCACCGTCACGCGAATCGAGCGCGGCAGCGCCGGATGGGCGCGCACGTCGCGCACCAGCAGGCCGCCGGCCGCGGCGCGGCGCAACACCTGGTCCGCGTCGCGGCAGTCGATCAGCAGGAAATTCGCATCGCTCGGCCACACCCGCTCCACCAGGGGCGAGGCGGCGAGGCCCGCGCGCAGATGGTCGCGCTCGGCGAGCAGCGCCTCGACCTGCTCGCCCGAGGCGCGCAGCTGCCCGGGCGCGAGCGCGCGCAGCGCCGCCTCCACCGTGGGCTGCGCGAGCGCGTACGGCGGGATCACCCGCCGCGCGAGCTCGATCACCTCGGCGCGCGCGAGCAGCGCCCCGACCCGTGCCCCGGCGAGCGCGTGCGCCTTTGACAGCGTGCGCAGGATCGCGAGCGTCTGGAAGCGGTCGAGCCAGGAGCTCAGGCTCGCGCTGCGCGACCACTCGACGTAGGCCTCGTCGAGCACCACCATCGCCCGGCCGTCGAGCGCGCGGCACACCGCCTCGATCGCGCGCGCATCGAGCAGGTTGCCCGTGGGATTGTTCGGCGAGCACAGATACACGAGCTTGATCCCCGGATGCCACGCGGCCAGCAGCCGGGGCACGTCGAGCGCCCAGCCGCCGGCCGCGCCGAGCGGCACCTCGACGACGGATGCGCCTTGAATGCGCGCGGCCACCTGATACATGCCGAAGGTCGGCCCGCACTGCAGGATGCCGTCCACGCCGGCGCGCAGGAAGATCCGCGACAGCAGATCGATGGCCTCGTCGCTGCCGCGGGTGGCGAGCACGCGCTCGCGCGGCGCCTGGTACACGTCGGCAAGCCGTTCGATCAACGCGGCGGGCTGCGGTTCCGGGTAGCGGTTCAGCGCCCACGCCCCGTGATCGCCGGCCGGGCGCCAGGGTGCCTCGTTGGCGTGCAGCCGGGTCAGCGCGGGCGCCCAGACCGCATGGGAATAGGGTGCGAGCTCGACGATCTCGGGACGCGCGAGCAGCCGGGCCGCGCCGCAGGGCGCATCCTGCGACAGCACGGTGCCGCTCATTGCAGCGCCTCCAGGCGCACGGTCACGGCCGCGGCGTGCGCGTCCAGGCCCTCCATGCCGGCCAGGGCGAGCGCGGTCGGGCCCAAGCCCTTCAGTCCCTCGGGCGTCAACTCCTGCACGGTGATGCGCTTCTGGAAATCCTCGAGGCCGAGCCCGCTGTAGGCCCGGGCGTAGCCGTAGGTGGGCAGCGTGTGGTTGGTGCCGCTGCAATAGTCGCCCATGGTTTCGGGCGACCAGGGGCCGAGGAACACCGAGCCGGCCGAGGCGACCCGGGGCAGCCAGGCGCGCGCGTCGGCGATCTGCAGCAGCAGGTGTTCCGGCGCATAGTCGTTGACCAGCTCGAATGCGCCGGCGAGCGAGCCGACCACCACCAGCCGCAGATGCCCGACCGACTCGCGCAGGATCTCGGCGCGCGCGAGCGAGCCGACCCGCAGCTGCACCTGTGCGGCCACCGCGCGCGCGAGCTCGGCGCTGTCGGTCACCAGGATGGCCTGAGCCTCGGGGCTGTGCTCGGCCTGCGCCAGCAGGTCCGCCGCCACGAAGTCGGCGCGCGCCGTGCGATCGGCGACCACCATCACCTCCGACACGCCGGCGGGCAGGTCGGCGGCGGCGCCCGCCGGATCGGCGGCCACCAGGAGCTTGGCCGCGGTGACCCAGGCATTGCCCGGCCCGAAGATCTTGTCGCACTTCGGGATGGAGCGGGTGCCATACGCCATGGCGGCCACCGCCTGTGCGCCGCCGGCCTTGAACACCTGCTGCACGCCGGCGCGCCGCGCCGCGACCAGCACCGCCGGGTTCGCGGTGCCGGTGCGCGACGGCGCCGTGCACATCACGCGCACCGGACACGCGGCGATCGCGGCGGGCACGGCCAGCATGACGGCGGTGGAGGGCAGTGCCGCCGTGCCGGCCGGCACGTACAGGCCGACCGCGCGCACCGGCACGCTCAGCCGCTCGCAGACCACGCCCGGCGCGGTCTCGACGCGCAGTGGCGGTGCGCCTTGAGCGCGGTGGAAGCGGCGCACCGTGTCGATGGCGGTCTCGATGGCGGCGTGCTGGGCGGCGTCGAGCGCGCGCTCGGCCGCGGCGAACTCCGCCTCGCCGACCCGCAATTCCTCGATCCGCACGCCGTCGAAGGCTTCGGTGAATCGGCGCAGCGCCGCGTCGCCGTCGCGACGCACCGCGTCGATGATTTCGCGCGCCGCGGCGGCGATGCGTCCGGCGTCGCGCTCGGCGGGGCGCGCGAGCGCCGCGCGCCGATCCGCCTCGTCGAGGGCGTTCCAATCGATGATGCGCATGGCCATGATCTTCCGTCTCAGGCCAACATCTTCTCGACGGGCAGCACCAGCACCGAACTCGCGCCGACGCTCTTCAGGCGCTCGAGCGTCTCCCAGAACACGTTCTCGCGGCACACGGCGTGCACGGCGACCCGGTCGCCGATCCCCTCGAGCGGAATCACCGTGGGCGCCTCGCTGCCGGGCAGGAGCTTCGCGATGGCGGGCAGGGCGGCGCGCGGCGCATGCAGCATGATGTACTTGCTGCCCTTGACCTGCTCGACGCCGTCGATGCGCATCAGGAGCCGGTGGGTCCAGTCGCGCTTCTCGGGCGCGATGGGCACGGGCGTGCGGATCAGCGCGGCCTGGCTCTCCATGACGGTCTCCGCGAGGCGCAGGTGGTTGGCCGCGAGGGTCGAGCCGGTGGACACGAGATCGCAGATCAGGTCCGCGCGCCCGAGCCGCGGCGCGATCTCGACCGAGCCCGACAACACCACGATCTCGGCCTCGATGCCCCGCTGCGCGAGGAAGCGGCCCAGGATGTGCGGATACGTGGTCGCGATCCGCCGTCCGGCGAGCGAGCCCGCACCGCGGTAGTCGAAGCCGTCGGGTACCGCGATGCACAGGCGGCAGCGGCCGCAGTCGAGCGTCTGCACGGTCTCGAACAGCGGCGCGAGGCCGCGCGCGGCGAACGCGAGCCGCTTCTCCTCGACCACGTTCAGGCCCACGAGCCCGAGATCGCACACGTCCTCCTGCACGAGGTCCGGGATGTCGTCGTCGCGCACGAACAGCAGGTCGAGCGGCATGTTCTCGCCGTAGCACAGCAGCTGGTCCTTGCCGCGGGTGTACTTCAGCCCGCAGCGCGCCAGCAGGTCGAGCGAGCCGTCGGTCAGCCGGCCGCTCTTCTGCAGGGCGATCCGCAGGCGCGTGCCCGCGGCGGCGGTCGGTTCAAGCATGGGGTTTGAGCCTTTCGGTGACCGCGCGGTAGCCGCCGTTGCCGGCGACCAGATAGCGCGCCACGCGTCCGATGGTGGTGAGGCTCACCCCCGTGTGCCGGTGGATCTCGCGGTAGGGCAGGCCGCGCTCGAGCAGCTCGACCACGGCCCAGCGGTCCGCCATCGCCTGCAGCTCCGCGGGCGTGCACAGGTCGCGGAAGAAGCTGCGGCACTCCTCGACGCCGCGCAGCGTGAGGATGGCCGCGAACAGCGCGCGCTCGTGCTGCTGCTCCTGGCGGGGTGTGACGGGCCGGTTGGTCTTCATGTGGGGCTGCGTGTTGTAATAGTGTGCTAACACGTTAATACATTGGTGCAAGGCGTGCAAGCCCGTCGTGCGCCGCGCGGCTCCAGGTGCCGCCCGGCTTGACTTCGGCGGGGCCGGCTCCCTAAGATTGCGGCCCTCATCTAGACCGGCTGAGGGAAAGGCCCTTCGAAGCCGGGGCAACCACCGGGCGCCTGCCGTGCAGGCAGCCCGGAACGGTGCCAACTCCTGCGGCGGCGGACATCCCGCGCCGATAGATGAGCGGCGAAACATCGTTGACGCCGCGATGCCTCGCGCCGACCCGCGCCGCGGCTCCCCAGGGGTTCACCGTCCATCTGAGGAGCTGTCGGCCTTGGCGCAAGAGAATCGTCTCGAACATCCCCGGCATGCCGGTGGCGCGACCCCGGTGCACGAGGGCGTGCTGCGTTTGCCCGATCCCTGGACGCTGCATCACGGCGACGTGCTCGCCGGCGCACGCATGGCCTACCGCGTCGAGGGCCCGGCCGCAGCCCCGCTCGTGGCGGTGCTCGGCGGCATGTCGGCGCACCGCGCGCTCGCGGGCGCCGAGGGCTGGTGGCCGCAGATGGTCGGCTCCGGACTCGGCATCGACACCGACCGGTATCGCGTGCTCGGCATCGACTATCTCGGCGGGCGCGGCGACAGCACGGCGCCGGACGGCGCCGCGCCGTTTCCGCCGATCAGCTCCTACGACCAGGCCGCGGCGCTCGCCGCCGTGGTGCGGCGGCTGGATGCGGGCCCCCTGCATGCCATCGTCGGAGCCTCCTACGGCGGCATGGTGGCGCTCGCATTCGCGGCGAACCATCCGGATCTGGTCGCGCGCATCGTGGTGGTCAGCGCGGCCCACAAGGCGCAGGTGCTGTCCACCGCGTGGCGCAGCGTGCAGCGGCAGATCGTGCGCGAGGCGCTGGCGCGCGGCGCGGGCGCCGAGGGCTTGAAGCTGGCACGCGCGCTCGCCATGGCGACCTACCGCACCGCCGCGGAGTTCTCGCAGCGGTTCGGCGGCGCGCCGCAGCGCGAGGGCGGCCGGTTCCGCTTCCCGGTCGAGGGCTACCTGTTCGCGCGCGGCGACGACTACGTGCGCAAGTACCGCGCCGAGTCCTTTCTCGCGCTGAGCGAGTCCATCGACCTGCATGCCGTCGAGCCGGCGACGGTGCGCGTCCCGGCGACGCTCATCGCGGTGCGCGAGGACCAGCTCGTGCCGATCGAGGACGTGCGCGAGCTGGCGGCGCGGCTCGGGCCGCGCGCCGATCTGGTCGAGATCGATTCCCTGTACGGGCACGACGCGTTCTTGAAGGAGAGCGCGGCGCTCGGCCCCATCATTCGACGAACCCTTGCGGAGCGACCATCATGAGCCAGGACGACAAGCCCGGGAAGCAACCGGCCACGCGCGCCGTTCGCGCCGGACTCGAGAGCGACGCGCAGTACGGCGCCGTGGTGCCGCCGATATACCTGTCGTCGAATTTCGCCTTCGAGGGCTACCGGCGGCCGAGGACCTACGACTACACCCGCTCGGGCAATCCGACCCGCGATCAGCTCGCCGGGGCGCTCGCCGACCTCGAGGGCGGCGTCGGCGCGGTGGTCACGGCGACCGGGCTCGCCGCGGTCAACCTGGTGCTCACGGCGCTGCCGACCGGTGCGCGCGTGCTGGCCCCGTTCGACTGCTACGGTGGGACCTATCGCATGCTGAGCGCGCTCGAACGCAAGGGCGCGCTGGCGGTCGATTTCGTCGATCAGGGAGACGCCGGTGCGCTGCGCGCGGCGCTCGAGCGCAAGCCCGCCCTGGTGTGGATCGAAACGCCCAGCAACCCGCTGCTGCGCATCGTCGACATTCGCGCCGTCGCGGCCGCCGGACACGCGGCCGGCGCCGTGGTGGCCGCCGACAACACCTTCCTGTCGCCGGTGTGGCAGCAGCCCCTGGCGCTGGGGGCGGACCTGGTGGTGCACTCGACCACCAAGTACCTGAATGGGCACAGCGACGTGGTGGGCGGGGCGGTGATCGCGGCGGACGCGGAGCGCCTGAGGGACCTCGCCTGGTGGGCGAACGCCGTCGGGGTCACGGGCGCGCCGTTCGACAGCTTCATGACCCTGCGCGTGGTGCGCTCGCTGCACGCCCGCATGCGGGCGCACGCCGAGAACACCTCGGTGCTGGTCGAGCTGCTCGCGCGCCACGGCGAGGTCGAGCGCGTCTACCATCCCGGCCTGCCCACGCATCCCGGCCACGAGCTGGCGCGCCGGCAGCAGAGCGGCTTCGGCGCCATGCTGAGCTTCGAACTGAAGGGCGGCGAGGCGGCGGTGAGCGCCTTCCTGGAGGGTCTCGAATGCTTCACCCTCGCCGAGTCACTGGGCGGCGTGGAGAGCCTTATCGCGCACCCGGCCACCATGACGCATGCCGGCATGGACGAGGCGGCGCGGCTGCGCGCGGGCATCGGGCCGGGCCTGCTGCGCGTCTCGGTGGGCATCGAGGACGCCGCGGACCTCGCGGCGGATTTGACGGCGGCGCTCGAGCGGGCGGCTAGAGCGCGGCCAGAACCGCATCGCCGGCTGCACGCGTCGTGACGCCGGGCGTGGCCCCGGGCGCGAGATCCGCGGGCAGGACGCGCGCCTCGACGGCGCGGCCGACCGCTGCCTCGAGCGCGCGCGCCTCGTTCTCCAGCCCGAGGCCGTGGCGCAGCAGCAACGCCGCGCTCAGGATCGTGGCGTAGGGATTCGCGATGCCGCGGCCGGCGATGTCGGGCGCGGAGCCGTGGATGGGCTCGAACAGCCCGCCGCGCCCGCTTGCGCCGAGCGACGCCGAGGGCAGCAGGCCCATGGAGCCGGCGAGCATCGAGGCCTCGTCCGTGAGGATGTCGCCGAACATGTTCTCCGTCACGATCACGTCGAAGTCGCGCGGCCGGCGCAGCAGGTGCATGGCCGCGGCATCGACCAGCATGTGCTCGAAGCGCACGTCCGCAAACTCGGCCGGCATGATCCGCTCGACCACGGCGCGCCAGAGGCGCGAGGTCTCGAGCACGTTCGCCTTGTCGACCGAGGTGAGCAGGCGGCGGCGGCCGCGCGCGAGCTGTGCGGCCAGGCGAACCACGCGCTCGACCTCCGCGACCGAGTAGCGGCACACGTCCACCGCGTCGACGGCGGTGCGATGCTTGTCGCCGAAATAGATGCCGCCGGTGAGCTCGCGCACCACCATGATGTCGACGCCGGCGAGCAGCTCCGCCTTGATGGGGGAGGCGTCGAGCACCGCCGGATGCGGCGCGACCGGGCGCAGATTCGCGAACAGATCGAGCGCCTTGCGCAGCTGCAGCAGGCCCTGCTCCGGCCGCACGGTCGCGTCCGGGCCGGACCATTTCGGCCCGCCCACGGCGCCCAGGAGAATGGCGTGGGGGGCGCCGGCCCCCCGGGCGGGGGGGGGGGGGGGGG
>VFSW01006567.1_pt1 | contig 17066 bp, 17 predicted proteins | sample 5358111 | NCBI WGS metagenome assembly VFSW01 (sample SAMN11554181, study PRJNA540505) | mine drainage metagenome | isolation source: sediment from site ElyBrook_90M | place: USA: Ely Copper Mine, Vershire, VT | collected 2017
AAGCAGGGGCTGTGACGGTGCAGGAGAGCGAGCCGCCCGGCGACGAGGTCACCGTGCCCGAGAGCGAGCCTGCCGAGGACGTCGCGACCGAGCCGGAAAGCGATCCGCCTGAAGGCGAGATAAGGTAGGTGTATGAACCGACTGTCGAACTCTGCCCGCTCGGATAGCAGGCGACCGCATTGATGGTCAGCGTCTGCGGCACGGCGATCGGGCCCGTATATAGGGAGCCGCCGCCCGCACAGCTCGGCGTAGAGCCGTCAGCCGTGAATCGGATCGAGGACGAGCCCGGGTCGGTGAGCGATATCGATTGCGCCGCGGCATACGTGCCCGGCGCGGGCGAGGCCGTCGGTATGCCGACGACCGTGCCCGTTATCGAACTTCCGCCTGCGGTCAGCGTCCCGCTTATCTCGGAAGCGTACGCGGTCGACGCGAACGAGAGTGCGATGAGCGCAGGGACCAGAATTCGGAATTTCATAATGATGATGTAATTAGCTGCTGATAATGACCGTCGTTAGGTCGAGGTCGACATCGCGCCGAAGGTCGTCGAGTAGGTGCCCGTCGGCGTGCCCGAAGGCACTGCTACGTTCACGTAGACATCGATCTGCCGGCCGGGGGTCGAGGTCGAGGTGTCGCCGGTGAGCATCAGGTCGCCGCCGTAGCCGTTGCCGGTCTCGAGGATCGCTGAAGCGCTCGTGCTCGCGACTGCCGCCTCGGGCGAGTAGAACTCGATGTCGTTGGCCGCCGGGATCGTGCTTGAAGACGTCGAGCTGAAGAAGTCGGCGAATTTCATGCTGAAGACATTCTCGACGGTCGGGACGACGAAGTGCAGGACCCACTGCCACCCGTCGGCGAAGGTGCCGTCAGCCGTCGCGTTTCCTTGCAGCGTGTCTATTCCCGTGACCGCAAGCGGTGTGGTCGATGCGGTAGAAGCCGTATCGAAGACCATGTCAGACGAAGTAGCCGTGCCGGAGATGTTGCCGGAGCTCACGTCGAAGTGATACAAGGTCGCTTCGGAGAGGCCGGTAACATGAACCGAATGCGACATCGTCGGCGTAGTGTCCAGGGCGCTCGTCGAGCCATAGGATGCCGAGGTGCCATAGGAGACCTGGCTCGTGGAATCCGTGTCGGTAGTCCAGGTGATGGTCGCGGTCGAGGTGCCGATGTCATTCACTGATATGTCGGAGATAACCGGTGTGGTCGTCGCTATGACCGGCGCCATGTAAGTGAATCGATCCGCACTGCTCTTCGCGCTCGTGCCCTCAGGCGTCGTCACGGTTACGTCATCGACGCCCGCGGTCGAGGTCGCCGGAGAGGTCGCCGTTATGGAAGTATCACTCGTGGTCGCGGTGATAGTCGCCGGCGTACTGCCGAAATCGACGGCAGTCGCACCCGTGAAGCCCGTGCCCGTTATGGTCACGCTCGTTCCACCGGCGATTGCGCCGGAGCTCGGCGATATCGAGGTGACGGCCGGCGCTGAAGGCGTCGAGACAGCCGAAGTCGTGAAGCTCATGACAGCCCCCGGAGTCCAGACTCCGCCGACATCAGCCCATGCGGCGTAATAGTAGGTCGTGCTCGCTGCTACCGCGGGAAGGCCCGCGGCTGACGAGAGCGAAGCTGAAAACGCCGAGTTCGCGGCGATGGCGCCGAGGTCGGGCGTCGAATACACGTTAGTCGGAAGCGTCGAGCTCATGGTGCTGAACGTGCTGGTCGAGACCCAGAAGGAATGCCCGGTCGCAGCCGCAGGTCCGGTCATGCCGTTCAAGGTCGCGTCGGCGGCGCCGACACCGGTTGCCGCGTCGGTCGTGACCGGCGCCATGTAAGTGAATCGATCCGCACTGCTCTTCGCGCTCGTGCCCTCAGGCGTCGTCACGGTTACGTCATCGACGCCCGCGGTCGAGGTCGCCGGAGAGGTCGCCGTTATGGAAGTATCACTCGTGGTCGCGGTGATAGTCGCCGGCGTACTGCCGAAATCGACGGCAGTCGCACCCGTGAAGCCCGTGCCCGTTATGGTCACGCTCGTTCCACCGGCGATTGCGCCGGAGCTCGGCGATATCGAGGTGACGGTGGGACTGTTCGCGGCATTTGCGAGCGACGCAGCGCCCAAGGCGACTACGATCGCGGCTCCTGCCAACCCCGAAAGAATGCGTAGGTGTGTTGATTTCATATCTCTTAATGATTTTTATTAATCTATCTGTTAAACCCCGGATACAATTTGAGCAAATGGATACTTAAGCGCCCATGAATCATTAACATTTCATTAAGCTGCCGGACATCGCCGTGGCGTATCTCGCGGCGTTCATCTCCCGTTCATCGAAAAATTGCTTTACTATGGCTACACCTGCTATGCATATGCGATCACGAACGATCACCATCGCCGTCTCCTGCATCGTCGTGATTGCGCTCTCTGTATTCGCGTGGACGACGGTGCATGCGCTCTGGTACGCGCCGGACGGCGTACCGGTACCTGCCGCGGACCTGAATACGACTGGGGTCGGCATCGCGACATCCTCCCTGCCGTCGCGTCTCATCATCCCTGCCCTCGATATCAACGCCAACGTGCAATACGTGGGTGTGAACGCCGTGGGCGATATGCGGGCGCCGGACAATTTCACCGATGTCTCGTGGTATCGGTACGGCACCGTGCCCGGATACCTCGGCAGCGCGGTCATCGCGGGGCACGTCGACAACGGGCTCGGGCTCGACGGCGTCTTCAAGCATCTCGACACCTTGAAGGTCGGCGACGACGTCTATATACAGCGGAACGACGGCACGAAGCTCCTTTTCGTGGTCTCAGATATCGAGCTGTATCCGTATCAGGACGTCCCGACAGAGCTGCTCTTCGCGGCGGCCGATACGGCCCGCTTGAACCTCATCACCTGCGACGGCACGTGGGTTCCGGGCGGCGACACCTACGACCATCGGCTTGTCATCTATACGACGCTCGTGGGGAGTTAGGGAATTCATAAGCCGCAAGGGGACTAGCCGTGCCTATTGCAATCAGCCGATAAATCCGTATACTGCGGCGCATGTTAGCCCTTGAGGTAAAACCGCGCGACGGGAAAGACTCGTCGGAAACGCTCCGCATGTCGGGGGTCATTCCTGCCGTCTTGTACGGCCCGAAGGAAGCGGCCGCTTCTATCAGTATCGACGGGCGCCAGCTCGAGAGCGTCTGGCGCGAAGCGGGCGAGACGACCGTCATCACGCTCAAAGGCGTCGGCGGCGACAAGGATACCCTCATCCACGACGTGCAGATGCACCCGGTCACGGGCAAGATTCTGCATGCTGATTTTTACGTTCTCGAGAAGGGCAAGAAGATCGAGATCGCCGTTCCCTTGGAATTCGTCGGCGATGCCCCTGCCGAGAAGCTCGGACACATCATCGTCAAGGCGCTCCACGAGATCGAGATCGAAGTGGCCCCCGCCGAGCTGCCGCATAATCTCGAAGTCGACATATCCAAGCTCGTTGAAGTAGGTGATCACATCACCGCGGCCGATATCAAGCTGCCCCCGAGCGCGACCTTGGTCACCCACGCCGAGGAGATCGTCGCATCCGTCACCGCATTTCATGAAGAAAAGATAGAAGAGCCGGCGCCTGCCCTTGAAGCGGCCGTGCCGGCAGAAGGCGCAGCTGCGCCGGAGACCGCTCCCGCGGAAGACAAGAAGGAATAGCGGGGAAAATAGCCTCTGGGATTCACGTCGGGATTCACGCCCGGCCAACTCCTGCTATACTGTTTGTATCAGATATATGCGCCAATCACGCGCCGCGGTATCCGTTGTGTTTTTTTTATGCTTGGCAAGCGCATCCGTGCTAGCGGTGCCTTACGCGTACGCCGACGCGACAGCCGATCAGCGTGCGGCCTTGCAGGCCCAGCTTGCCCAGGTGCAGGCGCAGATACAGGCCAATCAAGCTCAGCTCGCCGCCGAGCAAAGCCAGCAGGCGACGCTCCAGAGCGCGGTATCGGTCCTCGACTCGCAGATCACGGAGGCCCAGCTCGAGATTAAGCAACGCAACCTGACCATACAGGGCCTCAATGACGGCATCACCGAGGATGATCTCGGCATCAGCACCGTCGACAGCAATGTCGCGGCGAGCCAGGTGGCGCTCGCGCAGATCATGCGCGATACCGAGGAGGCGGACGACTCGTCCTTCGTCGAGCTCGCCCTCGGCGGGACACTGACCGATCTCTTCCAGGATGAGGATGACTTCAACGCCATCAAGCAGGCGACCGCCGACTCCTTCACACAGATGGCCGCGCAGAAAAGCGACCTCGCGACGCGCGAATCGGCGTTGCAGGACCAGCAGCAGCAGCAGAGCCAGCTCCTTGGCTTGCAAGTGGCGCAGCAAGCGTCCCTGAAGACGACCGAAGCGCAGAAGCAGACCCTCATCGCCGAGACGAAGGGCCAGGAATCGGCATATCAGCAGGTCATCGCCGACCAGCAGAAGAGCGTAGTGCAGATCAAGGCGGCGCTCTTCGGGCTCGCCGATACCAATACCTCTGTTTCCTTCGGCGCCATGTACGGATATGCCAAGGAAGCATCGGCCTCGACTGGCGTCGAGCCCGCGTTCATCCTCGCCATCCTCACCGAAGAGAGCAACCTCGGGCAGAACGTCGGCAACTGCACGTACGAGAAAGCGATGAGTCCCAACAGAGACACGCCTGATTATCTGGTGATCATGCAGCAGCTGGGGCTCGCTCCCGATTCCGAGAAGGTCTCGTGCGCGCAGAGCTACGGCGCCTACGGCGGAGCGATGGGCCCGGCGCAATTCATCCCTTCGACGTGGATGCTCTATCAGTCCCGCATCGCGAGCGCCTCCGGCCAGAGTCCGCCGAATCCGTGGGACCCGCGCACCGCGACCTTCGCTACCGCGCTCTATATGAGCGACTTGGGCGCCGACGCCGGCACGGCCGCCGCCGATCGCGAAGCGGCCCTGAAATATCTTGCGGGAAGCCACTGGCAGAATGCCGCGTACGCCTTCTACGGAGAGGCGGTCATGAACTACACCGCGCAATACCAAAGCCAGATCAACGAGATTAACGGCTCGTAAAAAGAAAAAGTCCCGGCCGAAACCGGGACTTAAGAGATTGTATTTCGCACTCGTCAACGAAGATCGTCACCGATATCTTTGCGATATCGTTTTTTCTTGAAATGAATCAGATCGGCTGCTTCGTAAGAGCGCTCCCTTGCCGTTTCAAAGGTATCGCCTAAGCCGACGCAGCTCATGACACGTCCGCCGGTTGTGACGAGCTCCGGAGTCCGACCTGTGCCAGCATGCAAGATCAGTGCTTTATATTCCGCTTTGTATGCACCGGTTATCGGGAAACCGACCTCGTATTTCTCGGGATATCCGTCAGAGACGAGGACAGTGCAGAGAGCGACCTGCGAACTTTCTCGCAGAGGTGGCAACTTGGAAAGGCCGCCCCGTTCGCATGTCGCAAGCATATAAGGAACGATATCCGACAGGACTCTCGGCAACACGACCTGCGTTTCCGGATCGCCGAATCGGACATTGTATTCAAGCAGCATAGGGCCGTCTTTGGTATGCATGATGCCCGCATAGAGCAAACCGTGATAAGGAGTGCTCAAGTCGGCCATGCCGCGCAGCGTCGGGAGGATGATTTCTTCTTTGATCTGCGCGAGCTCCCTATCGCCCACATCTAAGAGCGGTGAGTATGAGCCCATACCGCCGGTATTCGATCCTGTATCGCCTTCATACGCACGCTTGTAGTCGCGCGCAGCCGGCAACAATACCGCATCACTACCGTCGCAGAATGCCATGACCGAACATTCACGTCCGATGATTCGCTCTTCGATCAGGATACGAGTTCCGGCGTTGCCTTGGATCCTTCCGACCAGGAGTTGGTGGGCGGCTTTGATCGCTTCGGCTTCAGAGTCGGCGACCGTTACCCCTTTGCCGCTGCAGAGTCCATCTGCTTTTATCACTCGGAAGCCGGTACGCCTGATGATTTCTTTCGCCACATCGAAGTCGTCGGTATATTCGAACTTGGCGGTCGGGATATTCCAGCGGTCCGAGTAGGTTTTGGTAAAGATCTTACTGCCCTCAAGCGATGCCGCCGCTTTATGTGGACCGAAAACCCTGACCCCTATGCCGAATATTTCAAGCGAGTCAGCGAGACCGGCAACTAATGGTCCTTCAGGACCGATCACTAGCAGACCGACGCCCTCATCTTCGATAAGTTTAAAGATCCCGACAAAATCGGAATCTTTGACATTACGACGGTCTTCCAAAGGAATGCCGCCGTTGCCGGGAGTACAGAGTACCCGTCCTACGAGAGGACTTTTCCGGACAGTTTCGTAGAGCGCGTGTTCCCGTGCGCCGCTGCCGATTATCAATACTGTCAGATCACCATGCATCTGCGTATCTCCCTTTTGTGAGCCATGATCCTCTATGCATTACAGGCCTGAGCCAAAACTATCCTAGGCCTCGGCCTAAGTCAAAGCCGCTTGCAAAAGAGGGCCTTTTTTCGTATAGTACGCGCACATGAAAAAGGACATTCATCCGGAAGACTATCGCCAGGTCATTTTCGACGATTCCACTTCGGGGAAGCGTTTCCTCATCGGTTCGACCGTAGCGACCTCGAAAACCGACAAATGGGAGGACGGCAACGAATATCCGGTCTTCCAGGTCGAGATCTCCAGCGCCTCGCACCCCTTTTATACCGGCCAGTCCAAGACCATCGACACTGCCGGCCGCGTCGAGAAGTTCAAGAACCGCATGGCGGCCAAGACAGCGACGAAGTCGAAGAAATAACCTCGGCGAGATTCGCCGCAGGCATATGTCTTTTGCCGGCTTCGCAGGAGCGACGGCGCCGAGACCGAGCGCTGGGCTAGCAAGCCCAGATAGCGACGGCAAAAGACATAAGCCAAGGTCGAAGCTCGACGTCGCCTTATTGCAAATTTCAGCTCTATGTCCGAACCAACCCATCTCAATCCCGAAGAATTCGCCGATGACCGGCGTGTTTCGTATTTGGTGGTGCAGTGGAAGCAGCTCTCGCAAGCCGAGCTCGACGCCCAGGAATTGCTCGAAGTAGACCCCGGCATGAAGGAACTCGCCGAGAAGGAGATAGAAGACATCCACGCCCAGAAGGAGGAACTCTTGAAGCAGATGGAGACCATCGTCGGCTCCGGCGAGCCCGAGCGCGAATGGCCCAATGAGATCGTGCTCGAGGTGCGCGCGGGGGTCGGCGGCGACGAAGCGTCCTTGTTCTCGGAAGAGCTCGCGGGAATGTATCTGCACTATGCCGAGAGTCGCGGCTGGAAGACCAAATCGCTCGACGAATCACGCTCGGCGCAGGGCGGCTACAAGGAAGCGCAGTTCGAGATCAAGGGCGAAGACGTCTATCGCGCGCTGCGCTTCGAGACCGGGGTCCACCGCGTGCAGCGCGTGCCCGCCACCGAGAAGGCCGGCCGCATCCATACCTCGACTGCGTCCGTCGCCATACTTCCGATATACAAGCGCTCCAAGCTCGTCATCAATCCCGGCGACATCGAGATAGAATTCTCGCGCTCCGGAGGCGCTGGAGGCCAGAACGTCAACAAGGTCGAGACCGCGGTGCGCCTCATCCATAAGCCGACCGGCATCGACGTGCGCTGCACCTCAGAGCGCAGCCAGCAGCAGAATCGCGAGAAGGCGATGCAGCTTCTCATCTCGCGCCTCCAGCAGATGAAGAACGAGGAGGAAGACCGCGCTCGTGCAGCAGACCGCAAGGCGCAGGTCGGCACCGGGGATCGCTCGGAGAAGATCCGTACCTACAATTTTCCGCAGGACCGCGTCACCGACCACCGCATCAGGCAGTCATGGTCCAATATGGAAGCGATAATGGGCGGCAAGATCGGCCCGATACTCGAGGCGCTCGACAGGGCCGAAGCGGAGGGAAGTGCGGAAGGAAACGACGGCCTGGTTGCGGAAAGCGATTGATTTTGCTAGTATTCCCAAGCTCTGACTGAAAGGCGAAAGCCAAGCAAGCGGGCATCATTTTTATCTCATGGCGACAGAAACTACTATAGAGACCCTCTTTGAGGCCGGCGCGCACTTCGGCTACGGCCGCGCACGCCGCCACCCGACCGCGGCGCCTTTCCTTTACGGTACCAAGGACCGCACTGACATATTCAATCTCGATGAGACGATACCGCGCATCGATGCGGCGGCGGCGTTCGCCGGCGAGCTTGCGGCTGCAGGCAAGCAGCTCCTCTTCGTCGGCGGCAAGCATGAGGCTATCGCTATCGTCCGTTCCAACGCCGAGCACGCGGGCCAGCCGTACGTCGCGGGACGTTGGATCGGCGGAACGCTGACCAATTTCAAGAATATCCGCAAGCGCATCGACCTTCTCGAGAAGCTCATGGCAGAGCGTGAGTCAGGCGAGCTTGAGAAATACACCAAGAAGGAACGCTTGCTCATCGACCGCCAGATCGACGAGCTTTTGGCGCGCTTCGGCGGACTCGTCAAGATGGCCGAACTGCCGGCGGCGCTTTTCATAGTCGACACGCGCCACGAAGACACCGCGGTCAAGGAAGCCAACCAGCTCGGGATCCCGATCATAGGTCTCTCAAGCTCGGACGGCGATTTCTCGCTCATCAAGTATCCGATACCGGCCAACGACACGTCGGTAAAGAGCGTCGGACTCGTCGCGGATATCATCGCGCGCGCCTACGAGACCGGCAAGCGCGCTTTCACGGCGAAGATAGAGACGAAGCCTGTCCCTCGCGCGTAACGCGCCCTTATCATCGCACCTCGCGTGCGGTATAGTTAATGAGCTAACCACTGATTCGTATGGCAACTACCGAAGAAATAAAAGCATTGCGCGATATCACCGGCGTTTCGATCATGCAGTGCAAGAAGGCGCTCGAAGAGGCCGGCGGCGACATGGAGAAGGCCAAGGTCATCCTGCGCAAGGCGAGCGCCGTCTCCGCCCTCAAGAAGGCTGATCGCGAGCTCGGCGCGGGCGTCGCTGCGGCATACGTGCATGCCGGCGGCACCGTGGTCGGGGCCGTGGTCCTCGCCTGCGAGACCGATTTCGTATCCAAGAACGAGGAGTTCACCAAGCTCGCCTACGATATCGCGATGCATGTCGCGGCGATGGCGCCGAGCTTCAAGACCCGCGAAGACGTGAAGGAATCTGATCTCGCGGCAGCGCGCGCGGTCTTCGAGGGCGAAGCTGCTGGCATCGCCGAGGCCAACCGCGGCAAGGCGATCGAAGGCAAGATCGATTCGTACCTGCGGGAGCGCGTATTGCTCGAGCAGCCATTCGTCAAGGATCCCTCCGTCACCATCAAAGAACTCATCTCTTCGGCGGTCCAGAAATTCGGCGAGAAGGTCGAGCTTGTCCGCTACGAACGCCTCTCCGTCCGCTAGCTATGGCAGTCTTCGCGATAGTCGTATTCGGCATTTCGCTCATACTCATCACGTCGCTTTTCGTATTGAAGTATTGGGAGAACGGCAGCGGCCGCGTGCTCGCGCCCGCCCTCAGGACTAAAGCCGACCGCCGCGCGCTTGAGCTCAAGGACCGGCTCTCCCACATTCGCCTCGACCTCGCGCGCATCCCGCCCTTGACGGTGCTCTATGCCCGCTACCTCGTGCATGAAGGCGCTCTCGGCTTCGCGGCTTTCGCGCGCATCTCCGAGCGCCAGGCCCATCGCCTCGCCGACCTCGTGTCGCACAAGCGCACGTTCGTCGTCCGCGAGACGCGTTCCGAGTTCTTGAAGAAGGTGAGTGATCACAAGAAGGGGGAGGGGGAGCGCTGAATAAATATCCCCTCTGAGAGCCTCGCGCAGCAAATGTTAGAGCGTCACCTGAAATACAGTAGTGGTGTTACAAAAACTAACTATCGGGAACGTATAGCTCTCAGAGGGGATATTTATTCAGCGCTCTTGAAGATAAGGCCGAAAGAAGGCACAATACGCCGACACCACTAATAAGCCGCCTTAGCTCAGTTGGTAGAGCAACGCTTTTGTAAAGCGAAGGTCCCCAGTTCAAGTCTGGGAGGCGGCTCAAACGGGCGAAGCGAGTGCAGAGCCGCCTCCGCAAGCCCACGTGCAGGAGGGTTTTGGAAACCGTGGGCTACCGATTTGTCTGCGCTTGCGCAGGTACAAATCGAAGTACCCTTTAGGGTATTTCCAAAATGTCTCCGGAGGCTCTACTCTGGACTGCTCCTCATTTCACCTCCGTACTCGTAGCGCTCTTGGAGAGCGTCGCGAGCTGCGGCAGTATCTTCGTGATGTCGTCCACGCTCTGGTACCCATAGTAATCCTTGCCGTTTATGACCAGGGCTGGCAGGGCGTCCCGCACGTTGTCGATCGAGATCAAGGTCTGCAAGGCGCCGACGGGGAGATTGTAGTCGAAGGAATAGACGCGCAGATCCGGATACGTCTCCGAGAGCGAGGTGAGCGCGTATCCCTGCTTCTCGCAGTCCGCGCAGTCGCCTTTGTTGGAATAGAAATACAGTATGAAGACGGGCTTGAGATTACATTTCGTCGCGAGCTGCTGCATCAGGAGATAATCCTTGATCTCGAGTATCGAGTAGAGGCCCTTGAGGCGCGTGATCTCATCCTGGTTGCTCGAGTCGCCCTGGGATTCCATGTACGAGAGCTGGTTGCCCAGCGACGTCATCTCGCTCGGCAGTATCGTGTTCTCGGCGACGTCCGAACATGAGTGCTCCTGCAGGAGGTCGAATTGCGTCTCCAAGGAGAGTATCTGGGTGGAGATGTCGTCCTGCGTGGCGCGGATGTCGGCGATGCGTTGGTTGTTGAAATAATTGCTCGCGTAGAAGGCCGTCGCGAATATGAGCGCCGTTATGAGGAAGGCGATCACATACGTTCCCCAGCGCGCATAGCGTTTGCCGATGACAGGTTCCATACTATTTTTTTATTTATCTCCAGCGGACACCGGTCTTAAAGACGGCGCGCACCACCGCTGTTCCCAGCCACAACGGCACCAGGAAGCTGTAGAAGACAACGAACAAGGGCGTACCCATGGGCGGCAGACGCTTGCCCGAGCCGATGAACGTGCCCACCGAGATCAGGCCCACGACAAGCACCACCGCAGCATAGATCAGGAACCACATCGCGCTGGTGTTGATATAGAAGAAGCTGAAAGACGGATGGAATGAGAAGCCGGTCACTTCGATGCGCGTGATCATGTGCGTAAGCGCGACGAACCCGTAATAGAGGATCCGCGCGAAGAAATAGATGGCGATGCCGATAGAGGCGAGCGCCGTCGGCAGGATGATGATGCTGAGGTTGCCGTACTTGCCGTTGCCGAACATATGACGGTAGTCGGCGGCATTGCGCAGGAAGCCGTACGTCCAGCGCACGCGTTGCCGGAAGAGCGCTCGTAGAGTGCGCGGCGTCCCCGTATAGACGGCCGCGCCCGGCGCATTGCTGATAAGATGCCCGGCATCCTGCATGCGCAGCGCCATCTCCATGTCTTCGCACGAGTGCCCATGCCGCCAGCCTCCGCTCTCGCGCACCACAGCTGTGCGGAATATGGAAAACGGCCCCGGCGTTATGAAGGCGCTCCCGAGAGCGGCCAGCGTGAATCGATTGAATACGCTCAAGCGGTATTCCGCATCCTGCATATGCTGGAGGATGTTCTCCGGCTTCTTGATGAGGATGCCCGGCGTGACCGCGGCGACTTGGCGGTTCTTGAATACGTCGGCGATCTTGCGCAAGGCATCAGGTGCCACTATCGAGTCGGCATCGAGACAGCCGATGAGCTCGGCCTGAGTATGCGAGAGCGCAAGATTCATCGCGGTGTGTTTGCCGCCGTTCTCCTTATGGAAGACGCGCACGCGCGGATCATGCGCGAACTCGCTTGCGATCGCGAGGGTGCCGTCAGTCGAACCGTCATCGACGACGATGATTTCGAACTTATGAGGCGGATAGTCGACCTTGGTCAAGGAAGTGATCGTAGAGGCTACCGTACGCTCTTCGTTGAAGCAGGAAACGACGATGGCGACGGACGGCAGGCTTGCGTCATCGGATTCCGAGATCGGCGCGCCTCTCACGGCCGCGATGCGCGTGCGGCGCTCGAGAAACGACATGAGCATGAACACCTCGAAATAGAGGGAAACGAAGAGGAATGCATAGGTGATCTCGACTTCCATAATTGGCGCATTATACCAGAAAACGCCTTATTTTGTAAGCCCTGCCGACGGGTTATACTGGGGAACTATGCCACGTGGTCACTTGCATCCCATCTCATCCCTTATACGCGAAGCCAACCGTATTTTCTATGAGATGGACTTCTCTTTCGCCGAAGGGCCCTTGCTCGAGAGCGAATGGTACAACTTCGACGCGCTCAACGTCCCGAAGGACCATCCGGCGCGCGACATGCAGGATACCTTCTTCATCAAGGACGAGGCCGGCATGGTCCTGCGCACGCACACCTCCAACGTGCAGATCCGCTACATGGAGTCCCAGATGAAAGCGGGCATCGAGCCGCCGTACCGGATCATCGTGCCGGGCAAGGTCTTTAGGAACGAAGCGACTGACATGACGCACGAAGCGGAATTCTTCCAGATGGAAGGACTTGTCGTCGGCTCCGACGTCACGCTCGCGAATCTCAAAGGCACGCTCGCGCGGTTCTTCGCAGAACTCTTCAAGGGAGCCTCTGTCGAGATACGATTCCGCCCGAGCTTCTTTCCCTTCACCGAGCCGTCCGTCGAAGTCGACATGCGTCTCGTCGGGGATAACGTGCCGGAAAAGCTGCGCGACCGTTGGATCGAGATGATGGGCGCGGGCATGATACATCCGCAAGTACTGAAGAACGCCGGCGTCGATCCGACGAAGTATCAGGGCTTCGCCTTCGGCATGGGCCTCGACCGCCTCGCGCTCCTGCGCTGGGGCATCGACGATGTGCGCCTCATGCACTCGGCCGACCTGCGCTTCGTCAACCAGTTCTAATATTATGAAAGTTTCGCGCAATTGGCTGCAAACATATTTCAAAGACCCGCTGCCGGATGCCGCGGCGCTTGCTGATGCGCTCACATTCCACGCATTCGAGATCGACGGCATCGAACATGTTGGATTTACGAAATCCAACATAGGTGATGATATCTTGGATGTGAAGGTCACCGCCAATCGCGGGCATGATTGCCTCTCGCATCGGGGAATTGCCAAAGAGCTTTCGGCGATATTGGATATTCCGCTGATACAAGACGCTTTACGTCAGCCAGTCGTTCTCGATCCGAAAACGGATGCGGTGTTGGTAGCGATAGAAGATCCCGCACTTTGCAATCGCTATATTGCTGGGTATATAAAGGGCGTGAAGGTCGGCCCATCGCCGGAATGGCTGCGTATATCGCTTGAAGCGATCGGCCAGCGCAGCATCAATAACATTGTCGACGCGACCAATTATGTGATGTTCGGTCTGGGCCAGCCACTACACGCTTTCGACGCTGGTCAATTAGCCATTTATGATGGCTACACGATTTCTGTACGCCGTGCCGTAGATGGCGAGCGTCTGGTTGCACTCGACGAGAAAGAATACGCACTCAACAATTCAATGTTAATTATCTCCGACGCCAATGGGCCTGGAAAAGAAATACCAATCGGCATCGCAGGGATTAAAGGAGGCATGCCGGCAGGTATCAACGAAGTCACCACAGATATCATCATTGAGTCGGCGAATTTCAACGGCGCTTCTGTACGCAAGACTGCCCAAGCGCTCAAGCTTCGCACTGATGCGTCAACGCGCTTTGAACAAGTTATCTCGCCTGAACTCGCAGCGTACGGCATGCATGCCGTAGTCGAATTGATCACAAGCCTCGCCGGCGGGGAAGTCGTCGGTTTCGTCGATGAATATCCCATTCAGCCTCAGAAATGGAAGTCTCGATCTCTACCTCGCGCATCAATGCGGTACTCGGTTCGACCCTCAAGGATGCTGATGTCGTCGATGCATTGCGACGGCTCGGGCTTTCATCCGTGCAAGAGGGAGAAGTATTCACGATGCATGTGCCGTTCGAACGCCTCGACATATTGATCCCCGAAGACCTCATCGAGGAATTCGGCCGCATCATCGGCTACGACAAGATCCCGAATACCGAGCTGCCGCCCTTGCCGAATCCGCCTGCTATAAATCCGAATTTCTATGCCGCCGAGAAGGTGCGCGAAGAGCTGATATCGCAAGGGTACTCCGAGGTATTCACGAGCGTCTTCGCCGACAAAGGCGAGCGCATCATCGCCAATAAGGTCGACGGCGTACGGCCGTACCTGCGCAATAATCTGACCGACGGGCTTGCTGAAGCGCTCAAGCGCAATATTTCCAACAAGGATCTGCTTGGATTGAAGGAGATCAAGCTCTTTGAGATCGGGACTGTCTGGCACAAAGATTCGGAAGAGATTGTCGTCGCGACCGTCACTGAAAAGGAAGCTCCACTGCAGAAGCCGCTCGCAGTAAGCGAAGCATCCGCGTATAAAGCCCTCCCTCTTTCAAGCGTCGTCAGATACCAGTCGTTCTCGCGCTTTCCCTCCATCGTGCGCGACATCGCGCTTTGGGTCCCGACGGGAACGGATGCCGACGACGTACTCGGCCTTATCCGCGCAAACGCAGGCGGACTTCTCGTGCGCAGCGGGAAATTCGATGAATTCGGGAAAGGCGAGAAGACCTCCTACGCATTCCGCCTCGTCTTCCAATCGTTCGACAAGACGCTCACCGATCTCGAAGTTAATTCGATGATGGAAAAGATTTCTGCGGCATTGAAAGATAAAGGTTTCGAGATCAGATGAGAATACAAAATTTATTCCTCCGGTTGGATCGGCAATCTACCGTCGATCGCTCGCGAGAATGTACCATAAAACGTCCCAAAAGTCTTTATAGTGCAGCATATTTTGTACACATAGGCGCTTCCGTTCGAGGCTCAAATCTGCTACAATAGGCATATAAAACCTCTAGGTTTTTTTATTTTGTATACCAAGAAATATGGCTGAAAAAGAAGCAAAGAAACCCAGGAAAGAAGGCTCTTACGGCGCGGCCGACATCACGGTCTTGGAGGGACTCGAAGCCCTGCGCCGAAGGCAGGGGATGTACAACGGCACGACCGGCAGCGACGGCCTCCACCACCTCATCTGGGAGATTTTCGACAACTCGCGCGACGAGGCGATGGGTGGCTTCTGCAACGACATCGAGGTCGCACTCTTGCCCGGCAATAGGGTACGCGTCGCCGACAACGGCCGCGGCATCCCGGTAGAGGTCCACCCCAAGACCAAGGTATCCACGCTTGAGACGGTACTCACTATCCTTCATGCCGGCGGCAAGTTCGGCGGCGAAGGATACAAGGTCTCCGGCGGCTTGCACGGCGTGGGCGCTGCAGTAGTGAACGCCCTTTCGATCAACATGCGCGCCGAAGTCCATCGCGACGGCGGACAGTTCGTGCAGGAATACAAGATCGGCAAGCCCACCGGCAAGATCAAGCGTGTCGGAGCGTCCAAGGCGCACGGCACGATCACCACCTTCGAGCCAGACGGCACGATTTTCCCGGACCGCGAACTCAAGTGGGACACGATCGTCTCGCACATGCGCCAGCAAGCCTACCTCGTGAAGGGTCTGCGTATTTCCATAATCGACCTGCGCACTGTCGAGAAGCTGAAAGGCGAGGAAGACGTCTACTATCTGCGCGAGCTCAAGGTCGACGCGCCGTCGGTGACCTTCTACTTCGAAGGCGGGCTCCGCTCGCTCGTGGCTTTCCAGAACCGCCATCAGGAGCCGGTGCACAAGACGATATTCTATGTCGAGAAAGAGCAGGATGGCGTGCAGGTGGAAGTGGCGCTCCAATACGTCGACGACATCACCGCGCGCTTGAGCGCTTTCGCCAACAATATCTACAACGCCGAAGGCGGCACGCATGTGACCGGCTTCAAGACCGCGCTCACGCGAACCCTCAATGCGCAATTGAAAGCGACCAAAGACAGCGACAGCTTCACGGGCGACGACGTGCTCGAAGGCCTTACGGCGGTCGTCTCCGTCAAGCTCCGCGAGATCCAGTTCGAAGGGCAGACCAAGGGCAAGCTCGGGAGCGTCGAGGCGCGCGGCGCGACCGACAGTGTCTTCAGCGAAGCGTTCACCGCGTTCCTCGAAGAGCATCCTGAGGAAGCGCGCAACATCCTCGGCAAAGCGACGCTCGCCATGAAGGCGCGCAAAGCGGCTAAGGCCGCCAAGGATTCAATCATGCGCAAGGGCGCCTTGGACGGCATGACCCTGCCGGGCAAGCTTGCCGACTGCCAGACGAAGGACGCATCCGAGTCGGAGATATTCATCGTGGGAGGGGACTCGGCCGGCGGCACCGCCAAGACCGGCCGCGACCGCCGCATACAGGCAGTCCTTCCGCTGCGCGGCAAGATCCTCAATATCGAGCGAGCGCGCCTCGACAAGATGCTCGCCTCCGAGCAGATCAAGAACCTTGTCGTCGCCATGGGCACCGCTATCGGCGACATCTTCGATATCAACAAATTGCGCTATCACAAGATAATCATAGCGACCGATGCCGACGTGGACGGAGCGCACATCCGCACGCTCCTCCTCACGCTTTTCTACCGCCACTTCCGTCCGGTCATCGAGGGCGGCTATCTCTACATCGCGCAGCCGCCGCTCTTTAAGATAAAGAAAGGAAAGGAGACCAAGTACGCTTACTCCGATGCCGAGCGCATCGCGTTCGTCGGCGTCGATACGCCGATAGAGATCGAAGATCCGGATGCCGAGCCGGTAGCCGAGGGCGAGGAAGTCGAAGACAAGAAGAAGGCTGCCAAGATCTCGGTGCAGCGCTATAAGGGGCTCGGCGAGATGAACTCCGAAGAGCTCTGGGAGACGACGATGGACCCGGCCCGTCGCATCCTCATGCAGGTCGGCGTCGAGGACGCGCAGGATGCGGATTTCGTATTCGACATGCTCATGGGCACCGACGTCCCCGCGCGCAAGTCATTCATCCAGTCGCATGCCAAGGAGGCGACGCTCGATATCTAAAACGCTGGCTCTCAGCACATGGCAGGCATATAAAAACGACCGACATAAAACCCTGCTGGGTTTTTGCTCAGCTCGGGCCGTCGCCCTGCGCA
>VFSW01006568.1_pt1 | contig 17064 bp, 11 predicted proteins | sample 5358111 | NCBI WGS metagenome assembly VFSW01 (sample SAMN11554181, study PRJNA540505) | mine drainage metagenome | isolation source: sediment from site ElyBrook_90M | place: USA: Ely Copper Mine, Vershire, VT | collected 2017
AGAATAGTTCCAACGGAGGCAAAACCATCAGAACTTTCTGGCTGCATAGTAGGTGCGAGGGAAGGGAGTGTCAAGAATAAATCGGAGACGAAATAACTTGCTATTTTTCTTCTATTTACAAAGAAAGCTGTTTAGAGGTCACGACCCTTATATTCGCCTTATCTTTGCCTTTTAACCTCTATCGTTTCTAGTCTTTTCAGGGTGTTTCTTCGGGATTCGACCCTGTTTTCCACAGGATTAGGGTCGCCATTAACGCTTCGGATGCCGCCCGAAGCATCCTTCGCGCTTGCCGGTTCACTTTTGCAGATTCAGGCTGATGAACTCCGTTTCGTAGACGGAAGAGGCAGGTTTGCCTCTCGCAATGCGGTATAGTGCCCGGCCGCCGCCCAAGAAGAAACCGAGAAGGATGGCCGCGCTGGCCCCGATAATCACTATCGTGGCGATGCCGATCAGTAGCTGTCCGGTCTTGGTGACTTCAGATTCGGTGGGCTGCGGAATTGAGGTGAAATCCGCCTCGTAGTGTACGGTTGCCAGCAGCTTGTGGCTCTCGTCGGGGGTAGCGTCCCCGCTCACCAGGGCCACGAGCGGTCCGCTGCGGCGCACTTCAAGCGATGCCAGGTCGGAATCCATGAGCGGCTTGGGCCACGGCGGCTGGCTGCCCGCCTTGATGTAGGCGTGAATCCGGTTTTCCTGGGCGGCGGCCATCTGGGGAGTCGGGTATTCGATGATGGTGAGTGTGGCGGCGCCAGACTGTAACGAGTAGTTGGCCGTCACAGCCTCCGCGTCACGGTCAAAGCCCACCAGTTCCGGCGGCAGCACTCCGCCCGCGCCGGTATAGCCAGCCGGTCCTACCGCATAGTGGGTAGTCTGCTTGTCCAGCGATGACTGGGGCAGACTGGACAGGATAGGCGGCGTAATGGCCTTGTTGCCCACCGGGAGCGGCAACTGCTTGGCTAACTCTCGCAACTCTGCCGCGGACATGGGACCGATGCGCGAAAACGTCGCGTCAACGACCGTATCGCCCTTCCAGAAGATCACCCGGTCGTGGTTTGAGGTTGCTCCGGTGCCGATGTCCTCTTTGGGCCATCCATTCTGGCGGTAAAAGGTGTATGCGCCGTAGGCCCCGCTGGCGTCGTGAAAGCGCAGCGCGCGCGCAGTGAGCGTCTCGCCCTCGCGCTTGTAGGTTGCCAGCGCGCCATCGGCAAACTCATACTCGCCCAAGGCCGTGGCACTGGCGCTGTCGGCATCGGCTGCACTGGTTACCGTCTTTGGCGGTGCAGCGGCAACCCATCCGGCAAACGAGTCGGGCAGCAGCGCCGTTGGCCTGGCGGCGGCCGGCACGCGGCCCTGGACCCGACCTGGCACCGGCGTGGCTGGCGCAGCCTGCGCCTCCGCAAGGGCTCCGCTCCCCGCGAGCGCCGCCGAACACACCAGAATTGCAATCCAACGCATCAATCTGCTCCGGTCTTCAGGGTACACGCTGGCACCCTGCCGACAAAGAACTGCCAGCGAAGGCATCACTTCCCCGTTCATGCTTTTCAGTCCCAGCGCGGGTTTCTGTCATAACCCCCACTTCTCTTGGACACTGGCTGGGCCTGAAAGGTTCCTGCTTCCTCGTTCTCCAGTTCTTCCCTGGGGAACCCGGCGCGCAAGGGAGCGACCTGTGCAGTCAGCTGCCGGCGGCCGGGTGAAGCGCGGTGAAGACTCACGTCGGCCTTGAACTGACCACTGTCTTGAGGCGCAAGCGGCTCATTCTCGTGGCGGACAGGGCCGCGCTGCCGCTCCAGTTCCGCTCCCGTTAAGATCCAGCGGCTACCCTAGCTGAGCAACGCAGGCCAGGGTGGCTGGAATCTGACCGGGCGAATCGGGGTTCTTCAGCAGCCAATAGTGGAAGCCATCCACGATGGCCATCAGCGCCGCCTGATTCAAATCGCTGCTCACTCCTGCCGTGATCCATGGCTCGTGCCCCTCGGCGTTGAAGCTTACAGTGACGCGCACGTGGGCCGCCGAGTCGTGGGCCGACACGTCAATCGCCGTAACACTGAAGGTGCCCAAACGCATTTTTGCGATCGCCGGGAACCACTTCTCTAATTCGTAGCGCATGGCCTTGGTCAACGCATCGACTGGACCCGCGCCGTCAGCGGTCGTTGTGGTAACGACGGAGTCGTCAATGGACAGCGACATCGACGCCTGAACGAATCGTTTCCCTGCCCCGTTGGATTCGTCGACCACCTTCCAGTTCTTGATGGTGAAGCGATTTCGCAGAGTTTTGAGCACTTTCATACAGGCCAGCCGGAACGAGACTTCGCTTGCCGTGAAGCCGCCCCCTTCAATCATCGACTGGTTGGCGTCAAGGAAAGCCTGCGCCTGTGCGGAGTTGAGAGAAACGCCGAGCGCTTCAGACAACAGAAGGACGTTGGCTCTTCCCGACTGTCCGCTTACGCCAATGGTTGGGTTCGCGCCGACTTTTGCGGGATCGCACCAGAGGTACGCCCCTGGGTTCTTGCGTTCGCTGCTGCCATGCATGCCCGCCCAGGTGCCAAAAGCTCCGGTACCAACAATGGGAGCGCCGTGCGGAACTTCGAGTCCGAAAGCCGCGTACGCCGAATGCGCGAGGCCGGTGAGCCCGCTGAGGGATTCGGCGGCGACAAATTCAGCCTCGCCTCTGAGCTGCATGCTGCCGATTACGGTGGTCAGGTTCACGTTGCCGCAGCGCTCACCCGTTCCCAGAAGGGTGCCTTGCACCTGGACCGCGCCGGCCATGATAGCGGCCCGGGCATTGGCAATTCCAAGGCCGCGATCTGTGTGTCCGTGAAATCCGAATTTGGCGCCGGAATACTCCCGCGTGAGGCCGCCGATCACATGGGCGACTTCTTCAGGGCTGGCACCGCCGGTGGTATCGCACACAACGATCCGGCTGACTTGCTGGCGAACGCACTGCGCCGTCATCTGGTGAAAATAGTCCAGACTGCGCTTGCTCAAATCCGCGTCGCAAACAATGCCATTTTCGCGGCGGCCACAGGTGGCATCCATGGCGTGTTCAAGGTCAACGAATACCTCTAGGCCATTGTCATGAAGGCACTCGACGGTTTCGTAGGCCATGAGGAGGTTTTCTTCCGGCGTGGTTTCCAGAGACTTTGTGACGTCCAACAGCCGGGATTTGACCACGATAACCGCTATAGGAATGCGCGCTTTGTGGCTGGTGATGATCTTTACGTCGGGCCATTCCTGGACCTTGGCGCCGCGACCGCGCGTTCTGCCGAACAACGCCAGTTTCATGGCTCCGGTATCGACAGAAGACAGGGCGCTCGTCAGATCTTCGACAAACTGGTTTGCGCCGGCGAAGCCGATTTCAGCATAATGCACACCGAAGGCGGCCATGCGCTGAAGCAGAAGAACAGCGTTAGGTACTGATATTTCTAGGTTTGGCTGCTGCATCCCATCCCGAAGGCTGGTTTCAAACAGCTCAATTTTTCTGGTTCTCGTTTCCTTCATTTGTCCCTGCTCGCGATTGCAGAGGCGACCTTCGGAAAGGATGGTCCTGCAAGGGGGATTCCGCTTCCCCATGATAGCCCTCTGGGGAATTCATGGGCACGATTGCGCCATACTAGCATCCATTCGACACTATCTCCCATTCGATGCGCCAGCCCCTCCTCCGGCTTCTTGCGCGGAAGACGGGTTGCCTTTGAGCCTGATTGACGAACTACACTTGAGCAATATGCAAGGGAAGCCCGGGGAAAACGGTGATCTAGATCACACTAAAGAGCGAACCTCGCTTGCGCTCTGGGTGAGCGGGGCATGGGTTCTGCCTCTTTTGGCCGTCGCCATATGGGCTCTCCCGGCATCTATCGAGACCAGGGCGGCGGCGGTGGTTCTGGCCCTGCTGCTGGCTCCGCTGCCCGCCCTGCTGTATATGCGCCGGCAGCGCGAACGGCTGCTGGCCTGCTCTGCCAATGCCGAGGAGGCAGCCGCCCAACTGAAGCTGCAACTGGAGACAGTCAGATACCGCACATCCCGCTTGCGGGAGGAGTTGCAGGTGGCCGACCGTCAGGCGCGGCTCTCGCACCAACTTACGCTGCTGGGCCAGTTTACGGCCGGATTCATGCACGAGTTCAACAATCCGCTGGCGATTGTGACGGGCCGGATTGAAGTACTGCTGGACGAACGCAAAAAGGATGCGTCTCTGTGTACGGATCTGCAGCAGATGCTGAAAGAAACACGCTACATGGGCAACATCGCCAGCACGCTGCTGCAAGCGCTCAGGCGCGAGCGGGGCAGTGAGATTTTTGACGCATCGGCACCGCAGAAAGCACTGGAAGATGCGCTGGACGCCTTTCGGTCAAAGGCGAAGGGCCAGAACGTCCAGCTGATTGAAGAAATAGGCGAAGCGCCGAGAGTGGATGTGCCCGAGCATGTGGTGTGCGAGGTTGTTCGCGGGTTGTTGAGCAACGCTCTCGATGCACTGAAGGGACAGGAGGAGGGCGCTATTTGGGTGCGCCTTGAGCCGTACCGCACGGCGGGCGCCAAAGTGGTGGCCAGGATTGAAGACAACGGACCGGGCGTTCCGGAGAGCATCCGCGGGCACCTCTTTGAGCCGTTCATCTCGCAGAGCACGGGGCGGGAGCGGCTGGGTCTGGGGCTGTTTCTGGCTGCCAGCTTGCTGGATATGTATGATGGCCGAATTCGATACGAGACAAGAGAAGGCGGAGGCGCAAGCTTTGTGATCGAGCTGCCCCCGGCGCGATTTACCCGCGGCCAGCCTTATCACTGGTTCGTTGGAGGAACAACAGAGTGAGCCGCATTCTGGTCATCGACGACGAAGCCGCGCTGGGTGAAAACATCCAGCGGATGCTGCGGCTGCCCGGCACGGCCGTCTCGGTTTTCGTGGATCCGGCGAAGGGCCTGGCCGAATGCCTGACCAACCCGCCCGACCTAGTGTTGCTGGACGTACGCATGCCGGGCATGTCGGGGGAAGAAGTCTTTGCACGCCTTCACGAAGCGCATCCGGGCCTGCCGATCGTCTTCCTTACCGCCTTTGGATCAGTGGAGAGCGCTGTGCTGGCCATGCGTAACGGCGCATTCGACTACCTGCAAAAGCCGTTCAAGCGCGAGGACCTGCTGCTGGTGGTCAAGCGGGCGCTCTCGCACATCAAGCTGGAGCACGAAGTGCAGGCGCTGAAAGGGCGGCTGGAGGCTCTGGGCGAGGCGGACGCAGCCCAGAGCCGCAGCGCGGCCATGCTGGACCAGACGGAAAAGTGCCGCCGTGCGGCGGCAACCGATGCAACGGTGATGATTCTGGGGGAAAGCGGCACCGGCAAGGAAGTGACAGCCCGCTTCATCCACAACGAAAGCCGGCGCAAAGACGGTCCATTTGTGCCTGTGGAGTGCAGCGCCATGCCGGGATCGCTCATTGAGAGCGAGTTGTTCGGCTATGAGCGCGGCGCATTTACAGGGGCGGAGCGCACCAAGAAAGGACTCATCGAATCGGCCGACAGCGGGACCTTGTTTCTGGACGAAATCGGAGACCTGGGCGTGGAACTGCAGACCCGCCTGTTTCGCTTCGTCGAGGAACGGGCATTGAGGCGGCTGGGAGGACTGTCGCAGGTACGCGTGGATTGCCGCATCCTGTGCGCCACCAATCAGGACCTGATCGCCAAGATCAAGGCAGGCACGTTTCGCGAGGAACTCTATTACCGGCTGAGCGTGGTGACGGTCAAGTTGCCGCCGCTGCGGGAGAGGCCGGAGGACATTCCTCACCTGGCGCGATTCTTTCTGGAGAGGTTCTCGCGCCGGTACGGGAAGATTCTGTCGGGGTCGCCGCAATTCTACGAGGCGCTTTTGCGGCAACGCTGGCCGGGCAACGTAAGACAACTGAAGAACGTGATGGAGAGGCTAACAGCCTTGCATCCCGGCGGAGTGCTGCGTCCGGACGACCTGGAAGAGGATTCTCCCGCAGTAGAGGGCGTCAGCAGCCTTTCCGCGCTTCCTTGGAAAGATGCCCGAGAGCAATATCTGGCAAGCTTTGAGCATTCGTACGCGGACGCTGTATTGGCCCGTTGCTGCGGCAACGTAAGTGCAGCCGCACGGCAGGCCGGAGTGGACCGAAAGACCTTTTATGCCCTGCTCAAACGAGACCGGGAGCAGCAGGCTGGGGAATTTATTCCCCAAGTGGAGTCGGAAACCGGGGAATGATCTCCCCAAACCGCTAAAAGCCACTACGGTAAATTGTTGAAAATAAATAGAATTACCTTTGGCTCTCCGTGTGCTTAGAGACTCGGTAGGAGCTGCCGCACATGAAATTCTTTTCTACAGGCTTTAAAGCTTTTTTGGTGGTGCTCGGCTTTGTTCTGCTGATGCCCCAACCCGGCCACGCGATTCCCGCGTTTGCACGAAAATACGGCGTGAAGTGCTACACCTGCCACACGGTTCCGCCAGCGCTGAACAAGAACGGCTACATGTTCAAGCGACTGGGCTACCGGATGCCCCCGGACGAGATGGACGGGACCAAACCGGCACCGAAGATCACCGCGCTGGACAAGGACATCAAGTTCAGCCTTACCAATTCCTTCGCGGTCATTTTCCAGACTAGCGTCACTGAGGACAAGAACATCGCAGACGCCTCCGACGCCCCTTCTACATCCAGCTCCAGTTCAAGCTTCAATCTGGACGAGGCGGCGCTGTTTGTGGCCGGAGCCGTTCCGGAGACAGGCTTCTCCTACTTCGGCCACTATGAAATGTACCAGGACGGAAGCAATGGTCTGGAGCAGGGGTTTGGTGTTTACACGGGCGGCAAAGCCAACAGTAGCTACTTCATCAAGGGCGGAGAGATGCACATGCAAGAGGGAGAAGGAACACGGGCAGCCATGTTCTATAACCTCTTCCCGGATCCCTCTTACACCCTCAGCAATGTCGATCCCATCAACTTCTCGCTCGATCAGCACCCGGCGGGTGTGGACGTGGGTTATACATGGGCCTCTCACTACTTCAAGAATATCTTTGCCGTCTCGGCCAAAGTTACCAACGGCCTGAATGCGGATGGCAGCGAAATTCTCAACGGGTCCACTAAGAACTCCAAGGACGTTTGGGCTGACGCCGATTACTGGTTTGGCCCTGACGGCGGTGTAACAGTCTTGTTTTACCGCGGGTCGAAAGATCAGATACAGAACGCAGGCGCGACTAACCAGTTCACTTACCGCCCGACCATTTATCGGTCAGGTGTCATGGGCAATTACCTGTTCTTTGACAAATTGGACCTTCTGGGAGGTTACATCCGCAGCGAGGACGACTGGCAGTGGGTGCAGAACGGACCGATGTCGCATTACATCGCAAATACCTACCGCGGAGAGGTTGACTACTACCTGAAGACAGGAACGGTTGTCATGGCCCGGCTCGACCGCGGATCGCAGAGCATCAATCCACAGCCGCTGATGCATACGCGGGCCTGGGGGATTGGCGCCGAGCACGCACTTACGGATCTTGGCAACGTCATAGCCCGCGTTACCTACAATCAGGAACACGACGGTGACCCGGTCGCCCTCGTGGGCACCACCGACAAAAAGCTCATGCTGGATTTCCGGTTCATGTGGTAAGGAGAAGCTGAAAATGCGCAAGATTATTCAATCCATGACACTCGCCTGTTTAAGCGCGCCTCTGTTTCTGGCCGCGCAGAGTAGCAACGTAACCCTCCCGCAGGACAAGGGGCCCGCCAAGATTGACGTCTCTTCCTATCCCGCGGAGCAGCAGAAGAATTACAAACTGTTTGAGAATAAGTGCGCCAAGTGCCACACCATTGCGCGCCCCATCAACACAGCAATGACCAAGGATGAATGGGCGCGGTATGTAAAGCGCATGATGCACAAGCCTAACTCAGGAATCAGCGACAGCCAGGGTAAGGCTATCTACGAGTTCCTGGCGTACGATCAGGCGACGCGCAAGGACAAGAACCCTTCGGCATTCTTTAAATCCCTATCTGACGAAGAGATCGAGAAATTGAAGGCTCAGCAGCACTAGAGAGTTGTTCGTCGTTGTTGCGAAGTTGCACTCTAGCCCGGCGAGCAACTGGCCCGCTCGCCGGGATTGTTTCAGGGAAGCATCGATATTTGTAGTTGGGCCGTAGTTTCGCATCTACTAACTCGAAATCCATCAGAGTGGGGAACGCATGAGCTATTCCATCAAGATCCCGGATCAGGAGTATTTCGATAAGAATATTCCCTGTCGAGCTGCCTGCCCGATTCACACGGAGTGCGGGCGTTATGTGCAGGCCATCGGGATCTCAAAGGACGAGGAAGCATACCTTCTGGCCCGCGCGCCCAATCCTTTTGCCTACGTGCTGGGGCGCATTTGCGCTCACCCCTGCGAGGATAATTGCCGGCGCGGCAAGATCGACGAACCGATTGCCATCTGCGCGCTGAAGCGCTACGCCACCGATCGGCACAACCTGGGTACCGGACACGATCCGGCACGGAAGAAACTGCCCCCCGCTCCGAAGCGCGACAAGCGCATTGCAGTTGTGGGAGCAGGCGTGTGCGGGCTGACCTGCGCGCATGATCTGGCGCTGCTGGGGTACACGGTGGAAGTCTTCGAGTCCGCGCCGGTTCCCGGCGGCATGCTATATCTGGGCATCCCGCAGTTCCGCCTTCCGCGCGAAATCATCAAGATGGAAGTGGATAACATTCTGGCCATGGGCGTCACGCTGCATACCCGCGTGACACTGGGCCGCGACATCTCTTTCGCCGAGCTGCGGTCGAAGTTCGACGCAGTGCTGCTGGCCACGGGGCTCAACAAGGGCCGTGAGCTGAACATTCCGGGAGCGCACCTTGCGGGCGTGTACAACGGCATCGACTTCCTGATCAACGTCAACCTGGGTTTCGAGATCGAACTCGGCAAGCGCGTTGTGGTTGTCGGCGGCGGCAACGTGGCCATCGATGTGGCGCGTGCCGCGGTGCGCCTGGTGCAGGAATCCGTTGACGTAAGCGCGGCCGACGATGAGGCCAAGAGCATCCAGTCCGCACTCGATGCGGCTCGCCTGGCGATGCGCTCGGGAGCCGAAAAAGTGAACATGGTCAGTCTGGAGTCCCGCGCACAAATGCCCGCGTGGAAAGGCGAAGTGGACGAAGCCGAGCACGAGGGCATTGTGGTGGACAACGGTTGGGGACCGAGGGAGATTGTTGGCGAAAATGGCGTGGTCACAGGACTCAAGGTGCGCCGTTGCCTCACGGTCTTTGATGAAAACGGCCGATTCAATCCAGCATTCAGTGACGAAGAAAAAATCATTCCGTGCGACAGCGTGATCCTTGCCATCGGCCAGCAGGCTGACCTCTCGTTCCTGAGCAGTACAGAGGGGGTGCAGGTAACACCGCGCGGCATCCTCAAGATTGACGAGAACCTGATGACGACGGCGCCCGGCGTGTTTGCAGGCGGCGATGTGGCCTTCGGGCCGCGCATCCTGGTGGAGGCCGTGGCCAATGGCCACAAGGCTGCGCGCTCCATTCATGTCTTCCTCAGCGGCAAGACCAAGAAGACCGTACTGAGCCGCTTCCGCATCATGCCGAACTGGGTTATGCCGCGCGACTTTCTCACCACACCCCGGCAAACGATGCCTGTTCTGCCGTCCAACCGGCGCATCGGGATTGCCGAAGTAGAACTGGGGTTTGACGAGGAGCAGGGCCGCAAGGAAGGCCTGCGCTGCCTGAATTGCCAGGTGAATACAATCTTCGACGGTTCCAAGTGCATTCTCTGCGCCGGTTGCGTGGATGTGTGCCCGGAAAACTGCCTGCGCTTGGTCGACCTGGTGCAAGTGAGCGGCGACGAGCGTTACGACGCACTGATTACCCAGCGCTACGGGGTGCCGGCCGCCGAACTGAAAGCGGGCCAGGCCGGGGCCATCATCAAGAACGAAGAGAAGTGCATACGTTGCGGGCTGTGTGCGCAACGGTGTCCAACCCAGGCCATCACCATGGAGACCCTGGAACAGCAAGAGCGGGAAGTCTTTGAATAGGGGAGCAGGAGAATGAATCGTCGAGCTTTTCTCAGTTGGGGAACTGCAGGCATGACCGCGCTGGGTTCAGGGGTAGCGGTAAGTCTAGGAGCTGTAGTCCGGTTCCTGATGCCAAGCGTTTTTTATGAACCGCCGCAATCGTTCAAGATAGGAACCCCCGGAGACTTTTCCTTCGGCGCACCAACGTTTCTGGTAGACGAGAAGATCTTCGTCTTCCGGGACCGCGACAAGGGATTCGCGGTAGCCAGCGCGGTTTGCACGCATCTGGGCTGCACTGTAGCTCATTTCCAAAGCGATCAGCATTTCCATTGCCCTTGCCACGGCAGCGTGTTTGCCGCAGACGGCTCGGTGCTGCACGGCCCTGCGCCGCGGCCCCTGCAGTGGTTTGAGGTCACGCTGGCTCGCGATGGACAACTTCGCGTCGACAAGGACAAGGCAGTTCCTGCCAATTACCGGTTGATGGTGTAACGATGAATCTGCTGCGAGAAATATGGCAATCGATCGTCCGGCGGGATCCGCTGTCCACCGACAAGGGAAAGTCCGAACTGGTCTTTCTCAACGTGTGGCTGCATGTCCATCCGGCCAAGGTGAAGAAAGAAAGCCTCAGGTTCAAACACACGTTTTACCTGGGATTTATAACTTTCTTTCTTTTTGTGATCCTGGTAACTACCGGGATAGCTTTGATGTGTTACTACCGGCCTTATCCTCCGCAAGCTTATCAGGATATGAAGGACCTGCAGTTTGCCGTATTCATGGGTCCTTTTCTTCGCGGCATGCATCGCTGGGCAGCTCATGGCATGGTAGTTTGCGTGTTTCTTCATATGTGCCGTGTGTTTTACACCGGCTCTTATAAGAAGCCGCGTCAGTTCAACTGGGTGATCGGCGTGTTTCTGCTGTTGCTGACGTTGGGACTATCCTTTACGGGCTATCTGCTGCCGTGGGATCAGCTGGCGTACTGGGCCATTACGGTTGGAACGAACATCGGCAGCTATGCGCCGATCGTGGGCGGGCAGGTTCGCGAACTGCTGCTCGGCGGACACACAGTTGGAGAAGCCGCGCTGCTGCGCTTCTACGTGCTCCACGTGGCGGTGCTGCCATCGCTCATGATTCTGTTGACTGTCGTCCATTTCTGGCGTGTTCGCAAGGATGGCGGTCTCTCTCGCCCAATATGGAAACTGCAGTCGAAGAAAACTGAAGGTCTGGTCACCATCGGCGCACCGGCAGAGGTTGCATCGCTGAAGGCCACGGCCGCTTCAACGGACAAAACCTATGGGCTGATGGAAGTAGTGACCGGCAAGCCCATCTTTGAAACGATCACTCCCGAAGAGGAAGAAGACGCAGTCTTCTCCTATCCATACGCTTTTTTCCGCGAAGCCATCGCGCTGATGGTTACGGTAACGGGCATCATGGCCATCTCGTTGTTCTTTCACGCGCCGCTTGAAGAACTGGCCAATCCTGCAAGGACGCCAAACCCTGCCAAAGCTCCGTGGTATTTTCTTGGGCTGCAGGAACTGGTCAGCCATTCCGCGCTGCTGGGAGGAGTGGTTGCGCCTGCGCTCATGGTGCTCGCACTGCTGGCGGTTCCTTACTTTGACAGGAATCCCAGCCGCCGCCCGACTGACCGGAAGTGGGCAATCTGGCTGTTCACAATTTTTGTTGTCGCCAACCTGGTCTTGATTGTCATAGGAACCTTCTTCCGAGGTCCTGGCTGGGCACTGGTTCCACCTTGGGTACATGTTGTAGCGGGGGCAGAATAATGGGACGCAGACTACCGCAAATTTTCTTCGCGCTGAGTTTGCTCGCTTTGGCGCTCATCATGGCGGCAGTGTGGCAAGCCAGCACTCCCTCGTGGAAGATTTATCAGCACAACTTTCTGCAACTTGAAGCGCAGAGCGAGCCCAACGCGGTGGCCAAGGCCGCCGTTCTGGCCACGCCGCCTGCCATCCACCAGGTAATGCTCCCGGGCCTGCAGCGTGTTGATCGCTGCACCACGTGCCATCTTGGCGTGGATGACCCGACCATGAAGAACGCGCCTGAGCCGTTCCGCTATCATGCCGGACTTGCGCCCCACATTCCTTCAAAGTTTGGCTGCACCATATGCCATGGCGGTCAGGGTCTGGCAACGGACAAGGAAAACGCGCACGGCAATGTGGAGTTCTGGCAGACACCGCTTCTGGCCAAGGACTATGTTCGCGCATCCTGCGGACGTTGCCATAAGGAAGGCGATGTCCCCGGGGTTCCCGAATTGACCGAGGGACGGCGGCTCTTTGAGACGCAGGGATGCCGCGGCTGCCATAAGTTGAATGGCGTGGGCGGCAGCATTGGTCCCGACCTGACGGAAGAGGGCGCCAGCCGCCGTTCTCCCGAGTGGCTGGAGCGTCACTTCCTGGCGCCAAACGTGGTTTCGGCCGGTTCGGCGATGCCTAACTTCCATTTCACCAAGGAGCAGGCGCGCGAACTCACGTACTACATGCTCTCGCTTACCAGCGAAGACATGGGCACGTACTATTCGAGCGTGCGACTGATCCCCAGCCCGCAGTATGGCCGGCAACTGTTTGTCCAAAAGGACTGCATCGTATGCCACGCCATTGGGGGAGTGGGCGCCAAGACCGGACCCGACCTGCTCGGCGTGACCAAGCGGCATTCGCCTGAATGGCTCGACGAACAACTGGTCAATCCGCAGCTTGTGTATCCGGGCAGTTCCATGCCCGAATACGACCTGGAAGCGAATGCCCGCAAGGCGCTGGTCGCATTCCTTGGATCTGCCACGCAGGATGACGCACAGGAGATCGTGTCGGGTAAGAGCCATGCACTCACTCCCGAAGACGCCGCTATTGCAGCGGGCAAGCAGGACTTTGCACGCTTTGGTTGTGCGGGCTGCCACGGCACGGAACTCCAGGGTGGCGTACCTAACCCAAATGCCCAGGGCGGACAGGTTCCCTCGCTTCTGCACGTCTCGGACGACTACACGAAGGACGAGATCATCGAAGTGATTCGCAACGGCAGGATGCCTCCACTGGATAACGCGGCCGGTCCTACTCCGCCGCTGTACATGCCCTCGTGGAAGCACCTGTTGAGCGACGAAGATATCCACCAGATCGTCGAGTTCCTCTGGTCGAAGCAGCAGAAGAAGGCGGCGGATAGCTGGTAGCCACTCAACTCCACGTTGCATGAAACACATCAAGCCGGAATCTCTGCTCGGATCAACGCAGGGATTCCGGTTTGACGTTGAAAGTGGAATGCCCCAGAGAGCGAGCAGCCAGATCTGCATAGTCTGCATAGGAGGTCCAGCGCTTGAAACAATCATTACGATCTTTAACAGCCGCGGTAGCAGCGCTGCTCACAGCGGCTTTCATTGTGGTCACCATGGACGCACAGGCCCCGGCTGGTCTGGCTCCGCAGGGTCTGCAGAGCACGGCAGGCAACCCGCCGCCGTCACCGCCGCGCACCTATCCCTCACCAACGAACCTGAAGGTGCTTCCCAAAGACCTGACCGGGCAGCAGGTCCACAACATCATGGTGGAATGGGAAGGCTCGCTCGGCGTCCAGTGCGATTCCTGCCACGCCAAAGATCCGGATGACATCGGCCAAGACGGGCACCCGAAGCTCGATTTTGCCGATGACTCCAAACCGATGAAGTCCGTTGCGCGCACCATGTACACCATGACCGAGGAGATCAATGACAAGTACGTGGCCAAGATCGAAGGCTCAGGCGTACCGGTGACCTGCGGCACCTGTCACCGTGGCCGCATGGGACCCGAGCCGTTCGTCATCCCCAACAAGGACACACCGCCCGCGCCCCAAAGCGCACAACCTGCGGAAGAGCAGCCGTTGTCGCAGTGAATGAACACCGGCTGGCTGCGGGATAAGGCTTCGCATCCTGAAACGGCTGAGTTCCACACGCATTTTACGCAGTGCTACTTGCCGCTGCCCTGAAAGACCGCGCGCATGTCGGGTTTACCCCAGCCGGAGGCGTAGTAGGCAGCCCAGTAGTAGGGGTGACGGAAGCGGGCATCGCGAATAAGCGATTGCCGCGCCGCCGTAAGGGCCTGGGGAACGGTAAGCCCCCGTGCCAGGCCGCCATAAAAGGCATCCATCATGGGAACGGCTGAGGCTGAGTCAATCTGCCACCGGGTGGCGACCACCTGCGGCACTCCCAAGGAAGCCAGCGTGTCCACGATGTCTCCCATGCCGTGATTCCAGCCCTCTTCCCTTTTCCCGGTGGAGCAGGCGGAGAAGACGGCGAGGCGGGCGGCGCGCGGGGGATATTTGCGAAGAAGATCGCTGTCGATGAACGTCATGTCGGCGCCCCCTTCGGTAGAACCGGTGCGGGCGGGGGCCAGCAGGAGCCGCGTTGAGCCGTCCTGCTGCGTTGTATGGCCGGCAAAATGAATGACCGGCGCCGTTTCAATCCGGGCAACGACCCGGGCCTCAGTAGCCTTGCCGCCCAGCAGCAGGCTGGAGTTGGGCGCAAAGCGAGCCACCGCCCGAGCCTCGTTGAGCACCTCGGGCAAGAGCGTGCTGCTGCCTGAGGCAAAAGATGCACCCACAACGAGAGGGCCGTTTCCGGCGGTGGAAGGAGCCGCAAACCGGGCAGCATTGCGCTCGGCAGCAAGAAGCAGAGAAGGCTCTTCTTCGATGTCGAAGCGCAGGCCGATGGGCCCATCTGCGGTTTCGGCGGCGGACCAGGGCAGATTGCCCAGCAGTGGGTCGGGCTCCAACCACAATTGGCCGCTCGTGGCAGACGAAGCGTGCAGGTTGGTGAGCAGAAGGCCACCCACCCTTCGTGCCGCGGCGTCTACCGAGTTCTGCGAGGTGGCAGGCGAACTAACCGCGCGCTCCAGCCGGGCTGCCGCCGCCAACAGCCTCTCCCTGCCGACGGTGGCGGTGGTCCAGACCACACCTTGCGCGTTGGCGTGAAACAGCAGCGCGCGATCCAATAGCACCACCTGCCCCAGCAGTTGGTCATTGCCCAGGTGCCCCAGCGCGGCCGTAAGCTGAGGCTTCAGGCAGGTCAGACCCTTATCCGGGCAAACGGGCACCGGCTTTCCCAGAATCCTGAGCCGGTATCTCTCCCAAAGAGCCAGTATGTCCTGGCCGGAACGGCCCTGCGCCAGCCAGACACCGGCCAGCACCGCATAGAGGTCGCGGTTCTGCTGGGCGACAATGATGTTCTCCGGCCCCACGCTGCGTGCCTGGCGCTCCTCGTTCACGACCGCGTCACGTAGCATGGGTTCGGCTGCATCGGGATGGCCGAGGGCCAGTTCCAACTGCCCGCGAGCCGCCGCATAGGCCCTTTGCTCATAAAAGTCGTCCACGTTCGCCATGTGTGCGTGCGCTGTGTCGAGCGTCGTGGAAGCTGAATCGAGGTCTCCCCGCGTGAGATAGAGGTTGGCCATCGCGATCTCACTGTCGGCCAGAAAGCCCTGCGTGGATTTTTCGGCGTCGTTGCCGGCCAACTCTTCCTGCACCTTGCGCAGTTCTTTCTGCGCCTCTGGAATGAACCCGGCGCGAATCGCGGCAATGGCCAGATCGAAGCGCTGCGAGGGAATCAAGCCGGGACTTTGACTCAGTTGAAGGAGCCCCATCACCTCGCGCTGCAACAGGAGGGCAAGGTGCACCCTGGGAGTGGACTTTTCAACCTCCGCCAGCCCGGCCATGGTTGTGTAGGTGCGGAACGGCGGAAAATCTCCGGTGTACAGGCGGCGGATGGTAGCGAGATAGATTCGCCACGCATCCTCAGTATCTCCCGATTCAATTGCGGTCCCTCCTGTCATGTTCCTGACGCGCATCTCCAAAAGGACGTAATGGTGCTCCCGTGCAAGGCTCCCGGCACGCGCGAAAGATGGGATGTCCTCGGTGGCGCTTCCAGGACCGGTATCGCAGATGCCCTCCTCAGTCAGGTCGTGGGTGTAAATCCATGCGAACCGCGGGTCGCGGTCGAGCAGCGCATGAGCCGCCTGATAGCAGCTGGCCATTTGGGAGAGGCGCTGCAGTGCATACACACGCTCCACCTCAGCGCGGTCCTCCCCGGCAGCATTACCCAGAATGTGAAACAACAAGCGGCCTTTAAGCGCCCACTGCCGGGCGGCTGCATAGTCGCCCACTCCATCGGCATCGATGGCTTGCGCAAGGGCGTGACCGGCCTCAACGAAATTCTGTGTGGGTGGAGATGAATCAGAGGGAAGAAGCTGGGTGAGCCAAGGGTCTTGGTGATTGCGTTCAAGAGAAGCGGCGAGGGCGTGCAGCAGGGCGCGGGCAGCCTGGCATTTCGAGTCGCACGGCGAGCCGCGAGAGCGGTCCACGGGCAGTGGGAAGGCAGATCTGAGCAATCGGGGCAACAGGGTTGTGGAGAGCTCTTCGTCGAGGTCAGCCAGCGTGGCCGGATCGGCAGCCAGCGCGCGCATGGCAGGGGGCGAGGCCAGGTGCTGCAACATCCGGCTCTGGTGGGATTTGAGCCGGTTCAGCTTGTCCTCCAGCGACTTGAGCCGGCCGCGGCCTTCGGCCAGCCATTGCGGATCGCGTTCAAAACTCAGGTAACGATTCCAGGTCTCGACGGCATTCATCACCTGGCCGCGATCCTCCATGACGAGCGCCTCGTTGAAGAGCACCACCGGGTCGTCCGGAGCAAGCTCGTCGGCGTGGCGAAGGTCATCGAGAGCCGTAGCGCGGTCATTCTCGCTATCGGTGGCGGTTCCGCGCTGGAAGTAAGCTGAAGCATCGTCCAGCAGCAAGTTCGCGTTTACCGGTCCGGCGGCCACAAGCCGGTCAAGAATATCGATGGCGGAATCGTATTTCTCTTCAAGCAGGTCGGCGCGAGCCTCCAACTGGAGCCAATGGGGGTCATTCGGAGTCCGCTCAAGCTGGCGTTCGATTCGCGCACGAGCATCCAGCAGACCGGCCGGTTCGCGGCCCGTGGCATCGCCGCGCAAATGCTGCGCCGGCTTCACCTCGGCATAGCCGGCGCCGGCCATGCGCAGGTCAAAGATGCGGGAATGAGTGTATGCCTCGGCTAAGAGCTTCTCGGGGGAGTTCTGACGATGCCACCACATGGTAAGCCCGGCAGT
>VFSW01006569.1_pt1 | contig 17063 bp, 11 predicted proteins | sample 5358111 | NCBI WGS metagenome assembly VFSW01 (sample SAMN11554181, study PRJNA540505) | mine drainage metagenome | isolation source: sediment from site ElyBrook_90M | place: USA: Ely Copper Mine, Vershire, VT | collected 2017
GTAATAAGTGATGAAAATCAATCCCGCTACGAAAACCGTTCCGACAACGAGACCGGACAACATCAAAAGTCCGTAAGCTGCCGTGGCGATGAACTCGACGACTACGACTATAAAGAGCGAGAAGATGCTGTGCCGATAAACCTTATGGAAGGAGAGAAGGAGCGTCGTAATCGATACAACGAGGACGAGCGGTAGGAAGAGCGAGTACAAAACCCCACGCAACTCCTGGTACACGCCTATATTAAGCCGGTAACCAAGCGCGACGGTCAGGACGATGTCGACAACGGAAACGAGGAGGAATACCGAGAAGAACTTCACGCGCACAAAATTTTCCGGCTTCATCGGATGAATGGAGACGTGACTCAGCCTCAAACCGTGCTGCGTGAACTGGTTTTCCATGAAGGCGATGCCAAGCAGCTGTGTGATGAAGAATATCGGGAGAACTAACGAGGATGCCAGCTGATGCCAACGGTGAGATAAACCATCCACGAGCATTCCCCCGATGAAGGGGTACACCAGAATCACATAGAGAAGCCGTTCCTCCTTCTGGCGGACCTTCCAGTCGAGAAAAACGAGACGGATGTTTCTCCATTTTGCGGCCCGCGCGGCCGGCGGCGCGTCATCTTCCACGAGCGTCTTCCGAGGAGAGTCTGCATCGCGGCTTAACGGGCCTTCCGATGCCGCGCGCCGGACCGTTCTGGAGTACCGGTACCCCCACGCAATACTATGGTTCAATTTCACAACGAGCCAATCTGCTCCGGCAAGCAGCACGGTTAACGCCGACACTACCACGAGGAGACTGCCAAGCTGATTCAACGCACCTGCCGGATTTGAAACTATTGCATCCTGCAATCCGGTCAGGAACTCATGAACAACAGGAATCCAGGTTATGAAAAGAGGGTTAAGATGAAATATCGCGGGCAGGAAAAACACGAGCATCAAGGGAAGCATGATAATTTGCGATACGGTCCTGGGGCTAAACCGGTTCGACAGCCTTCGCAGCAGGGGAAACACGGAAAAGAGCAGCTCAGATGCAACCAGTTACAAAAGGCCATAGAGGGCGAGCACGAGACCCGACGAGACCCAGCTTTCCCTGCCGATCAAACACGCTAAGGTTCCGAGTGCGGGAACTAAGTACAGGAGGAGCCGCTTGTCGACGAGAAAGGTGACGAACCTCAGACCCGTCGAGCGCGTCCCCGAGATCGGGAAGAAACCGAGCGTGCCTCTCTCGATCAGCGCAGTGCCGGTCAATTTCGCCTGCAGCGTGATAATATCAAAGAATGCAAGGAAGAAAATGAAGTTAAGGAGCAACTCGCGCGATCCTTTTAACTGCGGGGCGAGTATTGGGACGATCGCCATTCCCAGGAGGCCTAATCCGGCAATGATATATGCCAGGTACGAATAGATTCCGTTGACCGTTTCCCGGCTGGAGACGATGAGACTGGTTCTGATCAGGGTTCTCAGCTTTTTCGGAGACCTGCTCATGCCGGCAGCCCAAGCCATGGTGTATATCCGCAAGCAGAATTGTAGCTTCCCGCAATCATTTCGCATCACCTATCTTCGGTCTGCCAATGTAATTGCGTCCGGTCAAAAGAACAACATTCTACCACGGTTCGAGATGCAATGCCGGCAGGCTGCATGGTTAGAGCAAAGAGGCATGACCATGCCGGATCGACCATCCTAATTATCTATCACGCGACATGCACGAGCTGAAAAATCGTGTACATGTGGTGCGCCTCGTGGAGAACGAAGAGCTCGGCCCAATCGACAACGCTCAATCTTCCTCTCTTCTTATGAATACCGGCACGCGCAAGTTCCTCGCTGCTCAGACCCGTTATCATATCGAAATTGTCTCTCCGGTCGCCGTCGAGTTTGCCGAGAAGGCTCAGAGTATCCCACTTTCTCCACGTTTCGAAATCCGGATCGTATTCGGACCGGTACGTGTTGAACCTCGGTTCGCCCAGGGTTAGTATAGTATATCCTTCCCATGAAAACGGGTTTATACTTTGCAAGATGAGCTATGTTGTCGTGACTCGACCACCTCTCCGGCTCCGGATGGACCGCGAGGCGTTTGTCATCCAGCCCTCCCACCATGTTTGAGATCGCTTCGTGCTGATTCCTCAGACGACCCATCAAAGATTGATCGATTTGCATGGGATTCACCACCATTGTCTTCATCGAACTGATTCCCTCTGACATCCTGAAAGCAAACCTCAAGGCGCGAAGATTCAACAATCATTGTTGCACCCTGCCATTTCCCGATCAGGTCACACATCGTAAATGGCACCGGGAAGCTTCACCCGATCGAGCGACAAACTGTGTGACCCGGAACCGGCCTAACTTTTCAACCTGTCGGCGTATCGTGTCCTGAACTTCGCCACCTTCGGCGCTATTACAATTCTGCAATATCCCTGGCTCGGGTTGTTCGCGAAATATTCCTGGTGATAATCTTCCGCTTTGTAAAATCCCTTGAAGGGTGATAGCTCCGTCACTATCGGATCGTCCCAGATCTTCTCTTCGGAGATCTCCTTTATTATTTTTTCCGCCGCTCTTTTCTGATTTTCATCATGATAGAAAATTATCGAGCGATACTGAGTTCCTGTATCGTTTCCCTGCCGGTTAAGCGTCGTCGGATCGTGGACGGTAAAAAAAATTCTCAACAGATCCTCGTACGAGATGACGCCGGGATCGAAAGAGATTTGCACCACCTCGGCGTGGCCGGTCTTCCCGGTGCAAACCTGCTCGTAACTGGGGTTGGCAACCGTTCCGCCTGAATACCCGGATTCAACGCTGATCACACCTTTAAGGTCGTCAAATACTGCTTCGGTGCACCAGAAACACCCGCCGCCGAGCGTCGCTACCTCTCTATTGTCTGATTGCGACATAGATCCTGTTTCCCTTTCGATTTTGTAATATCAGAATCGTTCTGAATTTAATTAAACAACAGCGCGCTCACTGTAATTTCGGGTCCGCGACCATTGCGGTTCTCAGCCCGAACAATCCTCCGGCCGTTCCGCCGGGATGAGGCTGAAAGCGGACATTGATTTCACTCTTTCCCTTGCAGAGCGCGACGGGGAGCGCGTATGAAACGTGAAAGAATCTGCCCGGCTCGTTCATTTTCAGTGTCTGTGTAGCGACCTTCACTCCATCGACAAGAATGTCGAACACTCTCTCCCTCCTCTCGCCACCCCAGTAAGTGGCCACCAGATCGTTTACCGTGTCGGGCCGAATCTTGAGGACATAAGAAAACCATCCGCTGTCCGAAGTCTGTCGCCACATCCGCTCGTTGAAAGATCCAACTCCGGTCGTGTCGCCGGCGAGTTTGTGCTCACGTTCGGACTGAGCATCTCCGATCTTAACGAAATCGATCGTGCGCGCCTCGAGCTCCTTCTCAAATTCCCGGTCAGCCCGGTAGGCAGAATCCTCTGCTTGCCACCCATGTTCGTCGTATAAATCCCAGTAGACCGAATATCTGATATCGTGTACATGGTAAAACGGGACAAGTTCCACATCGTTCGGCCGACCTACTCCGTGCGTGCGAAAGACGAGTTCGTCTTTCCGCGGTTGGGTAACCCATTCGCCGACAGGTTTGGCGTCCGTGACGAAAACCGGAATTCTCGAGTCGCTTCCGACCGGTCCCAGATTGCCCGCGAGGAGTATCGGGCCGTAGAAGACCGCTACGCGGTTTGGGTTATCGGGCATAGACTCTGTGCGGAGGAAGAGCTGCATATCGAGCTCAACAACGTCACCGTTCTTCCATTCACGGTCGATTTGTAAATAACTCTGCGGCTTGGTTGCGGCGTTTAGTTTCACGCCGTTGACCTTCACCGCGAACCATTTCGTCGCCCAGAACGGATGCCGGATCATCATCGCGAATCTCTCCGGTTTGTCGCATGAGATAACGAATTTCACGACCCCCGTTTTGGGAAAATTGGTTTCCTGTCGTAAGCGCAAGTCTCTCGAGGCCCAGTTCAGCTCCGAAGCTATGAATAGATTCACATAGAGCGTTGAATCGTTATGGAAGTAGATGTTGTCGTTGTATCGCGCATGGTTCTCCATTCCGGTTCCTGTACAGCACGCGAAATCGTTGAAAGGCGTCATGAATTTCTTGTGTCCGCCCTGCTGCAGAGAGAGATAATAACAAACCATTCCGTCGGCGGGATTCTGAGAGGCGAGTATGTGGTTCCAGACGGCGCGCTCGTAGTAGTCCGTGTATTTCGCAAGCGGGTAGTGCTGGAACAGGTGCCTCGTCAGCTTAAGCATGTTATATGTGTTGCATGATTCCGTCGTGTTTGAGTTAAGATAGTCGTTCAATGTATCGGGCGGCCCAAAATATTCGCCGTCGCTGTTCCCGCCAGTGACGTACGAATGGTGGTACACGACGGTCTTCCAGAAGAACCGCGCGATCGAGTCGTACTTTGCGCCACCAGTCAATTCATAGATGCGTTCGGCCCCGATGATTTTCGGGAACTGGGTGTTGGCGTGTAATCCCGGGAGGTCGTCGTGCCCCTCGGCTAGAGGATCGAGGACGCGGTGGTCGTAGAATTGTTCCGCGAGCGTGAGATATCGCTTGTTCCCCGTTATCGCGTAGACATCCGCCATCACCTCGTTCATCCCGCCGTATTCACATATCAGCATCTTCTGCCACTGCGCCTCGTCCAGGTTCTTCGTCGTCTTGTAGACCCAGTCGGCCAGTCGCACCAAGACCCTCTTCGCTTTTTCGTTTCCACAATAAAGGTAGCTGTCACGGAGGCCGGCGAAGAGTTTATGCATCGTGTACCATGGCGACCAGCCGCCATTCAAATCGAATCCCGCGGACTCTATCTCGCCGCGTGAAACTTTGGCAAACAGTTCCTTCCCGCCCGGGATGGCCGCGACATAGCCGTTGCCGTTCGCTTTCTGGCATTCGTCGAGCTGGTCGACTATATAATTGACTCGTTTCAGGAATTCCCTGTCCCCGGTGTCACGGTACATGCGGGAGCATGCGGAGAGGTAGTGGCCGAGGCTGTGACCCGCGAGTCCTTCCGACTCCCAACCGCCGTAGACCGGAGCCTTCGGCTTCAACCCCGCGTCCTTTCTGAACCAGCTCAGGAAGCGGTCGGCTTCGAGTGAAAGGAGGTAGCTCGAGTCCATCTCCATCGCATGACGGAACGGGCCGGGCAGGAGGCGCACATCCCCGGGAGCAAACGGGACGACAAGTGGACGAACAACGGGTTGTATCTTATACTTTGCTGCGATATTGTTTTGGGCCGGCAACTCCAAAGTTGTCCCTAAAATCGCGGCCAGCACCCAAAGAAATGACTTGGCATTCAGCGAGGCTCTCATTTCAGCTCCTTTGGCATTCGGCACAAATGCCTTCTTTTATATTCGCGGCGAAGTGTGAATCAAACCATCAATATTTCAATCAGCCTTTCCAGCATTTCTATCTTTCCCCCATTCTCGTCACGGGGATTTGATGAAAACGTTATCTCCACCCTCGCCTGCGAGTTCTCCTGCGTCACCCGGTGTTTGATGTCGCTTACCCTGTCGAGCGCGTTCATGATAAGCGGGAAACTCTCCCTGTAAAAATCTTTGTCGTCCGACGGGAGGTATATCTTAACCTGCTCGCCGCGCAATTCGAGTTTCGGAATCCTGAGGGGCTCGAGTTTGATCTTGAGCTTGATGAGCCTTAGCAAATTTTCGGCGGGGTCGGGAATCTTGCCGAACCTGTCGAGCATCTCCGCGCGCATGTCGTCGATATCTGCCGTAGTCGCCGCCCTCGAAAGCCGTTTGTAAAAATCGAACCTCTCCGCGTCGAGAGAAACGTAGTCATCAGGAATGAAGGCGTCGACGTCGGCAATTACCTGCGGTTCGACTTTTCTGCGGGTCAGCGTGTCGAGCTGTTCAGTGAGGTTCTCTTCGAACTTGGCCTCGGCGACCGCTTCTTCGAGGACCTTGTTGTACATCTCAAAACCCATGTTGTTTATGAACCCGCTCTGCTCTCTCCCGAGCAGATTTCCGGCGCCGCGGATCTCGAGGTCGCGCATCGCAAGGTTGAAGCCGGAACCGAGCTCGCTGAACTCCTCTATAGCGGTCAGCCGCCTGACGGCATCCCTTGTCATATTGGAAAATTGCTTGGCTATCAAGTAAGCATACGCCTGCACGTTCGAACGCCCGATTCGTCCGCGTATCTGGTAAAGCTCGGCAAGTCCGAACCTATCTGCGTTGTTCACGATCAGCGTGTTTACAGAGGGGATGTCTATGCCCGATTCGATAATCTTGGTTGCTACCAGGACATTCAGCTTTTTTTCGAGGAAGTGAATCATCGTGCGCTCGATCTCAGGCGCCCTCATCTTTCCGTGGATAATCCCGGCCTTCGCCGCCGGTACACGGCGGTGGACGAAGTCCGCGAGCTTCGCCAGGTCTTTTACGGTGTCGCTGACGATATAAACCTGCCCTCCGCGCCCCAATTCCCGCTCGATTACAGATTGGAGGAGCTTTCCATCGAAACTAACGATGTAGGTATCTATTGGAAGCCTGTTTGCCGGCGGTGTCTGCAATATGGAGATGTCCATTGCCGAAGAAAGCGACATGTATAACGTACGCGGTATCGGCGTCGCGGTCATATATAGTGTGTCCACGTTGGCCCTGAGCTGCCTGATCTTCTCCTTCGCTTCAACCCCGAACCTGTGTTCCTCGTCGACGATGAGGAGGCCCAGGTCGTGGAACTTTGCGTCGCCTGAGAGGAGGCGGTGGGTCCCGATGATGATATCAACCTCTCCCTTTTCCAGCCTCTCGAGAATTTGTTTTTGTTCTTACTTCTTCCTGAAACGCGAAAGCACCTCGACCTTCGCCGCGTACTCAGAGAGCCTGTCGCGAAACGTGTTATGATGCTGCTCGGCGAGTATCGTCGTGGGAACGAGCACGGCTACCTGTTTCCCGCTCATCACCGCCTTGAAGGCCGCGCGTACCTCCACTTCAGTCTTGCCGAACCCGACGTCCCCGCAAAGGAGCCTGTCCATCGGATTCTCGCTCTCCATGTCAGCCTTTATCTCGGACGTGGCGCGGACCTGGTCAGGCGTGTCCTCATACACGAAAGACGCTTCAAGCTCGTGCTGCCAGATGCTGTCTTTCTGGAAGGAAACCCCTTTCGATTTCTTTCTGTCGGCGTAGAGCTTTATCAGGTCCTTCGCGATGTCCTTCAGCTTCCCCTTCGCCCGGGTCTTCATCAGCTGCCATTCCGCGCCGCCGAGCTTGGAGAGCTTCGGATTGAACCCGTCCTCGGAAGCGTATCTCTGGAGCTTACCGACATAATCTACGTTAACGTAAAGCATATCCCCTTCGGCGTACTCGATCTTTACGCATTCCTGAGTGCTGTCTACAATCTTCAGCTTCTCCATTCCGAGAAACCTTCCGATGCCGTATTCTTCGTGGACGACGTAATCGCCTTTGCGGAGCGAGTTCAGGTCGCGGCGCAGCAAGCCGACGAACTTTTTCGCCTTTTCTTTCCGCGAAACAAGAGGGGACCTCCTTCCGAATATCTCATGCTCCGTGAAGAGAGCAAACCTGTCATCAGGAAGAATGAAGCCGCCGGAGAGCGACGCCTGGACAAGCCGGACCTCCTGTTTAAGCATCGTTCCGTTTAAGTCATCGTATTCGTTCAGGAGATTGAGGAAATTGTCCTCGAGATGTTTGGTGCTCGCGGCAACCACTATCCTATAGCCGTCGGAGAACAGGTCGGCAATCTTGTTTGCGGCTAACTGTATCCGTCCGCCAAATGTAGGCTGAGGGATTACGTTGACGGTCGGCTCGTCCTCTTTCCGCTCGAGGGTTTTCCAGTAAACAAGCTTAGTCCTCTCTGCAATTTTTCGCGTGAGCTTGCCGAAGTCCCCCGACAACTCGTCGGGAATCGCGGACGGTTCGTGGAAAACAATTCTCGTCCCTTCCGGAATCTGATCGGAGAACAGCGATGTGTCTTTACCAGAACTGGCAAAAGGAAGGAGCGTGAACGAACTGATCGACTGAATCGAGCGCTGGGTGACCGAATCGAAGACCCTGATTGAGTCGACATTGTCGCCAAAGAAGTCGATCCTGATCGGGTTTTCGCCTGAGTCGGGAAAAACATCCACGATGCTTCCCCTCATTGCGAAGTCGCCAACCTCCTCAACGTAGTCTTTCTTCTGATAACCATATTTGGGTAGTTTGCAGATAAGGTCGTCATGGTCAAGGTCGGAGCGAGCCTGTATTATAACGGCATTTGACTGTAAGGCCGCGCGGTCAGGCATTTTCCGGAAGATTGTGGCGTAGTCGGAAATGTACAGGTTCTTCTTCCCGGAATAAAAGTCGAAGAGACCGGCGAGGTTCGGCCCGAAAGCGCCCGAATCAGTTCCGGCCTGATCTTCACCAGTCAGTTCAACAGGTGCCGATCCTGAAAAGACCGTGAAGTCGGATTGCAGCCGCTCGCTGACATCGGGATCGTCGACAACCAGTAGAAGCCCTCCGTCACTGTTCTTCAGTATCTGGGCCAGGACAAAGGCGAAGAACGGGATGCTTGTTGAATGAAGAGATAGTGTCTTCGCTCCTTCGACCGCGTCCTTCGTTTTGCGAAATGTCCCGAGAGAGACCAGCTCGCTCCAGAGCTGTGATGATTTAGCGCTTTCCAAAGTCCCCCTCTATTGCCCGTCTCACGAATCCATCGGCTTTATGGAGTCTCTTCTTTGCCTCCGAAGCGTCCACATTCCCCTTGATCATCACAACAGCCGTCTTAACATGGCCACCCGCTTCTTTCAATACCCTCTCGGCTTTCTCGTATCCAACGCCGGTTATGGTCATGACGATCCGTTTCGATCTCTCCTCAAGCTTCTTATTCGTCATCTGAAGGTCGACCATCATATTCTCGTAAACTTTGCCGAGTCTGATCATCACGGCAGTGGTGATCATGTTCAGCACCATCTTCTGTGCAGTGCCGGATTTCATCCTCGTGGATCCCATGATCACTTCCGGCCCTACTTCCGGACAAATCGCTACGTCAACGTCCAGGTTGAATTGAGAGCGCGGGTTGGTTGTTACGAAGAGCGTCTTGGCTCCGATCATGCGGGCTTGCTTGACAGCACCAACGACATAAGGCGTCCTCCGGCTTGCGGCAATGCCGCACACCACATCTTTCGCATTGACACCTTGTGCCACGATATCGCTTGCTCCATTTTCCTCCTTGTCTTCAGCACCTTCTTGTGCCTTAAACATCGCAGGTCTACCGCCAGCTATCATTCCCTGGATCAACTCCGGGTCCGAGCCGAAAGTAGGCGGGCACTCGACGGCATCTTGAACGCCGATCCTTCCGCTCGTACCAGCGCCTACGTAGAAGAGTCTTCCACCCCGCTTGAAGGCATCAGCGACAATGTCCACCGCCGCTGCTATATATTGAAGTTCCTCTTCGACCGCAAAGGCAACCTTCTTGTCCTCGGCGTTTATGATCCGGAGGATTTCCGAGATACTCGACGAATCGATTTCCATCGAGGCGCTGTTTCTCTTTTCCGTAGTGAGCGTGCTAAGCTCGTCGAACAACAATTTGTTTTCAGCCATGCCGTTAATCCTCGCTTCCAACAGTTCCACAAAAAGACACCAAAATCCCTCGATAGCAGACAGAATTGAGGGTTTCTGCGATCGCTAGCAGTCTATTACTCCTTCGTTTCACGTGAAACTCATGACGCTGAGCAGATTGAACATTTTCAAATTTCATCCATGAAGATATACCATCAGGACGGAGATGTCCGCCGGTGATACTCCGGATATGCGACTCGCCTGACCGATAGACGAAGGCTTCACCTTCACTAACTTCTCGGTTGCCTCCGTCGACAGCGACTTCACTCTTCCGAAATCAAAACCTTCAGGGATCTCCATCGACTCGAATCTTTCAAACTTGTCGATCTCATCATACTGCCTCGATATATATCCTTCGTACTTCGTTTCTATCTCAACTTGTTCCACCACTGCTTTGTGACTCGCGGCTTCAACGGGAAGAGAATCTGTCCGAAAGAACTCAAGTTGAAGGATCTCGGACAATCTCACGTCCTGTCTCTTCACGAGCTGAGACAGTCTCTCGTTCTCGGAGACAGGGGTCGAGCCGATAGATTCGAGATACGAATTCACGGCCGACGGCGGGACACTCTTCTCTCTCACGTAATTGGCAAGCACACCTATGTTGCTCTCTTTACTTCTCAGGGATTCATAAACGTCGTCGGGTATGAGTCCGAGTCCGTGCCCGTATCTCATCAGCCGTCTGTCGGCATTGTCCTGCCTCAGCATGAGGCGGTACTCCGCTCTCGACGTGAACATCCTGTAAGGTTCGCTCGTCCCCTTGTTCACAAGGTCATCGATAAGGACTCCGATGTACGCCTCCGATCTCTTGAGCACAAACGGCTCTCCACCCTTGACGCGGAAAGCAGCATTTATACCCGCGATAATTCCCTGCCCGGCCGCCTCCTCATAACCCGAAGTGCCGTTTATCTGGCCGGCAAAGAAGAGACCGCCGACAAGATGCGTCTCCAGGGTTAACTTCACCTGGTGAGGCGGGAAGAAATCGTATTCGACGGCGTAGCCCGGTCGCAACATCTCGACCTTATCCAACCCGGGAACAGTCTTCATAGCCTCGAATTGCACTTCAGCCGGAAGGCTGGTGGAGAAACCATTCACGTACACAACGTTCGTGTCGCGTCCCTCAGGCTCGAGGAATATCTGATGCCTCTCCTTATCGGCGAACCTGACGATCTTGTCCTCTATGGAAGGACAATATCGTGGACCGATGCCCTTTATCAGGCCCGTGAACATCGGCGACCTGTCGAATCCAGTCCTCAGCAATTCGTGCGTTTCGTGGTTTGTGTAAGTGAGGAAGCAACTCACCTGGTCCCGGGTGACTTCCATGGTCTGAAAGGAGAATGGTTCCGGCTCCGGGTCGCCGGGCTGCTCTTCGGTCTTTGTGAAGTCTATGCTGCGCTTGTCGACTCGCGGCGGTGTGCCAGTCTTGAGCCTCGCGCTCACGAAGCCAAGCCTCTCGAGTGATGCGGTGAGGCCGACAGCCGGGGGCTCGTTGAACCGGCCACCAATTCTGCTCTTCAGACCGGTGTGCATGACACCGTTCAGAAACGTCCCCGAGGAGACGACCAGCGCCTTACATGGGATCCTAATGCCGGCGGCGGTTTCCACGCCGACGATCTCACCATGCTCAACATGGATTTCAGTGACCATGTCCTGCATGATGTGAAGATTCTCCTGGGCCTCTACACGGCGCCGGGCTTCAATAGAGTAGGCTTCCCTATCGTTTTGAGACCTAGGTGACCAGACCGCTGGCCCCTTAGACTTATTGAGCATTCTGAATTGAATACCTGTGGCATCGGCAATCTTAGCCATCTCCCCGCCGAGGGCATCTATCTCCCTCACCAGATTCCCCTTGGCAGTTCCGCCTATTGCCGGGTTACATGACATTCTCCCAATGGCGGCGATATCCATTGTCATAAGCAATACAGAGCACCCCATCCTCGCTGCCGCAAGAGATGCCTCTATACCGGCATGACCGGCTCCAACCACAATTATATCGTAGCTCTTAACATTCATTCTCATCAGCGTCCTACACTATTTGGCAAAGAGTCCTGCAAACCACGCCGTTCGCACGATTTAACACCGCCATCTTGTCATGCCGTTCCACGTGAAACCTTTATTTGCCTATGCAAAATTTCGAGAAAATATTGTTCAAAACATCCTCTGTGGTGACTTCGCCCGTGATTTCACCAAGGGCATTAAGGCCCGCCCTGAGATCCAAGGCCACAAATTCGCGCGACTTGCCGCCCTTCAGGGTATCCAGCGCTAAACCCAAGCTCCTCTTTGCCCTTGAGAGTGCGTCCCTGTGGCGTGCATTCGTAACTACAACCGAGGACTCATTAAACTGATCGCTCAGCACCATCTTAGATAACCCATTTCTGAGGAAATCAATTCCATCCCCCAGAAGTGCGGAAACGTAGAAACCATTGCCGTCTGTCGTGCTTCGGGGCGCTTCAGATCGATAGAGATCTATTTTGTTCCAGACTTTAATAAGCCTGATCTCTGAGCGGTCACAGGCCTCAGCCAATCGACTATACATCGACTCGATGCCGTTATAATATTGCTCCCCATAATCCATGACAAGGAGTACGATATCGGCCTCTTCTGCCTCTTTTTGCGCCCTCCGCACTCCCTCGTGCTCAATGATATCGGTTGTCTCCCTCAGCCCTGCCGTGTCAGTCAACCTGAAGAGTACACCACCAATCGAAACGCTCTCAGAAATCGTGTCTCTGGTTGTTCCCGGCGTCGGACCGACTATTGCCCTATCCTCGCTAAGGAGCGCGTTCAAAAGGCTCGACTTCCCCGCATTCGGCTTCCCCGCAATCGTGACCCGGACCCCCTCCTTGTAGACTCTCCCGACAGCGTAGCTCGCGAGGAGTTCATCCACGACGCCAATAGCTCCGACGAGGCGGTCTTCAAGCGTTTTCCTGTTCGCGAACTCGACATCCTCTTCCGAAAAATCAAGCTCAAGTTCGAGGAGCGATGACAAATTCAGGAGTTCGTCCCTGACCCCCTTGATTCCCCTCGACAGCTCACCGGACAATTGCCTGACCGAACTGCGATATGCCGCTTCGCTTTGGGAATGGATCAAGTCACCGACAGCTTCTGCCTGGGAAAGGTCCAGCCTGCCATTCAGAAAAGCCCGCTTCGTGAACTCTCCCGGCTCGGCCAGGCGCCCTCCCGCCGACAATATTACATGGAGAACCTTCTGAGTGACGATATAACCGCCGTGACAACTTAACTCAACTACGTCCTCGCATGTGTAACTGTTAGGTGCACGGAAAGTCACGGCTACGACCTCATCGACATAGCTTCCCGAGCTGTCGACCACCCTTCCGAAATGAGCAGTATGTGACGGTGACTCAGCTAAATTGTTCCTTCCGACGAAAATTTTGTCCGCCACAGCGAATGCCTGCTGACCCGAAATCCTTATTACGCTTATTCCCCCTTCACCGAGCGGAGTCGCGATGGCGGCTATGGTATCGCTGTCTTTCAGTTTGACAAACATAATTCAATTTAACACACCCGCTTCATCAGTTAAAGGAGACCCCCGACTCCGGACCGGTGGAACAAGCCGAAAGGGGTCGCTAAAATGCGCTTCAATTATCAATCAGATTTGGCTGGAAGACATCGATTGATAAAGATAGACACCCTCTTTTCATTTGTTTGTGACTTTTTTTCATCGGAACTTACGATTAAAAATGCATGAAGACTCTCGTAAAATCATCTAAGCTAGACAGCGTCTGTTATGACATCCGGGGCCCCGTTCTCGACGAGGCGAAGCGAATGGAATCAGCAGGACATGAAATACTCAAACTCAACATAGGTAACCCCGCGCCATTCGGTTTCGAAGCCCCCGAGGAAATTATCCGGCAGGTGTCCTCTAACCTCACGAAGGCCGAGGGCTACATCGACTCGAAAGGGCTGCTCGCGGCGCGTGAAGCCGTAACCGCCTATTCGACACGGAGCGGAATCCAAAACATCGATATAGAAAACGTCTTCATAGGAAACGGAGTGAGCGAACTCATCGTCATGGCGATGCAGGGGCTCCTCAACGCCGGAGATGAGATACTAATACCTGCACCCGACTACCCGCTCTGGACCGCCGCCGTTGTGCTCGCCGGGGGAACACCGGTCCATTATGTTTGCGACGAAATGTCGGACTGGCAGCCCGACATCTCCGATATCAGCAAGAAGATTTCAGCCCGCACAAAAGGGATCGTCGTAATCAATCCGAACAACCCGACAGGCGCTGTCTACCCCAGGGATGTCCTGACAAGGATCGTCGAGACCGCCGAGCGGAACGGCTTAATAATTTTCAGCGACGAGATCTACGACAGAATACTTTACGAAAACACAGCGCACATTTCTATTGCCTCGCTTACGAACGACATCCCCTGCGTGACCCTGAACGGTCTTTCCAAATCTCATCTGATAACCGGCTACAGAGTCGGGTGGATGGCATTCAGCGGCAACCTCTCGGGCGCGCAAAACTACCTCGAAGGGGTCAACATGCTCGCTTCGATGAGGCTCTGCAGCAACGTGCCGGCGCAATACGCCGTGGCACTCGCCCTTCAAAACGACGACACCATCCGAAAACACACATCGGCTGACGGGAGGCTGAAGAAACAACGTGACCTCGGATACGATCGCCTGAAAAGAATTCCGGGACTTTCTTGCACGAAGCCGCAGGGGGCATTCTATTTCTTCCCGAAGATCGATACCAAGATGTTCGGAATTAAAGACGATGAGAGATTCACGCTCGACCTGCTGAAGAAAGAACGGGTCCTCGTCGTTCAGGGAACTGGATTCAATTGGTTTGAGCCCGATCATTTCAGGATCGTATTTCTTCCCGAAGCCTCCGTTCTTCAGAGAGCCTTCGACGCCCTCGAAGATTTTCTGAAAGATTACCAGCAAAGGTAAAGTGACTCCTGCGCCCTGGATGGGCAAAGCGGTCCGCCGCCCAAGGCCTTGCAAACCGCCTCATTGCCGGCTAAAATACGGAGTGTCAGCGATGGGAGGGTTCACGATAAAATGGCAATAACAAAATATATTATCCTGTTTGCCGTCGCCTTCCTCAGCTCGGCCTGCGGGGGCGCGAGCAAACAAAGTCAACCCGCAGTAAAAGAAACGGAGGCCAACATGACCACTGTATCCGACGCAAAGATGGTCCTGACAAGCACCGCTTTCAAAGAGGGAGAGATGATCCCGAAGAAGTACACCTGCGACGGTTCCAATATCTCACCGCCGCTGAAGTGGGATTCAGTGCCTGCTCAGGCAAAGAGCATGGCGCTCATTGCCGATGATCCCGACGCGCCGATGGGGACATGGGTGCACTGGGTAATATTCAATATTCCTCCCGGTCTCAGCGGCTTGCCGGAGAATATCCCACTGAAAGATTCCCTTCCGAACGGCTCCCTGCAAGGGAAGAATGACTTCAGGAACGCAGGCTACGGCGGGCCATGTCCTCCTGGCGGAACTCATCGTTATTTCTTCAAGCTGTACGCGCTGGATATTTTACTGCAGCTCAAGGCGGGGTGCTCCAAAGCGGATCTCCTAAAAGCTATGCAGGGACACATAGTCGCTGAAGGACAGTTGATGGGAAAGTACTCGCGCTAGAGGACCTGCTGACCGCGGCAAATATTTCCCAGGTTCGCCGCCGTACCCATTCATGTTCGATCAACGCGAGGACGTTGTGCTTGCATTGTCCATCGCCGTGCACTAAATTCATCTGCGTTCTTTCATAACATTGAAGTCATGGTGTCCCGTCCATTCATGTGATGGACGGACTGAAAAGGGAATCCCGTCGGAAAGACTTTCCGGATCGTAAACGGGAGCTGCCCCGCAACTGTATACGGCAATAGAATAGCCAAGCCACTGTCCCGATTTCGCGGCAGCGATATCGGAATGGGAAGGCGAAGGCAATCGCGGCCGTGAGCCAGGAGACCTGCCAGGACTTTTTCGAATCCACAACCTTCGAGGGAGAGGTTAAATTCAATCGCCTTTGGCGAAAGAGTTTTTTGCTTCATAGCCCCAACCTCATCCCGAGTTTGGGGCTTTTTTTATTCGATAGGAACAGGATGCTCGCCGTCATACTCACATTGTTGATGCATACAAACGCCGACTCGCTCAGGGTTTTCAGAGCGCCCGGCGTCGTCGTGACATCCACGCGAAACGCCGTCACTCCGCAGAACTCCCCATCGAAGGTGGTTAGCCTGGACGTGAGACAACTTAGTGCGCTCGGCTTTTCCGATATCGCCGGCATTCTCTCATCTGCCGGCGGCCTCTTCGTCGAGGATTACGGCCCCTCGCAGCTCTCGACGATAAGCATCAGGGGTACGGGGGCGGAAGAATCTCTGCTTATGATAGATGGAATCAGGATGAACAGCATTCAGAACGGAGTCGTCGACCTGTTTCTGGTACCGGTTTCGCAAATCGGGCATATCGAGATCGCGGAGGGCGGTTCGTCTTCACTTTTCGGGGCGGACGCGGTGGGCGGGATTATTAACCTCAGGACTGCGTCAAACACCACGCCAAGTGCCGCCGCCAGCTTCGCAGCCGGCTCGTACGGCTATCAGCAAAGCAGCGCGAGCCTAACCCAGAATTTCGGCGGCGCTTCTATCAGCATTATGGCGGAACGCACCCGTGCAAGAAACAACTTTTATTTCGATTACAGTGACGGACTGAATTCATATCCCATGAATCGCACGGGGGCGGATTTTGTATCCGACAACGAATTCGCGAAAATCACTATCCCCGGCAGGGAGAGTTCGACCTCTATTGTTGTGAGCAACGTGTCAGCAAACCGCGGAACCCCCGGTCCCGTAACCGGACCCTTCTTCGTCGGAACGCAGCGAGAATACGACCGCGATTTTTTTTCGGTGATCGATCATAAAAGCCAACTCGGCGAGTTTATTCTCTCCTCGTCCGCCGGGTTTACATACAGCTACCTGCGATACGTAGACCCGCCGACGGTAGCGGGCGGGTACTCGATCGACGATTTTTACAAAATGTTCTCGCTCCAGCCGAGTATCCGGCTTAACTATTCGTCAAAGTCGTTCGAAGCCGCCGGCGGTGTCGACGCCGAGGGAGACCGCGGGACAAGCTCTGAGATGTCGGGCACAAAAGATAGGACGCGGGGCGGCGCCTTTGCCAGCAGCATCATAAATTTGCGCGGCCCCTTTACCTCAGAGATACACATATCGCCAAGCGCACGAGTGGACTGGTACTCCGACTTCGGCGGCACATTCAACCCGAAAATCGGGTTGAATGTGAAACCCATCGCTTCGCTTCCTTTCAATATCCGCGGAAGCGTCGGCACAAGCTTCCGGGCTCCGACTTTCAACGAACTCTATTATGCTTCCGTCGGGAACCCATCCATCAAGCCCGAAAAGTCCGTCAACTACGATGCGGGAATCGTGTTCAGCATCCGAACGCCCGTCGACCTCGAGGCCGACGCGGACTTCTACGCGATCGACATAACAGACGGC
>VFSW01006570.1_pt1 | contig 17062 bp, 20 predicted proteins | sample 5358111 | NCBI WGS metagenome assembly VFSW01 (sample SAMN11554181, study PRJNA540505) | mine drainage metagenome | isolation source: sediment from site ElyBrook_90M | place: USA: Ely Copper Mine, Vershire, VT | collected 2017
CCCCGGAGGGCGAATCATGGGCAAGATCGACTTTACCAAATACCCGCGCAACTGGAAACGTGTTAGCCAGGTTATCCGCAGGCTTGCGGGCGGCAGGTGCGAATGGTGCGGGAACACTTGCGACTCTTTAGAAGTTCATCATATCGGGACAGCCTGGGCAGACGGCAGACCTGGCAGCCATTGCGATAAGCACGACCTACGCCGCGAGAACCTGGCCGCAATCTGCTTTACTTGCCATGATCAGGCCGAGCATGTGGGCGCGATCCGCCGCAAGAAGCGCGACCAGAAGAAGCGCAGGCGGGCAAGGCTTGAGGCACACCGGGCGCTTAACATCGGTACGGGCCTTATCCCGTTGGGTAACACCCAGGCCAGAGAGCGCGTCATTCTCCCGTTTGATGTTCTACTCCAAGCGATTCACTTTCATATGAACGTACAGCGCGACCAGGCAGGCCAGCGCCAACGCATTGTTGACTCTACTCTTATCTATGTCGGTTAGCGGGCCAAGTTTCCGAGGCCGAACCCGCTAACCCAAGCAGCGCCGGAGCACTACGCAGGTATATTACCATGCTATGTGCTCCAGGCAAAGGAGCACATCATGTCTGACAACGCCACATCTGACAATTCCAAAGGTATCTTAGGGCTACTCGCTATCATCGTTCTGCTTGCCGTCCTTATGGGCGGGAAGGGCGCACCGAGCGCCACGCATAAGGGCCAGTCACCAGCAGCACCCGCCGCACCAACCGGAGGCTACGCTATCACCGGCCAGCCGAGCATATCCGGCCAGTTCATTGATACGATCCTTTGCACCTGGCATTCACCCGCCTGTCATAGCGGCCAAGAGCTGCACGACCTGGGCGCACAGTACGGGATTGACCCGGCCTATGCACTGGCATTCTTTATGAACGAATCGACATTCGGCACCGCAGGTATGGCCCGGATCACCCAGGGACTAGGAAACGAGCGATGCATTCAAGACCGCCCATGCGTCAACTACCAGGGCGGAGATTGCCAGAACGGGCAGAGCTGCTATGCAAAGTTCTCTTCATGGTCGGACGGTTTCGAGCACTGGTACTCTTTAATCCTCTATGGTTACGTCAAGGGCCAGATCAACCAGGCCATAGGCCGCCAGGCTTGCCCATGCGTGACCATTGACCAGATCATCCCGGTCTACGCACCCAACAGAGATAACAACAACGAGCAGCACTATATCTACGTGGTAGAGCACGCCGTCTCATTGTGGCGAGCTGGCAAGGTTGCACTGGTATGAAGAACAGACGCCGCTACCCCCGTAACTGGCCGCAGCTCGCTAAAGCTTGCAAAGAGCGTGCCGGGTGGAAATGCGAGCATTGCGGCGTCTCTCAATTCGCGCAACGCCTGAGCGTCTGGACTGGCAACCTCTACACCGTCTATTTACAGGCCGCCCACAAGAACCACGATCCACAGAATCCAGATCCAGAGTTAGCGTGTGTATGCCCTACTTGCCATTGGCACCATTACCGAAAGTCAGGCCAAAGAGCTGCATGGGTAGCCCTGGAAAGGATGAAGCACCAGCGCCTTATCGCAATGGCCTATTGCGTGTGAACCTGCTAGCCATTTGGTTAAACAAGTGGCTAGCTTTTCAATTTCGGGGAAACGGACGTTTCCGCAATTTGAGAGCGGCCAGGATGAGACTACACAAGGAAAATCATCTCTGAGGGCCATTTAAAGGCATTCTACACCGGGTAATATAATCACAGGACGAAGCCGAGCAAGACCACTCTACGGGCATTGTAGCGAGTCGAAAGTATGCACCGTGTAACCGTGTAAAGGTACTACCGTTTGACATTGTAAAGGGTTAAATGTTACAATTTGTCAAGGTGACACATTGACACGGTGAAATGAAAGGATTATTCAGCTTGAAAATTATTGCAATCTCCAATCAGAAGGGCGGCACAGGGAAGACCAGCACAACGGTAAACCTGGCCGCCGCACTTGCCAGGGCAGGAAAGACCGTCCTGCTTGTGGACATGGACCCACAGGGCAGCTTAACCGAATACTTTACCAACCCGGAAGCATTGACCGTTACCATGTATAATGCACTGTTAGACGGTGCTACCTTGACACCGTTAGTCATCGGAGAGCAGATTCACCTGCTACCTGCTACAATTGACCTGGCAGCCGCAGAGATCCAACTACCGGCGAAGCGCAACCAGGAGCGCACCCTTAGCCGGTTCTTACGGCAGTTTGCCGACAGGTACGACTACTGCATACTTGATTGCCCGCCATCCCTGGGAGTCTTGACCGCCAACGCCTTGACCGCCGCACAATGGGTGCTTGTGCCAGTCTCTACCGAGCTTATGGCCGAGCGCACAGTAAAGCTTATTCTCAACACCATAGAGGACATCAAAGACATTGAACTAAACCCCACGCTCAAGGTGTGGCGCATTCTTCCGACGATGTACGATCAACGCCTGGCCCACCACAAGGAGATCCTACAAGCTCTACGCACCAAGTACGGCGAGCGGCTCTACCCGGAGCCAGTACGGGCCACGACCAAATACAAGGACGCCGTAACATCCGGCACCGACATATCAGACTTTGACCCAAAGCTAGGGCAGTATTGGGACACCCTGGCAAGCACATTACATAACACTACGCAGGAGGCTTAACCATGCCAGAGAAGCGCAAGAGCGCATTTATCCGCGCTACCCAGGAAGCCCAAACAGGCACCGCCGCCAATATATCGACAAACACCGTTACACCGTTACAAGGTGAGACGGTAGCACATTCTAACCTTGTAACAACACCACAGCGAGAAGCCAGCACCACACCGAAAAAGGATAAGAAAGTTACCCTCTATCTCACCCAGGCCCAGGAGGACAAACTAGACGGCCTGGAAGTTGAGTTCTACCAGCGCCACAAGCGAAAGGCCAACCGTATCGAGATCATAAGGTACTTAATTGACCAGTGCGACATTGATAGCCTGAGCGGATTGTAGCCGAGCAAGAAGTACCAGATAGAGAGATGTAGCATTGACAGCCCGCCATCATTGCAGATACAATGCCCACGATTGATAAATTAAGACTTCATCCGTTATCTATATGTATGGACTGTTGACATTTGCTATCATTGTGGTGCATAATCTAAATGCGGACTTACTCGGAGGCAACAATAATGGATCTACAGACAGTGAGGCTGAACGCAGGCTTGACTGTGGCAGCTCTCGCCAGAGAAGCAAGAATAGATAGAAGGACGGTCGAGAGGGCGGAGGCAGGCGAGAGTATCAGCCTAGTAAAAGCTATCGCTATGGCGAACGCGCTTACCAGGGTAACAGGCCGCACTCATACTGTTCAGTCGTTAGGTATTGAAACATCGTAGTGCAAAATTTTAGCCGTGTCCCTCGCCCCTACAAGTTTGAGAACAACACGGCATAAGTGACCAAGCGTCTCCACATGGCTATCCTCAGTATACGCCATGTGGACCCGAAACACAAACTGTACAGTTTTAGTTTTATTAAGGAGCATTACCACATGGCAACAACTCTACTCAGCGAAGAAGAATACACCTTTCTTGCCAATCTTCACAAAGACCTTGAGGAAAAGGCGAAGACCGCCAGCCCCCGCGCAGCTACTCATTACCGGGCAGTCGCCAAGATGCATTCTGACTTCCTGGCTATTGAGTCCGGCAAACGCGCCACAGCCAAAGAGAAGACCGACGCGAAGAAGGCACGCGAGGCCGAGAGACTACGACGCCAGCAGGAGCGTCTTACCGCCCTACAACAGAAGATGCAGCAGGACGCGAAGCCGGAGGCCGGAAGCGGGCAGAACCCAACGACAGGCCGAGCACGTGAACGCACCCAAGCATCTGCATAATCTGAGGTCACTTTCAGAGTAAAAAAGCGAGTCAATTTCAGAGGAAAAGCGTGGCCGCCGCGCAGCCCCGCCGTAGCGTCTTACCGCTTCTGAAGCTCGCTTTTTTACACGACCAATACCCCATTTTTAGGGGATTAAACCTCAGAGGTTCGGGCAAATTTACGAGTCAATTTCAGAGCTGATATTAGAGCAATTCTGGGGAGCTACACACATGGCATGGTTAAAGAATCCGTTCAAGGGCCGCCAGCCTGGGAATGCACCACCGGCAGCACCACCGAAGCAGCAACCACAGCCCGCGAACACACCGCAACCCAAAGCCCAACCGGCAGCACCGCCGACAACATCAGGAGCGCCTAACCTGGGCAGAGTACAGGCGGGCAACATCTCACTGGTAACGAATACGCCTGAAGAAGCATTGATGCAGGTCGAGGCCGAGAGCGAAGAAGTTGTTTTTGGTGAGTCCGGCCAGCACAAGATTATGGCGAACACCAACCAGAATTGGGCGCTCATCGGGCCTATTCTGTTTGCAGTCGCAACGGTCATGGAGATTTTTCTTGTCTTGTGGTCTTTCATGAAAGAGCACAACGTCTTCTATGCAGGCACGCTGCTTGCCGTCTCAGTCATTGCCGAGGCAACACTCGTTACAGTTTCCTTCTCCGCCCATATGCTCCGATCCAGGGCAGCGAAGCGGCCAACGGGCATGACCAGGGAGGAACGCGAGGAGCTGGCACAGATCAGGTGGATATGGTGGCTCCTGTCCATCTTCATTGCCACAACACAAGTATTCTTCATCGTCACTCAATCGGATACGACCAAAGCAGATACCACCACCTTGATCACTATTGCTATCGTGCGTGCGCTTGCGTCAATGGTAGCCGACTACTACACGGCCTACATTGCCAGGGAAAAGCCCAACGACGCTGAGAAGGCACTAGAGATCAAGGCCCAGAAAACAGAGTTCGCAGAGAAGACACTCGAAGGCGAGTCAAAAAAAATTGCTGTCATCAACGCCGGATCAATCAAGGTGCAGGAGTCCGCGCAAGCAGCCGTGATTAAACAGGAACAAACGGCGCAAAAGGCCGCAATGGAGCTGGACCTTTTGAAGACCAACCAGGAGCTTGCACGTCTTGAGAACGCGAACCGGATAGCGAAGGCGAAGGCGCAATATGAAAGCGAGGCCGAATGGTCCAATCTTCAAATTGCGTACATGCGCCAGTCACAGGCGAGGCTCGCAGAAGCAGCTAAAAGCCTTGATGGTGGATCAGCCAAAGACAAAGAGATCACATCAACGCTCCACTACGTTATCAGCGAGATCAAGGAACTAAAGGGCCAGATAGGCGGAGGAGCAAGCACAGGGCCGTTGCGTGTGGTCAATGGGCGTCAGGAGGAAGATGATTAATGGCCGAGCGTCCGTATAGTCGCTACACGCGAGCAAAGACCTGGGCCGCCTTGTATAGCCAGCACATCAACGCTGGCTATGCAATCGTTCCGTGGTCACGCACTGAGAACAGCATTGACGTGATCAACTGCAAAGGCGGCACGGACATCGCCCGCGACACACAACGCATGGCCGAGGAGCTGCTGCTGCATTCCCACGACATAGCAGAATATTACCGACTACGGCAGCCGGTAGACCTCGACACCGAAGAAGAGGAACCAGAACCCAAAGACGACCTACCAGCGCCGCCGCAAATCCTGGCCGACGCCATCGCAGCGAACAGACTACGCAGGGCCGTTATCCTGGCCCGCAGCAGCGACTACTACCATTACAGCCTTGAGGACGGCCCGTTCGACCTCGTGATATGCGGCCTGCATGATAGTTACCTGCATGTGCGAGCCTGGGAGATGAACACCAACCACCGTTACAAGGCCCGCGAAACCGCCGTCTCTATTACTGATCCGAGGTTTGACCAGATCCGTTGTACGCAGTTCGGGCATAGCATTCTTCTGGCAGCCTACGCAAAAGGCGACCAGGACGCTATCACATTCGTCGAAAGTAAGAGCTTTCCAGAGCGCAGCCGCACCAGGATGAAGCACGAGGCCGATCAATTTCAAGATCAGAGCTACCGAGGCCGCCCGCTCGCATTCAGAAATGCAGCCAAGCGCAAAGAGGTAGGCCAGAAGATCAGCCAGAGCTTAATCGAATACCATGCTCGCAAGCGCACCGGAGCCATTTAATAGCCATTTATACTATACTGGTTTACCAATCGTTTGAACAGGTGTACATTTAGAGCAAATGTGCAACGTAGCAGGAGGGAGCAGACACCATGCCATACACCAGCTATATAGATATCTTCAATGAGGGCAGAGACACCGATAGGCCGCTTATCACGCTGTACGACGATGAGAGCATACGCTTCTTCTTCGATCATGTGCTGGCAGGCGGAGAGCTGTACAAAGAATACTTCCAATCGGGCAACATCGCTATGGTTGCTTTCAATGTGCATCAGGACTTGCAGACCGGCACCGGCTATTACAGCATCAAGGGCGGCAAGGTCGAGATCCTGAGTGAAACCGGCATGATGGCAGGTATCTTGCAGCGCATCAAGTACGACAGAATAGCGCAGGCCGGACCAGAGAGCGACGACACCGCCAGGGAGCGCCGTTACCAGGAGTATCTACAGCAGACTCTACAGCGAGCGCACGAGAGCGGCGACCACCGGCAGGAAGCCGAGGCCATTCTACAATACCATCAAGCAATCCTAGAGGTAGCCCAGGCGATAGAGCCAGCCGGAGCAGACACAGGTAAAATTGACCTGGCCGCATTCCGAGCCAGGGCCGCCGAGCTGGACAAGCAACGCGCAGCCTACGCCGCCAACCTCGACAGCTTTACCGAGGACGATATGAAGGCATTCATAGCTGCATGTCTGGAAGGACTAAGAGACATTCAAAACTTGAGTGCCGAGGCCCAGGCCCAGATACAGAGCACCATCGTTGCCCGGTTCTACGATATCAGACACCCGAAAAAGTAATGTAATGCGGTACGGCCCTCTTTTCCTGGCAGTTAAGAGGGCCGTACCATTCGCCTGTTAAGTTCTTTTTGCATGGACACCGGCAGGCTAGAAAGTGATTACCTTCATGTCTATTATAAGTGATTACCTAGCTCACGTTCAACCCCCACAGGACCATAATATACCCTGGGAGCTGAAAGCCGGAATAAGGCACGTCGTATGGCTACCAGAGGAGCGCGGCGACAAGATAGCCAAGACACCCTACCGCGCCCGCGCTCTGGCCCAAAGCGGGAAATATTTTAAGGCCAGTGCCACCAACAAACAATCATGGTCATCTTATCCCCAGGCCATGAAAGCCTACCGCGAGCACGACAAGGCGGGCGGAATCGGGCGGGTACTCACAGATGGCATTATGCAGATCGACCTCGACCACAGCTTTAACCGCGAGACGCAGGAGCTACACCCGGCAGCCCTTGAAATTGCCCAGATGTTTAACACGAACCGCGAGTTAAGCCCCGGCGACGGCGTGCATATCTTCCCCAAAGCACATTTACCAGAGGGCGCAAAGAACGTCTATCACTACAAAGGCATCAAGGTTGAACTCTACGACGAAGGACGCTACACCACCATTACCGGGATACCAGTACCCGGCCTTCCGCATGTTCCAGTCTTACGGGATCAGCAGGCCGAGGTTAACGCGTTGGTGGAACTACTCAGTAAGTGGGAGATAGAAAACACTGGTGTGTGTGTGTGTGTGTGTGCTAGCGAGCACCAGGGCGGGCAGTGTGTGTGCCAGCAACTCCCGGCCCTCGACGTTGCCCAACAGGAAAAGCGTCACAAACCGTTACGAAAGTCAGCGTTACGAAAGACCAGCCAGGCCGACCAGGTGCAGCAGCCGCAGGTCGCAGGGCCGAAGATCCGCGAGGAAGATTTACCCCTGGGTGATCAATTGGTGCTCGACAAGGCACGATCCGCCAGGAACGCCGCGACCTTCATAGACCTCTGGCATGGTGGAGATCCGAAGGGCCACAACGATACCCACATAGCAGACTTTGATCTTATCCTGCTACTCCTCTACTGGACAGGTGATAGCCCGAACCACGACACCAGCCGCCAGGTTGAGCGCCTCTTTCACGCTTCACATCGCTACCGCCCCGACAAAACCGACAGGCCGACAGCCAAGAGCGGCAGATACTCCTACCTGCAAATGTCGATCTACAACGCCAGGTGCAACCGTTATGGCGTGCCATTAGCGTTGCCAGCTCCCGACGACAACCCGCCAGAGCCAGGCGGAGGAAAGCCAACATCCAAAGGCGAGCGCCAGGCCGAGGAGCCAAAGACGCGCAGCCACCGCACCTACCAGGTGATCCGCTATGCTTACGACTGGATGAAGCGCGACTTTGACCAAACCGAATGGAACGCGAGCCTCTACGCCCTGGCCGAGCAAGCCAAGCTTGACGCCGCAACGCATTTTGAAGCGTGTGGGCAGCAGCTCCAGGTCACGGCATTACCGCCAGGCACCGGCAAGAGCCATGCATTCGGCGAGCTGTGCGACGATCTGAATCTGGCCGTGATTGTGCCACGCCACGAGCTGATACAAGGAGTCCCTGGCTACAAGAAGCAGCGCCATATCAAGACCGCCAGCGAGCATAATTGCCCATCGCACGAGCAGCACCACCGGATAGCCGCCCTGGGCTACAATACTTTACCAGTGCATCAGGACCATAGCCAGCCCTGTGATTATCTCTTGCAGCACAAAGAGCAGGGCAGCGCGATGTACCAGATTGCCCATAGCGAAACCTGCTATATTGGCGAGCACGACGGCATCATCATTGACGAATGGAACTTACCCGACTGGCTACACGAAAAGACCTACAGTGTTGAGCGCCTGGCAAAAGCCGCGCACCAGTTCGCAGTTGAGGCCCCGGCCAGCCGGTTTTTAGTTGCCTGGCAAGCCACCCTTACCGATCTGGCCCACGAATACGGCGAGGGCAGCTACCAGGGACGAACAGTGCTTGACTTGCTGAATAAGCATCTATGGAAAAATGGCCGAGAGACGCTTGACCAGATTCTAGGCACCCTTCAACATGACTATCACGCCTATGAAGATCACCCCTGGCCCGCAAGCATTGAAGAGGGCAGCGAACTACCGGAGGTGCTTTTACCACACATCTATTACGCCGCCCTGAAGGAGCTGGCAAAGTGGCAGCGCGGCAACCAGGACTTCAATTCCTGTATTCGGGTTGTCGTTGAGAAGAAGCAGGCCCTACTTTATATCACCACCACCCGCACCATTAATGCCACCAGCTCCGAAGGTATACGCCATGCTATTGCCCTGGCCGACGCAACCGCCCACAAGGGCATACTTTCCAACTGGTACGGCTCAGAGGTGGAAGTGAAGCGCCTGGCACAAGATCCGCCACCGAAAATGAAGCATATCCACCTGGCCGAGCGTTGCGCAAAAAAGAGTATGCAGGCCAAACACGGACGCGACCAGGCGCGAACGATCCGCAAGCTGAAATACTTCCTCAAGCGGTTTGACCCAACCGGCGAGAAGACGCAGGCCGGAAAAGTGGGCCTCATTACCTATATGGGCAACGAGGAAGCTATTCGCCTGGCCCTGGGCATACCGGAAGGGCGAACGGGCCACTTTTGGGCGATGCGTGGCAGCAATCTGCTGGAGGCATGCGAGATCCTGCTAGTCGTAGGGACGCCAACCCTGGCACCCGAAACCATGTACAGGTTGACACGCACCGTCTACCGCGACGATCCGCAGCCGATCATTGAGGGAAGCGGCAAGGATGAAGTAGGGCGGCACCGCTACCTTGACTACCGGGTGCAGGAGTTAAGCGACTATCTGACCAGCGCGGAATTGACCCAATGCGCCCACCGGCACCGGCCCCTACGCTACGATGGACGCCTGACCATCTCTCTGTGTGATAGCGACCTCGACTATCTACCAGTGACACACTTTGTCTCTCAAATGCCCAGGTTGACCGAGGACGGTGAGGATGCGGCAGAGATCAAAGAGGCCGAGGACTACGCACGACTTGACCAGGCTCGCCGCCAGTTGGAGGCCCAGGGCATCCCGTTGGGCGTGCATCGTTTGGGCCGAGCGGCAGGATTGAAAACCGATACAGCCGGGCGCTACCTGAAGGAATGGCGGGCAGTCCAGGCCGAGGCCGAACAGCAGGACACACACACACACACACACCAGTGTTTTCACACCGTACCCGATATTGCCATAATGGAGAACAATAGCAATGTGGGGTACGATACTACCAGCGCCAGCAGTGAATCGCCGCCGAGCGCACCAAGAGGACGCCCAGGAACGGCAACAACCCCGCCGAAGTACATGCAGCCGTGTGCTAGATGTGGGCATGTTGACGATTGGGTGAGAGATCCAGGCGGGCAAACGTGGTTATGTAGCTGCTATTACTGGTGGTATGAGCAGCCGGAGCGGAGGAAAGTATTATGAGTGAGCAGCCGCAGCCCTTCACAATCGAAGATGTAGAGGCCGCATGGTTCGCCTATAAGGTTGACCAATGCCTTGCAGAAGGTCAGCCGCCAGAGCATTATATTCGGTGGAATTGGCGGGAGCCACCAGAGGGAACGTATGAGATCCTGGGTATTGCGCCGCAACAGCCTATCTTGCTGGCACTCTACCAGAAAGGTGCAGAGATATTGACCCGCGCCGAGGTAGTAAGTAGCCGCCGTATTACTGGAAGAGAGATTGCAGCCAGCGACTATGAGCAGTTGGGGAAGGTGGATAGCCCGATATGGATAGATGATAACGGGCAGACGATCCACCGCAACTTGCGAGCATTGCGGTTTCGATCACAGTAGCCCTTCCTGTAGCCACCGGATACGCGATAATGTGGCAGAGTGCGCCAGCACCACGCGAAGCGCCGCACCTGCACAGCTAAAGAACAACGTTGCAATCACCCGCAGCGTTAGAGCACCATGCATGCGTGCAGGTAGTGCAAGATAAACCACCCCCAAAATAGCTAGACTACGTGCTAGCGGTACAGCTTGCCGAGCGTATTTACCCCCTTCCACCCTGCTATATAATGAGCTAGAAACCACCCAGGCCAGGCTAGACGAAGCTAGCGGGCCATTTGAGAGGATTTAGCACCATGAAAAAGCAAATAGGGCTACGCGTAGAAGCTCACTTGAAAGATGGACTTGACGCACAGGCGGAGAGATCCGGCAGACCCGCGACGACTCTTTTAGAGGAATACATAGCCGCAGGGCTGGCCCGCGATTCCGGCGAGCTGGTAGAACAGCATAGCTTGCCCGCGATCCGCCAGGCGATCCGCGAGGAAGTGGCAAAGGCCATGCAGGAATTGTACCAGCAGCTCAGTGTCGATCTGGCAAAATCGGCCCGCCGCAGCGATGACCGACTGGCCGCGCTAATCGTCAAAGCTGCTAGATATTCAGGGATTGCGCAGCGTATGATCTACGGCCTGATAGCCAAGACGGTGAACCCGGACTTTGCAGCCAGGGCATACGAGGACGCGAAAGAGAAGACCGGCAAGGATATTGCCAGGCCGGACGAAACAAAAGCAGGGCAAGGAACGTAAATTAGAACATGATAGCTAAAGGTAGCGGGTATGTCCGAGGCAACCGACAGGCCGCAGCAGCCCGCCTAACATCTCACCTCAAATATACGGAGCACCGCAGCAAAGACCCGGAACGGGAAACCCGCGATGATAGGCGCATCTTCTCCAAAGAGGATGATGTAGTCAATCGTAAGGACGCCATAGAGGACGTGATGAGCCACACCAGCACCAGCGTCAACTATCACAAGGTTGTCTTATCGCCTGGCCAGGACGAACCCGTTTCAGATTGGCGGGAATGGACGCGGGACGTGATGAAAGATTTAGAGGAAGCCCAGGGCCGCGAGCTGCATTGGTACGCCGTCAAGCACGACAACACCGATAACCCACATGTGCATGTGGTCATTGCGGGAGCTGGTGAGAACCTGGAAACGGGCAAGCTTGAACCAGTGAAGCTGTACACCCAGGACTATCAAACCATGCGCGAGAGTGGCCGCGAGCACAGCGACTACGAACATTATCACCGTATCGAGGAGCTGGTAAAAGAATATGATTCGCAAGAACGTTTAGAGCCAACCCCGGAGCGCGACCAAAGTAGAGAGGTAACTGGTAGCCATGATTTTGACCGAGGAGATTTTGACAGGTGATAACTATGAGATGGCCGAAGGTAGTTGTGGGCTTAACGGCCCTGGGCATCGTTGCCTACGCACTCCTTTATATATACCCTATCGCAGCGCCGATCATCGCGCACCACCAGGCGGGTATCTTGAGTGCAATACTTAACGAAATGTTGCAGCCGCACAGCGAGCAGGGCGTAGGGAAGTATTATCCCATTGTGCTGCTATCCGCAGGCGCGATTATGTTCTTTACTGTTAGCTATGACTTGAAGCACCGGCCTCGTAGCACGCATGGCACCGCGCACGATGCAGGCAGACGCGAAGCCAAGCAATATTACGCCCCGCGCACTGGTCCCACGTTGCAGCGCCCAGGGCGATCTATGCAGCCCTTCACAGGCAAGCGCCAGATATTCCGGCTTTACCTGGGCAAGCACAAAGGGCATGATGTAGCGTTAAGCGAGGAGCAGCAGTACCAGCACGTTCTACTTACAGCTCCAACGGGCGCAGGAAAATCAGCGCGTGTTTTCATTCCTAATCTCTTGCGTGAAACAGGACTCAGATCATTATTCATTGCAGACCTTAAAAACGAGCTGTACAAAGTGACCGCCGGATGGTTGAGCCAGTACGCGCAGATCTGGCTCTTTGCCCCGCTACAGCCGACGATTTCAGCCGGGTATAATCCCCTGGCCCACATTCACGGAGTAGAGGACGCGCAAGACTTTGCGGAAACCTGGGTAGCCAATACTGGCACCAGCAGCAAAGAAACCTTCTGGGACACGAATAGCAAGCTATTAATTTCTGCAATGACCTTGCACCTGGTCGAGACGGAGCGGAACCCGCCGCTTTCTCGCCTGGCCGATATGCTTACCACCCGCTCTTATGAGGAGATCCGCGACACGTTGCGCACCAGCCGGTCAAAGGATGCACGCTATATAGCCGCGCAGTTCTTAGAGTCAATGCAGACGAATGAGAGACTTGTAGGCAGCCAGATGGCCGACACCGGGAACCGCTTTCAACTGCTAGCCAGCCCGAACGCCCGCGCCGTGACCTCGACAAATGATATTAACTTTGAAGAGATGATGCAGACGCCCACCGCGTTCTATCTCTCGATCCCCAGGAAGGCCACCAGGCGCTACCGCCCGCTTATGGCTTGCCTTATGCAGCAGATGTTTAGCGCCTGGGAGCAGCGCGGCACCAATGGTATCGGGTGCTACCTCGACGAATTCACGAACCTGGGCTATATTCCCGGTTACGCTGAGTTCATTTCGACGGCCAGGGCGTTGAAAGTCTCGCTACTTATGGCGATCCAGAACTTTAGCCAGCTCAACGAACGCTATGGAGAGAACGACGCCGACACGATCAAGGCCAACGCAGTAACACACCTGCTGCTACCAGGCGCGGGCCTTGAGGAGTGCAAGTATTACAGCGAGCGCATAGGAGATACCACTGTTGCTACGGAGACGGTCAACCGGCGCGGCAGTGGATTGTCAGAAGAGATTACCAGCAGCCAGGGCGAGGCCCGGCGACGACTCTACACGCCGGACGAATTGCGCACAATGGCCCCCGATCAAATGTTAATGATAGAGGCCAAGTCAGCGCCGCTCATGCTTACGACTAGGCTTTACTTTACTGACCGCAAGTATGAGGAACGGGCGAACTGGCCCTACAACGTGACGAAGGTCCGAGAGGAGCCAGCACCATCGGCAGCGCCGCACTATTCGCAAGGGTTGCCAGCAGCTCCAGCAGGCCAAGGCCCACAGCAACCGCCGATAGTCGTAGATGCAGATATAGAGGAGGAGGAAGACGACGCCCAATTCTTACAGCAGGAGGAGTAAGCCCCGGCCAGCAATCCCCGGCGTGTCGTCGGGCTAAAAATGCGGCCATTGACACCATTGGGTGAGCGCAAAGCGCCGAGAGCGCGGGTGATAGGTATACTGGTATGCGACCTATCCGCCCGCGCTCTCGCTCTATCGAGTCTACCCAACGGTGTCAATGGTACGCTACGCCCGCATTTTCTTAACGCCCGGTGCGAGCTGGTGCGTTGCCCAACGTTTTGCCTCAAGCTTCGGCTCCAGGTGCCAGGTATGCGGGCCACTACCACCGCCCCGGTTAGGGCTTTTCTATGTCCGGCTCGACAGGTTGCACCCCGGTCAGGTCAGTTACGGCATCGCGGCGCAAGCGTGATTGTTCTGGGGAGAATGTCTCTATGTTCGAGTTCAGGACGACATCAAGCATACCAAGTTGCGCAGCCCCGGCCAGCGTGTCTATATGGTCGTTGAACTGGCCGCCCTTGAAGGCAGCTAGCCGGTTTATGAGCTTCACATAATCGCCGTGGTTAATTTGCTTCTCATCATACAGCTTATGAAGGTTCACAAAGGTTTGATTGACAAAGGTTTGTTGTTCTGGTTGCGTTGGCAAGCTGCTTGCACGCATCATCTTTGTATCGAGATCGTGACGCAGATCCTCATAGGTTGGTTTCTTCATAGTCCCACCCTCTCTACTCTTCAAAACTGATATGCTCTATGATATACCCGCGACTCATGTACTCGCCCAATTCGCGGGCAGGCATGGTTTTCTCTTCCCTGGCCGGAAAGCCCACCATGACCACGCTGATACTCTTGTCAAGCGGCACTGTATACTTAGCGCCTGCTGTATCGGTTATCTCTAAGGTGCTATCGGGCCAATCTATCACGGTGCTTCTAACGGCTAAATCACGCTTCACGCTTCTACTCCTCTACTTAAAATCATCTACGCGCAGACTATACTTTCTTACGACAAGGGCCGAGAGTGCAACCCGGAAGTTATTTTCATCCAGGCGCATCAGTTCAACCGGGTTAATGTTGGCAGCGTGCTCATTAAAGAGGTTGGCAGCCCATTTGACAAGCACCTGATAGCCCCCGGACCAGTCCAGTTCTTGTAACATCTCTTCAAACAGGATTCCACTACTGCTTACATAACCCTGGGCTTTCTCCCAGGTTGCAGCGTCAGCCGTTAAAATGTAAATGGCCGCTCCATACTCTTGATCGAACTTCCCGCCGTCAATCTTCCCTGCACTCCTCATTGCTCCGAGCAGGCGTGTTTTGTGGGCCGCCGACTTGAAAAAGATGGTTTCTGTAATCTGATTCATTGAGTCACCTCTACCTTTTTACTTATGGCGTCATCCTCTGCAAAGAGATCACTCACCCGGACGCCGAGGGCATGGGCGATCTTTTCCATTGATATCAAGTGAACGCTGTCAGTGTCGTTGTTCCAATAGCGGTTAAGCATAGAGAGTGTCACCCCTGCCTTAATTTGGAGTTGAGAGCGGTTGATGTTCTTGCTTTCCGCTAGCTCTTTGATAAGCAACTTTACCATGCGTAGGACTCCTTCACTAGTGTCTTGTGTTAGTAGCTGTATGAATAATAACACGTTTAAGAGGTTTCGTCAAGAATAACCCTTAAACGCATTGACATTAGTAGTATTCTATGGCATACTCTCTGTAGATGATGTATCTGTAACGCTGCATTAGTAGTGTGAAGCTAATTGAAGACAAACGAATGCCCGGCCAGTTCTATAAGCCTGAGAAACTTGCACTGGACCGGGCGAAGCGCGGGAGTTACCCCTTGTGGTCAATTATACCATAGGTCAGGACTCCCCAGATAGGAGTTCTACATGCAGACTGCACAACGCAGCACCAACGAACAGAAGTCCACTGTAGAGCGAGCACCACGCGTAACCCTGGCAATGGCCGAAGATATGGCACGAGCGTTGCACCTGGCCCCAAACTTTCAACCCGATGTAGACACATTGACGAGCGAAGGCATGATTACATTCGGCGTCAAAGGTTCAGGCAAAACTAACCTGCTAGCCCTGACCGCCGAGCAGTTGGGCCGCTTCTTTCTCCCTCAATTAATCCTTGATTCTGAACGCGAATACTTGAACCTAGCAAACGTTTTGCCACATGGTGTTATTGGCACCGCCAACCGTTGCCCATCCGGGTATGACATTCTCCATAAAGGCTTACAGGTCATTATTGACTTGCGTTCCTGGGAGAGTGACGAGGCCGCAGCCCTGGCAATGTGCCAGCTTATCGGCGAATTGTTCGCAGCCTCTAATGCTCAGGCACCACAAGACCGCGTTCCTTGTGTCGTCCATCTTGACGAGGCCGCCTACTGGCTCCCACAGGATAGCGTGTCCTACCTCTCAAAAGAAACCCGTAAGATGCTTGCCGATACGTTCCACAAGCTCGCAAGCCGAGGCCGTAAGCAGGGCTTAACTCCGTTCCTCTACACCCAGAACATTAGCGAGATCCGCAAAGAAACGATCCGCCAGGCGGGTGTACAGGTGCTTATGCGTCAGACCCTCGACATTGACCTGAATCGCTATTGTGAATACATTCATGGTGCAACAGCCAAGACCCGCGCCGCCATACGTGCCTACCCAAAGGGCCGAGCTATCGTCATTCTACCGGACGGCAGCCAGCACCGTGTACAGCTCAACCAGCGCGAGAGTGAGCACGTCAGCCACACGCCCAAGACCCAGGCCGCTATCGCCAAGTTTGCCCAGGTACGTCTTGACGTGGACACCCTGACCATGCGCGATATGTCCGAGCCAGCGCCACAAACGCCCACGAAGCCCGCAAAGGTGGAGAAGGCCCAGGCCCAGGCCCAGACATCAGCGCAGCAGCGCAAGCCAAAGCACGCGCCCACGATCCGCGAGCGTGTCTTTATTCTGCTACAGCGCGACAGCTCGCTAGCACCCCGCGACCTGGCCGCAATGCTAGGATGCCCCGCAAACACCGCCCAAATTTACCGCAAGGAATTTATCAGCGCCGCACCAAGACAGCCGCGAGGCTCTGTCATGGAACAGCGCGTCAGAGAATTACTTGCTGAGAACCCGGACTACACGCCGTCACAAATTGCGCACCGCGCCCACTATTCTTCAAAGGATGTGAAAGCACTGATTGCCCGCATTCAGCAGGCGCAGCCGGTCAACGCATAGTAGTTTGTTGCAGCGCAGGCCGGGCCACTCAATGAGGAGCTGGCCCGGACCCCGGAGGGCGAATCATGGGCAAGATCGACTTTACCAAATACCCGCGCAACTGG
>VFSW01006573.1_pt1 | contig 17055 bp, 12 predicted proteins | sample 5358111 | NCBI WGS metagenome assembly VFSW01 (sample SAMN11554181, study PRJNA540505) | mine drainage metagenome | isolation source: sediment from site ElyBrook_90M | place: USA: Ely Copper Mine, Vershire, VT | collected 2017
ATTCATTAAATGAAAACGTATCTCATAGGGCACCCGTTTTCAAGAAAACGGTGCCTTTATTAAAAACAAATGCGTTTGCGCGAGCTTTTGGGATTGATTTTTCAATGGAAAAGCTCCTTCCGAAGTCATTCGTTAAATGAAACCGTCTTTGATCAAGCTACCATTCGGCAAACTCTACTGGTCCATTGGCAATAGAAAAAAGTACGAGAATTATGAACAAAAAATTCATAATTAGCGAAATTAGCCGAAAAACGCCACTATTCATGAAGCACAGATGCGCGCGCTGCTGTTTCCCGGGAGAGGGCGGCGAAAATGTGTTATATTTGTACGAAAAACTAACCAAAGGGTAAGCATACCCTCCAACGGAGTTTTTCATGGCAAACACTAACCGCTCTCGCTCTGCCCACGCCTCCCGTGCGGCTCAGCCGAAAATTCTCGCCGCCGAAGGCATTACGTATGACGATGTCCTGCTTATCCCGGCGCATAGCACGGTGCTTCCTCGCAATGTCGATACTTCGACCTGGCTGACGAAGCGCATCCGGCTCTCGATCCCGCTGATGTCCAGCGCGATGGATACCGTGACCGAATCCGCAATGGCGATTGGGCTGGCGCGGGAAGGCGGAATCGGGATCATCCACAAAAATCTTTCGATCGAGCGGCAAGCGGAAGAAGTCGATATCGTGAAGCGTTCGGAAAGCGGCATGATCCTTTCACCCATCACGCTCACGCCAGACCGCTCGTTGCGGGATGCGCTGCTCCTCATGCGGAAATACCATATTTCCGGGATTCCCATCATCACCGATGCCGGAAAACTTGCCGGAATTATCACCGACCGCGATATTCGCTTCGAGTCGGAGCTGGATCGCTCGGTGAATGAAATCATGACGAAAGAAAACGTTGTGACGGCTCCGCTCGGAACCACGCTCGAACAAGCCGAAGCGATCTTGCAGCGAAATAAGATCGAGAAATTGCCGGTTGTCGATAAATCCGGCAAACTGCGGGGCCTCATGACCTTCAAGGATATTCAAAAGAAAAAGCGGTTCCCACTTGCGGCAAAGGATGCCGGAGGAAGGCTCGTCTGCGGCGCGGCGTTAGGCGTGGCAGAGAATACGCTTGCACGCGCGGAGGCCTTGGTGAATGCGCAGGTCGATGTCGTTATTGTCGACACCGCTCATGGGCATTCGCAGGGCGTGCTCGATATGGTCAAGAAATTAAAAAGCACATTCCCGAAGCTGGAAGTGATCGCGGGCAACGTCGCCACGGCCGATGGTGCGCTGGCACTCGTAAAGGCCGGCGCGGATGCGGTGAAAGTTGGCGTCGGGCCAGGCTCGATCTGCACGACGCGTATCGTGGCGGGCGTCGGCGTTCCGCAGCTTACCGCAATCATGGAAGCTGCCCGCGCGATGAAAAAATGCGGAATACCTGTTATTGCGGATGGCGGAATCAAACAGACGGGCGATATTCCAAAAGCGCTCGCCGCCGGAGCATCGACCGTGATGATTGGCAGTCTGTTTGCGGGTCTCGAAGAATCGCCGGGAGAAAAAGTGTTCCTCGAAGGACGCACCTACAAGACCTATCGCGGCATGGGTTCGCTTTCCGCGATGGCTCAGGGGGCGGCGGACCGCTACTTCCAGGATGCCGAAGAAGGCCTGCAAAAGCTTGTGCCCGAAGGCATCGAGGGGCGGGTTCCGTTTCGCGGCGCGCTTTCGGAGACGGTCTATCAAATGATCGGCGGGCTTCGCAGCGCGATGGGCTATACGGGCTGCGCGACCATTCGGGATTTACAGGATCTCGCGCAATTCGTCCGCATTTCGAGCGCCGCCTTCCGCGAATCCCATCCGCACGATGTGACGATCACGAAAGAAGCGCCGAATTATCATTTGTGAACGGTCGCATAACAGATCTCGAAATATTCGTTCGCATCCGTCCAGCGGTTTCGCACTTCGAAGCCGCTTGCTACCAGGATTTTTCGGAATGCTTCGCTCGTGTATTTATAAGAATATTCAGTAATGACATGCTCTGCCTTGCGAAAGAAGATTCCTTCGTTAGCGAGGGAAAAACTTAATTGCTTCCTGGCGACCAAGTGCATTTCGATACGACTTTCCTGCTCATTAAAAAAGGCGAAATGCTCAAAATCATCGGTCGAAATTTGCGTGCCGAATTCCTCCGCGATTCGCTCGATCAAATGGAGATTGAACTGGGCAGTGATGCCGAGTTTGTCGTTATAAGCGGCTTCCAGAATGCGTGGGTCCTTCACCCTGTCGAAACCGATGAGAAGTGAACCGTCTGGCCCCGCGAGCGAAGCAGCACCCCGCAAAAATGTGATGGCTTCCTTCGGCTCGAAATTGCCGATCGTCGAGCCAGGAAAGAAAATGACATGCTGCCCATCGCCATCGGGGACGGGCGGCAGGGTAAGCGAGTCCGTATAGTCGGCCCAGAGCGGCCGAATACCGAGTTCGGGAAATTCCTTCGCGAGTTCGCGCGACGCATGATCGAGCTGCTCGCGCGAAATATCGATTGGAATGTAGGCGCGTGGCGCATCTAGCGATTCGAGAAGCATCCGGGTCTTGACGCCGGCGCCGGTTCCGAATTCGATCACGAGCGCATTGAGACCGATAAGCGCGGCCATTTCCGGAAGATTCTCGCGGAGAATCGAGATTTCCGTCCGCGTCAGGTAATATTCTTCGAGGTCCGTAATGGCTTCAAAGAGCTGCGAACCGTGCTCGTCGTAAAAGAGCTTGCTCGGGATACGCTTCGGTGATTGGGAGAGGCCCTCGATCACTTCGCGCTTGAATTCCGCCGCGGCGGTATCGATGGCGGGATTTATGGAGTTAATCAAATGGTTGAAAATAGGGCTTTGAAAACGCAGCTTTGCATTCCATAAATCCACGACGTTCCGCCTCTGCATTTATTTTACGATTTTTTACCCCTACGATGCGTATCATTCGTGTTGCTTCAACTTCCTTCCTAATGGAAGATGAGCCACACTCGATCGAATTTAATCTCGATCGCTCAGCCGACTATGTTCGCAAGGCCAGCGAGTCCGGAGCGCATATTGTCTGCTTGCCTGAAACGGTAACTACGAATGGGATGAGCGTCAATCCGGCTGCCGTGGACGCTCATTGGACGGAGTTCTTTTCAAGTTTAGCACGAGATAATTCTATTGCCATAATCGCGCCATTTTATAGTATCGATGCTGGCGTCGCCTTCAATCAGGCCACTGTATTTGACGCCGATGGAGATACGATCGGGTATTATCGCAAAGCGCAGCCGACGGGCTCGGAAGCAAAATGGATTACCCCCGGCAGTGAGTTCCCCATCATTGATCTTGGATTCGCGAGTATTGCGGTCATGATCTGCATGGATATTTATTTTCCGGAAATCGCTCGGATTTATGCGATGAACGGAGCCGAAATCCTTTTTTGGCCAACCACTACGCATGGCCCGACGCAAAGCGGACTTCTCGCGCAACTTCAATCGCGCGCGATCGACAACTCAATTTATATAGTCGAATCGAATCTCGTCGGTCGTGCGCCATACGCGCCATATGAAGGAAGATTTTATCCCGGGAATGCACGCATCGTCGATTTTAACGGCGACATCATCGCGCAGACCGGGCGCCGCTCCGGGCTTGCCATCTGCGACATTGACTTGGACGAGCGCCGACAGACCTCGAGCGTCGTGCTCATCCACGATCCCGATGATACCCGCGCCGATCTGGAAGCATTGGCTCGTATGGATTTATATGCAAAGGAATTCGAGGAAATTGCGAAGCATCAGAAACGCTATTACGATATAAGCACGAAATCAGAATGAAGTCACTTTTGTCCTTTCTTGTCCTTGCTACGTTCCCGCTCCTCTTTGGTTGCGGCCACGAGCAAAGCGCCGCACCCGGCACCGTGCATCTCAAGCTCGTTCATTTTTATCTCGATCAAAAAGATGCATGGCAACACGATGTAATCGATCCCTTTATGAAGGCGCATCCGAGGATCGACGTGGAAGTCGAGGCGATTCCGTATGGGCTTTACACGACGAAAATCGAATCGGCAGCAGCAAGCGGGACCTCGCTCGGCGATGTCGTCCTCATCGACGATTGGTTTGGTCAGGACTTATTCAAACGTAATTATACCATTCCACTCGATTCATTTTTTCATCGCGATTTGCGGGATAGCGATTTCTTCTCACAGTTTTTCACCGTGTGGCGAAAAGGGAGCGTATCCAGTGGCCCACTCGTGGCGATGCCCGCTGCCGGGGGCGTGACCGCGCTCTTTTATAATAAAGATCTTTTTGACAAAGCCGGAGTGAAATATCCCGATTCCACATGGACCTACACGGACTTATTGAATGCGGCGCGAAAGTTAACAAACAACGCAACGGATCCAGCCAAGAAGACCTGGGGCATCCTGCTCGATGATGGCGGCTTTACCGGCGTCGATACGTATATTTATTCTAACGGTGGCAAAATACTTTCGGATGATAAAACGCGAAGCGCGATGATGGAGCCGGCAACACTCGCAGCCGTTCAATCCTACGTGGACATGGTCCAAAAGGATCACATCGCGCCGCCCCCCGATCCATCTCAAGTATTGGGGCAACAATTCCTATTGGGACATGCGGGTATGATGCTCACTATTGACTATGCAAAGACGGAACTCGCGCACGCCACGTTCCGCTGGGATCTTGCCGCGCCGCCAGTTGGCTCCACCGGCCTAATGGATCGGCAAAATGGGCAGGCCTTCGGTATTACCACCACCTGTTCAGAACCCGATTCCGCTTGGGAACTGATTAAATGGATCGTCACGCTGCCGCCAAAGCGCGGTATTAACGATCTCTTTTTTTCCGCGATGCCACTTTATAAACCGCTCGCTTATTCGAGCGAATATTTGGATGGCGCGCCGAAATGCAATCGCCGCGCGCTCCTCGCCATCAATAATTCCGGCCATCTCTTCACGCTCATCACGCCTGGCTGGCAGGAGTGGCGCGATCACGGCTTCATTCCAAATATGCAGGACATGCTCGCCGGGCGCACCTCTGTCCACGAGGGCTGCGCGGCGATCGATAAAATGATTAACGACGTGCTTGCTCGTAACCGGGGGAATCCGTGAAAACGCGCGTCGCTTATCTTTATCTGCTTCCCATTCTCATCGGGCTCGTCGTGTTTACGATCGTGCCGGTGCTTGCCTCGTTTGGCCTTTCGTTTACACATTATGACATCGGCCAGGTCCCGAAATTTATCGGAGTCGCGAATTACTCCGAGTTTATCCATTCAAATTTATTTTGGCGCGTCCTTGAAAACACCTGCTATTATGTGATTCTCTATGTTCCGGCCAGCATCCTGGTTTCGCTCGGTCTCGCGCTCCTTATCGAGAAGCGCATGCGTGGCATTGCATTTTTTCGGACCATTTATTTTCTGCCAGTCGTCACCTCCATCGTGGCTGCAGCAATTATTTGGTCATGGATGTATAACAGCGATGTGGGACTATTGAATTACCTCCTCTCCTTCGTTGGCGTGGCGGGACCGAAATGGCTCTCCGATCCTCATTGTGCGCTACCCGCTATTGCTATCATGAGCGTGTGGAAAAATGCGGGATATAATATGATGATCTTCTTGGCGGGCCTTGCTAGCATTCCAAAGGACTACCACGAAGCCGCGCGACTCGACGGCTCCAGTGCATGGAGCCGCTTTCGGCATATCACGTTGCCATTGCTCTCTCCAGTAACCTTTTTTGTGCTGGTGGTGACGACGATCGGCGCATTTCAGGTCTTCGAGCAAACCTTTGTGATGACGAACGGCGGACCGGGCATCTCGACACTTACCCTCAGTTATTACATTTGGCAACTGGCATTCCGATTCTTTGACTTAGGCGGCGCTAGCGCGCTCGGATATATTTTCTTTCTGCTCGTGCTCACGGTGACGAGCTTACAATTTCTCGCGCGGCGAAAGTGGGTGTTCCAGCAATGAAGAAGACACTGCACTATTTTGTGCTTTCCATCGTGGCGGCTATTATGCTAGGGCCATTGCTGTGGATGGTCGCTACGTCCCTCCAGTCCCCGGAATCGCTCGTCCACTTTCCGCCGAAGCTCATTCCCTCGTCACCGCGATTCTCAAATTACACCACGGTTTTTCGCGAATTGGCAATTGGCACTTTTTTTTACAACTCCGTCAAAATTACCGTGCTCGGCACAATAGGTGAATTAATGGCGGCCTCGCTCGCGGCTTTTGCCTTCGCGCGAATGGAGTTTCGCGGGAAGCGCATGATCTTCGCCGTGCTGCTTTCGACGATGATGATTCCTTTCCAGGTCACGATGCTGCCGGTCTATGTTATCATGCGCTATTTGGGGTGGCTCGATAACCAGGCTTCGCTCATTGTTCCACATTTCTTCGGCGGCGCTTTTGCTTCGGGAGCGTTCGGCGTCTTTTTGCTCCGGCAATTTTTTGAATCGGTTCCGAAGGAATTGGAGGATGCTTCGCGCATCGATGGTGCGAGCCGCTTTCGATTTTTTCTGACTATTCTGCTGCCGCTTTCGAGGCCCGCGCTCGCAGTGCTTTCACTGTTCGTCTTTATGGGCATTTGGAACGATTTGCTTACGCCCGTGCTCTTTCTGTCGAGCGAGGACAAGATGCCGTTGCCGTTCGGTCTTGCGGTACTGCAAACGGTTCAGCACAATTTCCGCTATGATTTGCTCATGGCCGGCACGCTCGTGAGCATCGTGCCTATCGTGCTTGCATACATTCTCACCCAACGACACGTTACAAACTCGTTCCTCAAGGCGGGGTTGAAAGGATAAATGCAGAAATCCAGCATTACAATAGATCGAGTGATTTTGCGCCGAGTTTGCATCCCGATGCGCGAGCCATTCCGCATTTCTAACGGCGTCGTGCGGGAGAAAGAGAGCATTATCATCGAGCTTCATGCTGATAAGGATACTGGCTATGGCGAAGGTTCGCCGATGAGCGGCTCGTTTTATTCGAGCGAAACGCCGGAGACCACATGGTTGGCGCTTGCGAACGATCTCGTCCCCGATCTTCTTTCGCGTACCATTGCAAATCCCGTCGAATATGCGGAATTGCTCGATGGCTATGTGCGTGAGCCATTTGCGCGCGCGGGAATGGAAGGGGCGGTATGGGATTTATTTGCTACGAAGCTTGGAACTTCCGTTCGCGAACTGCTTGGCGCCCCAAATCGCGAAATTGCATCAGGGCTTGCTGTCGGAATTTATGATTCTATCGAAGAGTTGCTCGAACGGATTGCTTTTTATCTTCAGAACGGTTACCAGCGGGTTAAAATCAAGATTGCGCCCGGATGGGATGTGGAACCGCTCCGCGCGATCCGAAGCCGCTTCGGAAATATCCCTCTTATGGTCGATGCAAACGCGGCATACCATTTTGCCGACGACGCAGATCTGCTTCGCTCGCTCGATCACTTCGATCTTATGATGATCGAGCAGCCGCTCGCAGCCGAAGCGCTCGCGGGTTCCGCAGAACTCGCACGGAGCATGAAGACTCCGATCTGCATGGATGAATCTGCGGATTCAATGCAGGCGCTCGAAGAAATAGTTCGCATCGAGTCTGGTCGTATTATCAATATTAAAGTCCAACGCGTGGGCGGCTTGTGGAATGCGAAGAAGATGCTGACCCGAGCACACGAAGCTGGCCTCGAATGCTGGCTCGGCACCATGCCAGAGCTTGGCGTTGCCAGCGCTCAGGCTCTCGCGATTGCATCGCTCCCCGGTTTTGTTTACCCAACGGACATCGAAGCGAGCAGCCGCTGGTTCGAAGATGATATTATCGATCCACCAATCAAGATCGGTCGAGAGGGATTTATTATTCTTCCTGAGTTTGGTTACAATGTGAACCTTAATAGATTGGAACATTTTACAATCGAACACATGGAATTTCAGAGATGAACGTACGAGACATCCAAGAGCACCTCCATCACCGACTTATTCCGGCGATGCCGGTGCCATTTACAAGCGAGCGTATTATTCATCACGAATCGCAGGTTCGCATGGCGCAATATATGTCGGACGTGCCGATCGGCGGCGTGGCCGTATGGGCCCACACCGGGCGCGGATTGCTTCTCACCGAGAAAGAGCGCGCGGAAGTCCTGACGCATTGGCGAGCATTATTGCCAGACAAGATCATCATTGCGGGCGCAGGATCGCGCGAAATGACAGAGCAGGCGAAGTCGCTCGGCGCGGATGCGATCCTCTGCCATCCGCCAACCCATTTGCGCGGGCAAAACGCGGCCCAACGCGACGAAGCAGTTGTCGAATATCATCACGAACTTTCGCGTGCCGGTCTTCCACTCATTCTCTTTTATCTTTATGAAGCGGCGGGAGGCATCGACTATTCACCGCACCTGCTCCGGAAGCTCTTCGCGCTGCCAGACGTCATCGGCATTAAAATCGCGACGCTCGACAGCGTGATGACCTTTCAAACGCTTGCAAGCTTTGTCAAATCCGAGTTCCCCTCAAAACTTCTCATCAGCGGGGAAGACCGATTCTTAGGTTACTCGCTCATGATGGGCGCGGACGTTGCGCTCGTCGGCATGGGAGCCGCATTGACTGCGCTGCAAGCCGAGATGATGCACGCATTTTACGCGCAGGATTTCGAAACATTTCTCTACCAATCGAAATTTGTGGATCAGTTTGCGATGGCAACCTTTACCGATCCGATGGAAGGCTATATTAGCCGGATGCTCTACGCGCTTTCCTGGCTCGGCATTGTTTCGCCCGAAGCAATTTACGATTCCTGGGGTCCCGGACTTCCGGAGGAGGAAATCGAGAAGGTTGGCGATTTCCTCACCATCCTACCAATGGAACTAAAACGATGATGGAGTGGCGCTCGACAATTCGTGAGGATTACGAACGGTTTGCGTTCGGCCTTCCGGCGCCGCTCGAGGAGTATATACTCGACACGTATGGCATTTCTCTCGCCAGCAAATATGCCGGGCTGCCAATAAAGAATCCATTCGGCAAAGCATCGGGGCAGCTTTCGCTGAACGCGAATCAAGTGGAACGCGATGCCGAAGCCGGGCTCGGATTCGTCGTGCTCAAAACGCTTATTGCACAAGACAAAGCTGGCGCGCAGTCCATGAAGGCCTGGGCAATTCCAGCGACGAGAATGACCGCCGAGGAGATTTTCGGAACTCGCGAGCGCGTCCGTGGCAAGCGCGGATGGACTGTAACCTGGAGAGGCCGTGGCTGGAGTGAGAGCTTTGAAGCCTATCTCCTTCTTTTCGACCGCGCGATCAAAATTGGTATGCCCTCGAATATGCTCGTTGTTCCCTCCGTTAAATATCATTTGCCGAAACCAGGCGAAACGCTCTGGAAAACGGACGAATATGAATTCACAACTTTACAGCTTCACCAGGTGTGGAGGAGGCAGCGAAGCGAGCCTATGCCCATCGAAAAGGATTTTTCGCCCACGCTCGCCGGCGATAAGAATTTTTCGCGCGAGAAGGAGAATATTCTGGGATGGCTTCGCACCGTACCGCAACTCATTAAAGCAACAAGCGTAGACAGCGATGTTCGGCTCGGGCTAAAAATCTTTAACGCCGCTCATTCTGATGATTTCCAGCGCAAGATGCTGGATGTTTGTGAATCGAGCGATCCGGGCGCGGATTATATCATCTATGGCAACCGATTATTCGATCCATCGAAAAGCTATGAGGGGATCCTTGGTGTGGCGTACGGTGGACCGGATTTAAGCGACCGGAATCTTTCTATCCTTTCGGGCTGGCACCGCTCGCTGCCGCTTTCGGCGACGGGCAACATTATCACCGGAAATATCGCAGTCGAATATCTGAAACGCGGCGCGACTTCCTTTCAGATGCACACACTTTTTCAGCTTCCAGATTCAGAATTCGCAATGAAGCGTGGCTCGCGCACCGAGCGAGCGCTCCACCATCTGCTGTTTCAGCCCGATCAAGGCTTTCTCATGGCCATCCTCGCGGAGAAGGAAACTCACGGATGGCAGAATGGGATAAGCATCCAAGAGATCGCACGTTTTTATTCAGAGAACCTCTAATTAAGGAATCTCTGATTAAGTCCATTATTGCGTCGTTGCGAGAAACCTTCGGCGACCGAAGGGAGTCGAACGTGACGAGGCAGTCTGTTGATTTGACAAGGGATTGCTTTGTCGCATTGACGCTAAAAATAACTTAACAAAATTTTCGCAACCCCAAAAATTGAATTTTACGGGAGACCGCTCGGAATATCCTATATTTGTAGTCAAAGATTTGAAGGAAGAAAGGACCATCATGAATTTAGAAGTCGAAGAATTAACCGAAATTACGAAACCCACTTTCGCCGCGCGAGAGGTACCGCCCGTTTCACGCATGGCGCAGGGGCTGATCGGATCCGAGATCCTCAAGATTGCGGCCGATATTCGCGCGATGGTCGCCGAGGGACACACCATCTGCAATCTTACGGTCGGCGATTTTAACCCGAAGTATTTTCCAATTCCAAGCGAACTTCGCAAATCCATCGAAGCCGCGCTGAACGCGGGTGAAACGAATTATCCGCCCTCGGACGGAATGCTTCAGCTTCGCAAAGCGGTGAAGAATTTTTACGAGCGACGGCTCGGCCTCGAGTATCCGCTCGAATCGTTCATCATCACCGCCGGCGCGAGACCCGCGATTTATGCGACGTATAACGTTCTCCTCGATGAAGGCGACAAAGTCGTTTACCCGATCCCGTCTTGGAACAATAATCACTATTGCCACATCGCCCGCGCGACTTATGAAACCGCGATCTGCCACGCCGAAGATGCCTTCCTTCCGACGCGCGAACTTCTCGAAGGAAAACTGCAGGATGCGAAGCTTCTTTCGCTCTGCTCGCCGCTCAATCCGGCCGGCACGGCCTTTACGCGCGAGGCGCTTGAAGGAATTTGCGATTTAGTGATTGCTGAAAACGACCGTCGCGGCACTCCCGAGCGGCCGCTTTTCATCATGTACGATCAGGTCTATTGGATGCTGACGTTCGGAAATACCGTCCATTACAATCCGGTTTCACTTCGGCCCGAATTAGCTTCGAATACCATTTTCGTCGACGGCATAAGCAAGGCGTTCGCCGCAACGGGCGTGCGCGTCGGCTGGGCTGTGGCCGCGCCGGACGTGGCGCACCGCATGTCCAACATTCTCGGCCACATCGGTGCCTGGGCACCGCGCGCCGAGCAGCTTGCGACCGCCGCACTGCTCTTGGATGACGATGCGATCGACGGCTATCACGCCACCATGATCGCCGGAATCGAAGCGCGGTTAAATGTGCTCTATGCTGGCATCCGAGAGCTGCGTGATGAAGGGCTCCCGGTCGATGCGATTGCGCCGATGGGCGCGATCTATCTCACCGCTCGATTCGATTTGATCGGGCGCAAGACACCGCACGGAACCGTGCTCGGAACAAACGAAGCGATTCGCAAATATCTCCTTGAAGAGGCGCGGCTGGCTGTTGTGCCGTTTCAGGCATTTGGCTCGGAAGAAAATACGGGATGGTTCCGGCTTTCGATCGGCGCGGTTTCCTTAGAGGAGATCGAGGAAATGCTTCCGCGGCTACGAACTGCGTTGGAACGATTGTAGCCGCGCCTGCCAGAAGCTTGCTAAAGGGGAATGACTACGAAAGCTGCTTTAATGGATCGCGGCCCAAATCGAAGCTCACCACTGGCCGGCCGTGCTTCTTCAAAGTTTCGAAATCGCCGATGGCTTGTGCGCGGATGAGTGTACCGAAAGAGTAGGGTTTTTCCGGGATCGGAATATCCTCGCGCGGTGTGTCGACATATTGCACGAAGGCGCCCGTCGCGGGACCGCCTTTGTGAAACTGGCCCGTGCTATGCAGGAATCGCGGACCAAACCCGACCGTAACCGGCACGTGATATTTCAGCGAAAGCTTTTCGCGCAGCGCGGCGAGGGCGGCTTTCGATGCGTCGTTCCGGTTCAGATACGCCATGATCGCGATGTAGCCATCCGATTTGACGTTCGCGGATAGAAATTCGTCGAGCACTGATGCACTTGGGGTCGCGCCGAAGCTCGGGTCGTGAGGCAGGGATTTCGAAGAATCGTAGGCCGCGAGCACTTCATTCGTTTTCGCTTTGCTCTCGGCGACGTTTGGCTCATCGAATGGATTGATGCCTATCATTTTGCCGGCTACGGCAGTGGCAAGTTCCCAACGGAAAAACTGCGCGCCAACATCGAAACGATCGCTGAGATGGAGTTCGATATGGCCAGGCTTTTCTCGATTGGCCTCGTCCAGCGCTTCCTCGCCCAGCGTGAGGTGAGCGTAAATGCGATGAACGGCTTCTTCCTTCCTCGCACCCGGCGATTCGCCCTCGATGGGAAGGATGCCGTTGCCTAATTTCCCCGTGCTCTCCGCGATCAATTGCTCGGCCCAATAGCCGAAGGAGGAAAGCTCGGGCGGTGTGATAATCGTAAGCTTATTACGCCCGCTCCGCGCGGCGCTGCCGAGGAACACCCCAAACGCAAGCGAGCTATTTCGATCGTCTTCCGTTCGGCTGAATCCCGCCTCCGAACCAGCGCTCGATAGGATTTTTTCTATATCGATGCCGGCCAGCGCGGCGGGGACCATGCCGAAATAGGAAAGCACGGAATAGCGCCCACCAATATCTGGGGGATTTGCAAAGACATGTCGGAAACCGCGCTCATCGCCCATTTTTTCGAGCGGCGTGCCGGGATCGGTAATGGCGGCGAAATGTAGGCGCCGATCCTCGCCGAGGAATTCCAGCCTACTCCAGAAATAATCGAAATAACATTGCGGTTCGAGCGTCGTGCCCGATTTGCTGGCGACGATGAAGAGCGTCTTCTTGAGATCGCAGGCGCGTTCGACCGCAAACACCTGATCTGGGTGAGTGCTATCGAGCACGAGAAGCGCAGGATAGCCCTCTTTCGATCCAAAGGTATCGCTGAGCGTTTCAACGCACAGGCTGCTGCCTCCCATGCCGAGAATGACCACGTGCGTGATGCCCTCTTTACGAACTCCTTTGGCGAATTCCGTGATCTCATCCAACCGCGCGAGCATCCAATCGGACACTTCGAGCCATCCCAAGCGCCCTTCAATAGCCTTTTGAATTTTTTCATCGCCCGACCATACGCTTGCGTCTTTGCCCCAAATTCGCGTCACCAGCTTTTGTTCTATGGCATGATCGAGCGCGACGCGTACCTCCTCCGAGAGCATCGTCTCATCGCTTTGCAGCATTTCCCCTGTTCCAAGCATTAGGCAATCGCCTCCTCTATAGCGTGACGCTTTTTCTCAAGATTCTTTGCAAGAGAATTGAAGGCATCGGCGAATTTCTTAACGCCTTCGACCTGGAGTTCGACTGCGACCTGTTCCGTGTCGATTCCGATTTTCCGCAGTTGCTCGATGGTCTCGTGCGCTTCCGCCGTACCATGCGCCAGCGTGTTGGCGACTTTGCCGTGGTCGGCAAAGGCATCGAGCGTTTCATCCGGTACGGTCGTAACGGTCTCGGGGCCGATGATCGGCTCGATATACATAACGTCACTGTATTTAGGATTTTTCGTGCTGGTGCTGGCCCAGAGGCACCGCTGCGTGCGAGCGCCGGCGGCTCGTAAGTCCTCGAACTCCGGGCTGTAAAAAATCTCCCGATAGCGCTCATAAGCGAGCTTAGCGTTGGCAACGGCGGCTTGACCGAGCAGCGGGCGAATGGCACTCGCCGCGCCATCGGCGGCTCCGATTTTCGCTTCCAGCTTTTTATCGACCTCGGTATCGACGCGTGAAAGAAAAAAGCTGGCGACGCTTGCGATCTTGGAAATATCTTCGCCGCGTCGGTTGCGCTCGCGCAGGGCATCGACATACGCGTGGGCCACGCTCACGTAACTTTCGATGCCGAAGAGAAGCGTAACATTGATGTTAATTCCCTCCGAGAGGCATTGCCCGATGGCCGGTACGCCCTCCGGCGTGCCGGGAATTTTAATAAGCACATTGGGCCGATCGACTATTTTCCATAGCCTTCGCGCGGCTTCTATCGTCTCTGACGTTTTTTGGGCAAGTTTCGCATCGACTTCGATGGAGACGTAGCCGTCGGCGCCTTTGGTGCGATCGAAAACGGCTCGCATCACATCGGCGGCATTGCGCACATCGTCGGTCGTAAGACGCTCGTAGATTTCCGAGGTTGAAAGGCCCTCGCGAACGCCTTGCTCGATATCGTCATCGTATTCGTCACTGCCGGAGATTGACTTTTCGAAGATTGATGGGTTCGAAGTGATGCCGCGCAGACCGAGTTCTTCGATCATGCTCGCGATCTTGCCGCCGCTGATGAAATTCCGGCTCAGGTTATCGTACCATAAGCTCTGGCCATATTGCTCTAATTCTTTCCAGGTGTTTGACATGGAGATCAGGTTTTAAATGTAATACCGAGTGCTGCGTTCCATTATGAACGGATGGCCTGCAAAAAATAAGCCCTCGCAGGGGCGAGGGCTTACATTTTTCTTACAACATTTCGATTATTTCTGAACGACGAATGGAAGGGATTCCACGGTCGTGCCGTCTGTCACACGGAGCACATACTGCCCCGCCGGAAGAAGCGAGGTAGCAAACGACGCAGTCTGGTTGCCGGCAGGCATGGCCCGGGCATTCAGTACCGTAATCTCCCTTTGCCCAAGGATATTATAAACATCCATCGTCAGAGGCACACCATCGAGTCGTACCGCAAGCCCGACATTAGCCTGACCCGAAACCGGGTTCGGCGTGATCTGCTGAATATGGAATGTGACAGATCCACCCGTCAGTAACGCGCGAATCGTTTGGTTGCCACAGCGGTCAAGCCCTGCGAAGGCACTGGGAACCGTATCGTGCGATACCCAGCAGGCGGTATTGCCCGATTGATCGAAATAGACCGGGCTCACGACCTGGATCGAGGAAATCGAATCCTTACTAAGAACATACTCCAATTGCACATGCGCGAGCGTGCTATCGGCCTGAGTAATCGGCGAAGTCGAACCGACGGTGATAGTATCCAGCACGTAACTCGCGTCCGTGGGATCGGATCCGATCTTGCTGCTGATAAGATTCAAACCATTATCCGCCACGGCGGGATTGGCGACGAACATATCGCGCTTATATCGCAAGATGAATTGAATCTGATGAATATCCGCAGTAGCATCGAGCGTGGTTTTCATTTGAATGGGAACCGTGACGGTTTGGCCGGGGTACGCCGAGTAAACCGTGGGGGGCGTTCCATTCTGAACGCTCAATGTATTTACGTAATGCAGAGGCGTGCCGAACAACTGTTGGTACACCAAGGTGTCCCGCTGCGTTATCGGATCGACGAAGGTATAGACAATAAAGGCTGCTGTTCCGCCGCCAAGCTGCGGATTAAAGTTTACGGTGAAGTGTGCGGTCTGTCCTTTTCGAAGCGTCGTGTCGGTCATCAGGGTAACGGGATTGACATAGCCAGACGTACCCTGCGGGAAGCTAAATTCCGAGGCGCCAGTGCTGCCGAGCGTATCGATGATCCGTACCGTTGTTAGCAATGCATCCTTGGAACCCAAATCCGAGGCGGTAACGACAGCCGAGCCATTCTGGCAGACATAAACATTGCCAAAGTTCTGGCCTACCGCGGCAACAATAAAGCTCGACGAAGCCACCATCATAGGCACCGAAGCACCAGGAGTACATGCCGTGTCGAAGCTACTGCCCGCGCTCAAGGTGGCAAAGGTGGTGTCAACCGGCACATTGCTATTATCCACCGTAACCATCACGCTATCGCCGGGCTGCACCTGCTCGCCGGGTGTATAACCGGAGATGGTGAAGCCGCCATCGATCGTGAGGCTACTCAGGAAAAGCATCGTATCTCCATCGTTATGGATCCAGAAATTAGTGGTGACGTTCGAGCCAGGAAGAACGGTACCGAAATTATACGACAGCGGCGTAATGCGAATAGTCGCATGGCGCACGGTGCCACTGAGATCGATCGTTGGGGTAAACTGCTTGTCGCCCGAACTACCATACGCCACAATTTGCGCCGTTCGCTGGCGATAGAGCTTTGTTAGATTCGGCGTGAATTGGAGATAGACCGCTATGGTTTGGTCCTTCAGCAGGTTCCATGGAGGCAAGTTCCCGGTCTGGTTTCCGACCATGGAAAACTCATCCGCATCTTGTCCGATGATCTTCACGCTATCGACGGTGATGTTCTGGCCGACGCCTCCGGTCGATGGATTAATCAGATTAACCGTATCGATGAGGGGGTTCGTGCATTCTGTCCAGAATCCCTGCTTAGGCCGGTCCCAATTCAGGCCGCCCTGAACGCCAAAGCCCAGCAATTGCGACGTATCCTTTATCTGGTGCGCGAACGGAGCCGGCAAGTCCGTACTCCAATTCTGCAAGGTCTCGAAGGGTCCGGTCGCTTGCGGCTGGAATACAAAGTTCAGAGATACCGATTTCCCAGGCTTAATCGTTACGGGTAGTGCACTCGCGTCCGCGAAGGAAAAGTTAACGTTATCTCCAAGCTTCCAATTTTTATCGATGGTAAGTGGCGCCGTGCCAACATTCTGTATCGTGACCGGTTTTGGAAGAGAAGTGTTCCCCACGGTCACGTTGCCAAAGTTAATATCGCTCGCAATAATCAGCGGCGTAACGCCAAGCCCTACGAGCGGATACTTAAATTGCGCGCATCCCACTCCCAGAAGCAACGAATCGGCCGTGGAAAGGATCGTATCCGAAGGCGTATAGCAAACCCGCAATTGGATGCTGTCACCAGAGGCAAGATCCTGGTTGAAAGCGGTGGGCGTAACCGTGAAGGCACCGACCGTATCCGAACCAATGATGCTCGCGGTGGAAATATGAAGGCTGCGGGCCTCATTATTATGAAAAACAACCGTCATGCACGAATCGAGTGTCACACGAACGGGCTGTATGGAGAATGGCGAAGATGGAACGGATTGGATCTTCGGCGCGGTGTAATAATATTGATAGACCGTATCATTGCCGGCCCGGTCGGTCGTCCAGACGGCAGCATAAGCGTCCTTAGCCGGGTTGATGACATTAAGGTCGAAGAATGCAGTGCTATCGCCAACCTGGAAT
>VFSW01006574.1_pt1 | contig 17055 bp, 16 predicted proteins | sample 5358111 | NCBI WGS metagenome assembly VFSW01 (sample SAMN11554181, study PRJNA540505) | mine drainage metagenome | isolation source: sediment from site ElyBrook_90M | place: USA: Ely Copper Mine, Vershire, VT | collected 2017
ATCTCGGCCGTGCGCGCGCACTCCCGGACGATCCGCTCGACGGTCACCGGGCCCACCGGGAAGAGCCGTGTCCCTTCACCACCGGTGGTCGCCCGGTCCGCTAGATAGCGGTCGACGGCGGTCCGCGCGCGGTCGTCCATCACCACCTCCCGGTCCTTGTCCCCCTTCCCCGAGCGGACGTGAAGGATGTTACGCTCGAGCTCGACATCCTCGAGCTGGAGATGGCACAGTTCCCCGACCCGCAGCCCGCAGAAAGCAAGCACGTGCACGATCGCGCTGTCCCGAGAGGACCGGGCCGCGGCCTGGAACAGTCGGTGCGTCTCCTCCTCGGAGAGGTACCGCGGGAGGCGCTCCGGCCTACGGGGCAGTTCCTGGTGGTCCGCGATCGTGAGCCCGAACGTCCGGAACAGGCACGTCAGCCCGCGGATCGTCGTGTAGAGGGAATTCTTCGAGTAATGGCGCTGCAGGACGAGGTGCTCCCGGAAGAGATCGATGTCCCGCTCGGTCACCTCGTCGAGCGGCTTCGGGACGCGGGCGAGAAACATCCGGGCGATATGGGCGTACTGTTTGATCGTGCACGGGCTGCGCTCCTGGGCCCGAAGGCTCCGGACGAACTGCTCGACGATCCTCTCGGTGGAGAACCGGCTTCCGGGTTCATCCGGGACCGGCGCGAGGGCCGGGCGAGACGTCACCCGCGGCATCGATCCGGCCCGGGGAAGCCGGGCGAGCGCAGCGGAGCCCATCGTCGGCGCGTAGGTCCCCGTTCGCCTAATAATCGTATGCGCGCAGTGGTAGGGTTCGCCTCAACGTTCGGCCCGGAACGTCGCTTCCTCCTCAAATAGCCCGGGAAGGATGTGCCCCGCGTGCGGTGCTCTTCGTGCGATGCCCCGGCCGTGATCGATCAGCCGTATGCCGGAACCCACGCCTGCGAGCGCCACTTCACCGAAGGGGTCGAGGAGCGCGTCCGCCACGAAATCCATCGCCAGCTCCCCCGATTCTCGGGCCGCACGATCGCCGTCGCTCTTTCCGGCGGGAAGGACTCCGCAGCCGCGCTCGCGCTTTCGCAACGCTACTTCCTCCGACGCCCATCGGTGCGCCTGGTGGCGATCAGCGTGGACGAAGGGGTGGCGGGGTATCGAACGGCCACGCTCGAGGCGGCCCGCTCCCTGACCGAACGACTCGGGGTCGAGCACCTGGTCGTGCGCGCCGAAGAGACGCTCGGAACGACGACCGATCGAGCCGCCGAGCGGCTTCCGGAGACGGTGCCCTGCTCGTTCTGCGGCGTCTGGCGCCGTCGGCTGCTCAATCAAGCCGCCCGCGACGCGGGAGCCGACGTGCTCGTCCTCGGATTCAACCTCGATGATCTCGCGCAGACCATCCTGATGAACCTCGTCCGCGGGGATCTCGAGCGACTGACTCGGATGGCCCCCCACCGGGTCCGCCAACCCGGGCTCGTCCCCCGCATCGCCCCGCTGGCCGCGGTCCCAGAACGAGAAGTGTATCTCTACGCACGCCTGACCGAACTACCGTTCGACCATGGAGAGTGCCCGTACGCGGGACGGGCCTACCGCAACGTCTTCCGGGAGGTGCTCTGGCGGCTCGAAGGGGCCGCCCCGGGGACCCGCCAGGCGCTCCGACGAACCCAGGAACGCCTCACCGACGTACTTCGGACCCTGGAGCCGGCCCTCGGCCCCGAGCGCTGCAGCTCGTGCGGTGAGCCATCGAGCGGAGCGCGCTGCCGCGCCTGTGAATTCTTGGAGCTTTTCCCCCCCCCGGCCGAGCCGGCCGGAGGAGAACTAACGTGAGCGAGCCGGGATCCTCTCCGACCGCCAGCGATCCACGCCGTTCGATCGGGCGTCGAGTGTTCGTGGTCGGGGCCGGGATCATGGGGAGCGGGATCGCGGCGGAGTGCGCGCTGCGTGGCTACTTCGTCACCCTCGAGGATACCACCGAGGCCTTCGCGGAGCGCGGACGGACGAATTCGGTGCGTGCCCTCGAGCACCAGGTGCGCAAGGGCCATCTCTCCGCCGCCGACGCAGCGGCCGCCGCGGCGCGGATCGATCCAGCGATCGGGATGCGTCGGATCAGCTCGGCCGACGTCGTCATCGAGGCGGCGCCTGAGAACCTCGCACTGAAACGGGAGATCTTCCGCGAGATCGAGGCCGGCGCCGCGCCCGACGCGCTCCTAGGGTCCAACACCTCCTCGCTTCCGATCACTTCGATCGGGCAGGACCTGAGGGACCCGGGTCGACTGGTCGGGATCCACTTCTTCAACCCGGTGCTCCAGATGGCCCTTGTCGAGATCATTCCGGGCCTGCGGACCCGGCCGGAGGAGGTGGCCCGCGCTCGGGAGTTCGCCATCGCCCTCGGGAAGACGGTGGTCCTCTCGAAGGACACGCCGGGGTTCGTCACGACGCGCGCGCTGGCCGTCTTGGTGAACGAGGCGGCGTGGATGCTCTACGAAGGGGTCGCCACCGCAGAGGACATCGACACCGCCTACGTGCTCGGGTTCCACCACCCCATGGGCCCCTTCGCTCTGATCGATCTCGTCGGGATCGACACCGCCGTATCGATACTCGATGTGCTCTGGGAGGGATACCGGGATCCGAAGTACCGGGTCTGCCCGATCTTGAAATCGATGGTCGCGGCCGGTCGCCTCGGACGAAAGACCGGAGAGGGATTCTTCCGGTATCCCACGCCGGAGCGCTGACGCTCCGGGGTGGGGCTCTATTTCGGCGGCGGCTCCGACTCGGGGCCGGACCGCTTCCAGGATTGGGCGGAGATCGACTCGTACACCGACTCTTCGGGGGCTCCGGCCGATCCGCGTGACTCGGTCGCGGCGTGGACCCGGTCCTTCTGCATGAGCCAGTAGTGGATTCTCCAGGACCGCCCTCGGGACACGGTCGCATCCTCTTCTTCGCTCGTCAACAACCCGGCGTCCTCGAGCCAATAGAACCGGTCCCGATCCTCCTTCGAGAGCGTGTTGTCCAGTACCGAATCCTCGTTGCCGAAGTAGGCCATCACCATCTCCGCCGTCGGGCGTGCCTCTGAGGGCATGATCTTCCCCTGCGCGACGAGGGTGCGCTCGATCGCCCGGGTCAGCTCCTCCACGGTGATCAGGGGCATGGGGACGCGCGCGGCAGGGCGCGGGTGCCAATAACCGTCGCTCGTCCGGCCGCCGTCATGCTTTAGTGGCGTCCCGGGGTCGTCACGTTCGTGACCGAAACGTCGCTGCCGTTCGCCCCCCCGGAGGCGGCGGTGGCCGCCGCGCGGTCGGCCGTCGCCCTCGGACTGTGCGCCGACTGTTTCGGGCGCCTGTTCGGTCGGTTGGGCCGTGGCCTTACGAACCTCGAGCGCGCCGAGAGGCTCGCCTCGGTGCTGGGGGGGGTGGACTTCGCGCCGGGTCCTTCGTGCCGGCTCTGTGCGGGGGCGTTCGACCGTATCCCCGTATGGGTCGAACGGATCGCCCGGGCCGCGGAGGGCTACGAGTGGCACCGGTTCACTTGCGGGTCCCGCTGGGAACCGGAGATCCTCGCGCGCGAGGAGGAGATCTGGAGGACGGTCGACACCGGATGGGGTGAAAGCGCCCGTGCGGCGTTCAATCGGGAGCTCGGCAAGGCGGTCGAGGCTCGGACCGGCGCCGTCGGCGGCAGCGGCCCGGCCGATCTCGTCTTCCTAGCGGATCTGGAGGTGGGCCGGGTCGGGATCACGGTCCTGCCGCTCTATCTGCAAGGGAGGTACCGGAAGCTCGATCGGACCCTGCCTCAGACACGGTGGCCGTGCCGCGCGTGCCACGGTCGCGGATGCGATCGCTGCCAGGGCACCGGAAAGACCTACTCCGAGAGCGTTGAGGAACTGGTCGCGGGGCCCGCGCTCCGCGCCTCCGGGGCCGAGGAGAGCCGCTTCCATGGAATGGGCCGGGAGGATATCGATGCGCGCATGCTCGGTCGCGGACGTCCGTCCGTCCTGCAACTCGAACGCCCCCGGCACCGAACGATCGACCCGGTGGCGATCTCCGTAGCGATCGCCCTGGAAGCGGCCGGGCGGGTCGAGATCTCCGACCTTGCTCTCGCCGAGGGCGCCGACGTGATCCGAGTGAAGGAGGCCTCTCCCGAGAAGAGTTACCGAGTCACCGCGGTCGGGGCCGTGGATGTGGCAAAGGTTAAGGAGGCATTGAAGCTCTTCCGCGGTCGCGCCATCGCCCAGCGCACCCCAACCCGCGTCGCCCACCGCCGAGCCGATCGCGTTCGCACGCGTCGGATCGTCGAGGCGGAGCTCGTGGAAGGGGACGCTGGACGGTTCACGGTGCAACTACGAACCGAAGCCGGCACGTATGTCAAGGAGTGGGTGGAAGGAGATGGCGGGCGCACCGATCCGAGCCTGTCCGGGGTCCTGGGGGTCCCGCTGAAGGTTGAATCGCTCGACGTACTCGAGATTCACGATACCGAGGTCGCATAGATGGTGAAGAGTTCGAAGGGGTTCCGATCGCGTAGCCGCGGCACGTTCACGAAGCACGTGCGCGAGCGGGGTTTGCCGCCGGTGACACGGTTCCTGCGCAAGTTCGAGATCGGCCAGAAGGTCGTGGTTCGGATCGAGCCGGCGGACGCCCACGGCGTGCCCCACCCTCGCTACCAGGGTCGGGTCTGCACGGTCGTCGCTCAGGTCGGCCGGGCCTACCGCATCGAGTTCCTGGACGGAGGCAAGCGCAAACAGCTCATCGCCAACCCGGTCCACCTTGCTCCCGCCGATACGAGAGGACCCTGATGCCCGAACCGCTACCGCTCGCCGCGGTCAAGCAGATGCTCGCCGAGGAGGCCGCGCTTCGCCCGCTGCCGCGCGAGGCCCTGCTCGCCCAGCAGCACGCGGAGCTGTTCGCCCGACTGACGGTCGACCAGACGAACACCCTGATCGCGGAGCTGAAGAAGTTCCCGTTCGTCGATACTCCGCTCGCGATCAAGATCGCCGACATGCTGCCTCAGTACCCAGAGGAGATCCGCCTGCTCTTCGCGAAGGAGCGGATGGTCCTCGAGGAAGCCCAGATCGTCCAATTGCTCGACGTGGTCGCGCAGCACAAGTGAGGTCGATCGGGAGAATGCCGTGGAGAGCTACGCCCGTGTCCTCGATTATCTGCCGAACGGCCGCGCGGACGAGCGGGGCTTCCGTCGCGAACCGGTCGCCATCGCGGTCGGCGAAAGCGAACTGAAACTCCTCGAACTGATCCCGCGCCCCGGGATCCAGCTCGCGCTGGGCGCTCGGATCGCGCTCCGTTCCGAAGAAGGCTCGATCGATCACGTGCGTCGGCGCATCGGCTTCGAGGAGCTCACGGCTACGGCACGTTCGGAGTTGGCCCCGGCGCTCGAAGAGGTCGTCCGGTCGAACCCTACAAGGTATCTGCGTTTCTTCAACGAGGCGCAGCCGATCTCGCGACGGGCGCACCTGCTCGAACTATTGCCGGGCATCGGAAAGAAGACGATGGAGACGATCCTCGAGGAACGCCGGAGGCGCCCGTTCGCGACCTTCGAGGACCTCAACACCCGCGCGCACCTCAAGAGCTCGGAGAAGCTCGTGGTCGGTCGCATCGAGCAGGAGCTCATCGGTGTCGAGGACAACTACCGCATCTTCGTCGCCCCGTAGTCCTCCGGCCGAGCAGTTCGCCGTTCCCGAGGGAGCGCGGGCCATCGACGCGACCCTCAAGCGCCTCGGAATACGCCCCTCGCGACGTCTAGGTCAGTCGTTCCTGATCGATCCATTCGCGGCCGATGCCGAGGCCGCCCTGGTCGAGGCGACCGGGGGCCATCCGGTCGTCGAGATCGGAGGGGGACTTGGGATGCTGACCGCGGCCCTTCTTCGACGCGGAATCCGCCCGCTGACGGTGGTCGAACGCGATCCGCGCCTCGTCGCCTTCCTTCGCACGACCTTCGGCGGGCGGATCACGGTGGAGGAAGCCGATGCGGAAACCTACGCCTTCTCTCCCGGTGCAACGGTCGTTGGGAATCTGCCGTTCTCTGTGGCGACGCCCATCCTTCTCGCGATGTTCGCCCATCGCACGCCGCGCGTGGTAGCGATGGTACAGCGAGAGGTCGCCGAACGCCTTGCCGCCGGTCCGGGGTCGAAGACGTACGGTCGCCTCTCCATCGTTGCACGGCTCTATGGAGACGTCGAGCTGTTCCGGACGGTATCCCGGTCGTCCTTCTATCCGGTGCCCGAGGTGGAGGGTCGTATCTTCGTCCACACGGCACGCGCGGGCCCTCTCCCGGTCCCGAACGTAGAGCACTTCGAACGGATCGTCCGAACGCTCTTCTCATCGCGTCGTAAGCAACTCGTGAACCTACTTTCTCGGTTGGGTCGCCCGAAGATCGAGCTCGTACGGTTGGTTCGGGAAGCCGAGTGGCCCGCCGACTGGCAGCGGATGCGGCCCGAGGAACTCCCCCCCGAGGCATACTTCCGATTCGCGACCGCGTTCGATGCCGGCTCCGCGCTGTAAGGGACGCGAGAACCCGGCCGAAGAGCCCACGAACGCAGCCTGGACCGGTCCCGATCTCGACATAGTCTGTATTATATACAAGCGCTTTCTCCCCGTATCGGTGAGTTAGATGCTTCAGGGAACCCCGATCCTTGTGCTGAAGGAAGGTACCGAACGCGACCGCGGCAAGAGCGCCACCCAGAACAACATCGCGGCGGCTCGCGCCGTTGCGGATGCGGTCCGTACCACGCTCGGTCCGCGCGGAATGGACAAAATGCTCGTCGATGGGATGGGAGATATCACCATCACCAACGACGGCGTGACGATTCTGAAGGAAGTCGACGTCGAGCACCCGGCCGCGAAGATGATCGTCGAGGTCGCGAAGACCCAGGATCAGCAGTGCGGGGACGGAACGACGACCGCCGTGGTCCTGGCGGGTGAGTTCCTCAAGCGCTCGGAGTACCTGCTCGAACAGAACATTCACCCCACGGTCATCACCAAGGGATTCGAGATCGCTCTGCAGGAGGCCCGCCGCCTTCTGGAGAAGGAGATTGGCACTCCCGTCAAGATCGATGACGAAGCGATGCTCCTGGACTGTGCGACCACCGCGATGGGCTCGAAGGGGGTCTTTGGATCTCGCGACGTGCTCGCCCGCATCGCGGTCCATGCCGTCCAGCGCATCGCCGAGAAGCGCGGGGACCACATGGTCGCCGACGTCGACCAGATCAAGGTGGAGAAGCGTCACGGCGGTACGATCGGGGACACCCAGCTCATCGAGGGGATCATCCTCGATAAGGAGCGGGGCCACCCACGCATGCCCGGCGAGGTCGCCAACGCGAAGATCGCGCTCCTCAACTCCGCTCTTGAGGTCAAGAAGACCGAGATCGAGAGCAAGATCAACATCAAGAACCCGTCCCAAATCCAGAGCTTCCTCGACGAGGAAGACAAGACGTTCCGCAAGATGGTCCAGCAGGTCAAGGCCTCCGGAGCGACGGTGGTCATCGCCCAGAAGGGGATCGACGATGTCGTCCTTCACTACCTCGCCAAGGAAGGGATCTACGCGGTCAAGCAGGTCAAGGAGTCCGATCTCCAGAAGCTCGCGCGCGCGACGGGCGGCAAGATCGTCTCCAGCTTGCAGGACCTCTCTGCCACCGATCTCGGCGCGGCAGCCAAGGTCGAGGAGCGGAAGGTCGGCGACGACCATATGACGTTCGTCACGGGATGCAAGAACCCCCGCTCGGTCTCGATCCTGATCCGCGGTGGAACGGAGCACGTGACCCAGGAAGTCGAGCGCTCCCTGCAGGACGCGCTCAAGGTCGTCAGCTCGGTCATCGAGGACGGGGTGGTCTGCCCCGGCGGCGGTGCGACCGAGATCGACCTCGCCGTCAAGCTGCGCAAGTTTGCCCCAACGGTCGGTGGACGGGAGCAGCTCGCGGTCGAAGCGTTCGCCCAAGCCCTCGAAGTGATCCCGTGGGCGCTCGCCGAGAACGGCGGCTACGATTCGATCAACACGCTGATCGAGCTTCGTGGAGCTCACGAAGGTGCCCACGCCAACAAGAACGTCGGCGTGAACCTCGTGGACGGCAAGGCGGCCGACATGTGGAAGCTGCGGGTCATCGAACCGGCGCGGGTCAAGCGCCAGGCGTTGACCAGCGCGGTCGAGGTCGCGAGCATGGTCCTGCGGATCGATGACGTCATCGCATCGAAGAAGTCGAGCCCGTCCCCCGGTGGGGGCGGTGGGCACGACCACTAGAGCGATCGGACCATCGGGCGGCGCTCGTGCACCGGCCGAAGGCCTCATAATCCAAGGCAGGTAGGGGCCCATCGATGCGCACCAAACCGGTCGAAGGAGTGCTGCGGCTCGATGTCGTGGCGCTCGAGCCGCGTCCCGCCGTCTACCTCGCGTACGACGGCCTCTCGGGACTGTCGCTCCGCCCGCTCCTGCGCGACCTGGTCGAAGAGCTCCAGCGCAAGGGACCGGAGCAGCTCTCCGCATTCCTGTCGGCAGTCCGCAAGCGCCGATCCGGTCACATCCACGTCTAATTCTCCGACTACGTCAGCTACGGGATCGGAGGTGGAGACGCGACCGCGGAGTTCTTCTTCGGTACCTTCTTGCTGCTTCACGAACCGGCGCGCCCCGACGGCAAGGAGCCCGGAATCCCCGAGCGCCTCGTCCTGATGCGCCCCGGCGCCATCGAGCAATTCTCGCTCGATGGCATCGCCGCCTAGCGACGCATTCTTTTTCCTCCGTTCCGCCTCCCACCTACGGGCCACGATGCCGCAGGAGTCCCATCTGGAACGGGAGCGACGCGGAAAGATCGCTCGCTGGCGAGCGGAGGGTCGCGAGCCCTTCCCCTGGTCGTTCCCGGATCGGACCCTCATCCGAGAGGTTCGGGCCCTCACGAGTTCGCTCGCGCCCGGGGACGAGGTCGTCGGTCGTACCGTGCGCGTCGCCGGCCGGCTGCTCACCATCCGCTCTCACGGCGGCACCTCCTTCATCGATCTCGAGGACGCATCGGGGACGCTGCAGCTGCTGCTCACGGTCCACGAGCTCGGGGAAGCGTTCTACACGAGCTGGCTCGCCGATCTCGATCCGGGGGACATCGTCGGCGCGGTCGGCCTGCCGGCGGTCTCTCGCCGAGGTGAACCCTCGCTTCGGATCCAATCTCTCGAGCTCCTCGCCAAGGCGATCGCGCCGCCCCCAGAGAAGTTCCATGGGCTGCAGGACCCCGAAGAGCGGATCCGGCGGCGCTACCTCGATCTCATGTCTTCCGCCGAGAGTCGAGAGCGATTCCGCCTACGCTCGCTCTTGACCCGCGAGATCCGCGGGTACTTCGACCGCGCGGGTTTCCTCGAGGTCGAGACCCCGATCCTGCTGCGCGTCGCGGGAGGCGCCGCCGCGGCCCCTTTCGTAACCCGCTCCCGGTACCTGGACTCCGAGCTCCAGCTGCGGATCTCCATCGAGCTCTCCTTGAAGCAGCTCCTGATCGGAGGCTTGGAGCGGGTCTACGAGATCGGACGGTGCTTCCGCAACGAGGACCTCGACTCGACGCACTCGCCCGAGTTCACGATGCTCGAGCTCTATTGGGCGTATGCCGACTACCACGACATGCGCCGCCTGATGGAGGGGCTCTTCGAGCGGCTGGGGACCCGAATGCTCGAGTGGCAACCGGATTCGGAGGCGGCACGGTCCGCCGCGCAACTGTTCCGTCCTCCGTTCGCTACCCTTGACTTCGTTCAGGCGCTGGAGGAGCGCAGCGGGATACGCGACCTCCTCTCCCGACCGACTCCCGAGCTGGGCGAGCTCGCGCGCCGGTGCGGAGCGACCGTGCCAGCCGACTCTCCACCGGGCGTATTTCTGGACAAGCTCTTCGAGCATTACGTGGAACCGACGATCGACCGCCCCACGTTCGTGGTCGATCATCCGGCATCGACCACCCCCCTCGCGAAGCGCCACCGGAGCCTCCCCGGTCGGGTCGAGCGATTCGAGATCCATTACCGTGGGTTCGAGATCGGGAACTGCTATACGGAACTCAACGACCCCGACGAGCAGGAACGACGCTTCCAAGAACAGCTCACCGCGCGCGGGGAGGAGCGCTACGCGTACGACGCGGAGTTCGTAGAGGCCCTGCGCCACGGCATGCCTCCCGCGACGGGGATCGGCTTCGGGATCGAGCGGATCGTGATGGCGCTCACGGGAGCGAAGTCGATCAAGGACGTGATCCTCTTCCCGCAAGTTCGTTCCCGCTGAACCGACGCCGATCGTTCCGAGGGCAATCTTCATTGTGCCGCTTCCGCTGGACCTCGCGTTCATGAGCCGCCCCGCGGACGGATGGAGGAAGCGATGAGCGCCCCCGCCCTTCCATCCCGCTTCGACCCGAAGGCGATCGAAGCGCGCTGGCAGGCGGAGTGGGCCGCCCACGGCTACTTCCGGGCCCCGGATCGCCCGAGCCGCCCGTACTTCGCCGTCCCGATCCCGCCGCCCAACGTCACGGGCATCCTGACGATGGGCCATATGCTGGGCTACTCGGTGATGGACATCCTGGTCCGCCAGCACCGGATGCAAGGGAATGCCACGCTCTGGGTACCGGGGCTCGATCATGCGGGCCTTGCGACTCAGGTCGAGGTTCGGCGGCGGCTCGCGAAGGAGGGCATCCGATTGGAAGATCTGCCTCGCGCGCAGATCCTCGAGCAGATCGAACTTTGGCGCCAGGAGCACGAACCCCGCATCTTGGAACAGACGCGGGCCGGAGGCTTCTCGGTCGACTGGACCCGGTACCGGTACACGATGGACCCGCCGGCCGCGCGAGCAACACGCGAGGCCTTCGTTCAGCTCTACCGGGCGGGCCTGATCTACCGGGGAGAGAGGATGGTCAACTGGGACCCGAGGTTGCGCACGGCCGTCTCCGACCTCGAGGTGCTCCACACGGAGGAGGACGGGCGGCTGTACTTCGTTCGGTACCCCTGGGCCGACGGAAGCCCCGGGGGCCTTGAGGTCGCCACCGTCCGCCCCGAGACGATCTTCGGGGACGTGGCGGTGGCGGTTCACCCTGACGACGCGCGGCATTCTTCCGACGTCGGCCGAGAGGTCCTGCTACCGATCGTGAACCGCCGGGTTCCCGTCATCACCGACACGGCGATCGATCCGGCGTTCGGGGCCGGTGCGCTGAAAGTGACTCCGCGCCACGACCTCGTGGATTACGAGATCTATCGGCGACACCCCGATCTTCCGCTTCCGGCCAGCATTCTCGACGACTCGGGTCGGCTCGAGGGGGATCTCGTCCCTCCCGAGCTCCGGGGGCTCGACTGCGACCGGGGCCGGGAAGCGACGGTGAAGCGGCTGGAGGAGGCTCGCCTTCTGCTGCGGACCGAGACCTATCGGCACAGCGTGGCGCGCTCGGAACGGTCGGACGCGATGATCGAACCCCGCTTGTCCACTCAGTGGTTCGTGAAGATGCGCCCCCTCGCGGATCCCGCGGTGGCTGCCGTCCGGGAAGGGGTCGTGCGCATCCACCCCGACCGATGGATGTTGTCGTTCTTCCGCTGGATGGAGACGATCCAGGATTGGTGCATCTCCCGCCAGGTCGTTTGGGGCCATCCGATCCCGGTCTCTCGCTGCGCGGCCTGCCAGGAGGAGATCGTCTATGTGGACCGGCCGGCCTCCTGTCCGAAGTGCGGCTGCCGCGAGCTGATCCCGGACCCTGACGTGTTGGACACGTGGTTCACTTCGTGGCTGTGGCCGTTTCTATCCCTCGGCTGGCCGGAAGAGACGGCCGACCTCGCCCACTACTACCCCACCCACGTACTCGTGACCGGCCGAGACATCATGTTCTTCTGGGTTGCCCGGATGATGATGGCCGGGCTGTACTTCACGGGCCGTGCCCCGTTCTCCGATGTCTACCTCACGGGCATGCTGCGCGACGACCGCGGCCGGAGGATGTCGAAGCATCTCGGGAACTCTCCGGACCCGCTCTCGGTGATCGCCGAGCGGGGTGCCGACGCGACTCGTTTCGCGCTCGTGTTCCCTACGCCCACGGACGAGGACGGGCCGTTCGGGCGTGGGCCCCTCGAGGGCGCTCGCAACTTCCTGACGAAGGTATGGAACCTGACCCGATTCGCCCAGTCGCACACGCCGAGCGGAACCGCGCCCCCGACGACTCCACCGGCGCTCTACGCCCACTCTCCGCTCGAGGATCGGTGGATCCTCTCGCGGTACGCCGCGACGGTCGCGGCCCTGAACGATACCCTCGCCCGGTTCGAAATCTCCCAGGCGGCCACCACGCTCTACCAGTTCCTGTGGCACGACCTCGCCGATCGGTACGTCGAGCTCATCAAGGACCGGCTGGCGGGTAAGGGCGACGCGGTGAGTGAACGGACGGCGCAGGCAACGCTCCTGTTCGTGATCGAGCGATCCCTTCGCCTCCTTCACCCCTTTGTTCCCCACATGACGGAGGAACTGTGGCACGCGCTCCCTCACGAAGGCGAGTCGGTGACCGTGGCACCGTGGCCCCCGGCCACCGAGGTCCCGCGCGATGCGCTCGCGGAGGCCCGGATGGAGATCGTGCTCGATTCGATCCGACTCTTGAGGAACCTGCGTGCCGAGGAACATGTCGCCGTCGAGACGATCCCCTCCGCCTGGATCCGACCTCAGAACGAGGAGGTCGCGACCCTGCTGAAGGCAGAGTGTGGGGCCATCGAGAAACTCGCGCGGGTCCACCCGCTCAAGCTGCTCGGCCCGGGTGAAGCGACGCCGGAGGGCACGTCGACCCGGGTCTCGGCGGCGGGTGAGTACTTCATTCTCCGACCGACGGCGTCGATCGAAGACACCGAGACGCTCCGTCGGGAACGGGACAAGCTCGCTGCGTTGTTGAGGAAAACCCGCGAGCGGCTGGCCGACCTGGGATTCCGCGATCGCGCTCCGGCCTCGGTCGTCCGGGAAGCCGAGGAGAAGGCACGAGAGCTGGACGAACGCCTCGCGCGTATCGACGCGAACTTGAAGAGCACGGGACCTTCGGAGGGTTCGGGACGATGACACCGGCTCGGAAGGCTCACCCATCGCGCACCCAGGTCGATCCCCCCCGGGCCGCCATCGGCACGATCCCGCTCCCCGGTTCGAAGAAACCCCATCCGGCGCTCGGCCTCGGACTGTGGGGCATGGGCCGATGGAAGCGCCCCGAGGAGGATCAGACCCGCCGCAGCGTCGAGCACGCGATCGATGCCGGGATGCGCTGGTTCGATACCGCGGAAGTGTATGGGAACGGGCGTTCCGAGCGAGTGCTCGGGGAAGCGCTGAACCGAACCCCGACGCTCGCGAAGGACTCCTTCGTGGTCACGAAGGTCTCCTGGGAACACCTGCGGCCGGAGCAGCTGCGTGCATCCTTGGTCGGCAGCCTCGAGCGCCTCGGCCGCCCCTCCGTGGACCTCTACCTCGTCCATGCTCCCGATCCACGCGTCCCTCTCCAGGAGACCATGGCCGCCCTGGAGGCGATCTGGAAGGAGGGGCGCATCGGAGCGATCGGCGTATCGAATTTCTCGGTCGAAGAGATGGAGGCGGCGCAGGCCGCGCTCTCGGAAGCCCGCATCGTTGTCAATCAGGTTCGCTACAACCTCTTCGATCGGGAGGACGGGGATCCCGTCCTCGAGTACTGCCGAGCCCACGGAATGGTCATCGAGGCGTACACGCCGCTCGCGCGCGGGCTTCTCCACGGCCGATACTTAACGGGAAAGCGGGTTCCTATGGAGGTGCGGCGGTTCGCGCATCGCATCTTCGAGCCCGATCGCTTCGCGGTGATCCAGGAACGCGCACGCGCTCTCCAGGCGCTGGCCAACGCCGCCGGCATCCCGCTCGCCTCGATCGCCCTCCACTGGCTCGAGGCTCGGGGTGCTGCGCCCGTGTTCGGAGCGAGCCGCCCGGAGCAGATCGACTCGAACCTTGCGGCGTCGGAGGTCCGTCCTTCGAATAAGATCCTGAACGAGGCGGACGCGATCGCGCGAGGCGAACGTGCTTAAGCTGGCCGCCTTCGACATGGACGGCACGCTCGTCAACGTCAGCAGTTCCTGGGGGTTCGTGCACGAGCATCTTGGCCTCTCCAATGCGGAGGGGCTCCGCCGCTTCATGGAAGGGTCGATCGACGATCTCGAGTTCATCCGGACCGATGTGCAACTCTGGAAGACCGTACGCCCAGGAATCTCGGTCTTCGACCTGGAAGAGATCCTGGCGCGGGTGCCGCTCATGCCGGGAGCGCGGGAGCTGATGCGAGGGCTCCGCGAACGCGGAATCCTCACCGCGATCGTCAGCGGAGGGATCGCCGTGCTAGCTCGACGCGTGGGCCGGGAGCTCCGGATGGACTACGTGCTTGCCAACGGGATCCGTACGGACGCCACCGGCCAACTGACGGACGAAGGGATCCTCCGCGTTCCGATCAAGAAGAAGGACGAGGTGCTCGCTCGGATCCAGGAGCAGCTCGGCATCCACCCCGATGAGACAGCGAGCGTGGGAAACTCCGAGATCGATGTCGCCCTGTTCCGGCGCAGCCGCGTCGGCATCGCCTTCCAGCCCGAGGACCAGGCCGTTCGAGACTCCGCGACCGACGTGCTCGCAGCTTCCGACCACGATCTGACGCATGTCCTTCGCCTCCTGGATGCCTTCCCGGCCGACTGAGGGACGGCTCCAAGCGACCGGGCAACCCTTTTGCGGGCGCCTCGGTTCGGTTTTCCTCCATGGACGGATATTCAGCCCTCCTCGAACGCGCTCGGGCCCAGTTGCCCGAGGTGCGCACCGGGGGAGAACGGTTCCAGGTCCCCGAGCCGGTAGTCGCCACCGACGGCAAGACGACCGTCATCCGGAACTTCCAGGACATCACGACGGTCCTGCGTCGGGAGCCGGAGCAGGTCATCGGCTACCTCGCCAAGGAACTCGGCTGCCCCGGGGTCCTCGACCTTCCCCGAGGCGTGCTCAAGTCCCGCATCGCGAAGGACGCCATTGCCCAGCGGATCCGGGAATACACCGAGAAGTACGTGATCTGCTCGGAGTGCAAACGACCCGACACCCACCTCACAAAGGAGGGCCGGCTCACGATCCTCGTCTGCGAAGCGTGCGGGGCCCAGCGCCCCGTCACGATGCGCCGGGTCGTTACCCCCGAGAAGCCCAAGGCTCCGGTCGTGGTCGGTGAGGTGTACCGGCTGACGATCGAGGACGTCGGACGGCGGGGCGACGGCGTCGCCAAGAAGGAAGGGTTCGTGATCTTCGTCACGGGAGCCAACCAGCGTGGCATGAGCATCAACGCGAAGATCACCAAGGTGCTGGGCAACAACGCCTACGCGATCGTGCAGCCCTGAACGGACGATGCGCAGCGTCCGGTGGCTGGGACTGTTCGGGCTCTACATCGGCGCCCAGCTCGTAGCGCTCGCTCTCGCGGTGCCGTTCCGCTCGGCAGGGCTGAGCTCGGGCGCCAACCCGAGCAGTCTGACCACCCCGCTGGTCCTGATCGCCGCGGTGATCATCGCTCCCATCGTCATCCTCCTGCTGGCGCGGCGGCAAGGACTCCTGGTCGGGCTTCGCCACCTGTTGCTGATCGCGATCGCCGGCGCCCTGTACTTCACGGTCCTCGAGTCCCTTCTGGTCGCCCTGCCGGCCAGCTGGTTGCTCTCCCCGATGAGCGCGGAGATCACGCTCGTCCCGGCGGTCCCCCTCGCCGCGGTGGTCGCGGCCGGACTCTACTTGGCCCTCCTCATGGATCCCCAGTGGTACATCGTGGATCTCGCCGGGTTCGTCGCCGCCGGCGGCCTGATCGCGCTCCTTGGGATCTCCTTCGCCATCCTCCCGGTATTCATCCTCCTCATCGCCCTCGCCGTGTACGACGCGATCGCCGTCTACCGCACGAAGCACATGATCCGCCTGGCCGACATCGTTACCGAGATGAAGCTCCCGATCCTGATGGTGATGCCCGAGTCCGCCGACTACGATTACACGGCCGCTCCTCCGCTGAGCGAGACACGCAAGGTCCCCATCGAAGAACGCGCTGCGACGTTCATGGGGCTCGGCGACGTCGTGATACCGGGGATCCTGGTGGTCTCCGCGTTCATCTGGCTCCCCTCCTCCCCGAGGATCCTCGGCCTCTCCGCGAGCCTCTGGGTCGCCCTCGGCGCGCTCGTCGGATCGCTGGTCGGCTACGCCGTCCTCATGCGTCGGGTGAACCGCGGGGAAGCGCAGGCCGGTCTCCCCTTCCTGAACGGAGGCGCCCTGGTGGGGTACATCCTCACCTTCCTCCTCATCTACCACTCCGCCACGCTCGGCCTCACGGGAGGCCTTTAACCACCCGCCGGCTCCGGGCGAGTCGATGCCGCGCCAGGTCGAGGACATCCGCATCGACGACGCTCCCTCCCTGGACGTCCTCGTGCGTCGGCTGGACGCCGCCGGAGGGTTCAGCGCGAAGGCCGTGGCCGAGGGCGTCGACGTACTCACGCGGATGCTCCGTGACCCTCAGATGACGTTGTTCCTCTCCTTCCCCGCGGACATCGTGGCCACCGGCGTCCGCGGAGTCCTCGCGACGCTCCTCCGCGAAGGGTACGTCGATGCGGTGGTCACGACGTGCGGTACGCTCGATCACGATCTGGCCCGGTCGTTCCGCCCGTACTACCACGGCGCTTGGAACCTCGACGACGCCGACCTGCACCGGCGCCACCTATACCGCCTCGGAAATCTCGTCATCCCCGAGTCGAACTACGGCGCGATCATTGAGGAGAAGATGCAGAGGATCCTCGCTGCGCTCTGGCGCCGGGGCGTCCGGTCGCTGACCACCCGCGATCTCGCCTGGGCGATCGGGGAAGCGATCCCGAAGCGCACGGGGACCTCGAGCATCTTGCGAGCCGCCTTCGACCACCGGGTCCCGGTCTTTGTACCGGGGATCACGGACGGGGCGGTCGGCTCCCAGCTCTGGCTCTTCTGGCAGGACCACAAAGAGCTCGGCATCGACCTCCTACGCGACGAGCAGCACCTCTCCGACCTCGTCTACGAGGCGAAGCGCTCGGGGGCGATCCTCCTGGGAGGTGGAATCTCCAAGCACCACACGATCTGGTGGAACCAGTTCCGG
>VFSW01006575.1_pt1 | contig 17050 bp, 10 predicted proteins | sample 5358111 | NCBI WGS metagenome assembly VFSW01 (sample SAMN11554181, study PRJNA540505) | mine drainage metagenome | isolation source: sediment from site ElyBrook_90M | place: USA: Ely Copper Mine, Vershire, VT | collected 2017
CCTCAACAGTCTGGTGAACTGGGATTTCGCGGCGAAGAACTTCGCGTAAAGCGCTGGCTGTTGTTTGGCGAGAATATATCCGTAACTTGCAGAATATAAGCGTAACTGCGGAGCCTCAGCTAATAATATATGCGTAACTCTGAGAAGTGAATTAGCAATAGTCAAAGTTATACAGATTGATTTCACAAGGCCGGTAACGGTGATAAACAAAGAGGGAGAGCCAAACGCTCTCCCTCTTTGTTTATACAAACCTAACTTTGAGATTTGCAACAGTTTCGGCAACGCATGATCCGTCTTCATGGTTGTTTGGAGAGGCGAAAGAGATACAGCATGTGTCTAAAACGCAGAATTATTCAATGCGTAGTCCGCTCATCGACAAGTACTTAAGCCGCACAAAAAATATGGGCTGACCAGTGTGGAAATCCGGAACCTTCCCATTAACTGGAAACTCTGGTTTCCGAGGAGAGATGTCGGCTTCTCGGCCATAGCGGAAATTGAGGTTAGTCGAGCGCTACTTCCGCTATGTGCCAGGAACGGACGGTCGAGGCCGCCACTGCAAATGAGTACTCCACGGCCTAAGCAGACCTCGGTGATTTTCAAAAATGCCCGTTGTTCCATCCTGCTGCAATGTCCGCTTCCTATATTCCTTACGGCTATGAAGCTGTACACTGCCCCAATTTCAACTAAGCAAATTCGCCCACGTTGCTTAATGGGCACATTGCTAAACCTACTTAGATAGACTGTCATGAATGCTGAGAGTGTTGGATTTGGCCTGAATTCTCCTCCCGACGGAGTGCCCGCCAATCCGCCAGTTGTAACGGCTTCTTCAGCATTGCCATTCGGCGAACTGACTTGGGATAACTTCGAAAGGCTTTGTAATCGGCTAGCGGGGCTTGAAGATCAAGTTGACTTCCACACACGCTACGGCCGTTCTGGCCAATGTCAGCAAGGAATCGACATCTATGCGCGAAAGCGCAGTGGTAAGTACGACGTTTGGCAAGCCAAGCGCTATGCATCGTTTTCTGCTTCTGACCTAAAGAAAGCAGTAAATGAATTCATGGAAAATCAGTGGTGCGACAAGACCGAATCGCTGTACCTCGCAGTACAGGCATCCCTCAATGACGTAAAAATTCAAGACGAAGCGGAGACGCAAGCGGAAAGGCTTAAAGCCAAAGGCATAACATTTATCCCTCTTGGTGGTGATGTACTATCAGAACGTCTTCGCTTACATCCAACCATTGTTCTGGAATTTTTTGGTCGTCAATGGGCCAAAGCATTTTTTGGTGACGCAATTGATCCTGCGCTTCTTCAACATCTGGATGGAGCAGAATTTGCCCGCGTTCGCAGCCAACTTGGCAGTGTTTATCAACACCAATTCCGTCTCCTTGATCGTGGGATAGTAGACCCGCTGTCTTCAATACAGCACAAGGAGTTGTTGCCACCACTTGGACTTCTTGAGAGGTTCATCCAACCGGATGTTCTAATTCGTGAAACACGCTCCACGCAAGTGTCTCCTCAAACACGTTCCACGAAAGTCCCCCCCTTTGCGGAGGAGCGTTCAGAGGCCGGAAATGAGCAGCAAGGTCATGGAGGGGCAGCGAGTACCAGACGTATTGAACAGCATAAGCGAATCTCGCTGGAATCTTGGCTCGCAGAGGAAGATCAACTTGCATTGGTCGGTGACGCGGGTGCAGGCAAGAGTACTATCTTGCGGTGTCTTGCTCTCGACATTCTTGGAGACCAAGTGCTCTTCAGTCATAAAGCTACGAAATGGGGCCAACGCCTTCCGCTATTGGTACCGTTTTCGAAGTGGGTTCGGCAAACTGAAGCCGCTAATGGTCAAGTTGGATTAAAGGAGGTCGTAAAAGCTACTTTGCAGCAGTTGATGACTGCTGACCTTACCGGGCTCTTGGATCGGGCCATAGATGAAGGTCGGATATTGCTTCTCGTGGATGGTCTCGACGAGTGGTCAAACGAACAGGCTGCAAGAACTGCCCTCAGTGGTCTTCTAACGTTCATTGGTACCCATCAAATTCCAACGATTGTTACCGCAAGACCACGAGGTCTCGATCAGATAGGTGTAATTCCTCATGATTGGGCCACGGCAATCGTCGCACCGCTTTCAACTGAACAGCAGCGGAACCTCGCGGCGAAATGGTTCGCTCGATCTATTTCGGTTCAAGCAGAGTCTGTTTCTTCGAGCAGCACCACGGTGAATCGCGAAACTGAAAGGTTCTTCCGCGAGCTGAGGAAAGACCGAGGGCTATCCGCTCTCGCAGAAACACCTCTACTTCTGGTGGGGCTCATCGCACTTTCATTACGCCACATGACCTTACCACGAAACCGGACACAGGCCTTGCAGCAACTAATTGAGATTCTCGTTGAAGTACATCCTCAGAGCCGGGCGACGGCTGCATCTGATGTGCAGTCGAGATTTAGATTTGCTGCCGACGCTGGTATACGACTTGGTGCTTTGGCTGCAGTGGCGTTTACATCTCGCAGTGAGGGAGGCGACGCAGGATTTCCCATTTCTCGAGCCAAGGAAGTCATTAGAAACTATCTGAGCGATCCAGAATCTCACGGGTTCTCGCGCGACGCTGCAGTCTCCGCGGCCAACGAGTTGCTTGCTGTCAACGCCGAAACAGTTGGACTCCTGATTGAGAAAGGACCAAACGAGGTGGGTTTTTCGCACGCCTGCCTCGAGGAATTTCTGTCGGCCATGTATGTACAGAACTTGCCGCTGAGCCAGGTTATCGCATTTGCGAAGGAGAATTGCAGTAATCCGCGGTGGCGAAATGTTATCGCAAACCTAATTTCGATTACAGCTCGTCCCACCGAGATAGACCAAATCGTCAAGGCAGTCGAAAGCGCCAACACGGACGTACTGGGTGCGATCAACCGACGGGGCTTGCTTGCAGACATAGCATTTTGTTCATCAAAAATATCGTCTACAACAGCGCGCCGTCTCGCGCAGGCTAGTATCACGGTGATTGAAGGAAGCGGATGGAGCAGTGAACGGTCAGCGCTCCTGACATCAACATTGAATGGCATTAATGATCCAACGCTAAGTGAACTAGTTCTGGACAAAGTTTCCGTTTGGGCACCCCGAAAGAATGATTATCTTGAATCTGTTTTTCAGGCTCTCGGACATTGGAAACCTGCGAACGATCTTCTTTATGTCTTAAAACGAGGTCTTGTTGATGAAAATCGATCAGCTCAGCGTGCAGCAAGTCGTGCATTGGTCAGCATATATAGCGGTGATGATAGTGTAGGTACTTGGCTTCAGGGACTATGCTCTGGGGCCGTAGAGCCCATGGTCGTTTCCGTCGCGATTGAGGCACTCGTAATTGGGTGGCCATCCATCGGCAACATTGACACCTTGATTTCCGAGGCCCGCTCGTCTGCGCATCCGAGTCTGCGATTGTCCGCAATTTTCGGAAGTACACGTCGCGGCTGCGGCAATGAACAAGATTTGATGGATCTTCTTGCGCTACTGCAGCAAGGTTCGGAACTAGACTATTGGGAGCGTTCCTTTGCTGAAAGCGTGCTCAGTAAGGAATGGCCCGATAATGTGGTCGCCATTAAATATTGTCTTGATAGCGTTCGACAGATGTCTCGTCGGCACGAACCACGTATCGAACCAGATGTTGCCGGGCCCTATCTATTACAGTGCGCAACCGATAATTCTGATATCAAGAAATGGATATTGGAGGAATTGGCACAAAAGTTTCCATTCAACCTCACCGCAAGAGGCATGTGGGAACAAGTTCTACGATTTGCAGAGGCAGACAATGAAATACGTGAACGAGTCGTCCTAAAAATCATAGATGGCGAAATGGAGCATGCTGACTGGGAAATTAGTGTGATCCTTGAGCGGTTGAAGGACGAGAGACTTAAGAAGTTCGCGCTTAACAAAGTACAGAGTGCCGATGGCTTTTCGATATATTGGAACCTCAGACCCCTATTTTCCGGATGGGCTGCCGGCGATATCGACGTCAAGCAGTTACAGACCGAAATACCTCAGTGGCCAAATGAACGCCTAATTAACATAATTAGCTTGTTACCGGAAATTCTGCCAGACAAAAATCTTTGTCGAACTCTGTTGTTGAATCTAGCCAAGGAGGAGCGCGCTCGCCCTGATCTTCTCACTTCTGCATTCACCCAACTTGGTTGCGATGCGTCCGATAAAGATGTTGTCGATGCGCTACTGGCAAAAGCAGCATCGAGAAGCGGAAGAATATTTGACGCCAGCGGAGATATGATTTTCAATTTTTCTGCAAACGAGCGCGTCCGTGAATTTGCGCTCAACCTGTTGAACCAACGATCCGTACCTGTAGCCTCTATTGCGAAGGTCTACGAAAACGATGATGAAATTCGCCAAAAGCTACTTCGTCAAATCGTTCCACTGCCTACTTCGCTCCGTTATATTGTTGTTGATACCGTGAGTATCGAGGCCGACAGGCATATTAGTGCTCGCAGTTTGCTGGAGCAGTACGATTGCGAAACTGATACCGATCTGAAAGTTACAATGGCAATTCGCCACTACGAAGATATTTGCGATTCCACGCAAGATTCATCGGTAGCGATTGAGAGATTATTGAAGGACTGTCAAGCTGTCGGCCCGGATCTTGAGGAACGCCGTGCTGCAGCATTTGCGGGCTTAGTAACCCTGAAAGCAACATCTCGCTTTGCATCATTAAGAGAAAGCGACAAACCCCTGAGCATATCTATAGGGCGCTTGCTTAGTGGGCAGAGCCAAGCGCTTCTTCAATTGGTGGTCGATCACTGGGACGAACTCTTATCTGAGGTAGGGTCTGACTTTTTAAGTAGGATAGGCAGGTATTCCATATCACTGCCTACTGTTTGGGAAACATTGGCACCGTACATCAGCAAGAATGACAATGCTCGGCGTGATTTCGTTGCCTACTGTGAAATTGCGTCGAATTCGCTCGGGCCTCGGGCGTTAAAGGCACTTGCCCGTGAACGTCCCAAGAGTGACTTACTAGAACAGCGCTGCTGGTATGCACTCGAGTCTCCGGCTAATCCGGCGCATTTATCACCGTTGGATTCTCAACACTTAGCGATTGATGCGTCATACATTTTGCGTAACCACTTTGGTGGGCGAACTGAAACTAGCAATCGGCTATTTGAGGGATTGCGTTCCAAGCAAAGCGATGTATGCGCAATAGCGCTCGCTCTGTACGAACCAAATCATCCTTTCTTTTCCGATTTGAAGATTAACCTACTGGAATTAGGTCAACTCCATGGCAAATGGATAGTCGCAGTCCATATTGGAGCTGAGACTCAGCCAGCAAGTGCCTTTCTCGCGATTCTTTGCGCGATGGTTAATCGTGAGCTGCATACGATTTGGGATTGTCAGGATTGGATTAATACCGCTGTTCAGGAGCGTCTGGCTCGTGATCAGGAGGCCGCAGGTCTTGTGCACAAGGTGTTGAACAACAATCCGACCGCTAATGAGATTGCCAGTCTGCCACGATATCTCGCTTCTGCTGGTGTACTCGATGCGGAGGCATATGACGAATGTCGAACTCTGCTGGATCACCATTACAGAAAGCCAGGGGTGCCACTTACAGGATTTGACGCGCTTGCCAACGAGGTTCGTCCCGTCGCGTTCTCACTTCTGGACGCACTATCATGAGATGGATATTGTTACGATTGTATGACCGATTTCGCAAGAAAAATGGAATTGCTCAATGACGTTGAAAACGGACATTACAGCAGAGCGGATGTCAGCCTTTTCAGATATTCGCCAGCTTCCGCCTTGGTCGTGAACCGACACTTCAACGTGCGTTGGCTGGGTGACCGCTTAGGGTCGGGAACGGACTAAAACAGTAAATTGTCCCGACGACCGCTACGGCCGAAAAGCGGAAGGCGCAGTGCATCCCTTCGAGAGTTGGTAGAACTAGGCAATTCGCGAGTTTGGCTAATGGAGGAGGGGATACTATCCGAAAAAACCTCAAAACTTACAGCGCGTGTCGCGCGGTACGCTGCTTCATAGCCTTTCCGAAAAGAGCCGCAAATCGAATCCCCCTTCGATGCGTAACAAAAATTATGCGGTTCGATCAAATCCATACTTCAGCGCTGAGTGTCTGGTTTTTGGGGTTCATACAGTTAGCTTATTTTATCGATCCGTACTGCTTGAAACCTGCATTTCAAGCTAAAACCAGCAGTTCAATTTACAGCCAATAGTCGTAAAAATTACAACCTACGGTTGTAAAAATGCAGGAATTTACAACCGCTGGTTGTAAGTTTAACTGTTTGATTAAAATAATTAAAAAGTAATCAAAAAGTTGTTGCAATAGTCAAAAAATCATCAGATTATGGCGAGAGTTTTCACAAATATTGGCTTTATGAAAAACAAAATTGATCCATCTAATCGAACACCAACGCTTACGTCTGATGACGTGCAGAAGTGGTTTCGCAATAACGGACTCAACATTAACCATTGGGCGCTTGAGCAAGGTTTTACTCCAGCTCTAGTCTACGCAATTCTTCAAGGTCGGCGAAAATGTCTGCGAGGGCAATCGCACTCAATTGCGGTGGCGCTTGGCTTAAAAACACCAAGTTAATTCAACCAATGTGATTAATTGAAAATCAGGGAGGGCATTTAAGCGACTTACTAAACCAAAAAGACGCACAACGGCTGGCAGGCCGTGAGCGTCTTTAACTTGGGGGGAACCAAAACTTCGCTACTCCACGGTACGAAGTCTACGAGCCTAATCCTGGCACGTCAATTCCCTCTTTGTTCAATTTTGTTTAACGAGCGTTTCACGGCGATCGGTGGGTACGCTCGGTCTCGAAAAGGGAAAAGACGATGCGAAATTCGAAAAGAAATGATGGAGTGTGGGCTGGCGAGGAACGAGATCAAGGAAAAGCATTTGCCCAGAAAGAAATGAGGCTACCGCACAGTCTAGCCTTGATTACGTTTGATTCTCCATGTCGGCCTCAAGTTTTGGACCATTTTTGAAATGGCGCGCGCACCGAAAGTTACATGGCAAGGCATAGAGGCCATGATTAAAACTGGTTTTGGTAGTGGTTTCGGAGAGAACTATAAGTCACTGCTTCAAATCAAGAGATGGAATACTTCCCCTGTGTCTGTGCAGGTAGTTAAACCTGTTCCACCTTTCAAACGAAAATGCCATTTCTTTTCACTAAGTGAATGGTATCTGGCGTTGCTGTTTGCCTGGATAGGTGCACACATTCGAGAGCAATTTCCCATGTGGCCTTGGCAACATCAGCATCCCGAATACGATAGACATCCTGAAGTTGACGCTACTCTGCCTTGGTCCGAAGGTATGCAATCGATATGCAGGGATATGGGTATCAAGCATGGCTTCTTCATTGGAACCGACATCCCCTACATTTGGACCATTGACTTGTGTCTGCACTTACCCTGGATAATCACACCCGCCAAAGCTTGCTGCCTGGTTTCGGTGAAGCCATTGGAGTCCGAACGATATTTGTATATTGATCCGCTAGATCGCGGGCCCGAAAAACTTGAGGCAGAGCGACGCTACGCACAAGCTATAGAAGTACCCTATTTTTTAGGGGATCGCTCTCTCTATCCGGGCCCATTATTTGCCCAACTTGAATACCTTGCCGACGCAGCAGTCCTGCCCAGCAATCACCCGTGGTTTGCGACATTGGGCAGGTTTCTTAGCAAATATGGAAATGAAATTTCTATCTACCCGCTGGAAGATGTTAGTGAACGGCTAAAAGTAGATTACAGGGCTACAACCGAACAAGCCGTTTTTCTATTGAATCACATCCTGTGGAATCAACTAGTCGACTGCGACCTTTCATGGATGATTAAAACTTCATTACCTCCCAGACCGGGGGGAAGAAGTCTTCAGGCAGCCATTCGTTCAAATATTCAGGGAGGCCTCCAATAATGCCATCCATACGCAGACTTCCCGTCCCAGGAGAAATCATCGAGCCGAAAATTGAGTCGGCGTGTCTAGATGAGATTTACAGGGTTCTTGATGTGCATGAAGGATTAAACCGCATCGTCATTATTCCGGTCACTCCACGCAGATCAAAAAAGCGAATATATTTTGTAGCTCCCCGCATTGTGGATTTGTCTAAGGTACTGGACGAACTTGACCGACACTGGCTTGCAATCAACGTGAACGGTGTAACTCCGCGGGCTGACGCTTCCGCAAGCAAAGAAGAGCTCGACAAGAAATATCTGCGCCGGGGTCAGGGAGTTTCGAATCCGCGCAGAGATAGGGAGGCACGAAAAGCGCTTATAGATCTTCTTATCTGCGATTCAGAAGGCAACGAATTGGATCCGGATGAGAAAAAGCTACTATTTGACTCGCAGATTCGCTCTGAGCGAATCTCTGAACTGGCAAATACGATGGGAAATTCAAAACGAACCATCGCTAGAACAAGGAAAATGTTTAACGAACTGCTTAATCAATATTGGGCAGGAGGTGGTGTTACTGATGCACTTACGCCATTCTCAGGAGCAAAAGGGGGTAGGGGAAAAGCGCGAATTCAGAAGAAGAAGCTCGGGAGACAAAACGCCCCAACCGCAGCACATTATGTTGGCCAGGAAGGCTTTGTGATGGGGGAGCAAGACAAAGATATTTGTGGCTTCAGCTGGAGAAACTATTATATTCGTGGGACCACTTGTGCGAAGGCCTTGCGCCGAATGTGGCGGGAATTCTATTCGATTCTAGTGACTGGGAAAGATGGAAAGATTCAAAGTGTCCTACTCCCTATCCATCAACGTCCAACGCGTTCGCAATTTGAACGATGGGGTAAGGAGAGATCACCTGGTCACGATAGCTGGAAGAAACAACTTACCAAATTCAATTTGGGTCGATTAGATCGCGTACTTTTTGGATACTCAACCGACAACGTTGTCGTGGTTGGCCAGCAAGGCTACACGGATTCGACATCCCCCGATACCGAGTTCGTCAGAGTCGAGAATCGTCTCGACCGCATTGGCCCAGCTCACCGAATTCTTGTGGTTGAAGGGATGTATGGATATATCTCAGGTTTTTACTTGGGACTAGATGCACCAAGTACTGAGACAGTACTTCTGGCGTTCCTTCACTCGCTTACCGACAAGACAGAATGGCTTAAATGGCTTGGGCTGGAGGACATAGATCCTGCTGATTGGATACAGATCAGATTTTCAAGTGTCATTGCCGACAATACTGACGCTCGATGCCAAGGTGTTATTGAAGCTCTCGATCAGATCGGTACAGGTTTGAAATTCGTTGGTGTAGCTCGTTCCGATTTGAATGCGCCCGCTGAAACAAGTCATCATTCCTTGCATCGAATGGTCGATCACAATCAGGATGGAACAAGTCATGGACAACGCCACGAACGTGGTGAAGAACGAGCTGACATTCTCGCCCGTATGACGATTATTGAAGCAATTCGTGAAACCGCTCGGGCAGTTCACACATTTAACACCATGCCTCTCGATATTCGTCCGACGCTGGAGATGCGTAGGGAGATCATCGACAAGGGCTTGACTCTGAATAGGCTAAATCTCACCAGAATGAAGATCAATCAAGGCAAGCTCGCAATGAGTCTTATAGGTAATGACGAAGCGAGAATCAAGCTAATGCCGCATGTGCGCGGTGTATTTACTCAACATGGTGTCAAGTTGCTCCGTCCAGATACCGGACAGAAGCGTGAATTCATTGAACCCATTCAGTACATCAGCAGACACCCAGTGATGATAGAGCGGTTCATGAAAGCCAAAGTAGGCCGCGCAGGAGTTTCGGCAGAATCCTTTGATGATGATTTCCGCCAAGATCCCTACAACCCGACCGAACTCTATTATCGAAAACCGATTGATGGTGAGCTCATTCGATTGTGGATGAAGACGAAGGACGAAGACTTGCCCTTCGAATGCTCGATTCCTGACATCATCAATCTCATGAAAAGTGATGCGATTCACTTGTTCAATGAGCGAAATGCAAAAGAAGATGCACTAAGTTATATGGAGGCTGGGCAAGAGGTAACCAAACAAGAAGCCCGGGACGCATATGACGATGCCCTGAAAGCGGTTGATAAGCCTCCATCCAAGTCGGCAATTCACCGAAACAAAAAAGCAAACCGGGAAAAGGAAAAGGCTACCTATCAATATGGAATGCCTATCCAGAGTCCCCGATTTGTCGAAGAGCAGCATACAGGTTGGAGCGAAGAAGAAATCCCTTTTGAACAACCAACTCAAAACAATGCTTCAAACGAGACAAAACATGACTCCCCGTCTGCCAATGGGAAATCAGTACCCGACATTGATGACAAGCCAGCCCATGAGTGCCGCCCGGTGGTTCCCATTTCAATATTGCAACAGGCAATCCTGAATCGGCGCCAGGAAGGGAACAAGCGTGGACATTGATAAAAAGCAAACATGGTATTCCATGTACAACCCCCTGTTGGTTGGTTTGCCGCATTTTACGGAGGCATCCGAAATTTTGGACAAACTCGCATTCGATCCTTTATCTGACATTGATCTTTTGAGTCTGGGAGTTGTAGAGCGAGATTCCCTTCTTGTGGGAGAGAAAGTGCCGCTGGAACCAACGATGCAGTCCGTTCGAACTGCAATGACTTGGTGGGGTATGTTGGTAATGGGGCTTCGTGCCAGAAATCCAGTGTTCCCGGAGGCCAAACGCCTTTATTGGGCGCAGATCAATGCTGCATTCATAGCAGCTCCTCTTCCTCCTGCACCAACGAGAGGTATGTCGATCCATGTCACGAAAGGACCGACCGGAACTGGAAAGAGCGTTACGCAACAACGTTTTTGCACCTTTATTCCACAAGTGCTTTTTCGAGGCAAGGATGAAGCTGCCGGTTGGAAGGAAATGCAGCAGATCGTATATCTTGAATTGAACATGTCTCATGATGGAACACGTAGTGGATTCTTAGCGCGCATTTTGCTTCAGATAGATAGTCTGCTTGGTACGACTTATTCCATCGATTTACCAAAGAGCTATCGCACAGTTGATAAGCTTGCTGTGGCAACTGTTGGCAGACTAATAGCTCACTTCACTGGAATTCTGTTTATCGACGAGGGGCAACTTCGGAACTTGATTAAGTCAGGGCATGCAGAACTCATGCAAATGTTTCTTTTGGAACTGATGAACTCAGGCATTCCCTTGGTGATGATAGGAAATGAAAAGGCATTTGATTGGGTGACATACAGTCAAGACCTGAGCCGACTGAAACTTACCCCAACTGAAATCTTCTCTCCCATTGGTGCAACCAATCGTCCAGATGCAGATGTTGAGTGGATTTCCGTTGAAACGGGAGTGATGGGGTATTACGTACTGCGAGATCCAATTCTCGACCCCGAAGGATGCTCGAAAATGCTGCGTTGCTGCAGCGGTGGAATTGCTAGGTTGGCCCTGATGCTGTGGTGTTTTGCGCAACGAGACAAACTTCTGAGCGGCATCGAATCGATATGTCCGGCGGACATCAAGAAAGTATATGACTCGACTGACTTCGCTGAACTTAAACCTCTGGCGGATGGTTTCAATTATCGCAAACCGGAGTTGCTGATGACTTATCCTGATGTCGACGCCAACTTTTATGCTCGTCACTGGGACATTCCTCTCGCCGAGCCATCACCTACAGAAGCGTCAACAGGAGGTAAACAGAGTACACCTGATTCAACTAGTGCTTCAAAGAAGACATCCAAAAATCATAAAACTGAGAAGGCAAAATTCGCGAGCGAACAAACCAGAAAAAAGAGCCAGAAATTGAAACGGGAAGAACTTTCCAAATCGCTTTCGCCAGATGATCTGCGCAAACAGGGACTAGCAAACATTCAGCTGGCGGGTTTGGCAGCAGCTCGGGCGGAAGCGAAAAAGAAGGAAGGCTGAAATGCTACCGATTCTGCAGCCAGATATGACGCTATATTCCCTTGTGGCAATCGCCCATCGATGGGGAGGATCGAGTCGCGGGGAACAAATCAGCCAATCGCTATTCGGCAGCCCCGGAGCCGGTCTTCGCCATGACTTCCCGTCACACCTTGACGAGTTCAGTAGGCGTACCGAGTCGGCTTACGGCCAACCTGACGAGATTGCCCTAAATGCAACCGTACTTCCATTCTTTCTGCGCTTTCGCCCACCGGCAGTCCACGTTGAAGCGCTCGCATTGATGCGCGGAGAAACGGTCGAGCCGCTTAAATTCATTCTTGGCTTGCCGGCGGGACCATCGGGAGCAAGCATGCCATTGTGCACATGTGAAGTTTGCATTCGCGAAGACAAAGGCGCACATGGTTTCGCATATTGGCACCGGCAACTTCAACTTCCAGGGGCGTTCGTGTGTGCTAACCACGGAGTCCCGATACTTAAGTCAAGTATCAGGATCGACGGTCAAGGTCGTTCAACCCTTCTGCTTCCTGATGACCCGGAAGTAATTTCCACCAGTACTTCGATCATTACAGACCTGCAACAACCTTTATTGCAACGACTGTCGATTCTATCCGCTGCGGCGCTAAATAGTACTTTTCCGGGTGAATATTCCCCACAGATACTACTTGCTACCTATCAGCATGGACTCAAACAAAAATGCTTACTAACAAAAGGCGGTCAAGTCAGGGCAAGAGAATTTGTGAAGTGGTTGCGAGACCAATACCACTCAATTGCAGGTCTAGATCCATTCAATCGCATCGTTGATGAACGCCATGTTGAGGGGATGCTGCGACTTGTCCGGAAACCGAGGGGGAATTTCCATACGGTATGCCATCTATTGCTTATCGACGCTCTATTTGGAAGTTGGGACAACTTCACGACCGTTTATGCTTGGGAACGTCAGATGGAGTTGCCTTTTTTGCTTCAGGAAGCAACGGAGCCAGGAGAAGTGCATCCGTTATGTGAATACGAAACACTCGTCATCGAGTTGGCACGGCGCCACAAGAATGGGGAGGGGTCTGTAACTGCTTTGTCCAGGGAACTCGGAATTGATGTGAGCACTGCCATTCGCTGGTTAGGAAAGCTTGGTTTGGTGGATGTATCAAGGCGCTCCAAGGTGCTTACACACGAAATTCGGTCAGAGATCATCCAGTCCATCACACATGGGGAACCATTTCGGAAAATCTCGAAGACATTCTCCTTCTCGCGAGCAACCATTGACCGGATATGCAACGAACAACCCAAACTACATGAAGTTTGGTGCACAGCAAGCCATGACCGGGTGCGGAAGGCGGAGCGCGAAAAGTTTGAATTACTAATCGAAAGCAGTCCAGATATAACTAGAGCTGAACTTCGTCAAACTAAGAATTCGGGATATAGCTGGCTGTCGCGCCATGACAAGGAATGGCTCAAAAGCAGGTTACCCGCTAGAAAGACACATCGAAACATGCCGGTCACGAACCGCAGATCACGCGTCGATTGGACATTACGGGATCAGGAGTGCGTATCTGCGCTAAAAACTCTGGAGGCGACTTTACGCTTTGAAAATTGGGAGCGTTTGAAACCAATGGTTGTACTGAGAAAAATCCCAAATCTTTCATTTTCGCCGCGTCTTGAGCGCCTGCCTGAGTCACGCGCACTGGTAACGCAAATCTTGGCGAGAGCAAAAGGTCATCGCAACAGATAGCAGTTACGTCAACTTGAACTTGGAAATGTTGAATTCGAACTGAAAGGAGCAAAAGTCATGAGCAAAGATAAATACCAAGAAGATCAATTGAAGGCTGTCATTGCTGATTTGGAAATGCATCCAAATATCTGGGGCTCGGCTTCGGTAGAGACTGAACCGGAGAAATGGCTGGAAGCATGGCAGGTCTTCAAGGTTGTAAAAGCAAACGGGTTTGAAGATCGTTTTGGGTTGCATTTTGCCGGACGAAATTGCAGAGAGTTCAATGGTGCCGTTTCGAGCAAAATCAAAACTTTCGATCCGGTGACAATGCGAGGCGTCACCAACAGTGGGCGGGTATACCAGCTACTTGGCTTGCCCGGATTTTGCGATGATGCACAATATGTGCTGGACAACTGGTGTGGCATTAATCAAGTTAAGGTCGAGAACGCAACTGAGGAATTCCTACATCGATACAAAGTGTCATTGGAGAATATTTCGAAAATGAGGTGAATACTGTGTATATTGTGATGACTTCGCGGAAGCCTATAAGTATTAGGACTGCCGAAAGAATGTTTTGCTGTGTGACGGTTGGTTCAAAAGCACCCGGGATGAGGAATGAATTTGGCATGTCGGAGGCAGAAGCTTGGAGCGATGAAATTAATACCAGCAAGGCAACGAATATTCTTGTCATTGTGTGATTCATGGGTAAACTGCCCTATTGCAAACCCCTCAGAAAAGCACAACAATCCCTGCCTCCATCAATAACAAAGGGAATATCCCATGAACCGTCAAGAACTGATCGAAGCGCTCGCAACCAAGACAGGAAACACCAAGGCTGATGCTGATCGCAGCATTGCAGCTCTGCTTGAAATCGTTACGGCCACACTGAAAAAAGGTGATAACGTCGCCCTGGTTGGCTTTGGCACATTTGAAGTGCGCAAGCGCGCTGCTCGCGCCGGCCGTAATCCTGCAACCGGAGAAGCTATCAAGATCAAAGCAGCGAAAGTACCGGCATTCAAGGCTGGTGCAACACTGAAGGCGGCCGTAAACGGCGGCAAGTGATCTGATTTATCAAGGATGGTCGGCGTAAGTCGGCCGTTTCACCAGCATGAATGAAATCCTACAGTACCTTAAGACCCATGGCGAACGACTCGATGCTGAGATCGCTCAAGCCGTAGGCCTATCACTGGCCAAGGTTCGAGTTGAGTTGGTTGAGATGACGGCCAAACGCGAAATCATGTCCTACCAATCCACAAAATTCGACAACGGCAAGAAGATCGAGGGGATGCGTTGTCGGATATCAGGATTTGTTCCTCCAGCGGCTCCAGGAAGAAAATCAAAAGTGCAGTTGAAGTTGTCTTAGGTTCTCTAGCTTTGGAAAAAAACAGCCGCAGGTGATCCGCGAGAATTCAGCGGAAGACAAAGAAATACACAGGAAGGCATTCGTCTCCGGGTCGTGCCATGACTGCTCTTACTGGTATTTTCACTCTGCTCTTGGTGTATAGGCGCGCAGAAAGGTATCAACGGCACGCTCAGCAAATGCAGTAATCTCCGCATCATCGGGGACGGCAGAGCGCACGCACAGAATGTATTGTTCGAAAATTTCTGTCTCCAGCAGGGCGCGCAGTTGATCTGAAGCGAGACGAGGGTCACCTCGGCGTAGCTTGCCGGTATCCATGGCGCTGCCAATGAAAGCCGCTATTTCTCCCTGTCGGGAATGAATTTTGTCATAAAACAAATTTCCAATTCCAGACCGTCCTGCCTCGGCAATCATCAGACGCCTAACGGCCACTATATCGGGTGTGCACATCAGTCGGATCAGATCTTCACCGTAGCCTTGCAGGGCGGTTCTAAGGTCTTCCGACTGGTCTTGCAGGTGTGAGAAAATGCCGTCCAGGTAGTTTTCCGCAATGTCGAACATGCATTCGACAAAGAGCTCCTCCTTCGAGGAAAAGTAATTGTAAAGCGTCGCCTTCGAGCCCCCGACTTGGGCCGTGATTTCCGACATCGAGGTTTTCTCAAAGCCGTTGGTGCGAAACAGCCGATACGCTGTGTCGATAATAAGTTGTCGTTTTTCATCGGTTTTTATTCTCAAGCTGCACCTCTCTATAAATATTTATGAACCATAGGGTACAGTTTTGCTTGACAGGACCAAATAGTCAAGTGTATAAACTGTACCGTACGGTTTATTAAAGGAGGTTGTGAAATGCAAGTAATAACGAAAACGATAACGGCAATTGCGTCCGGGTTCATGAAATTCCTGAGGTCGCTTTACGGCGCACCTGCCGCAACACCGGTGACTACGTCAAGTTCAGGCGAGGTGATACGCTCGATCGCGGGTGCGGGGCGTCCCATCCGCGTTTTTGATCCGACCACAGTTTCTCCATTGGTCATGGTGACAAAGAAATTTGCAATCACGGGGCTCGGGCCAGCGACTACGAAAGATTGTGTGCAAGTCTTGTTGGACCGATTCGGTCCAGTTGTGGATGTCGAGATCATCCGCGAGGGTGACGCGGCAGCACCTATCGCCCTCGTCGAAATGGCCATTGGAGATGCACAGGCGTATCGCCTGACATCGCGAATCAGCAACTACTGGCATGACGGCCACGTTCTCACCGCGAGCCTTTTGCACCATTGATACGGCGTGATCGCAATACTGAAGAATGACCAACACGAAAACTGCAGAATGCTATCGCCATCTCTACGAAAGGGTGTCATATCTGTTTGGACGGCATGACCACTTGTTTGACAATCCATTTTGAAATTTGCCCCAGGTTAAAAGTCGTATATCTCGATCGGGCCGAAAGAATATGAAGAACAAAAATTTACTTAAGCAGATATGCAAAGCGGGATATGAGAATGCCGAAATTAATTGCCCTGAGTCTGATCCTGTTTATGATTGCCGGTTGCGCGTCCAACGGTGTGATACATAACGACTCGCTTGTGGCCAAGCCTGTACCGCCTGCATACTCGGTGCGTGATATATACGGCAAGCGTCCGGCAAGTGAGCTGTCGATTGGTTTGAGCTTTTCCGGCGGGGGTACGCGTGCTGCTGCATTGGCCTATGGCGTCCTGCTTGAACTGCGCGATACTCCTGTGAACGTTAATGGGGAGCGACGCAGATTGCTGGATGAGGTCAGCTTTATCAGTTCGGTTTCCGGCGGCAGTTTCACTGCTGCCTATTACGGACTGTACGGTGACAGGATATTCGACGATTTCGAAAAAAAATTTCTGCGCAGGGATCTTGAAAGCCAGTTGATTCACGGCCTGTTCCATCCCTATCGCTGGTTCATCAGCAAAAACCGCACAGAATTGGCGATGGAGCAATATCAGGCCGAAATATTCGGGAACGCCACCTTTGCCGACATGCGCAAACGGGGCGGACCGTTGATACTGATCAACGCGTCGGATTTAAGCAGCGGCTCCCGCATTTCTTTCACTCAGGAGTACTTCAACCTGCTCTGTTCGGATATCGACACAT
>VFSW01006576.1_pt1 | contig 17047 bp, 12 predicted proteins | sample 5358111 | NCBI WGS metagenome assembly VFSW01 (sample SAMN11554181, study PRJNA540505) | mine drainage metagenome | isolation source: sediment from site ElyBrook_90M | place: USA: Ely Copper Mine, Vershire, VT | collected 2017
CCACCGCCGAAGCAGCCCAACGCCTTTGCGTCGCAGGCCGCGGGCCTGCCCGTGGCCGCCGAGGCGGCGAGCCACATGACGCAGCCCCACTTCTCCTCCTGGAACTGCATCGCCCCTTCGGGCTTCTCGTCCGCCCAGAGGAGGGCGATGGGGGGATGTTTGGTCTCGATGGCTTGGGCGATCCGACTTTCCATAGATGGACTCCTTCTTCCTTTCCCCAGCCGCTTGGATTTTATCCGCCGGGAACCTGACAGCGTGTCTTGGTTCCCGGCGGACGTTTTTCTGCGGTGGGTCAGGATATCATTTCTTCGCTTTGGCCGGTTTTTTGGCTGCTGGTTTTTTGGCGACCGCTTTTGCTTTGGTCGGCGCCTTTGCAGCCGCTTTTGCCTTGGCTTTGGCCGGTTTCGCCGCCGCTTTTGCCAGAGCCTTCATGGGGGTCTTTGTCTTGGCAGGGGCCTTTGCCGCGGCCTTCGCCGGTTTTGCCGGAACCTTCTTTGCTGTCGCCATACGTACTTCCTCCCTTTCAAATATTCGATTCCGCCTCACCGGGCCCCGGCCTGACCGTGCCCTCCTGCGTGCGAAATCGTGAGACTCACCAGGATGAATACTTTTTGTCGTCGCTTTTATATCAGCATGGACTGAAATCTTGCTGTCAACAGCAGAAAGATCTTCCTTCTTTTGCGCAAAGTGAGATTCAAGTTTCTGTCTTTCTTTTCCAAGAGCTTTTTTTTGCTGTTTGATTTTCTTCTGACGCTCAGTTTTTTCTGCCGCGCGAACTTGCTGGGGAGATAACATTTCCACACGCAAGCCTGTAAACGGACATATAGTGCCGGGTTTCAAATTATATTTTTGGGCGATGGAATCTTCAATTTGGTAACCATCGACAAGTTCCCCATTGCCTAAAACATCAAGGAATAATTTGCTCATCATTAGTCACCAATCCTTTTCTGGTTCATCCGATTGATGCAAGGTCGATTGGAAACATTAAGAATTTAACCTCATAACTTACACTTCTTTATCGACGCTGCTAAGGTGCCAAACTTGTTTTATAAAGGTGTTTTATACGGATTGGTATAAAACGCCACCTGACCTACCGATCCATAATAAAAACCCCGCTTCTTTTAGGAAACGGGGTTTGTCAGCCAGTCCATATTCCCCCTCCAGTACGGTTATACGGGATGGAACTTGTTCAACTGCTTTTTTCAATTTTGACGGTACTCCTATCACCATTATCAAGTGAAATCAAGTACAAGAATGAAATTTATTGACCTATCAATAGCAGGAAGCAAACAAATGAAGGTGCATCCGGAAGAATCTCCAGGAGCCTAATTGTTCCCCGCAGCAGGGTTGTCGGGTTTGCCGAGAAGGACCCGCTCCTCCGCGAACCGCCGGGCGCTTGCTGTCAGGAACGATATGAGGAAGGCGTCGTCAAGGGGGGCCGCCGCGGCGTGGATGCGGAGTTCTTCGGAGTCTGCAAGGAGCGCCGCGTCATGGACGATCTGGAAGTTTATCCAGTCCCGGAGGCGGCTGTCGCCAAGGATGATGCCGCACACCTCGGCGATGAAATCGTCGGCATACCCCAGCGTCCTGAGAATCTCCGGGACGACGGACGGGCATTCGCTTTTGGATGCGTCAGCCGGAGCGGAGCCGCGGTCCGCCTGTGCGGCCATTTCGCCCACGGCAAGGAGAACAGCCGCCGCAAACACCACGTTGGGGTCGGCTGTTGGCTCTTCGGCGAGGATCAGCTCGGCGTAGCCGGCAATCTTCTTGGCCCGGTCGATCCGCTCGGCTGCACCGGCGAAGTGCTGCGTCATCGCCTGGGTCATCGCGTTGACCAGCGCGTACTTCCGCATGGCCGCCTTCATTGCGCCATATTGCTTATATTTGTCCTCGCCGAGACACTCCTTGGCATGCTTGCACCAGTCTACGCAGGACTGGCTGGCGTACCGGACGACGGTTGCCCCGCAGGAGGGGCATTTGCCTTCGGCTTCGTCGCTCCAGATCTCGGTATCGGCTCCGCAGGCCACGCAGGGGATCATGTCCGGCTTGGGCTGCATAAAGACGAGGCTGCCGGGGCAGCGTTTGAATTGGGTTTCTCGTTTCATGGCGGAGTTTCCTCCCGCGGGTATCGTTGGTGGGGCAGGGGGCTTTCGCCCCCGCGCCCTGTTGAGCCAACACCGTAAACGAGTCTAAAAGGAAGGCGTAGTTCGTCTGCCGAGCACAGCCGGCGGTTGTTATCCCTGCCGGTATGCCTTGAGGTACGAATCGCTGTAGATCGATTTGTTGAGGAGCAGCTCCGCCGTGACCATGGCGTTGGTCAGCTCTTCGTCGAGCGGATCGTGGATGCTCGCGTCCATGCCTGCCCCGATCGCCATGACCAGGAATGTCCGGTTGATCAGGTGTTTTTGCAGCGCCCCCTGGCCGAGGTTGCTCAGCCCGACGACGACGTGGGGCGAAGGGTCCGAGAGCATCTTGATCTGGCGGATGGTCTCCAGGACGATCCCCGGGGCCGTCTGGTTGACGTTCACCGGCAGGATGATGGGGTCCAGGTAGACGTTTTCGACCGGCACGCCGGCCTCCATGGCCGCGGCGATGGTGCGCATCGCGATCTCCAGCTTCTCGTCGCAGGATGCGGCGACCCCCTTCTCGTCGATGGACAACCCGATGATGCTTGCGTCGAACTCATGCGCCAGCGCCATGAACGCCTCGAGCTTGTCCTGCTGGCCGATCGTCGAATTGATGACGACGGGGAGCCCGCCCTTTGCCGCCGCGGTCACCCCCACGCGCATCGTCTCAATGTTCGGCGTGTCGACGCAGAGGTGTTTATTCGTCACCTCGCGCACCGTTTCCACCAGCCACTGTATGACCGCCGGCCGGTCCGCCTTGGGGACGCGCGTGCCGACGTTGATGTCGAGCGCGGAGGCGCCGGCTGCGAGCTGCTTTTCGGCCATCGCCTGGACGGGCTTCTTGTCCTTGGCGGCGATGGCGTTGCCGATATCCGTGAACATTCCGTTGATTCTCTCGCCGATAACGAACATGGGTCCCTCCCTTATTTCGTGAGTTTGTTGATGATGTTCTTGATTGCGGTGACCGACGCTGGGTGCCGCATGACCATGATGTCGCTGCCGGCCTGGAGGAGGGCCGACGCGGTGGCGATCTCCCAGAAGATACCCCGGGTGTTCTCGTCGCCCAGTCCCGGGACCTCTTCGGCGCTGGCCCGCGCCTCCTTGGCGCGCCACGACTCCTGCCCGACCATGCAGATGACCGGCATGGACATCATCTTGTCGCCGCCGAGTGCGGCGATGCGGCTCCGTTCCTGGATCGAGTAGACGTACTCCAGCCCGTATCCCAGGGCGCCGGTCGTGGGGTACATCACCAGCCTGTCGAGCGGAAAGCCCATCTCCGACACCAGGATGTTGACCTGTTTGGCGATGTTGATGTCGATGGGGGAGAGCCCGATGAGCGAGTGGCCGTCGGCGAGGCAGAAGGAGACCAGCGTCTTGTAGTTGTCCTCCTTGACCGCCCCGATGAGGCACTTTTCCCCCTTTGCCGCTTCGCTGCACCGGGGAAGGACCTCGTTGTCCTTCTCGTCGTGGTCGCTGCCCCAGATGATCAGCGGCACGCCCACGGCCGCGAGGACCGACTTCACGGTGGCAGCGGCGGCTTGCGGCGAGGCGTCGCCGAAATCGGGATGGGTCCCCTGGAGCTTCAGGCAGATCATCTCTGCGCCGAATTCAGCGACGCACTTTTTCGCCCACTCGGCGGGGGATTTCACGGCGTCCCCCAGTGCGTCCAAGAGCGGCTTCGGCCAGTCCTCCGGCACGCGGTCATGGATCTCCATCGCCACGACGGGGCGATTCTTGGTCGGGCCTTCGTACGCCAGAAACGGCAGGGTCTTCTCGCCTCCGACCGTTACCGTAGACGTGCGGGTGCCGCCTTGCTCCTTGGTGGCGCCGATGACGACCTCGTTCAATGCACCTGCCCATTTCCCTTTGGCCTCTTCCAGCATTTTCATGCGCTCCTCCTCTTCAGAATCTTCTCAAGTATTTCATCGACGGCCACGGCGGCCTTTGATCCGGCGGGCGCAGCCAACAGCGATTGCGCCTTCAATTCATAGTCGCGGATGACCGGATCGGTGGGAACGGACCCCACGATCTCGATCCCCGTGCGCGCGAATTCGGCGGCGAGCTCCGCGTCGAGCGGGGCGTCCACCTGGTTCAGGACGAGGAAGCTGTTGCCCACGTCCAGATGGAGGCTCTTGACGATCTCCATGATCCGGACCGCGGTCCGCGCCCCGGTGATCGTCGGATGGGCGACCACGACAAGGACCTCGACGCTTCCGTTCGTTCGCCTGCTTAAATGTTCGAGGCCCGCCTCGTTGTCGATCACGACGGCCTCGTACTGTTTCCCCAACTGATCCAGGCACTGACGGAGCAGGTTGTTGATGAAGCAGTAACAGTCGGGACCCTCCTGACGGCCCATCACCACCATGTCCAGACCGGTCGATTCGATAATCGCCCGGTTGATCATCCCTTCCATCCACTCGCCCTTGGGGATACCCGCCGGTTTCTTTTCGGGGTCCCGCCGGAGCTCCTCGCGGAGTTCGCCGATCGTCTGCTCCGCTTCGATCCCCAGTTTTTCGGGGAGACAACTGTTCGGGTCCGCATCCACAGCGAGGAGCGGCTTGATCCCCTTCGCCAACAGGCTGCGGCACAACAGGGCCGAAAAGGTCGACTTGCCCGTCCCGCCCTTTCCGGCAATCGCTATTCTCAGACTCATGCGCTCGTTCCTGCCCCTTCTTCGGTTGCTTTCCCGTACTTGCCCCGCAGGGACGGAAACTTCTCGATGTTCGTGTGCGGAAGAAACAGGCAGGAAGAGTATTCGTTCATGTATTTATGGTCCGAGCTCAGCTCGAAGTCCGTCATCGCGCCCGCTATCCTGACCTGCAGGTAGTTGAGGGCATCCCGGGAGAGGAGTGCCATCTTCGCGCCCTGAACGGACCCGTTCCCGACGAAATGGAACCGGCTCCGGTCCACGTCGGGAAGGAGGCCGATCTCCACGGCCCGTTCGATATCCAGGTAGTTGCCGAACCCGCCGGCGATGTAGATGTGCTTCAGGTCGTCGAACGTCATATCCACGTGGGCCATGAGACACTCGGCCGCCATGTAAATCGATCCCTTGCTGTGGATCAGGTTGCTGATGTCGGGCTCGGTAAGGACGATATCCTTTCCCAGCGCCGTCGCCTTGCCGGAGAAAATGATGAACTCCCGCTCTCCCGTTTCCGACTCCCGGAGCCGGTGGCCGCATTCGTCCCTGACGAAGCGGCCCCTTCGGTCGATGCAGCCGATCCGCAGAAGCTCGGCGATGGCGTCGATCAGACCCGATCCGCAGATCCCCACGGGTTTCCCGCCGCCGACCACACTGTACTCCGCGATCTTTCCATCGGGCAGGAGCGAGATATGCTCGATGGCGCCCGTCGTCGCCCGCATGCCGCAGGTGATCCCGCCCCCTTCGAAGGACGGGCCCGCGGAGGCGGAGCAGCACACCAGCCATTCGGCGTTTCCGATGACCAGCTCCCCGTTCGTGCCGAGGTCGATCAGGAGCGAAAGGTCCGTCGAATCGGTCATGCCGGTGACCAAGACGTCGGCGACGACGTCTCCGCCGACGTAACTGGAAACGCAGGGGAGGGCCAAGAGCAGGCCCCGCGGGTTGATCTTGATCCCGATCTCGGCGGCCCGGATGACCGGCGGCGTCGCCGCGCAGGGCACATAGGGTTCGCGGCGGATGTTGGCCGGGTTGAGCCCCAAGAGCAGGTGGACCATGGTCGTGTTGCCGGCGCAGACGATGTAGGCGACGTCGTGAAATTTGGCCTTGGCATCCATGACAAGCCCGGTGATCAGGTCGTTGATGTCGTTGACGATCAGATCGCGCAACTGCTTGAGCCGTTCGGCCGTCTTCGAGTACATGATCCGGGAGATGACGTCGTCGCCCAGCGATATCTGCGAGTTGTATTTTGCCTTGGTGGCCAGCGTCTCCGACGACCGGAGATCGACGAGGTGGGCGACGACGGTCGTGGTGCCCACGTCGAGGGCGATGCCCAGGTGCCGGGCGGAGGTATCCCCCGGCTCGATCTCCACCACCTCGGTAGTTCCGCCGCGGTAGCCCACAAGGGCGGTGACCTTCCAGCCGCTTTCCCTGAGGAGTTCCGGGAGTTTCTGCAGGATTGCGAGGCCCATCTGCATGGACGGAATCTCCCTGCGCAACGACAGCTCGCGGTAGAGCCGCTCCTGGTCGGCGATATTGTCCGTGATGCTCGGTTCCGGGAGTTCGAGATACTCCCTGCCGGCGAGCGGGTCATGGGCAAAGGCGGCGCCTTCGCCCACGCGCTCGGAAATCCGGCCGAACCGGATCGCGTCCTCGCTCGCGAGCTGGGGAAGGCCGCTGATCCTCGATTCGAGCGGCACTTCCACGACGACGTCGCCGTGGATGTAGGTGTGGCACGCCAGCGCCACGCCGCGCTGAATTTCGCGGCGCGTCAGGAAACCGTTCGGCTCGGCTTCAACCTTGCCCGATTTGACGTGGACGCGGCACTTCCCGCAGACGCCTTCACCCCCGCAGACGCTGTTGATCGGAATCCCCGCAACGATGGCCGCTTCGAGGATGGACTTCCCCGCCGCGGCCTGGACGGTCTTTTCGTCGGGCAGGAATGTGACCGAATAGGTTTTCATTCACTCTTCCAGACGGTCTTGAGGTACTTGGGAATTGCGCTTGCCTCGCGCGGTCCGACGAGCACCTGCCACCCCCCCGATTCCTCCTCCAGCGCGCCGCTCATGACCGCAACATAGCCGGGGATGATCACTTTTTTATGGTCCACTTTCCCTTTGACGGCGTCCGATTTCAGGAACGCGGCGACCTTTTCGGCGGTCAGCTTGTCCGAGGCAAAGGCGGTCAGGACGGACGTTCCGTCGGTGTCGATCGCCGCGATGAATGCCGGGACTCGGCTCGCCTCGACCTCGCCTTCGACGGTGTAGTAGGTGAGCGAGAAGTTGGTGGTGATCAGGAGCGGGGATTGCGCCGTGACCGCGCCGACGGCGTTGAGTTTCGCCTCCACCTGGATCGGTTTGCGCGGGTCGGTGTAGAGGTTCTGGCGGAGCGTCAGGAGCGGCAGGATATGCTCGGGGCCGTGGAGCTCGGTGAGAACGATCCCCGCATACTTGGCGACATAGGTACAGCATTCCGCCACCTGCTCACCGGCGCTCTGTCCGCCGCCGCAGATCGCCAGGCAGGGGTAACCGAGACTGCGCACGTTCTTCTTCAGCGCCAGTTGCCTGACCGCGGTCAGCGCCTGAAGCGTCTCCGAGATGCCGGAGGCCGTCAGATCCAGGATAATGTCCTCGACCCCCGCGGCCTTGATCTTCTCGGTCGCTGCCGCGAGCGCATCCAGATCGGTTCCGGAAAGGGCGAGCGGGCATTTCTTTTCCTTGGCAATGGCCGCGTACTTTTCCCAGCTCTCCGCGGTCGCGCCGCAGATCAGCGGCTGCTTGTCCTTGCAGCTCTCCAGCGCCTTGTCGATGTGCGCCGGCTCTTTTGACATGAGGACCATCGGCAGGTCCAGCTTCTGGAGAGCGGCCACGGTCTTGACGAAGGGCTCGGCCTGGCCGCTCACGTTTGCCACGGCGACGATGTCGGATTGAATGTGGGCGCCCACCCGGACAAACTGCAGCTTCCCGACCGCCTCGATACGGGCCTTGAGCTCGCCGTCGCTGAGGTTGTCCGGAACGATCACGCCGATGCCGGGGGGATGATAGAACGACTCTTCGTGCCGGAACATCACGGTTTCGTTCCCGATCTCCAGCTTTTTGGCGCCCGCGCCGATCGTCACCAGCCGAATGGGCGGGGCGGCGGAGCCTTCCAACATGGCCTTTGCCTCGGCCGTTACGTCCGGGCATTGGTCGAGGCTCGCCTGTTTCTGGGCCAGCTTCATCGCGAACGCCAGACAGGTCGGACAACCGCATTTCTTGCAGTTGGTCTTGGGGAGCAGCTTGAAGATATCCAGTGCTTTCAGTGCCATAACACTCTCCTTCGTAAGTCCTTTGTTACTACATTAACGGTTCCATTTCCAGCGCCGGGTGTCCGACTTTCGTCAGGAACTCGACGAGTTCCTCGGCGGTCGTCGCCGTCGATTCGTCGGCAATCCGATCCAGCAGATCCGGCACGCCTACCTCTTTTCCCCGGGCCTCGAAGCGGCCCCGGTAGAAATCCTTCAGCGTTTTGGGCATCCAGACGAGGCGCTTCAGGCCGCCGTCGGCGGAGACGAACTTGTGGCTCAGGACGTAGAGCCGTCCTACGCCGAGGAAGCCGGGGATCTGGTTTCCGCCGCCGCACGATCCCGCGAGCGTCGAGAAGTTCATCCCGCAGGGGGTCATCCCGTTATGCTCGCGGTTGACGATCATGAACCCGTTGGCCTCGGGCACCAGGGCGAGGATGCACTCGAAACAGCCGCAGGAGGTCATGGGGGCATCCATGAGGGAGTAGAGGCTCATACGCTCGATGGTCCGGTTGGAGTGCTGATAGACGAATTCGTTGATCCCTTCCCACTCTCCCCGTACGGGATCGATGACGCGCCCGCGAACGACGGGCTGGTTACCGCCCGTCGGATCGATCTTGTATCCGGCCTTGCCATCCAGCCAGTTGACCGCGCCGCAGAGACCCAGGCGCTCCGGGCTCACCACGCAGATGTGGTTCGGGGCGAAGGACTGGCAGAGCGAACAGGAGTAGAATTCGTCGACGCTCTCGTCGGTCATGTCGGCGATCCGGGCGTCGCGCTCGTTGTAGGCGTTTCTCGCCATGACCAGCGCTTCCTTGATCTTCGCGTCGTCCGTCAGGACCTTCACCTGCACCTTGTCGACAAGCTTGCCGTAGACGTCGTGGATGCGGGCGTGGATGATCGAGCCGAAATGCTTCAGCCGGAATCCGCTGGCGAAGGCGGCCTTGTTGAGCCTGATCCACAGAAGGTCGCGCTGGCTCATGTGGAGAACGCCCATCGCGTAGTTCAGAAAATGGTGCAATTGCCGTTCGATGAGGGACTCGAAATCCGTCTGCATGCCGCGACCGGCCACCTCCACGAAGATCCCGAGGTTCATCTGGCTGCCCGGGGTTATCGTGTCGATATCCGGACCGATGACCTCGATCTTCCCGTCTTCGATCTCGTCCATCTCGCGCATCCGGACATACTCGAAGGCCGAGGCGTTCTTGCCGCCGAATTCGACGTGCATGTCCTCGCGCCGGACCCGTTCGCCCTCGAACGCGGCGGAATAGGAGACCGGGATGTCGATTTCCGAGACAGTCACCTTGACCCCTCGGACCTCGATGCAGCGGGGCACGATCTTATCGTAGTCGAACTCATGCACGACGTGCTCGTAGGTGCAGATACCCGTGGGCAGGATCTGGGGGATGTCGGTGTCGGCGATGATGGGGAAGCCCATATCGATCGCGCCGGCGCCGGTGGCGTACTTGAAGTCGTCGACCTCGCCCAAGGTGAGCCCGAAGGCGAACACCCGGTTCTTGCAGTATTCGAGGCACTTTCTCGCCTGGCCCGCCTTCAGACCGCCGAAGGTCATCGCGGCGCGAATCGCCCAGTTCAACGGGAAGATGCCGCTGATCGTGTCCCTGCCGTAGGGGACGATGTAGGTATCCCACCCCATCTCGACCTTTTCTTCGGTGAGCTGGTCGATGATGCTTCTGCCGTTGGTGGAGGAACCGGCGAACACCATGATGCTCCGCTTCTGAAGGTCGCGGACGACCTTGACCGCGGTCTCGTTGTCCGGTGCCGCGCCGAGTATGGCTGCAAACCCGGGCATTCTGCCGTCGACGAGCTGAACGCCGAGTGTCCGCAGGATCGTATCGGTGAAAAATCCGTTGCACCCGGGCTGGGGCTCTTCGTTATACAGGTAGCGCAGGCAGACGATGATCTCCTCCGCGAGGAGCGTCGCGATGCCGGCGTCGAGCGTCGCTCCCAGGTAGGGGAACCAGAGCTTATCGGTCGGTTCCTTCGAGAGAAGGCTCCTTATATGGGCGAGGACAGGCTTCAGGTCCTCCAGCGTCTTGATCTCCAAACCCATCAGGGCGTATGCCATCGGGAGAAAATAAGCGGTGTCCGGGAAGCCGATTTTGACCCCCTCGCCTTTATCGTTTCGCACTCGCTCGACGAACTGTTCGGCCTGAAGGGCGATCTGATTTGAGCCTCTGATGGCAGCGCTCGCAATAATCTTCGACATAGTCAGTTACTCCTGTAATTAGTATTTATACCAACGCTCGCTCGGCTGCGTCGCGGAACGCCGCCCTACGGCAGGCAGGACAGAGGGTAATCCTGTCGTGTGCTGCCGGTAGGCGATGCCGGATGCTTTCGATCTGCTTTTCCGTCGCAAATTCTCCGCCGCAGCCGGTGCATTTCGTCATCGGCAGCGAGGTGCTGAGTTCCCTCATGACCCGCTTCCCGCCGATCACCTCGATATGCAGCGCCTGCGTCGGACAGACGAACGCGCATGCCCCGCACCCGATGCAATTCTCCGCCTGCGCCCCGAACGGTGCGGCGATCATCCGCTTGGCGCCCCGATTGACATACCCGATCGCGTGCTGCCCGATCACCTCTGCGCACACCCGTACACAAAGTCCGCAGACGATGCAGCGTTCACCCGCGCCGGCGGAACCGGACACCCGGAAGCGGGGGGTTGCACCGATACCGTATTGCCCGGCCAGATCGCGGAGCACATCCACGCCCGGGCAGCGGGCCAGAAGGAGCTCCAGGATCATCCCGCGCAGCTTCCGCACCCGGTCATTTCCGGTTTCAACGATGTCCCCGGCGGCGGGGATATAGATGCAGGAAGTGACCATCCGGGACCGCTTGCCTTTTTTGACCTCCACGACGCAGAGCCTGCACGCCCCGTAGGACGTCACGGCCGGGTGATGGCAGAGCGCGGGGATTTCGATGCCGAGGCGCCTGGCCACGCTCAACGCCGTCTCGTCGGGATAGGCTTCGGCCTCGCGTCCATCGATCGTGAAAACTGTATTCTTCGCTTCTTCCATAGGGACTGCCGTTTCTCTACACTACTTCGATTGCCTTGAATCGGCACGTGTCAAAACAGACACCGCATTTGATGCAGCCCGTCTGGTCGATCACGTGCGCCTGTTTCTTCTTGCCGGAAATCACGCCTTGGGGGCATTTCCGGACGCACGCCGTGCAGCCTGTGCAGGCGTCGGGTAAAATGGTATACGTAATCAAGGCCTTGCACACCTTTGCGGGGCATTTATGGTCTTCGATATGGGCCCGGTACTCTTCGGCGAAGTACCGAAGCGTGCTCAGGACCGGATTTGCCGACGATCCTCCGAGCGCGCAGAGGGAACCCTCCGCGGTGGCTTCGGCAAGATCCTTGAGGAGCGGGATATGGTCTTTCGTTCCCCGCCCTTCGCAGATGTCGGTCAGGATACTGGCCATCGCGGCGATCCCTTCGCGGCAGGGTACGCACTTTCCGCAGGACTCGTCGGACAGGAAGTTCAGGAAATACCGGGCGACGTCGACCATGCACGATGTCTCATCCATGACGATCAGGCCGCCGGAGCCCATCATGGAGCCCGCCTGGGAGAGCTCGTCGAAATCGATCTTGAGGTCGAGGAGGGTATCGGGAAGGCACCCGCCCGAGGGGCCGCCCGTCTGGACCGCCTTGAACTTTTTGCCTCCGGGGATGCCCCCGCCGATGTCGTAGATCAGCTTCCGCAGGGTCACGCCCATGGGGACTTCCACGAGTCCGGTGTTGAGCACCTTGCCCACCAGCGAGAAGATCTTCGTCCCCTTGGATCCCTCGGTTCCGATCGAGGCGAACCAATCCGCGCCGTTGGTGATGATGAACGGGACGTTGGCCCAGGTTTCGACGTTGTTGAGGTTCGAAGGCTTGCCCCAGAGTCCGCTTTCGACGGTGTGGATGTACTTGGCGCGAGGTTCGCCGGCTTTCCCTTCCAGCGACGCCATCAGTGCGGTCGACTCGCCGCAGACAAAGGCACCCCCGCCGCGGGCGATCCGGACGTCAAAGTCGAAACCGCTCCCCAGGATGTTCTTCCCCAGGTACCCCTTCGCGCGGGCCTGCTCGATGGCGATGCCGATGTGCTTCACGGCCAAGGGGTATTCGTTCCGAACATAGACGAATCCTTCGTTCGAGCCGATCGCATAGGCGCCGATGATCATCCCTTCCAGGACCCGGTGCGGGTTCCCCTCGAGAAGGCTCCGATCCATGTACGCCCCGGGATCGCCTTCATCGGCGTTGCAGATCACGTACTTCGGGGTGCCGTGCGCCTTCCGGCAGGTGGTCCATTTGAGACCCGTGGGAAAGCCCCCGCCGCCGCGGCCGCGGAGTCCCGAGCGGGTGATCTCATCGATGATGCTTTCCGGCTGCATCGTGAGCGCCTTCTTCAGCGCCTCGTAGCCGTTGCAGTGCTCGAGATAGTCGTCGATGCTTCGCGGTGAGACGCGGCCGTTGTCCCCGAAGACGATGCGGTCCTGGTTTGCGTAGAAGGGGATCTCCTGTTCATGCAGGACGGCCGTCTCCGTGTCGGGCAGGCGGTAGAGGAGACGCTCGACTGCGTGGCCGCCGATGACGCTCTTCTCAATAATCTCGGACACGTCGCCGAGGGCAACCTGCTGGTAGAAGTAGTTCTCAGGCTGGACGACGACGATGGGTCCCTTTTCGCAGAAGCCGCGGCAGCCGGTCTGGACGAACCGGACCGTGTCGCGCACGCCGATGCGGACCAGCTCGTCCTCGATGGCGGTGGCGATGGCCTCGCACCCGTACGCCTGGCACCCCGTCCCGCCGCAGACGGTCACGGAAACCTTGCCGCCGGCAAAACGGCTTCGCCTGACCTCCTCCGCCGGGATCTCGCACTTCGCCCGGACCTCTTCCAGGGTGGCGCCTGCGGCCGGGGCCTTGAACAGCTTATCCACCTTTCCCGGCTCGGCCCGGTAGTAGCGCTGGTCGATGACGACCACGGGGCCGAGCGCGCAGGCGCCGATGCAGTTGACGGTTTCGAGGCTGTACTCCCGATCCTTCGTCGTCTCGCCGGCCCCGATCGCGAGGCAGCGGCAAATCTCGTCCAGGATGCGCGGGGCCCCCCGGACGTGGCAGGCGGTGCCCAAGCAGACCTTCACGGTATGCTTGCCCTTGGGTGTCAGGCTGAAGGCGTTGTAGAACGTCGCCACATGGTACACCTCGGCGTCGGGAACATTCAGTCGCTTCGAGATCTTGGTAAGCGCCTCGCGCGGCAGATAGCCGAGCCCGCCGTTGACCACCTGCATCACCGCGATCAGGGAGTCGGGAGGGCAGCCGTGCAGCTCGACGGCCTGGTCGAGAACGGCGTCAATCTGGAGTCCGGAATCCTTCTTGCTCATAATTCTCTTGCTTCCGCGGAGCGCTCGATCGAAAGCAGGTACGCATCCCGCTTTTCCTTGAGCAGCTCTTTCATATTCTTGAATTCGAGCGCCCCGGTCAGGCACGATTCAACGCATGCCGGAACTTCGCCGCGTCCGAGCCGCTGGGCGCATTGATCGCATTTGACGATGGCGTGCGTGTCCTCGTCCATCCGAATGACCCCGAACGGGCAGGCCAGGACGCAGAGCTGGCAGCCCACGCAGAGATCGCCGTCGATTACGACGGGGCTCTGCGTGTCGGCCCGGTGCAGGGCGTGGGACGGGCAGACGGCCATGCAGGGCGCGTCCTCGCACTGCCGGCACTGGAGAGGTGTGGCGAAATCGGTTCCCTGCTCCACGCCGATCCCGATCTCCGGGGCCGGACGCTCGTGGATGGCTTCCGTTAGTACCTTGGATTCCGACCGTTCGACGGCGCAGGCGATCTCGCAGGACTTGCATCCGAGGCACTTGTCGACCTTTACAACGATGATACCTTTCATGGCAAACGTTTCCCTATTCAGTGATTTCGGCTGTTACCGGGGCGTACATCATGGGCCGGAGTTTCAACGCCGCCCGTTTCTTGTCCATATGTTCTATCATCAGCCGCGCCGCTTTCACCGGATCGCCCTCAAAGGAGAATTTTCCGCCGGTGACCTCTTCGATCTCCTCGGTGAGGTACTTGGTCACTTCGGAGCTTCCCAGGACGCGCATCGCCGGGCTGTAGTTCACGTAGGCCCCGCTCGCCACGCAGTAGAACCCGATTACGATGGCCTTCTCGCACATCGCTTCGGGCGCGGCGCCGGCGATGGGGAGGTCCGCCAGCTCCTGGCCGAGACCGCCCTCCTTGATCATCTCGCACAGGGCGACCAGTATCCGGCTGTTGTCGACGCAGGAGCCGAGATGGAGGACCGGCGGGATGCCGACCGTCTCGCAGATCTCCTGCAAGCCCTTGCCAGCCCACTTGAAAGCGGCCTCGGGCTGCAGGAGGCCCTCCTTCGCGCATGCCGTGGCTCCACAGCCGGTCATCACTACCAGCACGTCGTTGGCGATCAGCTCGCGAACCATTCTGATGTGGCTCTGGTCCTGGACCTTTTTGACGTTGTTGCAACCGACGACGGCGGCGACCCCGCGCAACCTGCCGGAGATGATCGCGTCGTTGAGGGGCCGGAAGGAGGAACGGTACCGGCCGCCCAGGTGGGTGAAGGTGTTCCGGACGGTGAATCCGGCGACGAGGTCGGTTTTCCCCTGCGGTATGTCCACGGGGCCCCGATTAGGGTAGTTCTCGATGGCAACCTTTACGATCTCCTTTGCCGTCTCGTAGGCGGTGTGTTCGTCGAATTGCATGTGCGTCGCGCCGGGGATCTTCGCCTTCTTGCTGGTCGTGATCACCTTCGTGTGAAACCGCTGGGCGTGTTCGACCAGGGCGGGCATGATGCACTGGACGTCGACCAGCATGACGTCGACCGCGCCGGTGGCGACCGCCAGCTCCTGGTGGAGGAAGTTCCCGACGACCGGCGCCCCCTGCCGCATCAGGATCTCGTTTGCCGTGCAGCAGATTCCTCCGACCATGATTCCTTTCGCCCCTTTTTCCTTTGCCAGTTTGACCATCTCCGGGTCGCGGCTCGCGGCGACGACCATCTCCGAGAGGGTCGGTTCGTGTCCGTGGACGACGATATTCACCTCGTCCTCTTTGAGAACGCCGAGGTTGACCTGGCTCCGTACAGGCTCGGGGGTTCCGAACAGGACGTCGCCGTAGTCCGTGGCGAGCATGGAGCCGGCCCACCCGTCTCCCAGCGATGTCCGCAGGCCGTGGAGGATGAGGTTCTTGTAATCGGCGTCGACCCCCTCGTGGGTCCGGTGGAGGGTCTCGACGATTTCATGCTCCACGCCCACGGCCATGATGCCGAGTCGCCGCCTCCGCTCCACGGTGGCCTTCTGCGCCCGCAGGGTGGGATAGCGGATCTCTCCTTCCTGGTTGTTGAACTCCTTCAAGGCCAGTTCGGCCATCTCGCGGGCGACCTCCTCCACGCTTTTCTTCTCCGTGGAGACCCCCCACTCTGCGGCGAGCTCGAAGAGGCGTTCGGGGCTCTTGATCACGTAACCGAGGGCGGAACCCTTTGCCGTCAAGAGCAGCGTGTTGACGATGTCATGCCCGTGATCCGAGTGGGCCGAAGCCCCGGCGGCCACTTGGCGGATCAGATGCCGGGCAACGATGGTCGCTGCCGTGGCGCCGCAGATTCCCCGTTTCGGCCCCTTGGCGAAGGGGCTGATCCTGCAGGGGCCCATCTCGCAGATCCGGCAGCAGATCCCCAACTCCCCGAACCCGCACCGGGGCTCCTGTTCGTCGTGCCTGTCGTAGGCCGTTTCGATGCCCGCGGCGTCGGTCCTGTCAAGTACCTGTTGCGCTACCGGATCACTCGTTCTTTTTCTTTTCGCTTTGACGGGTACTTTTTCTGCAGCCGTATCGATCTTTCTTTTTCTCTTCGGTGATGTTGTCATGTTTGTCTCCTGATAAGGTACGTGCCTTACCGTGTTTTTTCATCCAATTTCTGAATCACTTCCGCGACGAGCGCGTCCATCTCCGCACTGGCCGCAGCGACGGGTCTCCCTGCGATCTCGGCATCGCGAACCGCCTGATCGTAGGGGAGGAAACCGATAAAATGTACGCCGGGCAGGGTTTCCTTGAGAAAGGTCTTGTCGTTTTCGGACCGGATCTTGTTCCCGATGACGCTTACTCGGTTCAAGCCGATCTCCGCGGCCATATGCACAATGCGCTCGGCCGTCTCGATACTTCGCCGTCCCGGTTCGGTAACGATAATGAGGTGATCGACCGCCGCGATGGTTCCCCGGCTAAGGTGTTCAATCCCTGCCTCCATGTCAAGGACCAGGGCGGTGTTTTTTTCCGCCAGCAGGTGGGAAATGAGGGAGCGGATCATCGTGTTTTCGGGGCAGTAGCATCCGGAGCCGCCCTTTTTCACGGCGCCCGCCACGAGGACCTTGACCCCGTCGATATCGACGGCGTACTTTTCCGGGATATCCTCGACGAAGGGATTCAGCCGGAACATCCCCCCCGTCGTTCCGGGCTTGACACCGGTTCGCTACGCAATGAGCTCCTTGAGCTCGACCAGCGGTTTGATGGTTTCGGGATGGGGGTACCCCATCGATGCGGCAAGGTTGGAATCGGGATCGGCGTCGATGGCAATGACGGTCCGGCCGGTTTTCTGCAACGCCCGAGCGAGCAGTGCGCTCACCGTCGTTTTGCCTACGCCGCCCTTACCTGTTACTGCGAGCTTCATGATCCGAAGGCCTCTCTTCTGCCAAGCTGTTTTTCAGCGCCGGGCCGCCGCTTTCCGGCTGAGATTCCTGCAGAGCATGGTATTTACGCACCCCGATGTGCACAGAAGTTCAGTATATCGGGCAGAAACTAAAGATACCCCGCGTCAGTTCTCCGCGTTGGCGGGGAAGGCGGCGCATCACTCGCGAATAGAGAAAATTCGCTCTATGACGCCTGTCAAATGCACAACGTGCGGCACCTTATAGGAAGAGTGTGCCGATGTCAATAAAAAAATACAGGGGGGAAGGATCCCTCCCTCC
>VFSW01006577.1_pt1 | contig 17046 bp, 13 predicted proteins | sample 5358111 | NCBI WGS metagenome assembly VFSW01 (sample SAMN11554181, study PRJNA540505) | mine drainage metagenome | isolation source: sediment from site ElyBrook_90M | place: USA: Ely Copper Mine, Vershire, VT | collected 2017
CGCGGGCGAGGGTGTCAATGGCTTCGGGAAAGAGTTCCTCGAACTTCTCAAAGCGTTTGGTGCGCCGGTAGGAAGCGTACGAATACGGCAACAGAAAGCCAACCAGCATGGCCACCCACGCCACTGGTCCTTTCCCGCTCCAGATCAGGGCGACCAGGCCGGCAAGCATGGCGCTCAGGGCGCACACACCCAGAAAATTTCCGGCGCGGAGCTTCGTGTCTCCCTGCGCCAACATGGTCTGGATCGCGGAAATACGTTCCGACCGCCGGAGCAGGCCGTCGAGCGCGGGGATCTGGCTGAGTTGCTCGTCGCGCAACAGTTCGGCGTCTTCCACGGGCAGCTGATCGGGAGTTTTCTGCACCTCCGCGAGCCGATCCTTGATAATGCGCGCACGGGAACTGCGCTGATCAAACAGCGAGACCAGGGCGAAAAACCCCAGCGCAACCACAGCGAATACGAGAATTGCAACCAGAGCCGGCATACTTGGGAATTCTTTGTTTCGTGTTCCGTTACATCCCTGGTTCGATGTTCTTCTCCTAGACTTCCACTTTCGTTTCGAACAGCGCGGGACGCAGCCGCGCACCGGCGGAAGCCAGACGTTCCGCAAACTGCGGCCGGACCCCGGTGGCGCGGAAGGCGCCATGAACCTTTCCGCTTTCATCGAGGCCGGTGCGCTCGAAAACGAAAATATCCTGCATGCCGATAAAGTCTCCGTCCATTCCCGTGATCTCGGAAATGGTGATGACTTTGCGGGTGCCGTCAGAGAGGCGCGCGATCTGAACCACCGCATGCACGGCTGAAGCGATCTGGTAGCGAACCGCGCGCTCCGGAATGTTGAGATTCGCCATGGAAACCATGTTCTCGACGCGGGCCATGGCGTCGCGCGGCGCGTTGGCGTGGACCGTGGTCAGCGAGCCCTCGTGACCGGTGTTCATGGCCTGCAGCATGTCGAAGGCCTCTTCGCCGCGCACCTCGCCCACCACGATGCGGTCGGGACGCATACGTAAACTGTTGATTACCAGTTGCCGCTGCCGCACCGCTCCTTTGCCTTCGATATTGGGCGGCCGGGTTTCAAGCCGCACCACGTGCTCTTGTTTGAGCTGGAGTTCGGCCGCGTCTTCGATGGTTACGATACGGTCGGAGTTCGGAATGTAGCCCGAGAGCACGTTCAGGAGCGTGGTCTTGCCGGCGCCGGTTCCTCCGGAAACCAGAATGTTGAGCCGTCCCTTCACCATCGCCGAGAGCAACTCCAGCATAGGCTCGGTCAGCGTGTGGTTCTCGAGCATCTGGCGGGCAGTCACCGGTTCGCGTCCAAAACGGCGAATTGACAGGCACGGCCCGTCGATGGCTAGAGGAGGAATGATGGCGTTGACGCGTGAGCCGTCAGCCAGGCGGGCGTCGACCATCGGCGAAGATTCGTCCACCCGCCGGCCGACGCGCGACACGATGCGCTCGATGATCTGCATCAGGTGTGTGTTGTCTTTGAAGGATAGGGGCGTGAGCTCTAGCTTGCCCGCGCGCTCAATGTAGACACGGTCGAAACGGTTTACCAGGATGTCGGAGATGCTATGGTCCTTGAGCAGAGGCTCGAGCGGGCCCAGGCCGAAAATTTCATCGAGAATCTCGCGCGAGAGCCGCTCGCGCTCATAGAAACTGAGAGGAACGACTTCGCTGTTGACGGCATTCTTGATGACTACGAAAACTTCGTCGCGTGCCGAATCGCCGGACGTCTTCCCTAACTTTTCCAGATCAAGGCGGTCGAGAATCTTGCGATGCAGGTCCGCTTTAACCTGCTGGTACGCGGATTGCTCGAAGGTTTGCAGATTTGCCATAGCGTCTTATACCTATACCTACTTGCGTTTATACCGACTTAAACAACGACAAAGCCGTACGCTTAACGTCGATGTCGTTGCTCGTCAGCTCCTGCGCCAGCCCGGTAAAGCAACGGGCGATCTCGCTGTGGCCCTGTGCCATCACCGGGGTTCCCCGGTCAATAGCTGTGGAGACGGCGAAGTACTGATTGGGAACCCGCCACAGTAGCTTGGCCCCAGCAGCCGCCTCGGCGTCGGCTTCGCTGAAGCCGGGCACCTTGCGAAAGCGATTCAGCACCAGACCCACGCGTTCGCGGTGGACGGATTCTCCTAGGTATTGCTGCACCCGGGCCGCACTCCACAAAGAGGCCACGTCGGTGCAAGCCACCAGCAGTACTTTCTCCGACAAGTTGGCGATCAGGCGCGTGGCTCCGTCGAATCGTGTAGAGGCATCCACCACGACATAGCGGTAGTGCATGACCATCATCTCGAAGAGCTTCATGAATTCCGCCCCGGAATGCTCCACGACAGCCGGGATGTTGGTTCCGGCCAGCAATTGCAGGCCGCCGGAATGGCGGGTCATAAAACTTTCCAGGAGGCCACTGTCCATGCGGTGCAGGTTGCGGGTCGCGTCGGCGATGCTGAACAGCGGCTTGACGTTCAAATGAAGTGCGGCATGTCCCAGAGGCGCTAGGTCAACCAGTGCAGTGTGACCATGGGCCGCCTGCAGCGCTAGGGCTAGGTTTACCGCCACGGTGGTGGCTCCGCTGCCACCTTTGGCGTTGACTACCGAAAACACTTTGCCGCGCGGACCTTCCTGGCGAGTGCGGCGCTGGGCGGCAGTAAGGCGAACAAACGCTTCGAGCAGGTCGGTGGTCGTGGTCGGGCGTTCGATGAACTCGCGGGCGCCGGCCCGCATGGCGTTTACGATGACCTGAGGCTGACTTAGAGTTCCGATGGCGAACACGGCTGAATCCGGCAGTTCCTGATGCAATAACTCAATGCCGCGCAAGGCGATCGCGCCATTCTCGGCGGGTATATCAACGAGGATTACGTCGGGGGTCGCCGCACGCACGCGGCGCACCACAGGGTCTGAGACCGCGACTGGAAAGCTGGCGCACGTATGAACGGTTCGCGCCACACTAGTGCCGTCCACCAACACCTGCAGAACAGTGCGCTGTTCGTTATCCGCGGCTACGATCACAACCGAAAGCTCTGCCATGCCCCGCTACTTCTCCCAACCCAAATCGCTGAGTTACAAACAAATCACTTGCTGACCGGTTTGTCGAACTTGTGGCTATCCATAAACGGCTTCGGATCCTTGGGCAGCGTCGGAGGTTCGGTGCTTGGGGAGACCCGGTGTACCGTACATAAGACCATCAATTCAGAATTACTTCGCTGCAGGCTCTTGCTGCGAAAGAAAGCTCCCAGGATCGGGATATCGCCGAGGCCGGGAATTTTGTTGTAGATATCGGTCAAGCGATTGTCCATCAGGCCGGCGATTACGAAACTCTGACCATCCTGCAGTTCGAATTCAGTTCCGCCTTGCGCGTACTCAGGGCAGGAACCGTGAAGCCCGAGATGGTCAGCGCATTGGCGAAGTCGAGCGTGCTCACTTCCGGGGCGACCTTCAGATGGATATTGCCGTTAGGCGTGATCACGGGGGTGAACACCAGTTTCACGCCAAACTCCTTGAATGAAATGGTCACAGCCGTAAAGCCGGCACCGGGCTGAACAATCGGAAAGGGGAACTGGCCACCCGCCAGAAAACTGGCTTCCTTGCCGTTCACCGCGATCAAGTTGGGCTCAGCCAGAATCTGCAGTAGGTTCTTGGTCTGCAAAGCTTCAATGACCGCGCCAAAATGAATGTCGGGCCGGAACAGAAACAAATTAAGTACGTCGCTCAGCGAATTATTAGCCTGGAAGGGAGTGCTCTGGCCCACGGTCTGGCTAAGGGTTTGTGTGCCCACACCGCCAAATTGGCCGGTGGTCGTGCTCCCCACGGTATTCGCAGCCCCCGTAGAAATAAAGTTCGCGCCCATCTGGTCGAGCGCGGAGCGGTCCACTTCGGCGAACTTTACCTGGAGCAGAACTTCTTGGGCGCCCACCGGTCCGAAGGTGAGCACGTTGATAACTTTTGGAGAGTAAGCGCTGGCAAGCTCGCCGGCTCTCTTATAGACATCCTCGGTAGAAACATGTCCCGACAAAACGATGGCGGCCCGCGAAGGAGTCACGGAAATCTGTTCGTCGGGAAAAACCCGGTGCTCCTCTTCCGCGCAGGCGGTGACATCGACGTCTACGCGCAGGTCGAAGCTGCGTGACCGCTCCAGTTCATCCCAGATGAGCAGGGAAACTTCGCCCGGAGTGCGGCCATGAACCAGAATCTGGGTGGGCGTTATCGGCTTGACCGATGCTATGGAGTCGTCAGTAACAGAGATGCGTTTTAAGCGTTCCGTGGTGTTGATGAGCAGCGACTTTCCAACCATGACGCGTAATGGCGCCGACCCTTGCGGCTGCTCAGATTGGGGGGGGAGATTCGTGGTCTGCGTCGTGGTCGGCACAGCTGAGTTCTGGGCCGGATCGGCCGTGGGTGCGGCCGTCTGTTGTTGCTGGAGTTCAGCAAGGGCTGTGCAGGGCGGCAGCATCAGGGCAGCAGCGGCCACAACCGCAATCAGCGCTGTGCGAACTCTCATCTTCGGATTTTTCTCCCGGTGAGGAGAGGTACAGTCAATTCCTCTCGTCGGTTGTGGAAAGTCGAGCTGTGCACCGTTCATTTCGTGTCGGGACCCTTCGTATCAGAACCCTGTTCGGGAAAAGGGACAATGACTGCTTTCTTGTCGCCCTCGATGACCTCAATACTCACGACCGAAGGAGAAGAAGGAGTCGGCGCGGCGCTCCTCTTGATCACAACGGGATGCACCGACCTGACCGGAGTAACCGCCGGCGCCGCTGCACCTTTGTAAAGTCCTCTGGCGCTGGAAGAGGCAACTTCGTCCTGTTTGGTGTCGAGCGGGCTGCGCAACGAAAGTTGGATGTGGCCCTGAGAGCTGGCCAAGGTCAGGCGCTGGGCATCGTCGGGAGAAACCAGGAGCGTGATCACGGCGGTGTTCTGCGCCTCTCCCGTGGTACTGTGCTCCAGAGTGTGGCCAGCCGCGATCACCCGGACATTCTGCAGCACCGTAGTTGTTTGCTGATCGTTCCCACCCTCAGGTGTTCCGGTAAGCAGCACATCGACGCGGGTGCCGGGAATGACGAATCCAGCCACCGAGACCACTTCGTTGACGCGCACCGAAACCGCACGCATTCCATTCGGAATCAGAGATGGCAAACCGGCTCCGGCCTCTTCCGCAGCCAGTTTCGAAGGCAGAATGAACTCGCCTTTGGCAATGGGAACCACTACTCCATGGCCCAGAACCTGGGATCGCTTGGAATAAGTGTTGGCCGGAAGAGAACCGGGCGGGAGATTGGCAATGCGTACATCGTGTTCTTCGATCCTGGAGCCAACCTGAATGTCGTCCGCAGCGACGATCACCGGCGCGCCTGATTCGCTGGGACCGCTTTTCGATTGCAAGTTCCTGTAGGCAATTAGGCCCGCAATGCTGCCCAGGGCCAGAGCCAGAACTCCGATCATCAACAAGCGCGTGCGGTTCATGCTGCTTCCTCGGAAAACTGCAAGGCTATGCTAACTGAGAGTTGGCGTTCGTGCCTGCGGCTACTGAATGCTGCTGGCGACTGTCGAAAAGACGTTGTTGGCATTGGAGCCGATCAGCCGGACGGTCCCCACCACGATCACCAGAATTACAGCGAGCATCACAGCGTATTCGGCGATATCCTGGCCTTGCTCATCACAGAAAAGTCTGCGTACGAGTTTCATGGTTTTTCATCCTCCTAAGAGTGGACGCGGACGGCGTGACATGCTCTGAACGCCCAGCCTTGAAAAGCCCCGCTCACACACGGCTCCGTCAAAAAGACATAGTGTTTTCAAGTTGGGAGGAGATTTGCACGCCCTAACAACTTCCATCATACCCCGCCAAATCGAAGGAAAGAGTAATTTCTTGCATACCCCCTGGGTACCAAGGAAACTGCTCCGCCGGCTCTCCAGGACATGCGGTAAACTTCCGTAACTGCTTGTGCCGGAGACCGTTATCGGATTTCCGATGGCTCGTGCGTGGACCGCTCAAAAACCACGGCGTGGGAATCGGAGTAGCCAACCTCCCAGCCCGGTGCATGCCGCAGAGCCACCCCCAAGGCGGAGTCCGGGAGCGCCAGAACAGTCCTGATCTGCCACTCTTCCAGGATTTTTTGCCAGTCACCCTTTAAGTCATAAGTGTCGCCGAATTGCCGCATTAGCGACTCGCCGTATAAGTCAGCCCGGCCATCGATAAAAACGGGAATTTGCGGGTAAAGCCTCCAGATCAGATACCCTCCCCAATCGTAGAGATTGAAAAGCGGGCCAACGGCCTGATGGGCCTGAAGATAGGCGACCGCCCCAGCCGGAAAGCGCTGGGCCTCGACCTGAGGCTGGCGGTGAACCGCGCGGTGGATTTGGAATCCAACGAACCCAGTTAAAGACAGCAGAATGAGAAGGTTGAGCACACCCCCGTAGGGCACAGGAATGCGCGAAGCAGGCCGACCGAGGCGACGCTGATCAGCCCGAGCCCAGGATTCCACCGGTCGGGACAGTATGGGGACGGCGATCAGCACGAAAAATGGAATCATTCGAATCGCTGAGAGCGCCGCGAACGTGCTGGCCATCAGCAAAAAAGTGTCGCGAGGCCTCGCTCGCAACGGCGACCAGGCTAGGCTGGCAATCGTCGCCAACAGAAGCAGCAGGAACGGCAGGTAGGCGGCGTGGTGAAAGTTAGGCGACGCCCATTCCGCGATGAAATCTTGCATGGCCTTCGAACGCAGAGTTTCCAGCGGGTAGGAGTACATTCTTGCTCCATTCGGATTCAGCGGAACCAGGAGCAAATCAAACAGGAATGTGATGGCTAAAGCGCGCAGGCGTGCGACGTTTGGACGCGTATGGGACGCGGTCTGTTCCAGAAACTCTCCCACGAGAAAAAATAGAACAAGCGCCAACCCCAGAGCGAAGCCAGCGTGCAGGTTGACCCAGAGAACCGTGAGTGGCACCGTCCACCAGAGCAGGCGGGGATTCCGCTCGGACCGCTCAAGAATTAGTAGCCAGAGACTCGTGAGGAACAGGGAAATCATCTGGGGGCGAACTCCCCAGATCGGAGCCGTGGCCCAGGCTCCCCAAAGTACGATCACGCCAGAAGAATAGGGATCCGGGGCAGAGCGCAAATAGACCAGAAAAAACGCCGCGCAGACCGTGAGCCCAAACACAACGATCAAACCGCCCCAACCGCTGATGCGATAAATGCCGTAAATAAAAAGCTCGCTGAGCCACTCGTGCGCCACCCAGGGATACCCGGCGCGCGTGAATGAGAAAGGGTCAGTGCGGGGAACGGCTCTGGCCGGGGCGATAAGCTGGCCGGTTTTCAGAAGCCACCACACGTCGGGGGCGCCAACGCTGCGTGCGGCCATGGCCAGAATGCCGAGGAAGACGACCGCGACGAATACACGTTTTGTGGTGAACCATCCCCGCACGCGGGCTCCGTTCATGTCCTGATCTTGATTCCGCACTATCATCGCGCATCATCATAGCGGGGAAAGAGCGCACAGGATACAATCTCGTGCCACGTGCCTGCCCAGGGAACACAGCTTCTGCCGGGAAGAAAACCGGGAGTACGCCGGCGCTTGATCCGGATTTTTGTCACTGGAATGCTGTGTCTGCACCTGATGTTATTTGTGAACCTACGGGAGCGCATTCTCCGCGGCTACCCGGATTTCACCGTCTTCTACACAGCGGGCACGATTCTGCGCGAAGGCCTGCGCCATCAACTCTACGACCCGCATATTCAGTACCGCGTGCAGCAGGGATTTACCGGCGGCATGATCGAGTCGCGGCGCGGGCCGTTGCCATACATTCACCCGCCCCTCGAGGCCGTGGTCTTCCTGCCCTTGACTCTGCTGCCTTACCGGCAGGCGTTCGTGGCGTGGGACCTGCTGAACATAGTCGCGCTGTTCGGTGTTGCGGTCAGGCTGCGGCGCAACTTGAATGTCTTGCGGGCGATTCCTCCCTGGGAATTTGTGCTGGGCTTTCTGGCTTTCTTTCCGGTTTTTCTTTGCCTGCTGCAGGGGCAGGACTCGATTCTGTTGTTACTGCTTTGCACGCTTGGTTTTAGCGCGCTCAAGCGGGAATCCGATTTTCTCGCCGGAGGCTGGTTCGGGCTGGCTCTTTTCAAGTTTCAGTTTGTCATCCCGCTAGTTTTGCTGATCGCGTTCTGGAAGCGAAAGCGCGCTGCATGGGGATTCGCCGTGGTCGCGTGCGTGTGGGCGCTACTGTCGGTGGGGCTGGTGGGTTGGGACGGGATGCTGGCCTATCCCAAATATGTGTTGCAGATCGCAAGGGCCCCGAGTCTGGGTGGCGTGCCTCCGGAACTCATGCCGAACCTACGCGGGTTGCTGGAGGGCTGGTCGTTTAATTCGTCCTCCGCCGATTCTGTGCCCGCTGTGATGAGCGCTCTCGTTCTTGTGCTTTCCGCGCTGCTGCTGGGCTTTGCGGCCTTCAAGGGCAGGCCAGTTTCGAAGGAGCACCTTGAAGTTGGATTCTCTCTGGCCGTGGTGGTTGCAGTCCTGACGAGCTGGCACACTAACGCGCACGATCTCTGCCTGCTGCTTCTGCCGCTGGTTTTGCTGGCTGACTATGGCTGGACGTTTCTGACAGACTTTCCCGGCAGGGAAGCGGTTTTGCTGATTCCGGCGCTGCCCCTGCTCATCAGTCCGCTCTGGATCGTGCTGTGGCTGGAAAACCGAAACATCAATCTGCTGGCCATCCCGCTGCTGTGGTCGGTGTGGCAGATCAGCCAGGAAGCCACGCGCGCCGGAAGCTTTCGCGAGATTACGCCGGATCGCTCACCCGCTGCGTGAGGGGATCGAGCGGGGGATCTGGTTTTCGACGCGACAAAACCACGACCAGCATCGGGAGGTAGAGGAAGATCACCACCCAGCGGCCGACCTGCGTCGAGGTGTAGTGATAGTGGTACCAGCGCCAGATGCCCGTGCCCCAACTGACGAAGGCAGTCCAGACAATTTCGCGTCGCGACTTGGGGATTAGCCAGAGGATAAAGGCGTCGAAGAACCAGCGTTGCGGCATAAGCGCGGTCAGCACCAGAAGCACCGCATCGCGGTCGCGGTAGCGGAGTAAAGCCAGCAGCAAGAGGGGCCCGGGAAGAACCAGCAGGGGCACAAAGAATTCATAGTTGGCGGTTTGCCGCAGCCAGAGCACAGGCCAGTTCGGCATCACCGCAAGGCTCGCGGCGGCCAGGAAAGCGCAGGCCAGCAGTCCGCGGCGGCTGAGATGCGTGAGGAATACCGGCAGGCCGATCTGCGGCTTGGCCATGTTCACCGGCAGAAGCAGCGGGAAGAACGCGCTGGCGGCGATGATGGGCGACCACTGCACGGTAAGAATTCCTGCCCAGAATGGGTACGCCAGAAAAATGCACAGGCGGCCGTAGCCATCGCGGGTCAGTCCGAAAGCCAGCAACGCGGAACTGATTGCCCAGAAGAGTCCGGCGGCCACTTCGGGTGTAAAACGTAAGAAGGGCAAGGCAAAGAAAGCCGCGGTGAGCGGATATTGCTCCAGCGGAGTGTTATACGGATTCTGGCGCGACAACATGTAGCGCGCGAGACGCAACGCCCAGCGGAAATCGGCGGCGTCCTGGTGAAAATGCACCATGAGAAACCAGCAGAAGACTCCGCTGGCAACCCCGATCGCCGCCGATACTGCGATTCGCCATCGCATGAAAGTGTTTGTGACCGATCAGTTGTAACATGGGGGCGGTTTCTTCGGTCGTTCTACGGACTCGACGCTATTCATTTTGCAGAATGTTAGCCTTGTTAAAAAATTGGCAACTCGGGTTGTGGCTTGCTCTGGCGCTGCTGGCAGCCACGAGCATGTGGTTTTATTTCGACCGGATTCTGGTCGGTCATCAGGTCGCAGACGCGGCCGCACACGACCGCCCGCGGGGCAATGTTTCTGACCTGTGTCCGCGCTGGCTGGGAGCGCGGGAATTGCTGCTGCATCATCGCAATCCCTACAGCGAGGACGTGGCGCTAGAAATCCAAAAGGGATACTACGGGCGGGCGTTGGATCCTGCGCGGCCGGGCGATCCCAAAGACCGGCAGGGATTCGCGTATCCTGTGTATGTTATTTTCCTGCTGGCGCCGCTGATCGGGCTTTCGTTTCACAGCGTGCAGCTGTTTTTCTATTGGCTGCTGATTGCGCTCACGGCCGCGACCGTGCCTCTCTGGTTGCGTGCGCTGGGCTGGCGATTGCCGCCGATCAGCATCGCGATCGGGATAGCGCTCACCCTGGGCAGCGTTCCGGCGGTGCAGGGAATCAAGCTGCAGCAGTTGAGCTTGCTGGTGGCGGCGCTGCTGGCGGGTTCGGCGGCCTGTGTCGCCAGCGGATATTTGTTTTGCGGCGGTGCGATCCTAGCCCTGGCAACGATCAAGCCGCAACTGGCGTGGCCGATGGTGCTCTGGTTTCTACTTTGGGCGGCCAGCGACTGGAAAGCGCGCCGGCGGATGGTGTTCGGCTTTGCTGCGCTGATGGGCGCGCTTTTGATTGCCGCCGAGTGGATGCTGCCGGGCTGGCTGAGGATGTTTCTGGATGCGATTCGCCAGTATCATCAATACACGCAGAATGAATCGGTTCTGGATCAACTCGTGAACTGGATGCTGGGCAGCCATGGGGGAGAGATTCTGGCTGCGATCGCATGCCTGGCGAGTGCGCTCCTGCTGTGGAAGCTGCGCCGCGAAGCCCCGGGATCGGCGGGATTTGCGGGGGCGCTCGCCGTTGTCTTGACTCTTACGGTGCTCGTGGTTCCCATGTACGCGCCTTACAATCAGGTTCTGCTTCTGCCCGCGATTCTTTTCCTAGTGCGAGAGCAAGCCGCACCGCCAACAGAATCGCGCTCTGGAGGCCCACTCATTTGGACGGCTGGCTTGGCGCTGGCCTGGCAGTGGATCGCGAGTTTGAGCCTTAGTGCGCTATGGTTCGTATCGCGCGATGCGGCCCTCGTCGGCTGGAAAGTTCCTTTTTACGCAACCTTCGCACTGCCAGTTTTAATCTTTGCGGCGATCCTGCTGGCGGCGCGGCATCCGCGAAGTGTCTTGCGAGCGCACGAGTCGACAGGGTAGTCTGTTCAGGCGAGGCAAGCGCAGCCCTTCCCTGCGAACGCGAAAAGCCGGTTGCGCCGGCGATCTGACATTTCATGGCCCTGAGTGCAATCAGTCACCACGGTTCTGGATCCGGTGTGTTTCCCGGACTGGTCTTTGTCCAGGGCAATGAACAACAGAACATCGTCCTGAACCGCACACCGTTCAGCGTGGGGCGAAAGGTTGACAAAGATCTGGTCATCGCCGACCCGCGGGTTTCGCGCGACCACGCACAAATTGTGCTGGAAGGCGATGATTTCTACCTCATCGACCAGGGAAGCAAGCACGGCACCTACGTCAATGGAGAGCGCATCCAGCGGCAGAAACTGGAGCGCAACGACCGGCTGGAATTCGGCGCGCGCGATTCCGCCTACATTATCTTCAACCCGGCCCACGCCACTTCCAACACTGCCCGCGAATTCCTGAGCCAGATTTCCGGCGTACAGATCTCCCCGGAGGCCACCGATCTGGAGAAACTCCGCCTGTTCCTCGAGGCAGCGCGCAAACTGAACACCGCGGGTGTGCTCGACGAGATTCTGATGACCATGCTCGACGTTACCCTGCGGCTGACGCGCGCGGAGCGGGGCTACGTTTTTCTAAAAGACGACGAAGGCAAACTGCGCCTGGCTGCGGGGCGCAATCTGAAGGGCGATCCGCTGCTGGATGATACGACCATTTCGCACTCGATCCTGGAAGAGTCGATGCGGTCGAACTCGGAATTCCTGCTGACGGATACTAGCCAGTCGGTTGATCTTTCGGGGCGGCAGAGCATTGTGGCTTATGATCTGCGAACCGTAGTTTGCATTCCGTTGCGGAAGATGCAGGTGCAGGCCACGCGCGACGCGCAAACCCCGGTGCCCGCGCAGACTGCCGTGGAAGTGCTGGGCGTTTTGTACGTGGATTCGCGCTTTGCCTCGCGCGACATTAAGGGGATAGGCCAGGACATTCTGCACGTGATCGCCACAGAAGCGGCGTCGCTGATCGAGAATGCGCGGCTGGTGCAGGCCGAAGAAGAAGCTCGCCGCTACCAGCAGGAATTGAGCATAGCGGCTTCGATCCAGCAGCGGCTGATGCAGGTGAAAATCCCCGAGGTACCCTTTGCCAAGCTTCGCGGCAAGAACCTGTCCTGCAAAGAAATCGGCGGCGATTTTTTTGACGCGGTGAATACCAAGGAGGGCCTGGCCGTAGTGCTGGCCGACGTCAGCGGCAAGGGAGTGTCGGCAGCGCTGTTGGCGTCGACTTTGCAAGGCATGATCTATTCGCACCTCATTTCCGGCGTGCCGCTTCTGGAGATCGTAAGCGCCGTGAACCGGTTTTTCACGGAAAAGCTGGTGGGCGAAAAATATGCGACCGTGCTGTTGGCGCGCCTGCGCCGCGATGGCGATCTGGAATACGTGAACTGCGGGCATGTGCCGCCGTTGCTGGTGTGTGGCGGGGAAGTGATGCGTCCGCCGCACGGCAATGTTCCGGTGGGACTTCTGGCCGACGCCACGTTTGAAAGCGCGCGCTGCCAGCTGAATTCCGGCGACCGCTTCATCCTGGTGACCGACGGAGTCACCGAAGCGGAGAACGCCATGGGCGACTTCTTCGAGGACTCCCGGCTGGAAGCGGCCGCAGCCAAGACGCCGACGTTGGAGGGAATCCTTTCGGCCGTGTCCGCGTTCTGTGCGGGGAATCCCCTCAGCGACGATTGCACAGTCGTGGAGTTGCTCTATTCGAGCCCGCCCGAGGTCTGAGCAGCTACCGAAAGGCCCCTGCCGTCTTCATTGCACGGTCACGGTGTAATCCTTGCCTTCCCAGCGGTTTTCCGCAGTCCAGAAAAAAGTGAAGACGGCCTGGCCGCCCACCGGCAACGAGGCGGTCGGGAGATCCAGCGTGTAGATGCCCAGCCCGGCATCACGGGCCTTCGTATCCTGGGAGGTCTTCCACCCATCGATGCTCCAGTGCACGGTTGCGGGCGAAATCAGGATGATGCGCAGCGTCTTACCGCGCGGAACGATTCGGGTTTTGTTATTCATCCTCCACCCGTAGATTCTTCGCGCAGGTTTCTCAACCAGATAGCGTTGTACGGTCTGAGGGGGCTGATCGAAAATCTTGCCGTCGCGGATCGATCGCAGCAGTTTTACGTATTCGGAGTGGGCCCACACGAGCGGGCACGCGGAGCCTGAGGGTTTACCACGGAAAAGCTCGAGCGCGGGGATATCGGCTGCGTCCCAAACTTGCTCGGACAGCGAGCGCCTCTCGCCGATGGTGGAACCTTCGATCACGGTAAGCAGAGCCTTGGCTTCGTCGGGATGGCCGGCGGCAAGTGCATAATGTGCGCGTTCGCCGGCGAGCAACGGCCAGGGACGGCCAATACCGGTGCCGTTAAACGGCGAGCCATCTTTGTGCTCGCCGTAGCCGTCGCCGTTGTAACGGTACCAGCACGGGCCTTGCGGCAGTTCGACCGCCAGCAGGGCATCGATGACTCGAAGCGTATTCAGGATGCGGGGGTCATTGGCGGCGCGCAGGCCGAAGCGGACCAGCGCCAAGGCATCTGGACTTATGATGTGCGATGCAATTTCATGGTCTTGCCCCGGCGGGCGATTCTTGATGGGCACGAAGCCTTGCGTCGGAGATGCCGCACCACCACTATCGGGCGGCGAGATGCGGACGTAGTAACCCTCCACGCCGAGTTGTTGTGCCAGATCGCCGCCGGTGGCGTAGATCCAGCGCTCGATATTGTCGTTCCAGGCGTCGGCGACGTCGCGCATGATCGAAGCTGCGTCGCTGTGACCCGTGAGGTCGGCGATGTCAGCCGCCGCCAGCAGGGCGGAGATTTCCGCCGCCAGAGTAAACGGAGAATAACCCGCATCTTCTTCCCAGCGATCTTGCTGGGTGACCGGTCCGTTGCGCAGAATAAAGCCGGCGGCATTGCGCACCATGGGCCACCAGCGCTGCAGGTTGCCCAGGGTCTTCGGAGCTTCGCGGCGCAGCAGATCGAGCAACAGGATAGGCAAGGCAGTTTCGTCCATCTGGATGCCGCCCCAGTAGGGACGGCCATCAAGCCAGAGATTCTGCGCCCAGTTACCCGCGGCTTCCTGCGTGACCTCGAGATAACCGAGAACCCGAAAGGCGTCTCCCACCGCGCCTGCTGCCAGAAGGGCGCCCGCTGTCTCCACCAGATCGCGCGGCCAGATCAGGTGGTAACCGCCGAGGTCTTCGTCCCCCTTGTCGAATCCCCACGGGATGGAGAGGCTGGCGATAATGCCGCCGAGAAAATCCTTGGACTCGTGCGTACGCAAGACCGCCATCGAAGCGCGATAGAGATCGTGTTCACGGGTTGGGTCGTCGAGTTTGAGCAGGGTCCCGTGCCAGCTTTTCCAATGGACCACGTATTGTTGCCGCAGGTTCGCATAGTCCTCGAGCAGGCTGGAACGCGACTGTTGGCCGGCCTCACTCCAAATCCCGCCGAAGCCGAGGGCCAGAGTGAATTCTCCGTTACAGGCCTCGAGGTCAATCTCGGCAGTGCAGGCAATGTTCCCATTCTCGGCTCGCGTATATTCCCACTGCATCTGGAAATGCTCGGACAGGTCCTGCCAGCCGTCGGAGATGCCAACGAATCCAACCGACATTTTGTTCCACGGCGCCGAGCACGCCATAGCCAGCGCCGTCCCGTCGTGCACGGCGAAGAACATAGGGATGCCTTTGTAGTCTCCCACCCATCCTGTGTTGCCGTAGCCGGCGTTGGCCAGGTGCGGCGAGAGCAGGGCGTAGAGGTGATAATCGGAAAGCTGCCCTTGCAGCGGTTCGAAGCGTACCTTTTGCAGCACTACGTTGCGGTAAGGATCGGTCAGAACTTCTTTATGAATCCTGTAACGTCCGCTGTTGCAGGTATTGGTCAACTCGTAGGCCGGAACGCCGGGCTCAAAAGGCTGGTTCTCAAAGGTGCAGTGCCGTTTCTCCTCGGAAAAAAATGAGTTGCCGTCCGTGACGATGAATCCCATGTCACGCGTGCAGGCCTGGTCAACCCGGGGGAAATAAATCTCGTTGAGAATGCCATGGCTCAACGTGAACCAGACTCGGCTGTGCTGGTTGAGCGCGGTGCCAACGCCCGTCTTGGCGCTCGAAGTCCAACGGGGAGAAATACCGGGCCATCCGGGAGCATATTGTGTAGGCGAGTCATTCATGAAGATTTCGTCCTTTGTTCAAACTGGGGCAGTCCGCTCGCGGCAAACTTGCCCCACGAATTTATGAGCACCCTTTACAAGAATCCAAATTTGCAAAAACTCGAATTTACAAGAAATTGACCGTCAAGCGCTGACCCTTTTCCGCCAACGGCATCAGAATATAAGAGTTCTAAAACCATGTCCGGGTTGCAACGATGCGACTCCGACCCCAATCGACGAGCGTGAGCACAGGCGCAGTTCATGTTGAAGATAACCAGATTCCCTTATCTCCGATCGATATGCATGGTAGCAGTCCTGTGTATTGGTCTTGTAGAGCGTTCGGCCTGCGCCGCAGGCCCGTCGGAGGGGTTGCCTGCCGATTCTGCGCTGGATCACGGGTTCTCTGGTCTTTACAACCTGGATTTCACCGGCGCGCAAAAAGATTTTTCCGCGTGGGAGGGTACCCATCCCGACGATCCGGTAGGACCAGCGAGCGAAGCCGCCGGCTTCCTGTTTTCCGAGTTCAACCGGTTGGGCATCCTGGAGGCCCAGTTCTACGAGAACGACGAAAGCTTCGATGCGCGGCCCAATGTGCCGCCCGATCCCGCAATGCGCGACCGCTTTCAGACGGCCATCGCGCGGGCCGAGAGTCTGTCGCAGTCGCGCTTTACGAAAGATGCGAAAGATCGCGACGGTTTATTTGCCATGACACTTTCTTCCGGGCTGCAGGCGGACTATGCGGCGCTGATCGAGAAGCGCAACCTGGCTTCGCTGCATTACACGAAAGAGTCTTCGGCCTGGGCGGCACAGCTGCTCGCGGTTTGCCACGACTGCTACGACGTGTTCCTGGCCACTGGTTTCAGCAAATACATCATTGGCAGCATGTCAGCGCCGGTGCGCTGGCTGCTGCGGCTGGGCGGACTGCCGGGCGACCGGCAAGGCGGCATCGCCGATCTGCAACTGACAGCGGATCGCGGCCGCTACCTCGCGCCCTTCGCCCGCATCCTGCTGGCAATTGCGTACGTGCGCGACAAAGACAAACCGAGGGCAATCCAAATGCTCACGGGCTTGCGCGCCGAGTTTCCCGCCAATCCGCTCTTCTCGCGCGAAATCGCACGGCTGCAACCGAGACCATAGTCGGAACTCTCTTCTGTTATCCATTCACCACAAATTCACCCGGCTGTAACAGTCCTGTAACATTCCGCCGCTAGAAGTGGAATGAACAAACATTCAAAAGGGGGGATTTTGTGATGGTGCGGAAAATCATTCTGCTTTCGTGCTGTGCTCTTTTGCCCTTCGCCGCATTTGGACAGACCAAGCTCAACGGCGCCGGCGCTACCTTTCCTTATCCCATGTACTCCAAGTGGTTCAGTGAATACCATAAGCTGCACTCCGACATCGAGATCAACTACCAGTCGATCGGCAGCGGGGGCGGAATCCGCCAGGTTACCGAGGGCACGGTGGAGTTCGGGGCCAGCGACATGCCCATGACGGACGAACAACTCAAGGCGGCGAAGTCCAAGATCCTCAACGTTCCCACGGTGCTTGGTGCAGATGTTCCTGCCTACAACCTTCCGGGAGTCAGTGCGGAGTTGAAGTTCACTCCTGACGTTCTGGTTGGGATCTTCCTGGGCCGGATCACCAAGTGGAATGACAAGGCGATTGCGGCCCCGAATCCGGGCGTGAACTTCCCGGACAAGGACATTATCGTCATACACCGCTCCGATGGCAGCGGCACTACTTTCATCTGGACCGATTATCTGTCCAAGATCAGCCCGCAATGGGCGAAGACCGTGGGCAAT
>VFSW01006578.1_pt1 | contig 17045 bp, 16 predicted proteins | sample 5358111 | NCBI WGS metagenome assembly VFSW01 (sample SAMN11554181, study PRJNA540505) | mine drainage metagenome | isolation source: sediment from site ElyBrook_90M | place: USA: Ely Copper Mine, Vershire, VT | collected 2017
GGTCCCGCGCGGCGCGTAGCGAACTGTCAAGAAGGGGGGAGGGCGCGAGGCCCATGCCCACGACGCCGACGAGGCAAAGGACAATGGCCAGTCGCAACGCGAGGCCGGGTGCGGGAACAGAAAGCTCGCCCGGGTCGTCCATGTACGCCGCGCGGAGCACCTGGAGGTAATAAAACAGTCCGAAGACGGCAAAGGTGATGGCGGCGAGGACCAGGGCGATGAGCCCAGCGTCCCACGCGGCGAGGAGAACGTAGAGCTTTGCCCAGAAGCCGACGACAAAGGGGATCCCGGCGAGGGAGAGCAGAAAGCAAAGGAGCGCGGCGGCGAGCCAGGGCGAGCGCTTGTGGAGCCCTGAGAGTGACCCAAAGCCGTACCCTCCGCCGGCGTCTGCGGCCGTGTGCACGACGAGAAACGCCCCCATGTTGGTGACAACGTAGCCCGCGAGAAAGAACAAGGTCATTCCGAGGCCGAAAACCGTGGCAGCAGCCATGGCGGCGAGTGCGTATCCCACCTGCGCGATGCCGGAGAATCCCAGGAGGCGCCGGAGGTCGGTCTGAGGCAACGCGAAAAGGTTGCCGACGGTGATGGATGCAAAAGCGAAGACTGCAAGGGGCCCGGCCCAGACGGTTGGATGGAGCGCGGACGCGGAGGTAAACAGCATGGCGACGAGCGCCATCCCAGCGGCTTTGGGAGCGACGGAGAGAAAAGCGACAAACGGTGTCGAAGCGCCCTGGTACGTATCGGGGACCCAAAAGTGAAAGGGCACCATGCCGAGTTTGTACCCAATGCCTCCAAGGACGAGGAGAAGTCCTACGGTTCCGAGGGGGGTACTGGGCATGGAGGCGAGGGCGTCGATGCGGGTGCTGTCGGCCATTCCGGTGAGCAGCGCGAGACCAAAGAGGGTGATGGCAAAGCTTGTCGCGCCTACGAGAAAAAGTTTGATCGCTGCCTCGGAGGCGTGCGAGCGCGGAGGATCCCTTGGGATGTGGGATGTCTTTGCGTAGGCAGCAAGGACGAAAAGCGGAACGTTGACAAGCTCGAAAGCGACGACGGCGAGGATGATGTCTCGCGCGCCGACGAGGAGGGTCATGCCGAGGAGACTTGCCACGAGGAGAAGCCAGTATTCGCCTTGGCGAAGAGGCGCGCGTCGGGCGATGTCGTCGATCGCGCCAAGGGATCCCACGATGCCCGCGAGGAGAAACACCCGGTCGAGAAAGATACTCCAGGGACCCGCGCGGTAGGCTCCGTGGGCGGCCTCGCCGACGGGGTGAATCACAAAGCTCAGGGCGAGAAAGACGGCCAGGGCGAGGGACACCATCCAGCCGATGCGTTTGTGCGTAGAGGGCGCGCCCTCGCGGGGGGGTGAAATAAGTACGTCAATGAGGAGCACGGCGATGGCGAGGGCCGTGAGCGCGAAGGGAAGCCAGAGGACGCGAAGTTCGGTCATCGCGGTCCCAGGGCTGAGAGAATGTGATGGAGATGGCCGACGGTGCCGACGTCGATGGCGTCGAGAAGGAGTCTCGGCCAGACGCCCAGGGCGATGAGACATCCGCCGAGAATCACAGGAGCGGCCCACTCCGTGTGCTTCGCGTCGGTGAGGTCGTGAAAGGATTCGCTGGGCCCGGGGCCCCAAAAGATCTTGCGCACGGCGTCGAGAACGTAGATCGCCGTGACGAAAGCTCCGAGGATGCCTGGGATCGCCCAGAGGAAGTGTCCGGACTGCCATGCGCCGAGAAAGACGAGAAACTCGGAGACAAAGCCCGCGGTGCCGGGGAGGCCCAGAGAGGACAACCCGGCGAGGGTAAAAAACGCCGCGATGCCGGGCATGACGGTCGCAAAGCCGCCCATGCGGGGGATCGCGCGGGTGTGTGCACGATCGTACACAAGGCCGACGAGGGCAAAGAAGAGACCGGTCATGATGCCGTGGGCGACCATTTGAAAGATCGCGCCGTTCCATCCCGCGGAGGTAAGGGTTGCTGCGCCGAGGAGAACAACCCCCATGTGGCTCACGGAACTGTAAGCCACGACGTACTTCAAGTCGGTTTGGCTCATGGCGCAAAACGCACCGTAGAGCACGTTGACGGCAGCGACGGTGCCAACCACCGGGAGCCAGGCGTGCGTACCGAGCGGGAGGAGCACCATGCCTACGCGCATCACGCCAAAGGCGCCGAGCTTCATCAAGACGCCAGCGTGGAGCATGGACACGGCGGTCGGCGCCGAAGCGTGTCCATCGGGTGACCATGTGTGAAATGGAAACACGCCAGCAAGCGTTCCGAAGCCTAGCCACAGCAAGGGAAAGACCCCACGTTGGAGCCTTGGGCTGTAGTGTACCGAGGCGAGGTGCCCGAGGTCGAAAGAAGTACTCCCGGCGTGGACGTAGAGCGCAAAGATCGCCACGAGGATCGCCGCGGATCCCACGAGAAGCATCAACGTGAGCTTCATCGCGGCGTACTGTCTGTCCCCGACGGCAAAGCGCTTCCAGATGAAACGAAAAGGGCCGTCGGCGGGGACGGCATGGCTCGCTCCCCAGATCCCGATGAGTAAGTACATCGGCAGCACGGCGATCTCGTAAAAAAGAAAAAACACCAAGAGGTCTTGCGAGACGAACACCCCGAAGACCCCGGCGACCAGGACCAGGAGCAAGACGAAATACTCCCGGTCGCGGTTTTGGAGTCGCCAGCTCGCGAGCACGCCCGCGACAATGATGACCCCGGTGAGCACAAGCAAAGGCCCCGCCCAGCCGTCCATGGCGAGAGAGAGATTCACCCCGAGCGAGGGAATGAGGGGATAACGCTCAACGCGCTGGAGGCCGCCAAGGACATGGTCGTAGGTCGCGAGCGCAACCACGCTCCCGAGGAGACTGACAGTGGAACCCGCGAGGGACAGCCAACGGATCGCGCTGCGCGCGTCGGGCGGTAGCGACATCACGAAGAGAGCGGCGATGGCGGGCGCGGCGACGATGATCGAGAGCAGGTGGCTGTTCATCGTGAGACCGCCCACGCGGCGAGGCATACGGCCCCGAGAATCACGGCGGTGACGTAGTCTCCGGCGTCGCCGGTCTGGGCGGGCCGTGCGCGCTCGCCCGCTTCGAGCGTGGCGTAGCCCACAAGGTTGATTGCACCGTCGACGATGTAACGGTCAGTCCACGCGAGCCCGCGGGCAAGCACCAGGGTCACCCTGCGGTATCCAAACTCGTACACACGGTTGACGAGACGTGCCCGGGCGATGCTGTCGAGCCAGGAGATGGCCGCGGGGAGGGCCTTGGTGCTACCGGGACCAAAAAAGACATACGAAGCTGCGAGTCCGGAGAGTCCGAGGACAACTCCGAGGATGGGACTGGCACCCGAATGAAAGACGTAGGACTCGCCGTGGAGTTGTGCGAGCGGGGCGCCGAGGTATCCGACGAAGACGGAAAGAGAGGCGAGAAGTACGAGCGGCGCGCGCATGGACCATGGGGGCTCGTGGGCGTGCGCGGCGGAGTCACCTGAGGCGCTGCCAAAGAAAGCCACGAGGACCACGCGACCGACGTAGAAGGCCGTGAGAAACGCGGTGACGAGGAGGGCGGCCCAGGGGAGGGAACCGAGGTGGCCTTCGACGGATTCGAGGACAAGGTCTTTGCTGAAGAAGCCTGAGAGGCCGGGGAAACCCGCGAGGGAGAGCGCTCCGAGGATGAAGGCCGTGGCGGTGACGGGCATGCGTTTCCACAAGCCCCCCATGGCGGTGATGTCGTTGGAGTGCACGGCGTGAATGACACTTCCCGCGGAGAGAAACAGCAGGGCTTTGAAGAATGCGTGGGTGGTAAGGTGAAAGAATCCCCCGAAGACCGAGCCCGCACCCAAGGCTGCGATCATGTACCCGAGTTGCGAGCAGGTGGAGTACGCGAGAACTTTCTTGATGTCGGTCTGGACGACCGCGAGCAGTGCCGCAAAGAGGGCGGTTGTGGCTCCGATGGCCAGCATGACGTTTCGGGTGACGGGCGCTTGGGCAAAAAGCGGATCGGCACGGACGACGAGGTACACACCCGCGGCGACCATCGTGGCGGCGTGGAGTAACGCGGAGACGGGCGTGGGGCCCTCCATCGCGTCGGGGAGCCAGACGTGAAGAGGAAACTGCGCGGACTTGCCGATGACCGCGGAGAACAAGAGGAGGGTGACGACCGTGGCGGTGGCTGGTGGAAGGACGGCGCTCCACCCGAAGGATCCGGTGGCGGCGTACAGCGCGAGAAGCCCGAGGAGAAAGCCCATGTCGGCGAAGCGGGTGACCCAAAAGGCTTTGACGGCCGCGCGAGCGGCTTCAGGTTTGCGATAGTAAAACCCGATGAGAAGGTAGCTGGTGACCCCCACAAGCTCCCAACCGACAAAGAGCTGGAGGAGGTTGGGGGCGATCACAAGGACGTTCATGCTGAAAAGAAAGAGCGCGTGGTAGGTGAAGTACCGGCCAAACGCGGGGGGGGACTCGTCGTGCATGTAGCCTAGCGAAAAGACCTGGACGCAGAGCGCGACGAGGGTGACCACAACGAGCATCGGGGCCGCGACGCCGTCGATGTGCACCCCCACGTCGGCGACGATGCGTCCTGCCCCGCGAAGCCATGGATGCGTGAGAGTCTGTGCGGTGGGCGAGGCATGGACCTCGGCAAGAAGCCAAAGCGCGGCGAAAAAAGCGATGGTGGATGCTGTGATGCAGACTGCGGCGGCGGGCGTTCCACGGTGACGCAACGGCCAGGCCACGGTGAGAACAACCGCGGCCAGGGCTGGCGCGGCAAGGGCGACAAGGGCGAGGGTGATCTCCTGGGTCATGCCTTGAGCTCGGTAACGGCGTCGATTCGCGTGTCGCCGTGGGTGCGGTACAAAAGAATGAGGATCGCGAGGCCGACAGAGACCTCGGCGACGGTGATAGCGATTGAAAACGCGGCAAACACCTGTCCCCCAGCGCCGCCGCGACAACGGCTGAAGGCTGCGAGACACACGTTGGCGGCATTGGCCATGAGTTCGACCGAGAGAAGCACGGCAATCACTTGACGGCGGGTGATCAGTCCGTAGATTCCGATAGAAAAAAGGGCTGCGCCGAAGAGCAGACAGGACGAGAGGGTCACGAACTGACCTCGGGCAGTGAGACAGACGGCGTGTGCGAGACGTTGGGAGCACCGGGATCGCGGCGACGCGCGATGACAATGGCGCCCACCATCGCGGCGAGGAGCAACACGGACAGAGCCTCGAAGGCAAGGACGTACGGTCCGAGAAAAGCGCGACCGAGATCCGCGGGTGTCACTTCGGGTGCGGTTGGAGCGATGTCGAGACCGGGCGTCGCTCGGATCGCCCATGCGACGATCGCAAAAAAGCTCACGGCGGCGATGGCGCCGCGGACGGTGTTTCGGGATTCGGCGCGGACGGAAATTCCGTCGTGACGGCGTGTGACCATGACGCCGAAGATCATCAAGGTGATGAGTCCGCCGACGTACACCAGCACCTGGACGCCTGCGAGCAGCGATGCGCCGAGGATCGCGTAGAGTCCCGCCGTGGCGACGAGGGCCGCGCCCAGCCAGAGGACGGCGTGAATGAGATTGGCGCTGCGGACGACACCCACGGCTGCGGCGAGGGTGCAAAGTGCTAGGACGACAAACCCCGCGGGGATCATGGCGCTGGCTCCACGGACGGCTTGAGCACGTCGACTGCAGGCTTCGTGGCCTCGGGCTTCGGCGGTGACTGCATTTCCTGGAGGCCGGTTCCCGTGCCCCAGGAGCAGGTGCGTTGGTGAGCGTTGGCGCAGAGGCGTTTGAGATCTAGCACGAGGTCCTCGCGGGCAAAGACGGGTACTTCGGGCTCGCGCACCATCCGGATCGCGTCGGAGTTGCACACCTGAATACACAGTTCGCACTGGATGCACGCTGAGAGATCAAGCACGAAAGCGTCGACGTACGCGCGCTTCTTGCCCGTCACCGGCGACTCACGCTTTCCCCCGGACTTCATCTTGATGACCTGCGACGGACAGATGCGTTCGCACGCCAGGCAAGCGATGCAAGCCGTCTCTCCGTGCTCGTCGTCTACCAAAGCGAAGCTCGCGCGGTAGCGCTCGGCGCGCGGGCGGATCACCGCAGGAAACTCTACCGTGGCCGTCGGACCCAGGGCCGTTGCAAGCGTGGTGCGGAGGGCCTTGACCGTGTCGTAGAGATGGCCCATCAGGGTGTATTCCCGGGGAGGTAGACAACCCACGCTGCGGCGACGAGGACCAGCCCAACGCTCAACGGGGTGAGCCAGCGCCAGGACAGGGACATGAGCTGGTCCGAGCGAAAGCGCACGAGCGACCAGCGCACCCAGTACACCGCGGCGAAGAGCGTGAGGGTCTTGAGGGCCATCCAGGGCATGCCAGGCGCCACGGGACCATCCCACCCGCCGAGAAACAACGCCGCGCCCAGCGCAGAGCCCACCAGCGTATGGACGTACTCAGCCATGTAAAAAAGCGTGAACTTTGCTCCGGTGTACTCCGTCGTGACGCCGGCCACGAGTTCGCTCTCGGCTTCAGGGATGTCAAACGGGATACGATTGGACTCCGCGAGCATTGCGAGGAGATACACTCCAAAGGCCGGGAGTCCAGGGATCACGGGCCATACGGCAATCCAGTGGTGCCGCGCTTGCCATCCGACGATTCCCGAAACGCTCATCGTGCCCGAGAGAATCACGGGGACGAGCAACGCAAGCACCAGCGGGACGCTGTAGGACACCGACTGCGCGATGGCACGCATCCCGCCGAGAAGCGCGAATTTGTTGTTGCTGCCCCACCCCGCGCAGAACGTAGGGATTACCATCAGTCCCCCCACGGCGAGCACGTAGAGCACGCCGACATCGAGCTTTGCGACCACCACCGACCGTGAGAACGGAACGACGGCTGCTGCACCCAACGCGAGCGCTGCGGCGAGGATGGGCGCGAGGTTGAAGAGCGCGCGATCGGCGTCGCGCGGGATGATGTCTTCTTTTTGCAGAAGCTTTACGACGTCGGCGACGGCCTGGAGCAAGCCCGCCGGGCCCACCATGGTCGGCCCCAGGCGGGACTGCATCCGCCCGGCAAACTTACGCTCGAACCACAGGCCCATCGCGACAACCGTGAGGATCCCCGTGACCACCACGACGCTAAGCACGCTTGTGTACACCAGGACGCTCATCGGTCGACCTCGCCCATGATCGGATCGAGTGATCCCAGGATGGCCACAGCGTCACTCACCGTGTGCCCAGGGAGTACGTACGGGAGCGCAGACAAGGCGTGCAGGCTCGGTGCGCGGATCTTGAGTCGGTACGGCGACGACGCGGGCTCGCCGCCGGCTACGATAAACGTGCCAAGCTCTCCCCGCGGAGACTCCAACGCTGCGTAGGTCTGGCCCGAAGATACCTTTGCTTGCAGCACCTGCCGCACGGGCTTGTACCCGCAGATGGACCCCTCGGGGATGCCATCGATCCCCTCGCGCACGATGCGGATGCTGTCACGGATCTCTGCGAAGCGAACCTCGGCGCGGGCGAGGCAGTCTCCACCGTGCGCGACGGCGACGTGTACCTTGAGTTCATCGTAGGCATGGTAGGGCGCGTCGCGACGGAGATCATGGTCGACGCCGCTCGCGCGGAGCGCTGGCCCGGTGATCCCCAGTTCGAGGGCCAGTGCGCCGTCGAGTCTTCCAACGCCACGGGTGCGGGCGCAGAAGATTCCGTTGGCCAGGCTCATGGATTCGTAGGCGGACAACTGCGCGGAGATCGTGTCGAGCGCCGACCTGACCTTTGCGTCCCACCCTCCAGGGAGGTCGTGACGATTGCCACCGATCGTGTGGGTGTTGTAGTGAAACCTCGCGCCTGTGACTTCTTCAAAAAGCGCCAGGATGAGTTCACGTTCACGAAAGCAATGGAGGAAGAGGGTTGAACCGCCGCCGAGCGCGCCGCCGAGATCCAGGGCAAAGGTACCGAGCCACAAGAGATGCGAGGCAATGCGTTGCAACTCGGCAAAAATCGTGCGGATCCATCGCGCCCGCCGCGGGACCTCGACGCCCAGGAGCTTTTCAAACGCCAGGTTGATCGCCTGCTCGTTGGTCATCGGCGCGACGTAGTCGTTCTTGTCCACGATGGGCGTGATCTGCACGTACGACAGTCTCTCGCAGAGCTTTTCGACCCCACGGTGCAGATACCCCAGGTACGGCGTGGCTTTGACAATCACCTCGCCGTCCAACAATAGGTCCATCCGAAAGACCCCGTGTGTCGACGGATGCTGCGGGCCAAAGTGCAGCAGCATCAAATCCGCCTCGGGATCCATCTCAACCGTCTTTGCGTGCGGGTCGACCCCGCCGCGCCGCGCGCTCTGCCGCGCCAAGGTCACCTCCACGGCGCACACGCCGTATCCGCAGGATAGTCCCGTCGCAGCGGGTGCCCGCTCCATCCCTCGGGCATCATGATCCGCCGCATATCGGGGTGTCCCTCAAAGCGCACGCCCACAAGGTCGTACTGTTCCCGCTCTTGCCAGTCAGCTCCGGCAAACACCCCGACGAGCGTGGGCACACGGGCCTCAGCCGTGCCACCAGCTTCGCCCGAAGCAGGCGTCAAGATAAGCCTCCACGCCACAAGTCGGGTGCTCTTTCCCGGGGCCCTCAGTGCATAGGCGACTTCATAACACTCCGTCCGCGGCGTCCCTCCCGACTTTGCCTCAAAGTGTGTCGCCACGACGTACACAAACTGCGTAAAACCTGCATCCCGTAGCTTTGTCGCGAGGGCCACATGCCGATCAACGGGCACCACGGGCGAGGCGTCTTTGCAAAACTCCGTCACGCCGTGCGCCCGCAAGAGTTCTTGGACATCCATCGCCAGGAGTTCGCCCCGCGGCGTCGGGTCTTCTCCCAGGGTGTCTCCGTTCATGTCGTCTCCGCGATCGAGCGACGAGGCCGTCAACGCCGAGGACTCCTGCGCAAGGTCCAGCGTCGCATCGCGATCGGGGTCGCCCACGCGTGCGATCGACGGACGGGTGACTTCAATCGTCGGCCCGTTCTCGTCCCGCAGGGGGATCCCTCCCGTGCGACGCATTCGCACACGCTCTTGCAGCCGCAAGAGTCCGTGCATCAACGCCTCGGGGTTGGGCGGACATCCCGGGATGTACACATCCACCGGGAGCACGGTGTCGATCCCGGGGACCACCGGGTAGAGGTTTCTGTAAAAGTCCCCAGAGATCGCGCACGAACCCATGGCGATCGCCCATCGGGGCTGGGGCATCTGTTCCCAGAGGGTCTTGACCCGTGGAGCCATCTTGACCGTGATGGTCCCGGCGATGACCATGACGTCACCCTGGCGAGGGGTCCCGCGCATGATGGTTCCCATGCGGTCGAGATCCACAAGACTCGCGGCTGCGGCCATCAGTTCAATCCCGCAACAACTCGTTGCCATGGGAAAGACCCAGAGCGAGTTGGTGAGCCCCCACGTGAGCAATCGATCGATGGCGGTCACGGCGACCGACAGCCCGGGCGCGGAGATCAGCGTCTCGTACAACGGGTGATGGTACGGAAGCGAACCCTCGTCCACTAAAGGGAGCGACCGGTGCGGTGTCACTGCCATTCGAGGGCTCCCTTGCGGAGGGCGTACAGCCAACCCAGCATCAGCACGGCGATAAAGCTCAGGGCGCCGACAAAGCCTCCAGCCCCAAGCGTTCGCAGCGCAACCCCCCACGGAAAGAGAAACACGGCCTCGACGTCGAACACCACAAACACCAGCGCAACGACGTAGTACCGCGCGTGAAACTGCATCCAAGCCACGCCCGCGGGAGATTCACCGCACTCGTACGTCGTTCGCTTCAACACGGACTCCGCGCGAGCGCGTACGCCCAACACCTTCGCGGCGAGCACCATCCCCGCACCCACGAGGGTAGACACCGCGAGGAACACCATCACCTGGAGCCATGGCGTGTGCGTCACCGACCGTCACCCTCCAAAGTAGTCAATGACAAGGTCGTCGTCTCGAAGGACGTGCTCGGAAAGAAGAACCGTCTCCTCGCGCGTCATGTGCGACTCCACTCGATCGAGCAGGTCGTTGATGGTTCCCCCGGCAGCCGTAATGTCTTGAATACCCTGAGCGGCGAGCAGCGCGCCCACGAGATCCTGGTGCTCGTGCGCGTGGCTTTCGTCCATCACATCGGCCCGGACAGGTCCCCAGGCGTCAACGTCCCGTAGGATCTCGCGCAGCAATCCCTCCTCCCGAACATTGTGCACTCGGAGGGTCTCCGCGAGGGTGACCATGCTCGCTGAAAGCTCCGTCCGCGCGGCGGAGTCTGCGCCCTTTGTCATCCGTCTTCGCACTTCGGCGATCAAAGCCCGCAGGCCCGCGTGCTCCCGCAGCAAGCTCTCGCGGATCTCGCTGGGTGTCACTGCGCCACCGGATCGTCTGCGTAGTCTTCGGCCGTGACCACGGACTCCGGCGGGAGCTTCGCGATCTCCCGCTCAACCAACCCCATGTGTTCGGTCTCTTCGTGACGAAGCTCCGTGAACAGCGTTCGTGCTTCGGGATCGGTGACCCTACGGAGGGCTTCGTCGTAAAAGTCACGGGCCTTCGCTTCGGCCTCCAGAGCCATCGCCATCGCACTGCGTACCGTCATCGTCGCACGGGCCGACTCGTACCCCGGAGCCTCGACGTCGAAGATCATCGCCCGCGTGACCTTGCGCTGCTCCCAAGGAAATCGCTGCTCCCGCCGACCCGCCAGCGCGGACTCGTGCACGCGTTCGACTTCGACCATCCGCGCGAAAAACCTCGCGGCGTCTTCGTTGTGGTGCAGGGTCATCTGGTCTGACAACTCGGCGTACCGCTCGCGAGCTTCTCCTTCGATCAGCACCGCGAGGTCCAGGGCGTCCACCAACGAGAGTTCACCGAGATCCAACGGTTGGCTCACAGCGATCCCTCACTTTTGTACGAAGGCATCGAGAATCCGCTCCCGGGCGACAGCCTTCCCGTCCAACTCCATCTGCCGATCCTTCACCAATGCACCCATCGTCGGCGGTGGTTCCGGATTGCGGTAGTACACCCCGGTGTGCAGTTCTTCGCCGTAGCGTTGGGCGACGCCCATGGCGGCCAGGCGGTCGGTGGGGTCGTGTCCGATGCTGGCCAGGGACTTCATGATCGCCCGATGGGCCTTTACCTGTGCGTCTTCAGGGCCAAAGGTCACACACGGAGACTGTACGTTCACAAACGCAAAGCCCGGGTACCGAATGGCCTCTTCGATCACGGCCGAAAGGCCCGCCATGTCCGCCGGCGTCCCCTGGGCCACGAATCCCGCGCCGTAGGCCAACACGTACAGCAACGGATTGACGGGAGCCTCCATCGACCCGTACTCCGACGTGACGGTCTTGAGGCCACGGGGGGACGTCGGTGACAACTGCCCCTTGGTCAGCCCGTAGATCTGGTTGTCCATCACGATGTACGTAATGTCTGGGTTGCGGCGGATGGTGTGGGGCACGTGCCCGCCGCCGATTGAAAACCCGTCGCCGTCGCCGCCTGCGACAAGAACCAGTAGTTCGGGCCTGGCAAGCTTGATCCCCTGCGCGATGGGCAGCGCCCTGCCGTGCACAGAGTTGAAACCGTACGCCGTGGTGTACCCAGGGATCCGACTGGAACACCCGATGCCGGACACGAAAGCAATCTCGTGGGGGGCGCGGCCGATGGAGGCCAGGGCGCGGTAGATCGCCTGGAGCACCCCGAAGTCCCCGCAGCCAGGGCACCAGATTGGCTTGAGATCACTCTTGAAGTCCTTGGCCTGGAGGCTCGGGAGGCTTGTCGGGAGAGAGTTCACGGGCTCAGGACTCCGGGGAGGTGATGGCTGCGGGTTGCTGGAGGGACACGGCGGCGCGTCGGAGCTTCGCGAGGACTTCGTCGGGTTGAAACGGGTTGGCCCCGCTGCGCGTGAGCGGATGCACCCCTGGGGGCACGTCGACAAACATCCGTAGGATTCTGTAGAGCTGTCCCTGGTGCGACAGTTCGACCACGTAGCCCGCGCGCACGGTGGCAAAGAAGTCTCGGTAGATCTCTTCGGCCACGGGGTACACAAGCCATGGGACCAAGAGCTTCACGTCCAGGCCTTCGGACACCGCACGGAGATACACTTCACGGCAGAGTCCCGCCACGGAGCCCCAACCGACCAGCGCAAGCCGCGCGCTGGGCTTGCCTTCCATCGCAAACAGATCCCGTCGGGACTTCAACGGCGCGAGCTTGCGAAAGCGCTTATCGTTCATCGCCGCATGGATCTTGCCGCTGGCCGTCGGGTTGGCGTGTTCATTGTGCTCGATGCCCGCGCCTTGATAGTTCCCGTGCTTCATTCCAGGGTGGCTGATCGGGCTAACCCCGTCCTCCGTGAGCCTGAACCTCGCGTAGTCTGTCAGTTCAGCCTCCGTGGGATCGCGACGCTGCTCGATCACAAACCGCGACGTGTCCATCGGGTCCACGGTTTCTTTCCGTTGTGCGACTTCCTGGTCCGAGAGAATCACCACCGGGGTCTGGTACTTCTCTGCAATGTTGAAAGCCTCGACCGTCACGTCGAACGTATCCGCCACCGACGTCGGCGCCAGCACCGGCCGTAGTACATCTCCGTGCGCCGAAAACGCCGCCATGAACAAATCCGACTGCTCGGGCTTGGTCGGCAGCCCCGTCGACGGTCCCCCCCGCTGGACATCCAAAATCACCAACGGGAGTTCTGCGATGCTGGCCAACCCCATGATCTCGGTCTTCAGCGCCATCCCTGGCCCCGACGTTGCCGTCATGGCCTTGGTCCCCGCAAACGAAGCCCCGAGCGCCGCGCCGATCCCCGCGATCTCGTCTTCTGCTTGGAGTGCCACGCCGCCGTACTTCCACACCTCCCTTGTAAAAAACTGCATTACCTCGGTCGACGGCGTGATGGGATACCCGCCGAAAAACCTGCATCCGGCAAAAATCGCCGCGGCGGCACACATGTCATTCCCGTCCACCAGCATCTTCTTGCCGGGCGGACCCTCGGGCGGCTCCATCCTCCTTGGGGTGGCCAACGGGTGATCCTCGGCGTACCGCTCGCCCAGCGCAAAGGCCCTCGCGTTGGCTTCAACCAAGGCCGTTCCCTTACGCGCGAACTTCTTTTCCAGTCCTCGGAGCATCGCCCCGCGCGCGAGGCCGAACCACCCGGCAATGAGCCCCAGGACCACCGTGTTCTTGGCTTTGTCCGTTCCCGTGGCCTCGCGGGCCATGTCCCCGATGGGTACCGCAAAGACATCCTTCGGGGACACCCCCTGGAGGGGAATCTCCCCCGGCGCCAACCCCGTCTTCGTGTCGTAGATCACCACCGTGGACCCCGACACCGGAAGCTCCGCGCCAAACTTTAGAAAGTCCTCCCAGTTGAGCGCCACGGCCACGTCAAGCAGTCCGCCCGGGTTGTACACATGCCGCGTCGCGATCCTCACCCGGCACGACGACTCTCCGCCGCGTACCTGCGAGCCAAAACTCTTGGTCATCATCGCGGAGTAACCCTCGTACGCCGCCGCTGCGATCAAGGACTCTCCCGCACTGACGATCCCGTCCCCCCCGGATCCCGCCATGCCAACGACAAGGTCTTGCATCGCCCGCTTCCGGTGCACCCCCTGTGCCGTGATGGTTTTTCATCGGGAACCACGGTGGATGCCAACGTCCGCGCACGGGCATTCGTCCGGCGCGCACCCCGTGCGCGGTGCGGCGCCCAATCTGCGCGACGGGAAACTCTTCCGTACGGCTTTGGGAGGGGCCTCCCCCCGACGGGTGGCGCCCGACACGGCATGGTGACAATTGGTTACGACGGCCCGAGCCCCACGGACTGTTTGACCAGAACCCTGCTGTCCGCGAAGATGCGCACCTTGTGATGATGGTCGTTCAGGGTCACGCAGCGTCAGAAGGCTCAGACGAGGTAGCGGCCCCCGCCCGCGAAGGCGTCTCTGTGGGCACGGACCTCGCGTCGGGCGTGCACGAAGTGCAAAACGTGCTCACGAGCGCGCTGGGCTGGGTACAACTCGCGCGGGCGTCGGCGAGCCCCGAAGTACACGCCCGAGCCCTCGCCGTGGTCGAACGTGCCCTGGGCCGTGCGAGCATCCTCGTCACCGCCCTTGCAGACCCATCGGGCCGTGCTCGCGTGGACACCACGGTCTTTGACCCCGCGTGCGTGCTCTCCGAGGTGTTTCAACTGCTGCATCCACGGTGTTCTGCCCGGGGTGTGGATCTCTCCGCGGAGCCTGGATCCATGGACGCCGCGAAGATGTACGTTCGCGGTGACCCGGGGCGGGTGGCGCAGGTCGTAACCAACCTGGTCCTCAACGCCCTCGAAGCCGCGGCCGCAGGGGGCACCGAACGCCCCGACGCGCGGACCGTCACCCTCGGGGTTGTCACCACCCCCACCGAGGTGGGAATCATTGTGCGGGACCACGGCACCGGCATCGACCCTGCGATTCGTGACCGTATCTTCGAGCCGAGGTTTACGACACGGCCGGGCCGGGGGTCGGGTCTCGGACTTCCCGTCGCGCGGTCCCTTGCAGAGGCCATGGGGGGCTGGCTGGTGGTCACGTCACAGCCAGGGGACGGCACGGCGGTGACCCTATGGCTACAACGTGCGGGAGACCTTGCCATCCCCACGGAGGCTGTCTTCGAGCGACCGGCCAAGGGTCTCAAGCCGGGGACGAGAGTGCTGGTGGTCGACGACGAACCCGCCATTCGCGAGCTTCTCGAGGTCGCCCTGACCCTCCGCGGTGCGGTCGTCCTCGCCGTGGATTCTCTCGACGCCGCGCGGCGCACCCTGGCCACGCAATCCGTGGACGTTGCCCTGGTCGACGACGCCCTCGGCACTGGCCCCTCCGGCGCGGTGTTTATTCAAGAGCTCTCTGAGAGTCTCCCTTCTGTAGGGCGGGTGCTCATGACCGGCGCGCCTTCAGTCGAGCACCTCGCGGACGCGTGCGTGCATTTCGTGCGCAAGCCTTTTCTCCTGGACGACGTCGTTCGTACGCTCTCCCAGGCGTTGGACCTCCGCGCAGCGCCTTAGGGCTTTTCAGCCCACCGTCACCGTCGCCTGGGTCAACCACCGAGTTCGCCGGGTCAACGCCCAGAGACCCGCCAGGGCGAGACACAGAATCGCTACGGCACCCACCTCACGCCGGTGCTTCCGCGCGCGAAGCACCCCCGACTGTTCCACTTGTTCGAGTTGATCTCGTGCGCGGGCGTTGGCCGGGTCCACGCGCAGGACGGCCTGGTACAATTCCGGGTCGGCGACTCCCCGCGCCAGCGCTCTCTCCGCATCCAGAAAAAGTATCTCTCCCCGTAGCACCCGCGCCCGCGGACCACTGGGATCCAGCCACAACGCCAGTCGGTACATTCCCTCAGCCCGCACGGCATCCGTGGTTTCCAACCTCCGGGCATACGACTCCAACGGCCCGACCATTTCTCCTCGACGTTCAAACGCCGGGTGCCGTGCAAGCACGTACCGAAACCTCGCGACCATGTCTTCGTCGTGCCCCGCCCGCCCCGCGGCGAGTCCCTCGTCCATGGCCGCAGCCACTTCCGCTTCTCTCCGTCGGTCGTTGGCCTGGTAGATCTCCTGCGCCGTGCGCTCCCATCCCCACTGCACATCCGACGGATGTCCCTCGTACATCTCGTAGGCCTCTCGCAGCGCATTGAGGGACTCTCGACCGTACTCCGAGACACTCCACCGCGCAGCGTCTCGCACCTGTGCCCGGTCGCTGTTGACAAAGCTCACGACAACCCTCATCGCGTCGGGTTCGTGCATCGAGCCGTACGCCCGTAGGATCTCCGCGAGAAGTGCATTGTCATGCTGCTGCACGGTTTCTCCCGGGGTGACCCTTCGGAGGCCCTCTCGCACCTGCCGGGTAAAAATCCGCATGCCCTCGCTGGGGTTGCGCAGCTCGATCAACCCCGGGAGCACGTAGTCTCTTGCCTGCCCCTGGATGATCCGCGCGATCTCCTGGCGAAACAGTCCGTTGTAGAACCCTGCGAGAGACACAAGGGCCCGCCCGGCATCGGCCGTGGGGATGCGTCCGAGGGCGCGGGCGAGGGTGACGCGCTCGACCGCGGCGTCGACGTCGGGCGCCCGGGGGATTCCCATGAGCAGGGTGAGAAGGTCGTACGGGACGTTCTCGCGGCCGTCGGTGGCGGTGTGCACCGCGCGGATCATCTTGATGCGGAGGGCGGTGAGGTCGCATCGGAGGGGCGTGAGGATGCGGTCACGCAGGGCCGGGACGTCATCCCGGTCGAGCGTGTTGATGATCTCGGTTGCGGCGGTGCGGCGGGCGGTGGGTGAGCCGTCGGTGAGCCGACCGAGGAGGGCGTCGATCTCGCGGACCGAGCGACCCACGGGCGCGTCGTCGGGGACGACGGGCGAGGGGACAGCCTGGGCCCCCACGGTGGAAGCACACGCCAAGACCGCGAGGACGATCAGTCCTGGATGCGAAAGTCTGTGAATTCGCCGGTGTAGCTTCGCCATCGGGACTCCACGCGGTCGACCTGGGCACCGCCGGGTCCGCGTTGCACCCAGGCGAGGAGGTCTCGGAGGGCGTCGTCCTCGCCCTCGACAACGATCTCGACAGAACCATCGGGGCGGTTGGCGATCCAGCCCGTGACCCCAAGACGCCTGGCCTCACGCTGGGCCGACGCGCGAAAAAACACCCCTTGAACGCGCCCGCGGACAATGCACTGGAGTTGCTTGGACATGGATCGAACCGACGGGATCACCGGGTAGCACCGTGGCCGGTGGCGACGCAAGCTTTCGGGCAGGAGACGCCACTGCACGGCCGACCGTCCACGAAACGTTGCCGTACCCCCTCCAGCGTCTCACCGTTGGTCTCATCTTGGTGAACTTGCTGCTTTTCGACCCGATGCGCTCGTTGCTGGGGTTTCGCGCCCGGCTCCGATCAGGGCGTATTGATGGGTTGATCGGGCGCGTGCACCCCAGGCTAAAGCGCTATCACATTTACACATTTCAGGGCCAGCGTCGGCCCATGGTAACTGGCGGATCTGGGCCTCCCGCCGATCTCCCACAGACCTCACCCC
>VFSW01006579.1_pt1 | contig 17044 bp, 16 predicted proteins | sample 5358111 | NCBI WGS metagenome assembly VFSW01 (sample SAMN11554181, study PRJNA540505) | mine drainage metagenome | isolation source: sediment from site ElyBrook_90M | place: USA: Ely Copper Mine, Vershire, VT | collected 2017
GGACGTGGTCGTGGGGAATGCCCAGAGCCTGACCCGGGTCAAGCCCGACACCGAGGCCTGGAACTGGTTTGCCGGGGTCCGGACCTTCATCGCCGACGAGAGCCATCTCTGCCCCGCCGACACCCTGGCCAAGGTCTGCTTGGGGCTGGTGGCAAACGCTCCGTCTCGGTTCTTCTTCAGTGGGACCCAGCTGCGGGCGGATGGCCTGGGTCTGCTGCTGGAGGCCATCATCGGCAGCGTCGTCTACTCGATGACGGTGCAGGAGGGGGTGGAGCGGGGCTGGTTGAGCCGACCCACGTTCTTCATGCTCCAGACCCGGAGCCGTAGCCCCTACCAGAGCCAGGACGCGCAGCGTATGAACCGCGTGCACCTGCTCACGAACCCTGATGTCATTGCCGTGGCCGCGGACATCGCCAACAACAGCGTCGCCTGCGGCAGCCCCGTTCTCATCCTCATCGACGAGTTCGAGCAGTTCCGGCTGCTGCTGCCGCGTCTCCGGCATGGGCCCGTGGCCTTTGCCCATGGCCCCCTGAGCCGGGAGACGAAGGCTGAGGTCCCGGAGCCCTATCGAGACTCCAACACCAAGGCCCTGGTCGACGGCTTCAACGGCGGCCGGTACCCAATCCTGATTGGCACCAGCGCCATCAGTACCGGTACCGACGTGCAGGCGGTGAAGTCCCTGGTCTACCTCCGCGGCGGCATCAGCGAGGTCGAGGTTCGGCAGGCGGTGGGGCGGGGGACGCGGAAGACGCCGGTCAAGGACGCCTTCGCCTTCTTCGACTTCAGGGTCGAGAATGTGCCGATGCTGGATCGTCACGCGAAGCAGCGGCTGCGGTATTACCGCAGCATCTACGACAATGTCCGGGAGACGGTCTATGGCTAACGGGTACGGTTTCGATGAGCACTTCAGTCAGTTCGGGCAGAGCCTGCGGCAGCTCATCAAGCCCATGCTGAAGATGTCGGACGCGGACAGGCTGCAGCGGCAGCAGCAGCAGCTGGAGTCTTTGTGGGCGATGGAGAAGGAGTTCCGGCAGTTGCTCATTGCCCATCGCTGGGGTCCTGGGGCGTATCAGGCCTTCGTCGACTTCATCGTCAACGACAAGAAGAACATCCTCGCGGCTCGACCCTACTTCAGGGAGCGTCAGGCTACTTTTGCCAGCAGCATCAGTCACGCCCTCCGGCAGCAGGACATCCAGACGCTGTACCAGTTCCACGTCAACTACAACTTCGTCGTCCACATCCTCGGGCTCAGGCCCTGGGGTGGCCGCGGCGGCAGCCGGCGTCTGGTGCAGCTGGGGAATGACATGGGGAAGCTGCGGCAGCAGCTGGTGGAGGAGAACCTGCCCCTCGTCATCAACAGGGCCAGGCTCTTCTACAGCCACACGCCGCGGTCGCATCTGTCCCTAATGGACCTGGTGCAGACGAGCGTGGACGGGCTCCTCAGCAGCATCGACAAGTTCTGTCCCCCGTTTTCGCGGATGTTCCGGGGGGTGGCGATAGGCAGGATCGTGGGGAACCTCATCGAGTCCTACAGCAGCACGAGCCTGCACTTCTTCCCGGCGGACAAGCGCAAGATCTATCGCGCGAACAAGCTGCTGCGGCATCAGCCGGCCACGGGCGTGGACTACGAGGACCTGGCGAGGAGGGTCAACATCGACCTCAACGACCCCGGCCACGAGACCACGGCCTCGGAGCTGACGCAGCTGCTGGCGGCGGCTTCCACCGTCAGTAGCAATACCCCCGTCACCGGCGCCCCCGATGACGGCTACTTCGACGCCCCCAAGACCATGGAGGAGCAGTTCGTGGCGGACGATGACACCCGCCCCGACACCCAGGTGGAGGCGGCGGAGCTGCGGCTGGCGCTGGCTCGGGCCCTGGAGCAGCTGCCCCGTCTCGAGACCAAGGTCCTCCGCTTCAGGGGCATTGACTGCGGTGGTCTGCTATAGGAGGGTGGTCGAAGTCGCAGAAGGAGAAGGCAATGCCCGTCTACAGCGTCAACCGTCAGATCGTCTGTCACAAGCCCGAGAAGATCACGCCGACCCGGGAGGAGGGTCGTGCCTTCGCCGGGGTCCGGGAGAAGACGGGGTTCATCAAGCTCGAGGTCGCCGTCAACGTGGAGTCTGACGACGGCGCCTTTGGACCTGGCTTGATGATCGCAGCCGGCGACATCATCTACCTCAGGGGCGACGCCATGGCCCAGCAGTGGTACCGAGCGCCCCTGACCCTGGAGCTGGGGTCGGAGCGCGTCGAGGTCATCATCGTCCCGCTGGAGTTCGTGGTCATGGTCGAGCCCAAGGGGGCTGCTGATGCCGTCCAGCCCCAGCTCAAGCCGAAGAAAGGGGAGTAAGTTCATGTCAAAGAGCAATAGTAGGGGTGGTGCGGGTCGTCGGCCTCCAGTTCCTGTTGCTGCGCCCATTCCCAGTGTCAGCAGGCAGGGTCAGGTCATGCCGCCACCGGGAAGTGGTTATCAGGTTCCGCCGCGGGGGGTCGAGTATCAGCTGGCGATGGCGAAGCTGGCTGCAGACCACCTGGGCCTGGCTCACGACATCCTCACCGAGAAGATGGAGGAATTCCTTGTCGATGCGGCGAGGACGCCGGGTCTACGGAAGCGGCAGTGGCCGCTGTTCCGGTTTGGTCGGTTCTGTCTGCGGCAGGTCAATTGGGTTCTGGGCAGGTTCGGGTTCCTGCTCATGAAGAAGAACTACGTGGAGCTGGGGTCGACGGCAGCGGCTCGCCACGACGGGTATCTATGAGCGACGACATCTACAGCGACTGCAAGTACCCTCACTGCGACAGCCTGGTGCTGCACGCTCCCGGAGCCTGCGTCTACTGCGACCACTACCCCGAGCGGCAGAAGCAGCGTATCCGCGACCGCATCAACTTCACCGGCTGCAGTACCCCGGGGTGGGAGAAGTGTCCGGCGGAGAGGCGTCGCCCCCTGGCCACAGTCAATCGCTGGGGCGGCAACGTCGCCGTGACTGAGGCGCAGCTCCTGCAGAGGGATGCGGCCTGGGCCAAGATCCTGGCGGAGCTGTACCCTGGGACCGCGAACGCGACCTGCGTCTGCGGGGCCCTGAAGCTGGGGCATGCGGGCCGGACCGGGCACAGCAGCTGGTGTCAGTATAGGGCTGGGTAGGAGGTTCCATCCCCATGTCCCAGCGCATCCTCTTCTGCGGCGATCCCCACGTCACCCCCACCGAGATCGCGGACTGCCAGGCCCTCCTGGACCTGGTGCTCGAGACCGCGGTCAAGTATCATGTCAATCGCGTTGTCTTCCTCGGGGACCAGCACCACAACTTCGCCGTCATCCACGTCGAGGTCCAGGGGTTCTGGCTGCGGAACCTGGCGGCTCTGAACCGGGCCGGTCTGACCTCTGGCGATGCCAGCGGCCCCAGCATCATCATGCTCCTCGGTAACCACGACAAACCCGGGACCGAATCCCCTTACCACGCCCTCATGGCCTATGAGGCGTTGGCGATGGTGGTGACGCAGCCCTTCGACCTCGGGGACGGCATCCTCTACTGCCCCAATTACGACAACGGCAAGCTCCTGGAGGAGGCTGTGGCGAAGCACCCCCGGGCTCCTCACACCCTCGTCTGTCACGAGACCTTCGACGGCAGCTGCTACGAGAACGGCTTCTACGCCAAGGACGGCGCCAACCCCGAGGCCTTCCCCGGTCAGGAACTCATCCTCAGTGGCCACATCCACACGCCCCAGGTCCTGGGCAAGGTCCGGTACCTCGGTGCCCCGCGCTGGCGGACGGAATCCGATGCCAATGTCGAGCGGCATCTCTGGGTCATGGATTTCGACGACAGCGGCCATCTCCTGCGGGAGGTGGTGGCGGTTCCCACCGGCAGCGTCTGTCGTCGCATCGTCCGCCTCGAGGACTCCCTGGAGAAGCCGCTGCCGCCGCTGCCGACCCTGGAGCTGGACACCGTCAAGGACGATGTCCGGATTGACATCACCGGCACCAGCGCCTACTGCCTCGCCAGAGCCGAAGCCCTGAGGCAGCAGCTGCCGCAGCTGAAGATCCGGACGGCCAGGGTCGACACCGCCCACGTCCTGGTTCGGGAGTCGGAGGGCGTGGATACGGCCTTGGCCAAGTACGTGGACGCCTACAGGCCCCGTCACGGCACCGACAAGGCCAGGCTGCGGGACATGGTCAGGGAGAGGTTGGGGGTCGGTACCGCCAGTGTCTGAGGTCCCTGCCAATGCCATGGAGCAGCTTGGTTTCCTCCGGGAGCTGTTCCGGGACGCCGGTATCCTCCATGAGTCCCAGGTCCTGCAGCTGAAGTACTGGGGGTATCTGGCCGTTCCCGAAGCCGTGGCGAAGGCCATCACCATCCGCGTCGACATGGACGGCAAGGTCGTCTTCTACGACGTGACGGCGGTATCGTCGACGGACTCCCCCCAGGACCCGGGCCCTCGTTTCCAGGCGCTGACGCTGGCGGTTCGGGACCTGCTCGGGGGGCTCTGGAATGTCAGGGTGCGGGTCATGGGTGCCAACGTCTTCGACAGCGCTCTGGAGTCTGTTGCGGCAATCTCAGGGACTGGTGATGCCAAGTGACCGGTACCGAGATCGTCATACCCGACGCCATCGAGCAGGAGCTGACACCATCTGAGGTCAGGGCCTACCGACAGCAGATGCTGGTGGACCCCGGGGCCTCGTTGCCGCGGGCGCAGTGCGACGAGTTCTACCGGCTCTTCCGCAGTGGCTACAGCTGCAGGGTCATCTCCCAGGACCGGGGCGTGCCCCTGGGGCTGGTGGTCAGGGCCAGGATCCATGAGGGCTGGGACGCGCTCTACAACGAGCACATGCAGCAGCTCCTGCAGCAGGCGCGGGGGCGGGCCCGGCAGGCTCACCTCGAGACCGTGGGGACGGTGCAGCTGCAGCTGACGGCGGCACGCCAGCTCATGCAGGACATCCTCGCCGCCTACCTGGAGCGTGGGGACATGAAGCTCCTGCCGGATGTCGTGCAGAATCGGCTTACGGATGTCACCTACCTGCAGCAGCTCGTGGACCTGCTCTTCAAGCTGCAGGGGATCTCGGCTGAGGGTGGGGAGGGGCAGAAGGCGGCGGGAAGGGCTCAGCCCGCGGTCCAGGTCCAGGTCAACGTCGGCGGTGACGGCAAGACCAAGGTAACGGCCGTGGAAGAGGCCGAGGACATCCTCGAGCGCGCGGACCGAGAGCTGGCGGGCGGTAAGCGGTAATGGACGAGGCGTCCCTTTACAAGGCCCTTTGGGTCCCTTGCCGCAGCAAGGAGGCGCTGCATCGTTGGATCCACGTCTTCCTTGGCGTGGATCTGCCAGACGGTCGTGTCGACCCCGATTCCAATTCTTCGCCGATGGAGTTGGCCTGGGAGATCTATCGACAGGGCCTAGCTAACGATGATCCCAGTTTTAGTAGGATCATGGGATTTGCTAGTAGGGATAGCTTTAAGTGCGTTGAGAAAGGCACCCGCCTTTTGAGTCCGAGCAGAGGGCTCGTTCCCATTGAGGATCTTTCCGTTGGGGAGGTGGTCTGGTCTGGTCGTGCGTGGAGACCTATTACGGCGTGGATTCACGATGGCGTGAAGGAGTCGGTTACCCTTCAGCTTCTAAATGGGATTAAGCTCACAACGTCGCCAGTCCATAGGGTTTGGTCCTGGTCTGCCGGGGCCGGGATTGGTTGGAAACGGGTTTCTTCTTTGGGGCATGACGACTGGGTCTGTGTGGATACCTCGTCTACCTTTGTGGAGACCACCGGTACGGTGGATTCTGAATTCGATATCGGCTACCTCTGTGGGATCTTACAGGGTGATGGGTGTCTGACGTTGATGGATAGGGGGAGGAAGACCCAGAACAAGAGGAACAGAAACACCGTATCATTGAGCACAGCCGATCCCTTTGTGCTTTCGTTTTGGAAGCGGATGTGCCTGAAGTACGCGCAGAAGGAGCCCCGACATCCACCGAACACTTACGACTGGTGGATTGCGTCAAAGCCGATGACTGATACGCTCAGGTCCTGGGGGATGACTGACAGCTACGCCTGGGAAAAGAAGGTGCCTGACCTGTGCTGGACCAGTAAGTCGTACATGATCGGATTCCTGTCTGGCATTCTAGACACCGATGGTTCGATAAGTCAGAGGAATGACATCATTCTTGCGACGACGGGCAGGAAGCTTGCCGAGGGGTGTTTGATTATGTTACACGCTCTTGGCGTGAATGCCAGACTCCGCTATGGTCACAAGCTGTATGGTATTCAGAGGCATCTGGTGCATTCTCTGATCATAAGTCAAAATGATTGGCCTCGTCTATGGAGGGCTGGTGTTAGGATAAGGGCGCAGAAGGCTCGCGGTCATGTATTGACTGAATCTGCGAAGACTTCTAATTCCCATGATGGGGTTCCCAGGGGGATGCTGGTGCCCCTGTTGAACAGGCTCACGAATCGGAGTGCCAGGAATACTGAACGTAGACCTGTGATTTCTAGGTCATACGGTACGGTCACTCGCACGAAGGCGTTGGCCTTGGCTGAGTGGGCCTGCCGTAGGGGGAATATATCTGAGGGGGAACTTGGCTACTGGCGTTCTGTATTGAGGAACAAATGGATCAAGGTTGCATCGGTAGAGGTCGGGACTGCCGACTTCTATGACCTGACCGTTGATGTCGATCATTCGTATTGGAGTAATGGTTTGATTAGCCATAATACTCTCGTGAGCGCCGTCCTCGAGATCCTGGCCCTGTTTCACTTGAATCGTTCGGTCTGTCATATGGCTGCGATCGACCAGCAGGCACATAAGTGCCAGGAGTACGTTAAGGGGTTTCTGGATCTTCCGATTCTCAGGGACTTCAAGGTCGGCGACAACATCACCCAGGTCTTGGTCGTCTGGTTTCAGCATCGAGAGACAAAAGAACGTATCAGCCTCAAGGAATGGAAGGGCCTCACGGTTGCAGAGCGGGAACCGTACCTCAGGAACAGCCTGTACATCAGAATAGTTACGTGTACGATTCAGTCCGCGAACGGGGATCACGTCCCCTTCTTCGTGGTTGACGAAATCGATGTCATTCCCAAGTCTCGCATAGCCGCCTACAACCAGGCTCGGGCTATTCCCAGCGTTAGTCCTGAGGGCGCCTACCCCATCACCTTCCTCACCAGCACCCGTAAGTTCAGCTTCGGCCTGGTGCAGAAGGAGATCGATGGGGCCGAGGCTAGCGGTCTCCGGGTCCGGCACTGGAACATCCTCGATGTCACCGAGGCCTGTCCTGTGACTAGGCACCGCCCGGACCTGCCCAAGCTTCCGATCTACCGGGACGACGACACTCTCAGGGCCATTCCCGAGGCCGAGTGGAAGGCCCTCCCGGATGACGAGAGGAAGTCTTATGTCAAAGACGAGGGCTACAGCGGCTGTCTCAGCAACTGCAAGCTCTTTGCCGTCTGTAGGGGGAGACTGGCGACGGAGCAGAAGCAGCAGCGGAAGACGCTGAAACCTATCGACCACGTCATCAACCTCTTCCGGTCGGTTCCGTTGGAGATGGCCAAGGCGGAGCTGCTGTGTCGGAAGGCCAGCGTCCAGGGCCTCATCTACCCCAGGCTCGAGGTCACCAAGCACAAGCTCTCGGCGGCCCAGATCTACGAGAAGCTGGTGGGGGAGGTGGCGCCGGCCGGTTTCGACAAGGCCCGGCTCGTGGAGTTCGCCAAGTCCAGGGGCCTGCAGTTCTACAGCGGCATGGACTTCGGCTTCACCCACTACTTCGCCGTCGTCACTGGCTTCAGGGATGGGAACCGCTTCTTCGTCGTTGACGTGCAGGGGCAGACGGAGCTGGAGCCCGACCAGCAGGTAGCTCTTTGCGACAGCACCATCAGGCACATGGACCCCATCATCTACGCCGACCCCGAGAACCCGCAGATGGCGAGGGTCTTTCGCAGACACGGCTACCACCTCAAGCAGTGGAAGAAGAGCCCGGGGTCCGTGGCCTGGGGCATCGGCATCGTCCGCCTGAAGCTGTCGCCCACGCTCTCGGAGCCGGAGCTGTACTTCCTCCGAGACGACATCGGCTGCGACTTCCTCTTCCGGCAGATGTCGACCTACCACTGGACCCTGAACATCGACGGGACCTTCTCCGATGAACCGGACAAGGTCGATGACGATGCCGTCGACGGTCTCCGCTACTGCATCATGAACGTCTTCCCGCAGAAGGGACACCTGACCGTGACGCAGAACGTGCCGGTGCCGGAGCAGCTGCAGTTGCCGCCTCCGACCCCGTCAGAGGTCCCTCCGAACCGAGCCTCCGAGCACAACTGGCTGCAGGAAGAGATCGCGAAGGCCGTGAACGGCGGCGGCGGCAGCACCACCATCCTCGAGGCCGATGACACCGTCGCGCCCTCCGCGGGTGGTGAGACCGGCCGTAAGGGCGGCTTCAACTGGTCGATGTAGTGGTGGGGACGGAGGGATTCGAACCCTCACACCTTGCGGCACCAGCTTCTAAGACTGGCGTGTCTACCGTTTCACCACATCCCCGTGCTCACCTGTACTTGCTGGGGCCGAGGCCGGCGGCGACGGCGGCGCGGAGAATGGCCTCTGCCTGCTCCTCCGTGAGCCCGGCTGGGATGCAGACGCTGAGGCGGTCGCCGTCGACGACTTCGGCTCTGAGCATTCCCCCGTACTTGCCCAGGCCGAAGATTTTGTTGATGCTGGCGGCAGTGGCAGCGGCCTTCTCGTGACGACGACTGGCATCTTCCTCCCGCTGTTGCTCCTGCCTGGCCCTGTCTACGGCTTCCAGCAGGAGCTTGCAGACGTGGTCGGGGTTGAAACCGCCCTTGGGTTCTGGGTAGCTCTTGTACTTCTCGGCTCCGGAATCGTAGAGGCGCAGTCGGAGCCTGCCGCTGTAGTCGACGAGGTATCCGTACCCGGCCCCGCCCCTTTCCTCGAGGATGATGCCGCCGTTGATGCCGGTGCCGTCGATGAGCTTGTAGAAGCAGTTCTGTAGGTTGAAGAGGCGGTTGTCGTCGTCGCTGAGGATGTGTCCGTCTTGTCGTAGACGTGCCATGACCGTCTCGTAGAGAGCGTTCCCGCGGTCGATGAGGCTTCTCTCGAGTTCTGGGTCCCGGGCTGGCATCTTACTCCCCCTCGTCGATGTCAATGAGCCCGAGCAGGAGTGCCTGTTCGGCGCCGTAGACGGTGTTGGTGCCGTTGCAGCAGGGGCAGCTGTAGCCCTCGGCGTCGGGCTCGACGCACTCCCCCTCGAAGGCCTGGCAGGCCCTGCACCAGCCCAGGTTGCTGTCGCAGGCCTCGGCGTAGTCGTCGGCACTGACGGGGAAGTGCTCACCCCCCACCTCTCCGGTTTGGGTTTCGCCTGCGTTTGCCATAGCTACTCCTCCTTCTTGGGAAAGATGGCGTCGACGGCGAGGGCGTTGACGATGACGGAGTCGATGTTGAGGAGGCGTCCGGACTTCCCCTCGAGGTCGGCGATGAAGGTCTTGGTGCCGGGGAACCCCTCCAGCTCGATGGTGGCGTCGAGGTAGCTGCCCCTGGCGAGGTAGAGAGCGTCCCTCAGCTCCTCGAGGTCGCGCCGGCTGAGGCCGGTGATGCTGAAGGTGTCGCCATCGCTTCTGATGCGGATTTTGTCGGGCATGGTCTGAGTATAGCCGGGGCCTGGATCTTTGTCAAGACCCGGGTCAGGCCCTCTGTCCTGGTCGGGGGTGGTTGCCTCGTGCTCGCGGGCGGAAGAGCGGTGGCGGCTGCTGCCGGCGGTGCTGGGTCCGTAGCGTCCGCGGGGCGGTACCGTGCCCGAACTTAACCATCCACAGCCACAGCCTCCCGGGGGCGTCATAGCAGGCCCAGTGGAAGCTCTTGGCCCAGGCCCAGGCCATGGCCCAGTGGCGGCTGTTGTTGGTGCCGTGCATGCTCTACTTTTGCTCCAGGGTCAGTCGCTGGTGGTGGGGGCAGTTGCAGACGAGGCGGAAGCTCCCGTTGCGGTCCGTGAGGCCTTCCTTGACGCCAGGGCATTCCGAGCAGTGAGTGCCGCCATATCCCTGGTGTTTGCACTTCCCCATCAGGACCTTGACTTCGCGTACCGTTTCTTGGGCCATGCCCCGGTTATAGCATACCGTCCTCGCCCCGTCAAGTCGCTGCTACGGCACAGACAATCTCTAGGCCGTGGACGCCCACTTCACGCTACAGTACGCCCTTCTCGGTTACGCCGACACCGTCCTGACGCAGGCCCCGCGGCAGAAGCTCGTGGACTGGTCTAAGTCTATGCAGTCTCTGCAGGTCGAGAACCCGGGCGGCATCCCCTACACCGTGGCTCCGGCCTCCAGCCTCACCATCTTCGACGGCACGAGGGCGTTGGCGGCGGATGCGACCACGGCCTGGGGACTGACGCAGAGCCCCCTCAACAACAGCGTCTACCGCCTGACCTGGACTGGGGGCACCAATCCCGTTCTCAGGGCCGACCGCGGCCTTCAGCTCACTGGGGAGGCTGTGACCGTGGCCGTGGGGACCAACGCCACCGCCACCTTCACCATTCCCGGTACCAGCCTCAACACCTTCGCCGCCGTCCAGGTCGGGGACAGTCTCTGGGTCCCGGGCCCGACCACGGGCGACGCCGCCACTCCCTTCAGCGTCCTCAATCAGGGCCTGTGGACGGTGCTCTCGGTCAGTACCTACAGCCTCACCTGTACCCGCCCCATCGGCCAGACCTTCCAGGCCGTAGCCGAGACCCAGACTCCGACCAGCAACGGCCTGGTCACGGCTTTTGCCGCGGCCGGGGTCCAGCTCGGGGACAGCGTGGACCTGTCGGCCGGCTTCAGTATGCCGACGCTGAAGACGTACACGCCCTTGCTGACCGTCACCAGCACTTTCGTCGAGTTCCAGTCGATGCTGCCGCTGTCGCCACAATCCGGTATTACCCCCGGGGCCACGGGTGTTGTCTTCTACAGTCAGGGCAAGCGCATGGTCTTCCTCGAGGTCGACCAGGAGGCCGTGGTCCAGGCCAATGGCAGTACCGGGTCCACGGAGCGGCTGTCGCCCTTCATCGCCGCCGACCCCAACAACACCGCCGCCTACCTGAAGGTGGGGCCGTGCTGGTCCCTGACGGTCGTGAATCGCAGCATCAATCCCCTGAACCTGTATTTTGTGGCATTCGGTTAAGGCTATAGGAAGTCATGGCCTCGTCCATCGAACAGAGCCCGCTTCTCCAGGCCCTGCTGAAGCAGGAACTGCAGCGGCCGGCACCGGCCACCGCCAAGCCCCACAGCATTAGCCTCACCTTCGCCGACCCCGTGAACACAGCCCAGGAGCGGATGGAGGGGGTGCAGCGGGCGACAGCCGCCGTTCAGGCCAAGGTGGAGAAGTCGGATGCCAGTGTCCACGAGACGCCTCTGGTCAAGAGCATCCTGAACCTCCTGAACGGGGGCGGCGGCCAGACCATTGAGCGCCTGGCCTTTGAGACGGACCCGGGTCAGGTCAACAGCTACAGCAGCCTCTACAAGGCCAAGCTCCGGCTCATCCCCGACTCCCTGCTCAAGCGTATTGCCATCCAGGACGACCTCGTCGCGGCCATCATCGGCGCCCGCAGCAACCACGTCAGCAGCTGTGGACGGCCTCCTGTGGACCGCTTTAGCATGGGCTTCGTCATTGAGCCCAAGACCGGGGAGCTGGACGAGCTGGCACCCAAGGACAAGGAGGCTCTGCAGAGCCGGATTGACGATGTCACGAAGCGCCTGATCACGTGCGGTCGCAGCAGCGGCTGGAACGACCAGGAGAAGATCAGCTTCACCCAGTTCCTGGCGATGCAGACCCGGAATGCGCTGACGGTGGGTCGGTGCGCGACCGAGATCGTGTACGCGAGGAATGCTGCCGGTGAGAAGGTGTTCCACAGCTTCCGTCCGATTGACGCCGGCACCATCTACCGTGCTGCTCCCTATCGTGAGGCCGCGCAGCAGGTTCGGGACCAGGCCCGGCAGATGCTGGAGCAGTTGAAGCAGAAGCGGATTGACAAGGACAAGTTCGAGAAGCCGGACGCCGATGCCGACTACGCCTGGATTCAGGTCGTGGAGGGGCGCCCGGTGCAGGCGCTGACGGCGGACGAGTGCGTCGTCCACAGCTTCTACCCCGTCACCGATGTCGAGCTGGACGGGTACCCGCTGACGCCCCTGGACACCGTCATCGCGGCCGTGACGACGCACATTAACATCGTCAGCCACAACAAGCTCTACTTCCAGAGTGGTCGTGCGACGCGGGGCATGCTCGTCATCAAGTCGGATGACGTGGATGAGACCGTCATCCAACGCATCCGCCAGCAGTTCAACGCCAGCATCAACAGCGTGAACAATGCCTGGAGAATGCCGGTGTTCGGCGTCAGCAGCGACGACGAGGTGGCGTGGTCGCCGATAGACCAGTCCGGTGGTCGCGACATGGAGTTCCAGTACCTGAGCGACCAAACCTGTCGGGTAATGTTGGCGGCTTGGGCAATGAGCCCGGAAGAGCTTCCGGGCTACGGACACCTTTCGCGAGGCACTAACAACCAAGCGCTATGCCTCTGTTTTTCCTCAAGAATTTGGACTGATGAGGGGTCCCTCTCTTTGGGCTCTTTGCTTGGGAACGAAGACGAGGCTCGCGTCAGGCTCTGGACCGGGAAGGCCTGGGCTGATGCTAGAGTGTTCCGGACCGGGGAGAAACAGAAGGCGATTACCACGCTCTGGAATGGTAGTCGTCTCGAGACCTCTCCCGACCATCGCTTCCGTATCATCGGTCCCGAGGGTGTCCCTACGTGGGTGCACCAGAAGCACTTGAGGGTGGGGGATGCCGTCCTCGTTAGCCGACTCCCTGTCCCTGGTACTGTGGAGGTACCCGCCTATCTGGGCCATCCGCTGAATGAAGACATGATGGAGGTCCTGGGTTGGCTCACGGGCGACGGCAACATCAGCGTTCGCTACAACAAAAACACGGGCAACATCAAACAGGGCATTCTCTCGTGGTTCTATCATCACGAGAGGGAGGTTGACCTCTGGGAGCGTCATGCCCAGGTGCTCGCTGATTTTGGTTTGCCGGTCAAGCATCAGAATCGCGAGGTATCCGAAGCTGAGGCCCAGGGCCTGAAGTCGAGGTATGGGTTCAAGAGCGTAGCCCCCAATCGCCTCAAGAACATCCTCTACGACACCGATTTCGTCCGTTGGCTCCTGGCTCTGGGGTTCCGATCTTCTTCCGAGGGGAAGGTCATTCCTTCCTTTGTCCATGCGCTGCCCGTCGGGCACAGGCAGGCCTTTTTGCGTGGGTTCTTTAGTGCCGATGGCACTTGCTGTCATGGGGGGAGTTCGGCTGCGCGAATCGTGATCCACAATGACGAGCTTCGGGCCCAGACGCGCGAACTCCTGCTCGGGCTCGGTATCCGTACCCAGTTCTCAGAGGGTAAGCTGAAGCAGGACATGGATGGCCAGCGTCGATCTATGGTTCCTGGGGCCTCTACCCTCGTCGTCAAGGACAAGACGGCCTTTTATGAGCGCATTGGATTCCTCCAGGCGCATAAGCAGCCTGACGCTGAAGCCCTGTCCGAGAGTGGAAAGAAGTGGGAGCGTATCCCCGGCAGTGTCTGTCGGGCCGTGCTTGATTCCCCCGAGTATCGCGTACTGGACCACAACTGGCGACGTACCTTCAGGGATGGGTGTAGTCAGAGTGTTTTTGAGCGGGCCGCGGCCCAGCTTGGCCTTGGCCTCCCCTCGTGGGTGAGCAACTTCTACCTGGAGGAAGTGGTAGCGCTCCAGGACGTGGACGAAGTCGTCGAGATGGCGGACGTGGAGGTCTTTGATGACGACCACGCCTTCGTGGCCAATGGGGTTGTCGTTCACAATTCGGAGTCGAACAACGAGTACAAGCTGACCGCCGCTCGAGACGTGGGCATCCGCCCGCTTCTGGCGCAGTTCGAGGACTTGATCAACACCTGCATCCTCCCCCTCTTCGACGATGAGGTAGCCAGGCGCTGCAAGCTGCGTTTCCGTGGCCTGGACGCTGACACCGCGGAGAAGGAATCGACACGTCTGCAGCAGGACATGGCCATCCACATGACCATGGATGAGATCCTGCAGAAGGTCGAGAAGAAGCCCGTGGGCCTGAAGGCCGCCGGCCAAGTCCTCCTGAACCCCGCCTGGCAGCAGCTCTGCGACGCGCACCTGACCGTGGGTGAGTTCGAGGAGCAGTTCATGGGTAGGGAAGGGGCCTCGAAGGACCCCGCCCTCAGCTATCGCCGGGACCCGATGTGGTTCCAGTTCCAGGCGATGATGATGCAGGCCCAGCAGGCCCAGCAGGCCCAACAGCAGCAGGCGGCGGCGGCCCAGCAACCGCCTCAGGGTGGTGGTGACGCCCCAGGCGGCGGCGGCGGCGGCGGCGGCGGCGGTTCCCCTCCCGCTGGCGGTGGCAGCGGCGCCGGCTCGAGCGATTCCCCGACGCAGTCCCAGGACCAGCAGCCGGATGGTCAGCCCCAGCAGCAGGAGACTGACCTCACCCGAGGCATCCAGCAGGCGCTTGAGCTGCTGACCAAGTCCGAGGCTCAGCTGCCGCCGGGTAAGCGTCGGCTCCTGGTACAGCAGAGGAAGACGGTGGAGCACGTCCTCCACGACTTCGACAGGGACAGCCTCGACTTCATCGAGAAGACCCTGAAGACGGTGGCGGCATCGACTCCAGCCCCCACTAAGTAACACGGCCATGCCCACGCTCTCCGCGGCTGCTACGGCAACGATTGAGGCTGGGGTGGACAACCTCTTTGCCAGGCTCAGGGTCAGGCTCCTGGGGCCTGGGCTCGCGGACAAGAGCGTCGTCGTCGCCTACCTGCCGGAGCTGAGCATCCCCGGGGTCTTTGGCGCCGCCTGCAGGGATGGTGGCGTCAAACCCGATGACGAGGTCCTGGCGCACCTCATCAACGTCGCCGGCAAGTACATCGACGCCGTGGCGGTGCGCACCAAGGCCAAGGTCCTGCACGATGTCGCGTCATTCCTCGGAGAGGCAGCTGCAGCTGGCGTCAAGACCGACCTCGAGACGGTTCTCGGCGGGCGCCTGACCGAGACCTGGAGGGATGTCAGTAACGCCGTCAACACCATCGTCGACGCCGAGGTCCAGACGGCCAAGAACACGGGCATCCTCGACGGCATCATCAAGATCAACAGGGCAGAGCTGATTGAGGACCCGGTGGTGTTCTTCGTCGTGGTGCGGGACAGCGCCCTCTGCTCGGAGTGCCGGCGTCTGCACCTGCTGGACGACGGCGTCACCCCCCGCCTCTGGTACATGAGCGAGGTCGGCCACGACTACCACAAAAGTGGTGAAGACAACCCGAAAATCATGGGGTTGCACCCTCACTGTCGCTGTAGCATCTCCACCCTCCTCCCCGGCTACGGCTTCACCGCGGCCGGCATGGTGACCTACATCGGCCGTGACCATGACGAGATGGAAAGGCAGCGGGGGCTGGGTGGCACGAAACCTTGACTAGGGGTCGTGGCTAGTCAAGGCTGCGTCGACTCTACTGGTTGTCGACGGCCTGGAAGATCTCGAGCAGCTCCCCGTGGACGGCCTTGAGCCTGGTGAGCCGGAGCATGTGCTCTTTCTGGGCCTGCTTGAAGCCGTCTGCGCCCAGGCGCGTCTGCACGTAGTCGCGGGCGTTGGGCTCGGCCTCCGTCAGCTTTCCTGCGCCATCCAGACGGCAATGGCGGCGTCCCGGAGCTGGTCCAGGAGGGTTTCCTTGTCGGTACCGTTCAGGTTGACGATGGGAGCGATCATGGTCACAGTGTAGCACTCGGCCTGGGCTTTGTCAAGGGTCTCTCAGATGTCTTCCCTTAACCTCAGGCCAACGGGGCAGCGCGGCTTCCCGCTTTTGTACCAGCCCTGGTGCGACACCGTGAGCTGCTGGCCCAGGGGCGGGTGCTCGAAGTAGTGGCGCAGGCGCTCTGTCGGGCCCTTGAGCTTCACCGTGAAGCGGTTCTCGTCGACCTCGGGTCCGTCTGCGGTCAAGGCGCAGGTGAAGACGGCGTGCCCAGCGTCCTTGCCCTTGCCCTCGTCGACGCCGACGATGGTGAACTCGTCGTCCTCGAACTCCTTCAGCTTCTGCAGGTCGGGGCTCCGGCGTCCCTGCTGGTAGAGGCTGTTGGCGTTACGGACCATGGCACCCTCGTAGCCCTGGCCGCGGAAGCGGGCAAAGGCCTGGATCAGCTCGGTCTCGTCCTCGACGGGTATGGTCTCGACGACGTGGATGATGGGGTCGTACCTGTCGAAGGTGTTGGAGATGCCCTCGCTCCGGACTTTGAAGGGAAGGGTTCTGCTGGCGATGTCGTAGACGTGGTACTGCACGACCTCGTGACCTGGGACCGGCGCCCGGGGGCGGATGAGCTTGGTGAGTTCCTGGAAGCGGTCCCTGTAGTCGTGGTTGTAGAGTTCGCCGTCGAAGACGAGGGGGACGATACCGAGGAGGTCTAGCCTCTTCTGGAGGGCCTGGACGATGTGCGGCATGGAGGTGATGGGCTTGCGGGTGCGGCTCCAGAGCGTGACCGTTTCCCCGTCCCAGACGGCGAGGCAGCGGTGACCGTCGAGCTTGGGCTGGGCGTAGGCGGGCCACTGGACCTTGTGCCCATCCTCCTTGAACTTGAGGGCGAGCATGGGGAAGACGCCGCCCTTGATGGTGTCGGTGTCCACGGTCCCGGCCTCGGCCAGCTCTGGGGTCCGGACGTACCCCTTCTTCAGCTGCTTCTCCCAGCGGCTCTGCGCCTCTGCGCACGCCTGTTCCATGGGGGTGGTGGCATTGGCCTTGCCCAGATTTTTGCCCTGCTTTACGGCCTCCTCCGTTCTCTGCTGCTTGCCGCTGAGCCTCCCCCATCTGGTGATGATGGTGGCGGGGCGTTCCTCGGGCTTGGGGGCCCATTCGGCGCCTGAGGTCGGGGTCTCGGGCACGACCTCGATGTTCCAGACCTGGAGACCACCGGCAGAGCCCTTCTTGTAGAGTGGGGGAAAGTCCGTAGTCATGGCATCTCCTTTACTCGGCCTTGACGAAGGCGTGGTCGTTGTCGAGGCGGTAGTAGACATCGGGG